>SXGT01508393.1_pt1 | contig 34692 bp, 33 predicted proteins | sample 3176221 | NCBI WGS metagenome assembly SXGT01 (sample SAMN11356862, study PRJNA531348) | freshwater metagenome | isolation source: freshwater sample F1-120 | place: China: Fuxian Lake, Yuxi | collected 2017-12-25 | reverse complement strand
GGGCCGCGCACTGATCGATGATGTTGCCGCTGACCTGGGCCAGCCGGTGGACGTTCGACTCGCGGGAGCGGAAGTCCCCGCCCTTGACCGTGTCGTAGAAGAGGCGAAAGACGCTGTCGCCGTCATTGCGGTAGTTCTTGGCGGCGTTGATGCCGCCCTGGGCCGCGATCGAGTGCGCGCGGCGAGGGCTGTCCTGGTAGCAGAAGCACGAGACGGTGTAGCCGAGCTCGGCCAGCGACGCCGCCGCGGACGAGCCCGCCAGCCCCGAGCCGACCACGATGATCTCGAACTTGCGCTTGTTGGCCGGGTTGACCAGCTTCATCTCGAAGCGGTGCTTGTCCCACTTCTCGGCCACCGGCCCCGAAGGTTCGTTGGACTGCAAGCTCATGGTTCAGGCTCCTGCAGGCGCGCCGCCGATGATCCCGAGCAGGACGCACAGCGGCATGGCGATGTTTCCGGTCACGAGCAGCGCCGACAGGCCCCACCCGAGCTTCTTGATCAAGGGCCTGTAGCGCGGGTTGGACAGCCCCAGGGACTGGAACATGCTGGCGATGCCGTGGCTCAAGTGCGCGCCGAGCAACAACATCGACACGATGTACAGGATCGTGACGAGGGGCTGGGTGAAGGCCGACACCACCATGTGGTAGACGTTGGGCACCATCTCCCCCTTGAGGTCGTAGAGCGCCGCAGGGTTCGCCGCGTGCGTGTCGCCGTCGATGACGCCGAAGGTCAACTGGAGCAGGTGGTAGACGATGAAGAGCAGCAGCAGAAACCCGGAGACGATCATCGTCCGGGACTGCGGCGAGGCCTTGATCGTCGCCGGGTGCTGGTACTTGACGGGCCGGGCCTGCTGGTTCTCCGAGAAGAGCGCGAAGGCCACCGCGATGTGCGTCAACACCGCCCCGAGCAAGCCAAGGCGCATGGCCCACAGCACGGGGCCGAGATCATGAAGGCCCTTGGCGTACTCGTTGAGCGCCTCCGGCCCGGCGAAGACCAGCAGGTTGCCGGCCATGTGCACGATCACGAAGCCCAGGAGCGCCGCGCCGCTCAGGCCCATCAGCGCTTTTTTGCCGATCGATGACTTCACCAGCCTGACAAACCAGTCCATGGGGTGAATCTCCTGACAGATGACGATGAACCCTGGGCCAGCGCACCAACACGAGCGAGGGCAGACCCGCGCGACGCCTGAAGATCGACGAGATCAGAGCCTCGGCCGGGGCCACCTTCGCCGCCTCTCCAGGCAACGCGGGCTTAACACGGCTGGCCCCATAAGGCAAGCCGAGAAGGCCCCTTTCAAGCGCCCTGACGACCCTGGAGCTGGCGCTCGATCTCGACAACGACGCGATCAAGCCCCACCCTGCCGCAGCCGCACAAGGAAGCCGCTGAGCGCCTCGAAGCCCTCGGGCAGCTCGGGCAGCCTCGACGCCAGCATCAGCCCCCCCAGCCTCGCGCGCAACCCCTCGAACTGCGCCTCGAAGCCCTCGGCGCCCTCAAAGCCCAGCCCCTCCCTGGACGCCACCGCCCAGTCCACCAGCGCCGCCGAGTGGACGCAGAGCACCCCCTCGGAGGCCAGCCGCATCGCCGTCAGCAGGTGCCTGAGCGCCGGCCAGCGCGCCGCCTCGTCCCCCTCGCGCGCGCGCTCGAAGAGCCCGCAGGCCACCTGCTCGTAGGCCCTCGGCGCCTGCCGCGTCACGCACCCCCGCAGCAGCACCTTGAGCGCCTCGCCCTCAGGATCCGCCGGCGTCAGGTCCACCCCGCCGAGCATCTCCAGCGCCCCGTGCGTCTGCCGCAAGAACTGCCTCAACCCCTTCTGGATCTCCACCGCCGACCAGCGCAGCCGGCAGCCCCCCTCGGCCTCCGACACCCCCTCCAGCGTGTCCTCGAAGGCCCTCAGGCCCAACGCCACCGACGCCGGCCACGCGAAGAAGGCCCTCAGCTCCGCCGACGCCTCGGCGCCGTCGATCTCAGGCCAGCAGGGCGGGCCCGCCGTCGCCCACAGGAGCCTGCCGCCCTCGGCCTCCAGGCGCGAGCGCAAGGCCCCCAGCGCCCCGCGACAGGCCAGCAGCGCGTCGGCCCCGAGCAGCTCCTCGGGATCAGACCGATCGACGACGATCACGGCTCAATACAACTCGGAGGGGGACTGGATCACGAGGCAGATCGCCTGCTCGCGGGCCTCGATGCCGCGCGACTGGCCCGCCGGGATCACGATGAACTGGTTCGGACCCATCTCCATCTTGCCTTCCCCGTTCGTCACCAGGACCCGGCCGCTCTCGACGTAGACCGACATGTCCCGCTCGGACTTGTGCGGGAGCATCTCCTGACCCTCCTCGAAGCAGTACACCACCGCGCTCATGTGCGCGCTTCGAGAGACATCGATCCGCGTCGGGCCTTCTTCAGAGTCCTCCCAGCTTGCAATGCCGCGAATGCTCAAAGGGTTCATCGTATTTCACCCGTGCTCAACGTGTGCGCCTCCCTTCGGACCCTGGCGCCGGCGCAGGCCACAAAGCACCGGCGTTGTCGAAGAAACACGGCCAAAGGTCCAAGGGGACGCGCCCTAGCGATAGGGCAGAAAGAGCCTGTTTCCAAAAAATCCCTGCGCACCGCCTTCAAACTCAAGCGTCTGTGAGAAGCCGAGATCCGGCGCGTTCAACCGCAGCGTCGCCGCGAGGGTCGTAAAGGCCTTCGTGTCGATCCTCAAGCCCGCCGCCTCGACCTCCACCGTCCACACCCCGTCGATGATGTCGGCGATGAAGACGACCGACTTGCGCAGCAGGCTGCTCTGGAGCTCGTAATAGTAGTTGCCCCCGAGGCGACAGGACAGCCGGATGAGCTCGTCGTCGGGCAGGGTCTGGTTGGGCGACGAGGCCGCGCCGAGGTGGACGAAGAAGACCGGCACGCCGGCCAGCCGCTCGTCCAGATCCCCGATCTGCGCCTCAGACCCCGTGTCGGGCCCGCCCGTGATCACCACCACCACGGCGTTCTGTCGCCCGTCCAGCGCCAGGTGCTCGGCCGCCGTGCTCATCGCGTCAAAGAGCGGGCGCTCGCCCCCGCTGGGCTCCAGCCCCACCACCGTCTCCGCCAGCAGGCCGTAATCCTGTGTATAACCGACCACTTGCTGGACGCCAGAGAGCCCGTCGCCCCCGAAGGTGTAGAGCGCCACCTCGACGCCCGGGAAGCGCGGCGCCAGCTTCTCCAGGAAGGCCTTGGCCGCGAAGTGCCTGTCGCCGGCCGGATCCTGAGCAGTCTCCCCCATTCCGATCTGCGCCGACTCGTCGATGAGCAGCGCCACGCTCAGATCCTTGAACGAGACGCGGTTGGGCACGAAGCGCACCGAGCCCGGCGCGATCGTGAAGCTCGCCGGGCGCTCGCAAAAGGTGGTGTTGGAGCACTCAAAGCCCTCCGGGCACTCCGACGCCGGCCCGCCGCAGACCACCGAGTCGAAGCGCGGCACCACCAGCCGGCTGTCCACGTCCAGCGACATGGCGTTGTCGACCAGGAGCTCATCGACCCGGCGGCCCGCGCCGCTTACGGCGTTGGGCAGCACCACGCGCGCGTTTTCCGCGTCGTCGGCCCTATCCCGGATCCGCATGTTGATCACCACCCTCCCGTCGCCCCAGTCGCAGATCGACGGCGGGCCGGCCCCGACGAACTCCGCCTCCAGCCGACCCTCGACCTGGATCACGTCCCGCTCCGGCAGCGGCACCCCCGGATCGCCCGCCCGGCCCGCGCCCGCGCCCTCATCGCCGCACCCCACGGACGCCGCCACCGCGACGAGCACACACGCCACCCCGATTCTTGCCGCCATGCCCTCACCTGCCCTCGGTCCATCCAAACCCCAGTGTATCACCTCTTCTTGCCTCCAGGTCTACTCGGGAGTGATGTCGATCACGCCGGGATCGCGCCCTCGGCGATCCACGAAGCCGCCGGAGAGATCGTCCTCGAAGCCGTGGAACTGCGCCCCTGTGCCCATCTGCTCACCGTACTCGACGCTGACCATGGAGCGCGTCTTTTCTTCGAGCCACCTCATCACTCTGCGCTTGGCAAACGCCCGGACGGGCTTGCGGACGAAGGGGAGGAGCAGGAGCAGGCCGGCGGTGTCGGTGAGGATCCCTGGGGTGATGAGCATCACCCCCGAGACGAGGATCAGGACCCCGTCGAGGATCTCCTCGGTGGGCATCCCGCCCTGGGAGAGGGTCTCCTTGATCCGCGACAGCGCCATTGTCCCCTGCCACTTCGTCAGCGTGGTCCCGGTCAGGGCCGTCCCGCAGATGATCCCCATCGTCGCCCAGGTCCCGAGCACTTCGTGAAGCTGGATGAGCAGGGTGATCTCCAGGATGGGGATCAAGGTGAAGAGCAACAGGAGCTTGGCCATGGTCGACATGTGCGCCCTCTTGATGGGGTGAGACAAGGGCCAGGAGGCCCGACGCGCGACAATCTAAGCAGCACGCGTCCGCAGGCCAGCCTCAGGGCCCGGCGTCGGCCTCCTTCTTCGGGGTCAGGGGCCGCGGGTGGCCCTCCGGCAGGGGCGCGCCCTTCTTGACGGGCCCGGGGCGCAGCGAGGGCAGCGAGGTGGCCGAGGCCGGCGGCCTGGCCACCAGCGAGCGAGCGTAATCCTCGCGCGCGGCCGCCGCTCGGTCCTTGACGGGGAAGTGGGCCGCGGGCACGGGGCCGAAGGTGCGCGCGTACCAGGAGTCCCAGGCGTAGCCGCCCGGCAACCTCAGATCGTGCCCCAGGATATGGCGCATCGCCTCCCGGGCCTTGTCGCGCACCTCCTCGTCGCTGTCCCACATCACCGCCATGATCGACGGCGCGTCGACCCAGCCGCCGTGCCGAGACACCAGCGCCGCGGCCCCCTTGCGGGCGCTGGCCTCGGGCGAGGCGAGCAGCGGGCGGATGGCGCCCTCGAGGCGGGCGCGGGTCAAGGCGCCGAGCTCGCCTCGGCAGGGCGCCTTGGAGGTCATCCGGCTGGCGAGCTTGCTGGCGGCGTTGTCGGCCAGCGGCCGCAGCCAGGCGAGGTCGGCCTCAAGCTGTTCCAGGCGGGCCTTGAGCAGCGCGGGGTCGGCGCCCTCCTCCGGATCCGCCGCGGCGACCTTGAGCTGGGCGATCCGCCGCTCAAGCTGCGCCTCGCGCTCCAGACGGGCGCCGATCACGTCGCAGGTGTATTGATCGCGGGCGACGAGCAGGGCCACCTCCGAGGCGGCCTCGTCGCCCGGCGTCAGCGCCAGCGCGCGGACGAGGTTGCGCAGGCGGGGGCGGTAGCGCGGCTCCACCGAGGCCCGCACCCGCTCAAGCACCTCCTCGGCGGGGACGTGCGGGGCGATCTCCATCATCGCGGTCGTCTCGATCCTGTCCGAGAGCTTGTCGCCCTGAAGCGCCCGCTCGGCCTTGAGCGCCTTGTAGGCCTTGACCGGATCCGACGCGGCCATCCCTCGCCAGATCGTCACGTCCTCGTTGTAGGAGCGCCCCAGGGTCGCGTCCTTGCTCTGCTTTTCGAACCAGGCGTAGTCCTGCGGCTGGGCCATCTCGACGAGCGCCTCCAGCGTGCGAAGCCGCCAGACCCGCCGCTCCACCTCGGCCCGCTTGCGCAGCGCGGGCACCGACGACCTCACGCCATGCTCGCCCATGAGCCGGGAGGCGCGCATCCGCTCGGTGGGGTCGTCCGAGTCGACCAGCCCTTCGAGGCTGCGGATCATCGCCGGGTCGCCATGATCGGCGATGACGTCCATCACCGCGCGCTTGACCCGCGCGTCCTTGTCTTGCGCCATCCCGACGACCTTCTTGGTGGCCCCGACGAGCCGAAGCCGGTGGACCATCACCACGGCCTGCGCCCGGCGCAGCGGATCCGGATCGTCGAGCAGCGCCATCACCTGCGGCTCGATCCCCGGCCCGTAGGCCATGATCGCCGTCAACTCCTGCCCGCGCTCGCCGGGCAGCGCCGCGATCAGCGCCTCGACCTGCGCCCGCTCCGCCTCGCTGAGCTCTCCCTTGAGGGGCGGGGTCTCGGGCTCGGTCAGGTGCCGCCACCTGGCCGCCTCGACCTCCTCCGGGGTCGGGGCCGGGGCGGCCTCCGGGGCCAGCCCGACGTCCGCGGCGGGCCGCTCGCCCACCTGGCTGGCCGGCGAGCCGCACGCCCCCAGGAGCATCAACATCGACAGGCCCGTCCACAGCCGCCGCCCTCGCCCTGCGAGGATCTCGCCGCCGCGCTTCGCGGGCGCTTCGCGCCGGGGGTCGCCGAGATTACTGAAAAATCCAACAAGATCCATAGGTTGACTCTCTACAGGGCGGCGGGGCGTCAGCGCGCCCCGGTGATCGAGGCGCTCTTGGTACGGAGGCTCGTGACGGCCCTCGACAGGCCGTCGATCGTCAGCGGGAACATGTCAAAGACCTCCCGGATGATCCGGGTCGAGGGCATGTCCCAGTAGCGGACCGGCTCGGGGTTGAGCCAGGCGCTCCTGGGCATGGCCTCGGCCACGCGGTTGAGCCAGCGCAGCCCCGGCTCGGTGTTGTGGGTGAAGTAGTCGATCGCCCCGCCGGGCATCGTCAGCTCGTAGGGGTGCATGGCCGCGTCGCCGACGATGATGCAGCACCACTTCTTCGTCACCTCGGCGAGGACCTCCTGGGTCGGCCGGCCTTCGCGCCGGGCGATGTCGGTAAAGAGGGTGCCGTAGGGGGTGTTGTGGAAGTAGTAGTGGCGGAACTCCTTGAAGTGCTTGGCTGCGAAGGCCGCCGAGAAGAGGCGCTCGGTCTGCTGGCTGTAGGGCGTCATCGAGCCGCCGACGTCCATCAGGAGCATCAGCTTGACGTTGTTGCGGCGCTCGGGCCGAAAGAGGATCTCCAGATCCCCGGCATTGCGGGCCGTGGCGTCGATCGTGCCGTCGATGTCCAGCTCGTCGGGGACGCCCTCCCGGCTCAGGCGGCGGAGCTGGTGCAGCGCCACGCTGATCTGGCGCACGTCCAGCGTCACGTCGTTGCGCAGGTTCCTGAAGCGCCGATCGGTGGCGACCTGGACGGCGCTGCGCCCCCCGCCCTGGTCGCCGACCCGCACGCCGGCCGGGTTGGTGCCGCCCTGGCCGAAGGGGCTCGTCCCCCCCGTGCCCACCCAGCGGTTGCCGCCGTCGTGGCGCTCCTTCTGCTCCCTCATCCGCTCCTCGAACTGGCGCCGCAGCTCGTCCATGTCCAGCGCCTTGAGCTGCGCCAGCTCCTCGTCGCTCAGCGTGCGGGGGAAGATGGGGTTCTTGAGCCACTCCATGATCTGATCGACGACCTTCTGATCGGCCTCGACCCCCTCGAAGTAGGACGCGAAGCACTGATCGTAGATGTCGAAGTGCGCCTCGGTCTTGACGCACAGCGAGCGGCACAGGTGATAGAAGCCCTGAAGGGACTCTCCCCCGTGGCCCTTGGCCAGCGCCTCGCACAGGACGAGCCACTCCGTCGGGCTGACCGGCAGCCCGCGGCCCCTCAGGAGATAGAAGAAGTCGATGAACACGGCCTGTCCCTCGCTCGCGTCGATCGCCCGGCCTAGCGACGGCCAGGGCCCTTCAAGAGCGTCCGCTGGACCGCGCCCAGGTCCGTCTCCTTCTTGAGCAGCACGCCCAGGAAGGGGAAGCTCTCCTCCAGCTTGCGCTCGTCGATCCCGCCGTGCACCAGCGCCCCGATCCAGTCGATCAGCTCGCTGGTCGAGGGCCGCTTGCGGAGCTCCGGCTGATCCCGCAGCCAGTAGAACTTCATCAGGCAGCGCGACAGCAGCTGCGCGTCCAGCTCCGGGTGGTGAACGCGGACGATCCGCTCCATCAGCGCCGTGTCCGGAAAGGTGATGTAATGAAAGACGCAGCGCCGCAAGAAGGCGTCCGGCAGCTCCTTCTCCGCGTTCGACGTGATGATCACCACCGGCCGCTGGGCGGCCTTGACCACGCGCCCCGTCTCCAGGATCGTGAAGCTCATCGCGTCGAGCTCGTGGAGCAGATCGTTGGGGAACTCGAGATCTGCCTTGTCCACCTCGTCGATCACCAGGACGACCCTGGAGGGCGCGGAGAAGGCCTGGCCAAGAGGGCCCTTGCGGATGTAGTGCCGGATGTCCTTGACGTCGCCGTCGCCGAAGCGTGCATCATACAGGCGCTGGACCGTGTCGTAGACGTAGAGGCCGTCCTGGGCCCTGGTGGTGGACTTGACCGGCCAGTGGATGAGCGGCATGTCGAGCGCGGTGGCGATGGCCTCGGCCAGCAGCGTCTTGCCCGTGCCTGGCTCGCCCTTGACGAGGAGGGGCCGCTCCAGCGCGAGCGCGCAGTTGACCGCGGTCTCGAGGGCGTCGTTGGTGAGGTAGCTGTCTGTGCCCGAGAAGCGGACGAAATTGCTCACGCGCAATGGGATAGGAGAGCGCCAGCGGCAGCGCAAGGCAGGAGTTCGAGGCCGGGCCTCGCGGCGGTGCTAGCCTGGGGGCGTGCTGGTCGCCTCGCCCGACGTGGCGCTGCCCTCGCTCGACGCGGTGGAGCGCGCCAAGATCCTCCTCGACGCCCGGCTGGGGGGCTCCAAGGTCGACGCCTCCCCCGAGGGTTGCGAGCGCTTTGCCAGGGACGAGAGCGAGGCCGTGGGGCGCCTGCCCGACGTGGTCGTCCACGCATCGAGCCGGGAGGACGTGAAGATCGCGCTCGAGGTGGCCCAGGAGGTCGGGGTGCCGGTGACCCCGAGGGCCGGAGGGACAGGGAGGACCGGAGGGGCGGTCCCCGTCGCCGGAGGGATACTGCTCTTGACCCACGGGATGGCCAGCATCAAGGACATCGACCGGGACGACCTGATCTGCGTGGTGGAGCCCGGGGTCATCACCGGGGATCTCCACGCGGCCTGCGAGGCCGAGGGGCTCTTCTACCCGCCGGATCCCAACTCGTGGAAGAGCTGCATGATCGGCGGCAACGTGGCCGAGAACGCGGGCGGCCCCAGGGCCTTCAAGTACGGCGTGACCCGGGAGTACGTGCTGGGGCTGGAGGCCTGCCTGGTCGGGGGCCGGGTGATCCGGCCGGGGCGGCGCACGGTGAAGGGCGTCACCGGCTATGACGTGACCGCGCTCCTCGTGGGCAGCGAGGGCACCCTCGCCGTCTTCACCGAGGCGACCCTGCGCCTGCTGCGCAAGCCCCCCTCGGTGTTCACCCTGCTGGCGCTGTTCTCGGAGGTGAGCCAGGCCGCGCAGGCCGTGAGCGGCCTGGTGGTCCAGGGGCATGTCCCCCGCTGCCTGGAGCTCATGGACCGGGAGACCCTGGTGGCCCTCCGGGCCAGCGGCGCCGCCGTGGATCCCAGGGCAGGGGCGCTCCTGCTGGTCGAGGTCGACGGGGACCTGCTGGCCGCCGAGGAGGGCTTCCAGAAGGTCGGGGAGTCCCTCTCGGGCGCCGCCGGGATCGTGGAGGTGCAGGTGGCCCAGAGCGCGTCCCAGCGGGACAGGCTCTGGGAGGCGCGCCGAGCGCTCTCCCCCGCCACCAGGAAACTTGCAAAGTACAAGCTCTCCGAGGACGTGGTGGTGCCCAGGAGCCGCATCGTGAGGCTCCTCGAGGAGGCCCGGGCCATCGGCGAGCGTACCGGGGTCCGGCACCTCACCTACGGGCACGCGGGCGACGGCAACCTGCACGTCAATTTTTTATGGGACGACGAGGCCGAGCGCCCCTCGGTCGACCGGGCGATCCTCGGGCTCATGAAGGCCACCGTGGCGCTGGGGGGCACCCTCTCGGGGGAGCACGGCATCGGGGTGTCCAAGGCCGAGTACCTGCCGCTCGAGCAGGACTCCACGCTGATCGATCTCCAGAGGGATCTCAAGAGGGTGTTCGATCCGGCCGGCCTGCTCAACCCCGGCAAGATCTTCCCCTCGCCGCCGCACCGCGCATGCTGAGGGCGCTCACTGATATTCTCGCTGATATTCGGAGCCCGTCCTGCCGAGATTTGACCCGATCCCTAAAGCAGGTGCGGGGTAATTCACAGGAGGGAGAGGAGGCGAGGTTGTTGCCTCCTCGTCTCACTCCTGTGAACGACCACCTCGCCTGTCTTGTGACGACCCAAGGCCCCGAATCGGACGACCCTTGGAAGTCCCTGACGAGGGACGAGGGACGGGGGAGACGGTTGACGCCCCGCCTGCTCTTGTGAATCGACCCACGTCCTGATCCGTGAAGGGCCAAAACTTCGGCAAGGACTGCCTCTCAATGAGCCCATCGACCGCCAGCTTCGACGTCGCCGCCAGCCACTTCCGGGACTTCTTCTCCGAGCTGGACGCGTCGGTCGAGCCCAGCGAGATCGCGCTCCACAGGGCGGCGCTCGAGTACCTGGAGCCAGGGAAAGAGGCCAGGACGCTCTCGTGCGCGCTCGCGGTCGACGGCTGCTTCGAACTCGCCCGGCGCGCCGACGCGATCGATCTGCTCGAGCGCATGCTGCCCGACGCTGGCCTCACCCCAGCTCGTTACCACGCGATCCTCGCCCGGTACCCCGCGTGCGTCGCCCCCTCGCTCGTGGCGCTCCACGCCGCGGCGAGCCCCAGACCGGGGCCGTGACAGGAATTCGCCCGCCGCGCCTCCTGCGTCTCCCGCGGGAGACGGCTTGGGTGTATCCTCACGATATGAGCAGGGAATCGTTCATTGGCGAGGTCAAACGGATCGTGGGCCTCCAGCGCGCCGGGGATCTGGAGGGCGCGAACTCCGCGTTCGCCACGCTCTTCGCCAGCGCCGACATGCAGGAGCAGCGCCCCGAGGATCGCCGTCAGGCGCTCAAGCTCCTCGTGCTCGCCAAGCGCAGCGGCGCCCCCCCTCCGGCCCTGCTTGCGGCCCTCCGCGCGGCCATTCCCCCCCTCGAGGACCAGGTCGCCGTGACCATGGATCCCGAGGACTACGAGATGCTCGGCGTATGCCGGGCCATGACCGACGATCCGGGCGCGGCCACCGAGGCCATCCGCGAGGGGCTGCGCCTGGAGCGAGAGCGCAACCCCCAGAGCGATCTATGCGGTCGCCTGATGACCCGCCTCTCTGCCCTTTGAAGGTCGCCTCCTTCCCGGACACGGCCTCGGTCCGGGCCGCGGGGGGGCGCTCTCTCCTGGGCTCTCACCTGGCGATCCATGTCCGGGCCGCCGTCACGCCGGGGCAGGCCCTCGCCTGGGCCGGGGCCACGGAGGGCGCGGGCTCCGATCTCGTGAGCGCCTTCGAGGGCGCCCAGTCGAGCCTGGGGATCGCCTGGTACACGCACCTCGAGGAGGGCCGGGCCCGCCAGTATTTCGAGCAGGCCCGCGCCTCGGACGAGCGGGTCTCGGCCCACCTCCCCGGTTTCCAGGAGGCCTTCGGGGCGCTCGTCGGCGAGGCCCTGGGGGTCCCCGTGGTGAGGAGGCGAGGCCACGCGGGCCCTGGCGTCCACGTCTTCCCTGCCCACGGCCTCTGCGCCACGCGGGGAGGCGAGATCCACTTCGACACCGAGGGCCTCCCCGAGCCCCACAAGCGGGCCCTCCGCCCTGCCTTCACCGCGGTCCTCCCGCTCTCCCGGGTGACCCGGGGAGGGGGCCTCCGCCTCTGGGACGTCCGTTACGACGGCCATGAAGACCCGGCCCTCGCCCTCTCCCGCGAGCCCCTCACCCTGGCCTACGCCCCTGGCGATCTGGTGCTCTTCGAGGGCTACAGGCTCCACCAGATCGAGCCCTTCGAGGGGGATATCCCTCGCGTCTCCGCCACCTGCCACGTGGCGCTGATGTCGGGCCGCTGGGAGCTATGGTTCTAGGGCACGCTTTGCCACCGGCGCGCTCGAGACCGAAGGGTGAGCACCTTCGCCTCGTCACCCGCGCGGTCAAGATCGAGGGGTGAACACCCTCGTTCTGCCACCGGTGCGGTCAAGCTTGAAGGGCGGATACCCTCGCCTCGTCACCCGCGTGGTCAGGACGGAAGGATGGACGCCCCCGTCTCGCCACCGGCGTGGTCGAGAACGAGGTCCCTTCGCCTTCTGTCGAGACTGGCTCGCTCCAGAAAAAGCGCCCTCCGCGCTCGCTGAATTCGTCGGCGCGGGTCAAGAGCTCCGCGTACCCTGCTGGCTCGCCTCAAGCCGGGCGCTGCCAAGGGGAAGGGCGCGTCCAAGGAGCGCAAGGACAAGGTCGACATCCGCGACCGCATCTGGACGCTGGTCGTCCAGCGCCACGACCTGATGGAGCGCGTGGGGGTCTGGCTCCACGGGCTGGCCAACAACCCGGTGCCCGCCTTGCAGACGCGCGTGGTGAGGAAGAAGGGGAAGAAGAACGAGCCCACGGGGTAGGGCGCACGTTCGAAACGCTCAAGTCCCCGACCGCCTACGCTCGTCCTCTTCGATGGCAGCGTCTCGCGCGTAGCTGCCCTCCAGCGAGGAGATCAGCTGCTCGACGAACGATTTTACCTCCGGATCAGGATCCGATAGCCACCCTCTCGCGTGCTCGAGTCGCGCGGCGTCGTGCCGCGCGAGGCTCGACACGGCTCGATCCGTCGACTCGATCCGTGCGGCGATCTCCCGGGCCACCGAGCCCGTCGCTCCGAAGCGCTGGATCAGCGCGCGAAAGATGGGGTGCAGCGTCGCCTGATGAGGGCGGACAAGCGCGACGATCGCACGGCCGCGACGCTCGTCGTCGCCGGCCCATTCAAGCATTGGAGCTTCGGGCCATGCGAACGAAGCGCGGTGGAATCGAAAGGCGATGAGGAGATGGCCGCCGATCCGATCACGGCCCTCGAGCGCGGACGAAACTGCACGCCAGGTGGCTTCGGCATCGCGCTCGGCGACGTGATGAAGAACCTTCCACGCGTGCTCGTTCGACCCACGCACGCGAGAGACGCCGATGACCGCGAGCCCGGCGATCCGTTCGGCGTCCTTCGGGGAGTGCTCGAGCAACGCCTTTGCACCGAGCTCCCAGTAGTAGTCGGCCATCCCGTGCACGGGCTCGGGCGCGAGACGCTCCAACGCCCGAAGCATCATTGGAGCGAATAGGCTCATCGATGACGGGTGGTCCTTCCCTCGGTCGACCATCATCTCGAGCGCAGCGGCTGCGTGCTCTGGCTGTGATGTCTCGAGCAACACGCCCGCGAGCGACGCCACTTCATCGTCCCCCACGGGAGACAGCCAACCTCTTCTCCGGCCGATCTCGAGCACGAGGGGACCCGTGAATCGACCTTCTCGAACCGACGCCTCCATCCACCGCAGCCGCTCCGGAGTGGCGCCGAGCTCGATCGTCGCCAGCGCGACGGCGGCGCTCTCACCCGGATTCGCGCGCATTGAGCGCAGGGTCGAGTCTGCGGCGTCCGCCCGCCCTGCCTCAGCAGCTCCAGCGACATATCGGGCGAGAACTATCGGTGCTTTCCACGGCGCGCCCGCCGTGCTCGCTCGTTCGCGAAGCTTTGGCAGGAGCAACTGCAGGACATCGGCACGTCCAAGAGCGAAGGCGAACATGTGGGCTCGAACCGCTTCCTCCGAGAGCAGCCAATCGAGCTCGCCGAGCACTGGAGCATCACCGGCCACGCCCTCGCCCGCGATCTCATCATCGAGAGCGTCGTCTTGCGCTCGGAGGGCGGCTGGGCCCCACGCACCGACGCGCTGGCGCAAGCGTTCACGGAACGTGGTCGGCCGGAGCAAGGCTTCGAGGCGTCCAGGATACTCCGACGCCGAGTCGAGCCAGCCGGAGTCGTATTCCCGGACCTGCTCGAGCATCTCTCGAAGCTTTACGCGCTCCTGGGCCGAGAACCAGCCGAGCTTGCCAGCGATGCGTTCCATCGCCGCGTCCCCGATACCTGACCGGATCGCTTGCCGGAGCTCGCGAACGGCGATCCGCTTTGCTTCTCCAGCCACATCTTGATCTTCGTCCTCGAATCGCGCGGTGAGCATGTGCCACGCGTGGACGCGAGCATCGCGGGCTTCGCGATCGGTTGGTACAGGCCAGGCGCCGTCGACGGCGCTCCTCGCGAGGCGAAAGCCGCGCGTGGAGAGGACGGTCGCGAGCCCTCCGAGGGCAACCCGCCGCGCGGGCGCGTCTCTTTCATCGAGCCGGCGCTCGAGGCTCTGCAAGCGTTTGTTGACCGGCTCGTAGGTCGCGTTCAGCTCGAGGAGAAAGAGGCTCCGCCACACCCCCGTCGCATTATTTCCATACGATTCGTTCTCGGCGCACGCGAGCCGGAAGAGCGCGGCCTCCGCGTCCTCGAAGCAACCGCGACGCCCGGAGAGCTGCTCCAGCGCGAAGACCAGTCCCCGCCGCACGTCGACATGATGACGGAGCGCATCCAGGTCCGACCCCGCGATGCGACGCGCGAGCTCTCCCGCCGTGGCGCAAGGCAGCTCGTGAGCGACGAAGAGCAGGCGCGCCCCGAGGAGCGAGCGCTCGCCGAATACACCCCAGTCCGCGGCCGATACGAGATCGTCGAACCCGGTCTGCGCGAGCGCCCCGAGCACGGATCGCGAGAGGTTGAGGCCTTCGAGCTTCTCGAAGAACCCATCGAGGAATGGAGCCCCATGCTTGGAAAAATCCTTGCTTCCTCCGGGAGGGCCGCCGGGCCCCAGGAGCCACGAGATGATCTCGCGCTCGAGGACGAGCGGGGTGACGTACTTGAAGTGCCAACCGCCGCTTCGTCGAAGGAGCCCGCGCTGATCGCATTCGGTGGCAGTATCCAAGACTTCACGCCAACTCGTGAGCCGAACGGCCCTGGCGATCGCCTCCTGCTGGTCTTCCGGGAGGTCATCCCAATCCACGTTGCTAGTCAGCGATGCGGCAAGCAGCGAGCGAGCACGCCGAAGTGCGAGGGCTTCGACCTCGCGACGCGCCGTGGTCTCGCTCGTCGATGCCAGCGCCCACTGCACCGCCTCGCGCATGTTCGCCGGAGGCCGGCGCTGCTCTCGTGCCTCGACCGCGAGGAGCCGCGCGAACAACGGGTAGCCTTGGGACAAGTCGGCCATCTCGACGACCATAGGCTCGTCGACTGCCGCTCCCATCTCCTTGGCGATCACCTCCCTCGTGCTCTCGGTGGACAGAGGTGCAAGGATCTTCAGTAAGATTTGGATTTGAGTCGCGACGAGATGCGATGCAGGCGTGATGATGATGAGATGTGGCGTCGATTCGGCCAAGCTGGAAGCCGCCGCAACGAAGCGGGCGCGGACTCTCGCTACCTCCGCGGGCAGGCAGTCATCGACGACGAGAAAGACGTCCGGGTAGCGCCGGAGAAGTTGGCCGCTCTCGAGCGTATCGCGCAGTTCCGTCGGCGAGAGCGCGACACGGACTCGTTGCGCGATGCTCGGATCGGAGAGCAATGCTTCAAGCAAGAGCCGGGTCTTCCCGACGCCCGGAGGACCGAGGATGCAGGCCATCCGCTCGTCCACTTTGTTCGGGGTGCTCCGCGCGAAATCGGTCAAGAACGTTCGTAGGGTGGCGCGTAAAGTGTCCTGGGCATAATCGGGCTCTTTCCGCTCGTCGCGGTGGTGTTCGCGCCACTCCTCGATGCTGAGCAAGAGCGGTGTGAGCCGCAGTTTGTTCAGCCAGCGGTCCATACTTGCCTCGGGTCGGCGCGCGCGAAGGAAGGAGGCGATCGTGTTTGCGTCGATGATCTCGATACGCGCGCCAGGGTTTGCTGCGCTCGGGTCTGTCTGCTTGAGTCGCTCCCACAGAGCGTTGGAGAGGTGGCCATGGGGTGTCCTCGACACCTGTGGAGCACCGCGAGGTCCCTTCTTCGACATTGAGTCGAGAGCGCCAGGCAAGTTGATGAACAGCTTGAAGTACCCACCCTCGCGCAGCACCTCGAGAGCTCGGTCGCCCCCGTCCTTCGCATCGACGAGTGCGAGCTTCAGCCAGTTCTTCCCGCTCTTGCAGCTGTACACAGTGCGGGTGAACGTCGCGCTGCTTTGCGGATCCTCGGTCAGCGGGTGGAGGCCGTACTTCGCCTGGTAGTCGACCCTCGAGATGCGAGGAGGCTTGTCGACGCGGATCAGGAAGTCGCGCCCCCTGTCCGGAACGCAACCGCCTGCGGGACCATCCGGCGCGGGAGGGTCGGTGTGTCGTTGGTAAAGCTCGACGGACACCAGATCGAAGCAGAAGCGTTCGAAACCGTCGTTATCGATCTCGTACAGGGCTTTTGCCTCGACGTCTTCCCAGCCTGCATCCGCGTTGGGGGCCACGGCGGAAGTCTTTCGCGGCGGACCGGCGCGGTCAATCGGCGACGTGCCCGTCGGGGCGTCCCGACCTCAGCTCGCTCGCCTGCGCTTGGGCATGGCGATGGTGTCGCCGTCGCGGGCGCCGACCACCTCGGGGAAGATGGCCCTGGCCTCGGCCACGAAGGGCTCGACCTCGGCGTAGCGCTGGGAGAAGTGGGTGAGCACCAGCCGGCCGACCCCCGCCTGGCGGGCGATGGTGGCCGCCTGGGCCGCGGTCAGGTGCCCGAAGGCCTTGGCCTTGTCCTCCTCGTCCGAGAGGAAGGTCGACTCGCAGACCAGGAGGTCGACCCCTCGGGCCAGCTCGATGGCCGCGTCACACATGCGCGTATCCATCACGAAGGCCATGGACTGGCCAGGCCTGGCCGCGCTCACCTCCTCGAGGGGCACGGTGCGGCCCGGGAGCTCCAGGCGGCCCTGGTCGATCAGGGTGCGGACCGAGGGGCCGCGGACGCCGGCTGCGGCCAGGCGATCGGGCAGCATGGTGCGCTGGTCGGTCTCCTGGAGGCGGTAGCCGAAGGTGTCCACGCCGTGGTCGAGGGCCATCGCCGAGAGGGTGAAGGTCGGGGTGCGATCGATCACGCCCGCGGCGGTGATGGGGTGGGGCTCCCAGCGGCCCACGTCGTGGTAGATGGAGGCGTGACGGAGGCGCTCGTAGAACACCTGCCCCGAGGCCGGGTAGTAGGCGTGAACCAGGTTGGGCGCGCCGTCGAGGGAGATGCGCTGGGACATGCCGGCCAGGCCCAGGCAGTGGTCGCCGTGGAAGTGGGTGATGCAGACCCGGGTGACCACTGTGGCGGCGACGTCGGCGTAGATCATCTGGCGCTGGGTGCCCTCGCCAGGATCGAAGAGGAAACCCTCGTCGTCCCAGCGGAGGAGGTAGCCGTTGTGGTTGCGGTACCGGGTCGGCACCTGGCTGGCCGTGCCCAGCACCACGAGTTCGCGCGCCGACATCTGGGCGACAGCATGGCCCGGGGGCCTCGTCTTGGCCATAGCTTTGCTGGCCCGTTGCCCGGGCGTCGCACTTCGTCATTCCTGTCTGCCGCCTCGCGCGTCGGGAGAAGACGCGCAACAATGCGCCCGCCATGGTCGACAAGACGAACAACACCCGGAACAACAGGGCGTCCTCCAGCGGGCTCACCCCGGACACGACGCGCGTCCGTCGCGTCCGTCGCGTTCTGGCCGTCGCTCTGGCGGCTGCGATGGTCTTCGTCGCTGTGACCAACGTGGATGTGTACCGGACGGGCAGGGCGCAGGTGGTCGACGAGGGGGCGGTCGCCAGGGCCGATTGCATCCTGGTGCTGGGCGCGAGGGTGTACCCGGACGGGCGTCCCAGCACGGTCCTGCAGGACCGCCTGGAGACGGCGCTTCGCCTCTACCGGGCGGGGAGGGCGTCGAGGATCCTGGTGAGCGGCGATCATGGCGCCGACTCCTACGACGAGCCCACCGCCATGCGCCGCTGGCTGGAGGCGAGGGGCGTCCCTCGCGAGGCCATCTTCCAGGATCACGCGGGCTTCGACACCTACAGCTCCATGTACCGCGCCCGCGCTGTTTTCGGGGCCCAGCGGGTCCTGGTGGTCACCCAGGCCTTCCACTTACCCAGGGCGCTCTACCTGGCCGTATCGCTGGGGATGCAGGCCGAGGGCGTCCCCGCCGACGCCCGCAGCTACCAGAGGGCCGGCTATTACCAGGTTCGCGAGGTGGCCTCCCGCACCCGCGCCTTCCTCGATGTCCGCCGCGGACGCCGCCCCCGAGCCGAGGGCGAGGCCATCCCCCTCGGCGGGGACGGCCGCATCACCGACGGCTGAGGCGCCTCAAGAACGCTTCTCGCCCCGGGTTCCCGCCTCACCCGCGCTCCGCGAGCCAGCGCCATGCTGGCACCACCCGTACTGGTCGGTCACCGAGGTTCAGGTTCTCCATCTCGTGCAGCGTCACGATCGTGCCGCTCGGTGCTCGTCCTGCGCGCAACGCTTCTTCGAGCGCGTCCACCTCACGCGCGCGGGTCTTCGGGTCCCGCAGGCTCGTCGTGACCTGAACGAGCTCGGCGTCGCGGTCGCGCCTCTCCACGACGAAGTCGATCTCGCGACCGGAGTCCGTGACGTGGTACGCGATCTCCCCGCCCCGCCTTCTGAGCTCCAGATAGACGAGGTTCTCCAGGCGATGCCCGACGTCGACGTCTCCCCGCACCGTAACCGCGCGGGCGAGGGCGGGATCCACCAGGTAGACCTTGCGGGGGTTGGACGCGCGCCGCCGTTCCGACGTCGCGTCGATGGCCACCGTAAACAGCAGGTAGGCATCCTCGAGATGGGCGAGCATCTCATGCACCGATTCTTTGCCGATCTCGACGCCTTGGGAGCGCATGTCGCCGTGCACGCGGTGGACACTGAACTTGCCGGCGGGAGACCGGAGCAACCGCCGGACGAGCTGCCGGAGCGCCACTGTGTTCGAGAGGTGGTGGCGCTCGACGACGTCGCGAAAGAGGACGACGTCGACGTACTCTTGGAGGACGCGGGCGCGGGTCTCGTCGTCGAGGCGCTGCACCTCTGGGAATCCCCCCACGTCGAGGTAGCCTGCGAGCGCCTGCTCCAGCTCGGCGCGCTTCGGCGCCGGAGGAGGCCACCTCACCGGAAGCTCACGGCCCGAGTGACGGACGAACTCCTCGAACGAAAAGGGCAGGACCTCCGTGGCGATGCTTCGCCCGCGAAGGCTCGTCGCGATCTCCTTCGAAAGGAGCTTCGCCGAGGAGCCTGTGAGCACGAAGCGGGCGCGCCCCTCGTCGAGCAGGCGCCGTACGAACCGCTCCCATCCAGGTACGTTCTGGATTTCGTCGAAGAGCAACCAGATCTCGCCAGCGCGTGCCTTAGGGTCGCTCCGGTAGAAGGCGTCCATCAAGCGGGAGAGATCCGCCGTGGTCATGGGCTGGAGGCGCTCGTCCTCGAAGCTGACGTGGAGCGTCTGCGCTCGGGACACACCAGCCGCCAGCAAGGCGCGGAGATGCTGCAGCAGCAGGTAGGTCTTGCCGGACCTGCGCATGCCGACCACGACATCGGCTTTGCCAGGCAGCATCGCCAAGCGAATGCTGCGCTCGGTGAGCTCGGGGACCGGGCGGGCAGCCGCATCGGCGACGAGTTCGTCCAGGATGGCGTCGGATATCTGTCCTTCCATGAAGGTCAGGTTACTCGAAATCCATCCTTATAAGAAGGCCTGATCGCGTAGTGGATCGGGAGCCGTACCTCGATCAGCCTGAGAGGCAGAGCCGGTCAGGGTCCTCGTCGGAGATTTTGGGGAGTCGTGGTTGTTGGGGGGATTGTCAGCTTCATCTACCGCCTGTTTACGCCGGACCCACAGCGCGCATGTCACCCGAATGAGCGAGCAGGTCCGGGAAGAGGGGCGCGTCGGTGAACCGGTGCTAGATCGGCGCCCATGAATCGTACGACGCGCTCCCGGTTGCTCGTGGTGATGTTCCTCTCGGGGGCCAGCGCGGCGCTGCTCGGGACGGGAGCCGGGGCGCAGGCCCTCCGGGCCCCGACCCCCCAGGCCCCGACCCCCCAGGCCCCGACGAGGATGCTGCAGACCGCCGCGCCGTCGTTCGACGCTCTGCTCGAACGCCAGGACAAGGTCCTCCCCAGCCTGAAGCCCGAGGCTCGGAGGCGCCTGGAGGCCGCCGCGAGGGAGCTGCTCGCCCGGATGGATCGCCCCGTGGATCGCCCCTCCACCCGGGCCTCCGGCGCGCCCGCCAAGCCCCTGGTGGAGGTGGCGCGCGACGTCGCTCAGACCGCGAACCTGGCCCCGTACCTGGGGGGAGGGGGCGACATGGATATCATGGCCATGGCGCTCATCGTCATGATGGAGGCGGCCAGGTCGGCCCGTGAAGACCTGAAGGGCATCATGGATGGAGTGAAGGGCATCAACGGCTCTCGCGAACAGTTGAGGAGAGAGCTGGCCGCGATGCAGCAGATACGCGGGGACGCCGGCGCCTCGGGGCTCTCCGCGCTCAGCCAGCAGCAGCAGCTGAGGATGCAGCTGGCCCTCGATCGGATCAGCAAGTTCGAGCAGGCCCTCTCCAACATGCTGAAGAAGATCGCGGACACTCAAAATACCATCGTCGGCAATATGAAGTGAGGCGTCTTTCCCTCCGACGCGCCTCTCCTGCCGGATCACTACTATCCGAGCATGCGCCGGCCGCAGACCCTCAGCGGGGAGGTCTCGGCATGGCCCGGTAGGTCTTCTCTTCCTCGGCCAGCTTCATGATATGGGACATGGCCAGCTCCGAGATCTGCTTGTGCAGCTTGGGGGATCCTGGCCGCTGCATGAGATCGCCGAAGTCGATGGGCGAGCCAAAGACACCGATGCAGCGCTCGCCCGTGCCGTCGAAGTTGCCGCGGACCTGCTTCTTGATGTCGTTGGTGTCCAGCCCGTTGACGAAGACCGGGACCACCCTGGCCCTGGGGCACTCGTGGATGATGCGGCCGACGCCGCGCTGCGCGGGCAGCGGGGTGTAGGGATCGCCCTGGTTGCGGGTGCCCTCGGGGTGAAGGCCGAGGAAGGTCCCGCCCCGCTGCACCAGCCGGATGGTCTCGTCCAGGCTGGCCAGGTTGAGCGCGCGGCGGGAGCGCTCCCGGAAGATGGGCGGGTACATGGCGAAGAAGCTCATGACGCCGTTCACGAAGAGCCCCATCGGCGAGTCGTAGAAGAAATTCGAGCGCACCGGGAAGAGCAGGCGCAGGGGAAGGCCCCTGCGCACCAGGTAGCCTGTGAGCATGTACATGTCGAAGAAGCTTCGGTGGTTCGACACGACGATCAGGCTGTCCTGGCGGGCCAGCCTGGGGAAGCGCTCCATCCCGTAGATCTCGCGGACGTTGCTGGTGCAGATCTCGATCCAGCGGCTGCCCAGAACCCGCTGCAGGTAGACCAGAGCCTCGCTCAGCCTGCCCGGCTCGAAGGTGCTCCTCACGAAGCGGATCTGGGCGCGCTCCAGGCGGGTGAGCGCAGGGGCGTCCGTGAAGTCCTGGAGCTCGGACGGGCGGGGCCTGGACGAGGGGAACGGGGGGAGGGGCTCGGCTTCCACGGCGCTATCCAAGGCCATCCGGAGCCACCATGCAAGAGCTCAGAGCCGTTTTTTTGGCCCCAGGGGCCTCCCTCTGAGAGCGTGAGCCTCATGCTCAAGCGTCTCACCGTCCTAGCCGCCCTCACCCTGTTTCCTGCCTCGGCCCTGGCCCAGCCCGCGCTCCCACCGCCGGCCCCACCCCCCACCCCCTCGGTGCCCTCGAGCGGCGGGGGAAGCGGTGGCTCGGGCTCCTCGGATCATGGCAACTATGGCCCGCACCAGGGCTGGCTGGGCATCTCCCTGGGGTTCCCGGCGGGGGGCGCGCCCACAGCGGGCTTCAGCTACTTCCTGAGCGACACGGGGGCGCTGAAGCTGGATTTCGGGCTCGATATCGGGAAGAAGGCCTCTACCGGAAAGTTCGTCGGCGGGTTCTCGGTCGAGGCCGCTTATCGCCTCTACGTTGCCAAGGCCGGCAACCTCTCGCCCTTCGTCCAGCCCGGCGTCTTCTTCTCCAAGGCCGCCTCGGACGCATCCTTCGGTGACACCCTGTCCATCGCCGCCAACTTCGGCGTGGGCGCCGAGTACTTCTTCTCGGATCACCTGAGCTTCTCGGGCCAGGTGGGCCTTGGGCTCCAGTTCCGCGACAAATTCGAGACCATAGGCGTCACCACCGGGACATCGGGGATCTTCGGCAATCTTTACTGGTGAGAGCGCCCGCTTCTTATAGACTGCAAGCCGTGAGGTCCCCGATGCCCCGAGCCTTCCGCGCAGCTCCTCTTACCCTGATCGTTCCTCTGGTCCTGGCCGCCTGCAGCCCGTCGGCGCCCGAGACCCGCGCTCTCTCCCCGGAGATGAGCGAGGCCATCGACACCTTCGTCAAGTGGCAGATCAAGCCGACCTCCATCGATGGCGGCGTGACCGATACCAAGGGGGGGACGACGGCGCCGCCGACCTCCAAGAAGAACTCCCGCCTGGACCTCGGTCTCGGCGTCGATCCCGTCAAGGTGGGCTCGGCGATGACCGCGGGCGCCACCGGCATCCCGGCCGGGGGCGTCGCCTTGTCCCCCAACGGCGCAGGGAACGGGGGTGTGGGGGGCGCTCCGATCGTGGGCGGTGTCGCGGGGAGTCCGGTGAGCGGCGGCCTGGGCGGGGTGGCACTGGGCTCCGCGGCCTCGGGCGGTGTCGCCTCCTTTGCGCAGGTCGCCTGTGATTTCGTGCAGCACCTGTGCGGGTACATCGCTCGCTGCTCCTCGAATGCCTCGGTGTCCGGCGTGTGCTCGGTGCCGAGCACCTGTCCGGCGCTGGTCACCCAGGCCTTGGCCGAGGCCGGGTTGAGCGCGGTCCCGCCGCAGGTGGTCACTCTCCTCAAGTGCTTTGACTCGAAGCTGCAGTCGGCCTCCTGCGTCACCAGGAGCTCGGATTTCTCGGCCACCTTCGGGAGCTGCGGATACGAGCTCTGATGAGCTCGACCCGCTGGACAGAGTGAGCGCTCACACCAGCGGGTGGAGGTAGGCGTAGTGGTCCTCGCCCAGCTCCTCGACGGTGATGCCCCCGTCCCTGGCAGGCCGGACATAGATCGCGTCCGAGCGCACCGTGGCGAAGTTGAGGTTGGGCAGGGTCCCGATGAGGTGAGCAAAGGTCTCTTTTTGCCACTCGGTCCCCTCGGGCATCCGGCAGGCCTCGCAGATCGTCCGATCGGCGGCCTGGTCGCGCGCCATCAGCAGGAGCACCGTCACGAACATGTGCAGGCCCCCGCTCCGGTAAGGATCCGCGGGAGGGGCGTTCTTCGCGTCGTCGATGGTGCCCTTGCACCAGGTCTCGAACTCCGTCTGGGCCCGCTCGTGCTCCTCGACGAAGTCCCACACCCCCATGCGAAAGTGCTCCTTGTGAGGGAGCAGCGCGGCCGCGACGCCCGCGTAAAACTGGTTCTTGTGGCCGAAGCCCGAGGCGTCAGGGGCGCAGCGGATCCCTTCCACGAGCGCCCTCCGGGCGCTGTCGGCCTGGGGGAGAGGCAAGAAGACCTGGAGCGCGAAGAGCGAGACCTTCAACTGCTACCTCCCCAGCTCCATCCGCCGGACGACCGGCCCCAGGAGCCCGAACGTGACGTACCTACCACGCCGCTCGGGCTGGTGTGAACGTTGACGCGAGCAAAATCCGGCGGCTTTCCCCGGGCGAAGCCGGTGCCCAGCCCGGCGAAGGGCGTGGGGCGAGCATAGGGGACCAGACGAGGCCTCGAGGGCAGGGACGGAGCAAAGGCAGGGGTACGAGGGCTCCCCCAGCCATAGGAGTGCCAGAACCAGAAGTGCGTGGTGCGGTGGCCGCCGTAGTAGACGTTGGGGTTGTAGTCGTAGCTCCCCGAGCTGCCGTGTGGCCCCGCAGTGGCCCTTGCCGGTCCGGCGAGCCCCAGGGCCCCTCCGTCGCCCTCCGGCGCCGCTGGCCCCACCTGAGGAGGGCTGGTCTCGGCCGTGAAATCCGAGAGGGCCACGGGGCGTAGCTCGATGCTCTTGGCGGCGAGAGCGACGAAGTCGTCGTTCAGGTCGTCGGCCTCGCTCTCCCCGCCCCCGGTCACGTAGAGGAGCTGGGTCACCCCCAGCTTGGCCAGGGCGTCGGCGTCGGGGATCTTGGCGACGTAGCGGTTGTCGAAGAGGGCGCTCTCCTCCCCGTAGGGAGCGAGGCGGGAGCGATCGAGGACGAAGACCGGAGGGGAGCCCCTGGGCCTGGTCCTGGCGAGCTGCTGGAAGAGATCGAAGTAGTGGAGGATCGCGCCCAGGGTGAGGTGCGCCGGGACGACGCCCAGGGGGTGAGGCCACCCGTCGAAGGCAAAGACCACGTCGAAGTGGTTGGCGAGGCCCGCCGCGAAGGCGACGGCCAGGGGCCCAGGGAGGTCGACCAGGAAGGCCTTGCCCCTTCGATCGGTGCCCTCGGTCAGCGCGGAGAGCGCCCTCCCCCGGGAGAAGGCGTCCTCCATCTCGGTGGTCACACAGGCCTTCATCTGCTCTCGCAGGTGTCTGGTCGACGCGTCGAGCGAGGGGGTCGCCGCGGCCGAGAGGCTCTGGAAGAGCGTCGCCAGGTAGAAGGGCTTGTGGGCGGCTTCCATGGGGGCGAGCTCGAAGGGCAGACGATCGAAGAGGGCCTGCTCCGGGGCCTGGGTGCGGCCCGCTGCCCAGTCGAGGGGAGCGCTGGGGGCGCCCACGTCCCAGCCGTAGTTTCGCTGGGCCTCGAGGGTGTCGCGCTCGGCGACCGCGGTGCTCGAGCGGGTGAGCCTGGAGATCCCTATGCCCACCCCGGTGATCCCCACGCCCAGCGCCAGCAGGCCGATGAGGGCGGTTCGACGGGCCATGCCGTCCACCTCGCGCTCCAGGCCCTCGTACCACCACCTGGCGCCCACCAGCGAGCCCGCGTCCTGGCGCTCGGCGAGGACGATGGGAAAGCTGGCCTTGGGGTCCTTTGTATCGGTCATGACAGCGCGAGACAGGCCACGCTCCTGGCGGTGCGATCCGTGGCCCCCTGGTGGGTGCGGGCGTAGAGCCCCGAGGCTCGCCCTGCGATGACGTATACACCGAAGTTCACGCTCTCGCCCGAGGCGTCGACGCGAGGAGAGAAGCGCCGCTGGGCGACCCAGTGTCCGGGGACTGCGAGCGCGAGGGCCTGGTCCCACTCGTCCCGAGAGAGCTCCGCGCCCAGCACGACCTCGTCGCCCTCGGAGCCGTAGTCCGATTTGAGCACCCAGTCCTCTCGCTCCACCGAGAGCTCCGCGGGGTGGAGCGACTCCAGGCGCAGGGTCTCCGGGATATAGCGACGGACCAGGGCCTGGGCCTCCTCGCAGAGCAGATCCTGGCGCTCCCACAGGAACGCCAGCATGCGCTTGTTCTGGGAGAGCACCGCTCCGAAGGGGTTGATGACGGCCGATCTCCTCTCGATCTCGGCCCGGGCCAGGATCTCGAGCGGGCGAGACAGGGGGAGAGGATCGTGGAAGGGTCCGTCGTCGGTCCAGACCGGGACTCGCTCTCCCCACCAGTCGGTCTTGTAGTGGCGCAGGATCAGCGAGCAGGGGGCGCCGAAGAGCTGTGCCCGGCCGTCGGGGGCCCGCTGCAGGTTGTAGGGCGAGCCATGGACGACCCTGTAGCCCCTGGTCTCGAACCACGCCCCGTAGAGCCGGACCAGGGGCAGATCCTCCGTGAGATCCGTGGGGAACACGATGCCAAGGGTCCGCTCGAAGCCCTCGCCGAGGCGCGCCGTCCCGTAGGACTCGGCCATGTCCAGCATGGCGCCGGCGAGCCCCTCGTTCACGTCCCTGGCCCCGCTCTCGAAGAGCTCGGGGTGGGTGCTCCTGGCCAGGGCGCCCAGCACGGTGGCCTCGGCCTGCCCTGTGGGGGTGTCCGAGTTGAGCTCGCAGACGGCCAGCGGCGCGCCGGGATCCTGGGTCTCGAAGACATCGGCGCGAGCAAAGCCGTGCCACGAGGGAGCGCTCAGCTGCCAGAGGAGCTTCTGGCAGGGGGTGAGTTCGAAGAAATCGTCGAGCAGGGAGGGCTCGCGGGCCACGAGGAGGGCGGCCTCGTCGTGGACCCTGGCCACGGCCTCGGCGGCCGCGTAGAGAGCAGAGAGCCTGCCTGGCTCCAGGAGGATCGGGGCCTCCTTGAAGCGGGGCTCGCCGTTCACGAAGGGATCCCCGATCAGGCCTCCTGCCACGACGCGCCCGGCGAAGGCGAGCGCCGGAGCCTGGAGGTCCGGGGGCGGGGCGCCGTTCATGGCATCCGGAGCACGAGCAGCGCCGTGCCCAGGTAAGCCGCGGCCTCCAGCGCGGCCAGGCCCACGTTACGCTCCCGGCCTATCGCTCGATCCAGGACGCCTCCCCTGAGCGTGGGCCTGACGCCAAGGAGCACGCTGCCCACCACGAACTGCCTCACCACGTAGAGCAGGGGCGCGTAGCCAACGACCAGGGCATAGGCCGGGAGGGACTCGCCCCAGGTCGTGAAGTCGCCCTCCACGGCGCGGCTCACCAGGAGCGCCACCGAGACCGTGATCCCGGCGTAGCTCACGGCCGCGGCCGCGTTCTCGCCCAGGACCTCCTCGACGTCGTCGTAGCTGGTGAGCCAGCGAAAGAGCATGACCAGGAGCAGCACCGTGGCCTGGGCCAGCGCGAAGAACACGAACGAGATCCCCAGGGAGCGCAGGTCGTCGGCGTTGATGGCGTTGGCCGCCAGGACGCCCGTGGCCAGGGAGTGAGAGCCCGCCGCTATCCCCACGGCCACGTTGCCCCTGTCCAGCTCGCCGTGGAGGCGCCCCGACAGGAGGAACCGCACCTGGGCCCTGGAGCTGAGGAGAAAGAGCAGCTCGGCGGAGACCCCCAAAATCACCGCGTGGATCGCGTCGGACCTGAACGACTCCCCCCTCGCCGTGCACCGGGCCACGCTTGCGGCGATCAACAAGGTCGCCACCACGTCCCCCGCGTGGACCAGGGCCCTGGCCGGGTTACGCTCCCCGACGTTCTGCGCCGGCGAGGGCTTCCTGGAGAGGAAGCGCAGCGCCACCTCCAGCAGGACCAGCAGGAGGACCGCGAGCCCCGCGACGAACCCGAGCGTGTAAACAGCCGTTGGATCCATGAGCGTCGCCGCCCAGGCTACCACGGGTTCGCGGGACGATCTTGGTTGCTCGCTGGTAGCCGAGCCCGTTCTTTTGAGCCTCCGCTGCGGGCTCCGCGAGCACCGCATGGACAGGCATGATCGTGACGGCGTTGCCGTTCGCCATCTGCCCCAAGATCTCCACAGGGCTGTCGTGGGCTACTGTGAGCGGTCCCTTGAACTGTGAGCGGGCCCCTGGAATTTACAGGGAGAAAGCAGGCTGAAGAGACCGTTTCCCTGTCCCTTACCAGGCCAAAGCGAGCAAAGGAGACCGGCTCTGCGAGCGGCGGCGTCGCACTCCGTAGAAGATCGCCGCGGGGCGACTCTAGAAATCGCGGGTGGGGCCGATCAGGTAACGCTCGAAGAAGAACGAGCGACCGCCGAGCGAGAGCGAGGGAGGGTCGGGGATCCACGTCGAGGGAAAGAAGGCGCTGAGCGTGAAGCTGCGCGAGGCGTCGCCGAGCGTGGTCGCGACGACCTCGCCGCCCTCCACCTCGAGCCGCAGATCGGGCTCCAGAGGATCGCCGTCGGCCAGGCGCAGCGCCGCGTCGGCCGAGCGCCCGAGGAGCAGCGAACGCCCCTCCCACAGGGGGGTCCGGAGCGCGGGGGCGCCGCCTCCGGCCTCGCAGACGAGCCGCCCGACGACGAGCTCGACGTCGTCGCCGACGAGGCCGTCGAGGCGGGCCACCCGCGCCAGGCCTCGCTGGACGCGGCGCTCCAGCTCCGACGAGGCGTGCGAGAGCCACCGGCGCGGCGCTCGCCCGTGCTCGATCACGTCGATCGCGGCCAGCTCCTTCTCGTCCGTGGCGATGGCCCTGGCCCGGCGGATCAGCCGCCCGAGGGGCCCCCTCTGGCGTCGCCTGGCGTAGACGCGCGCGGCGGCGAGCACGGCGCTCAGATCGTTGCTTTCGAAGACGCCTGGATCCATGGTCCCGTGGTTCCTCTCCTCGATGCGACCGAGGCACGGCGCGCAGAGGGCAGGTCGGCTCGAGGGGTGCCGTGGATTGAAGGGCTCATCGTAGAGCGACCGCTGGGTGAGGGCGTCGAACAGGAAGGGCTCGCCGCAGCGCTTGCAGTCGAGCATCACATCGAAATAGGCGAGGTACGACGGGGTCCGGCGAGAGGTCGTCTCCTTGCCGCCGAGCGCCTCTCCCGAGGCCAAGCAGGCCTCGCACGCGACCTGGGCCAGCTTGGGGCGCCCGGAGCGCTGCCACCAGGGCACCAGCGCGCGCGTCGTCCCTGGCTCGGGCGGAGGGAGCGACTCGCCGTAGAGCGCCGTGAGCGGCCAGGGGAACGTGCTCATGACCTCGCCGCAGCGGGGGCAAAGGCCCTGACCTGGATGCATCCGGCGCGTCTCCTCTCGGGGATACTCTTCCTCGCCATGAAGGATGACGAGCTTTTTCGCCCGAGACAGCGAGCGCGAAGCGCTCTTTGTCGCGCGATTTCTCCCTACGAGATACGCCAAGCGATCCCCGTGGTGACCGGGCTCGTGGTGTGCGCGGGGCATGTGCACGCGCAGTCGTCGGGGCGTGGGCAGAGGCGCGCGAGCGCGACCGAGCGCTCGTACTCGGCCACGTCGCAGCAATAGCCAATGTCGCGAATGTCCCCGTCTCTGTCGTAGCTCACGCTCACCTCCTCGTAGAGCTCGGAGATGTACCGAGCGTTGCATGTGAGGCAGCGGAACCACCGCCCCGAAGCGATGCACAGACCCAGCGAGCGCGGTGGCTCGTGGGAGGGAAGGGGCGAGCCAAGCACGTAGTTCTTGAAGCGCAGCGCGAGGGGGATCGGGACGCCCGGAAGCTCCTCGCTCGCGTAGGCGTCGTTACCGCACGTCGTGCAGCGGCGAGAGTAAGGTCCGGTCATCGTCGTGCCCCAGCTCTGTCTGCATTTCGCATCTCATGATAGTCGAGATGCAGGCGCGTTCGCATTGGGTCCTCCTCCTGATCAGTTTCACGCGTCTGACCTCAAGGCAAGTGACAGGCCGTTTGCCATGCGGCGGGTGCCTCGCAGCATGTCGATGAGCAGCTGTCGTCGGCCTCGATCCAAAGATCCTCCGATCGGAGTCTACGCTACGACCGCCAGCTCCAGCGGGTGAAGGGATACCGGCTGGCCTCGGAGGTGGATCCTACGCTCCTCCTCGGTCGCGAGTCTGGCTATGCTCGGGGTATGTGGACCAGGGCAACCCTCGCGTTCGTCGTCTGCGTGTCTGCTTGCGGCTGCGGCTCGAAGGAGAAGAAGATCGAGGCCATCGTCGAGAGGAACCGGGCCGAGACCAGGGCCAAGATCACGGCCATCTCGGAGGTCGCGAAGAGGCCGCTGCCGCCCCTATCGGCGGACAGGATCACCTACGGCGGCCCTCCGCTGAAGGAGGACGAGAACATGCTGGTGCTCTCGGTCGATGCGGCGCAGAAGCCCACCTGGTCGATATCGCGGGGAAGCACCTAGGCGGCGTCCGCTTCGACGCCCAGAGCTCGTCCACCGTCAACTTCAGCAGGCAGATCGACCGCAAGACGGGCAAGGAGATGTCCAGCGACAAGGCCTCGGCGGTGATCTCCGATCTGGAGCGGAACACCAAGAGGGCCCTCGAGACGGCCTTGAAGGCCCAGATGCCTGGCGTCTCGATCAGGACGTACTGAGGGCAGGGGCGACCCTTGGAAGTCCTCGAAGGAGGACATCGGGCGATATCTTCTTCGTCGACAGAACCCGCTGAGATTTCTTACCCGCCATCCGGCTCGGCTGGGTGGCCGGCACGAAACGCTGAGCCCTCAAGAATGTCCGGGAGAGTGAAGAGGGCGAGGACCACGGAGGGGACCATCGTGATGGGGGACTTGAAGGATGCCGCCTCCGGGGGCTAGGGTCCGGGCCGAGGCTCCCCATGGTCCCGCGGATCCCGATCGGCATCGACGATTTCCGCATGCTGCGCGAGCGCGGGCTCGCCTACGTCGACAAGTCGCACATGCTCCGCGAGCTCATCGACGACGCAGGCGTCCTGGTCACACTCGTGCCGCGCCCTCGGCGCTTCGGAAAATCGCTCAACCTGTCGATGGTGCGCTGGTACTTCGAGAAGCGCGACGAGGACCTCTCGTCGCTCTTCGAGGGCCTCTCCATCTGGGAGGCGGGCGAGACGTATCGCAAGCACTTCCAGCGCTATCCGGTGGTGTACATGACGCTCAAGGGCATCAAGGCCTCCACCTGGGAGCTTGCCTGGGACGAGACCCGGAGCAAGATCGCGGCGCTCTTCCGTGAGCACCGCTACCTGCTCGACGGCGGGCACCTCGACCGGGAGGACGCGCGAGACTACCAGGCCGTGCTCGACGGCACCGCGGCGCGGGTGGTCTACCAGACCGCGCTGCTCAACCTCTGCCGCATGCTCCACCGCCACCACGGCGCGCCGGCACTCATTCTGATCGACGAGTACGACGAGCCCATCCACGCGGCCTTCGTGCACGGCTATGCGCCCGAGGCCCTCGAGTTCTACAGAGCTTTCTTGACCGAGGGCCTCAAGGGAAACCCCCACCTCTGGAAGGGCGTGCTCACGGGCATCCTGCGCGTCGCGCGCGAGAGCATCTTCTCCGGCCTCAACCACCTGGCCGTCTATACACTCTTGCGCCACGAGATGAGCACCTGCTTCGGCTTCACGGAGCCCGAGGTGGCCGCTCTGCTGGACAAAGCCGGGATCGGCGACCAGCTCGAGGAAGTGCGCCGCTGGTACAACGGGTATCTGTTCGGCACCACCGTCGTTTACAATCCATGGTCGATCCTCAGCTACGTTCACAGCCAGGATCGCATGCTGCGCAACTACTGGGTCAACACCAGCTCCAATGACCTGGTGCGCGACATGCTGGTCCGCCACGCCCTCGAGATCGAGCCTCAGATCGAGACACTTCTCTCGGGGGGTAGCATCGAGCGCAAGGTGAGCGAGACCGTGGTGCTGAGCGAACTAGCCAGGAACGCCGGAGCACTCTTCGATCTGCTCGTGTTTTCGGGCTACCTTCGGGCCGAGCCGATGGGCGAGCTCACCCGGGCCGAGAAGCCGAGGTGAGGTCCAATCGGGAGTCTGGCAGCGGCCGTCCCGACGTGATAATCCGCGCACGAACTCCTGGAAAGCCCGGTGTGGTGCTGGAGCTGAAGGTTGCAAAACCCAAGGTGAAGTCGCCCGAGGCCGCGCTGCGCGAGGGGCTCGCCCAGATCCGGGGGCACGACTACGTGGCGGAGCTTCGAGCAGGGGGCTCGAGCCCTGTGCACGCGTTCGCGGTGGCGTTCGACGGCAAGCAGGTGTGGGTGCGCTCGGCAGCCAATACGCTGAAGGCGAAGGCCAAAGCGCGGCCGGCGGCCAAAAGGAGGAAGGCCAAGAGGTAGCTGAATGCTCCGTGGAGCACCGGGAATGCTCCGGCGAGCATTCCCAATGCTCCGCGGTGCATCCGCAATTCCTACGCTGCGCGCGTCGACCGCGGGGCTGCATTGGGCTACTGTGACCGGGCCCCTGGAATTTACGGATAGCCCAATGCAATCCTGTACACTCCAGGGGCCAGGTCCCAGTTCCAGGGGACCGCTCACAGTAGCCCACAGCATCCCTGTACATTCCAGGGGCCCGCTCACAGTAGCCCAACGCAGCCCCGAAGCCTGTGAACTCCTACGGCCAGGACCCTGAGCACTGGCCCCCTTGGCGAAGTGCCCGAAGGCTTTATGGCCCTCCCTCGGCCCCCTTGGCCAAGTGTCCGAAGGCGTGAGGCCCCCATCGCAGGACACTTTAGCCAAGTGTCCGAAGGTTCAGAGCCAGGCCTCAGAGGCTGTTCTTCTGGAGCTTAGCCCCTTCCCTAAGAGGCTGTTCTTCTGAAGTTTTTGCCCTTCGCTGGGGGGGGACCTGGTTCGATTCACAGGGAAGAGAGGAGGCAACGGCCTCCCCTCCCTGTGATTTCCCCCTCGCCTGTCTTAGAGGCTGTTCTCCAGAAGATCGCCGCGGGCGAGCCCGTCACGCGAGACGAGCGGATCCTCGTGGATCGCAGGCTCGACGCGCTCACGGTGGCCGAAGTGCCAAGCGAGGGGACCGCGAAGGCGATCTTCGCGAAGATCGCGAACTGCGCAAGGTCGCTGCAGAGATCGGCGCGCTCCTCGCCGGCGAGGCCGCGCCCGAACGGACGCACATCGCGCCACTGCCCCCACACGGCACCTGTCAGGTCCGCCGCGTCCCCGGCACTGCGCTGGAGATAGGGTACGCGGAGGGCGACGACTTCGTCTCCCTCTACGCGCTCAAGATCTACGGCTCGTAGCGGGGTCGCTAGGATCACGCAGAGGAGCCGCTGCGTCGCTCGTGCCTGTCGAGACGGCGGCGGCCAAGTACGCCGAGAGGGTGCGCGAGACGAGGCTCCTCCATGCCTCTACCTTCCCGAGAGGCGCGGAGGGACGAGCGGCGGGGGGGATCGCACCGCCGCGGATGTCGGGTCAGTCGCTCTCGCTGGCCTGCTGAGATTTCTTACCCGCCCATACCCGCTCGCCGCTCGCCCCGGGCCAGCGCACTGGCCGGCGTGTGGCGACCCATTGCCAAAGTCGTCCAACGCATTCCCCGACCGCGCGACCAGGAAGGGAACCAGGTCGCGTATAGGGAACCGCACGCTATCCCTCCGTGAGGATCCCCCGCGCCCTGAGCTCCTCCTCGAACCCGATCGCGAAGCGGCCGTCCACCCTGAGCGAGTAGCGGAAGAAGGGATCGGGCTCCACCCCGTGGTAGTTGGCGTCGTCGAACCAGTAGGCCCTGCCGGGGGCGAAGGTCTTTGTTTTGGCCTCGTCGTCCCAGAGGAAGAAGCGCTTCCTTCCGGTGGGACAGAGGATCATGAAAGGATCCGGGCCCCGCCCGTCGTCAGGGCTCCGGTCCCGGTGGATGGTGCCGTGGTGGTCGGCCGAGAGGCCCAGGAGCTTTACGCTGCCTATCAGGGCGAAGGGCAAGGACAGCACGAAGGCCACGGTGCGCGGAAAATAGAGGTGGGCCTCCCTGGTGAAGGCCTTGCCCTCGGGCTTCGCCTTCTCGTCCCAGCGCCCCCCGGGCATGAGCTCCAGGTAGGTGGACCAGGGAAAGTAGACCCCGTAGCGGTACTCCAGGAAGCGGGCCTGCTTCCTGCTCAGCGGGAAATCGCGCTCCTCGCCGAAGGTGTACTCTTCACGCATCTCGGGGTCGAACAGGTGGGGGGTGTCCGAGAGGGACGCGAAGAGGATGAACTCGTCCCTCGACATGGCAGAGATGACCTGGCCATAGTCCACGTAGGGATCGTCCGCGAGGTGGGGAGGGACGATGCCCATGCTCTTGTGGCTCCCTCCGGTGACGAAGGGGGCGGTGCGGCAGAGGCCCAGGCAGATCTCCAGGTCCAGGGCCTCTAGGGCGGGCAGGTCGACGAAGGGCTCGAGGTCGACGAAAGGGCGGCCTCCGATGTCCACGAGCGCCATGGGGGCAGTCCATCACGAAATGGCACGGAGCAGGCTCCCTTCCGGCGCTCTTTCCCCTATGGTGGCTCACCTCTTCGAGGAACGGACGGCATGGGAAAATTTCTCGTCATGGGCGCGGGGGGGCTGGGCGGCATCGTCACGGCTCACCTTCTCGAGACCGGTCACGACGTCACGTGCGTGACGACCAACAAGGGCATCGCCGAGGCCGTGCGCGCCAGGGGCTACCGGGTGCGCGACGAGGGCGAGGAGCGCAGCACCCCGGGGGCCATCGAGAACGAGGTCCCGGAGGGTCCCTTCGACTTCGTGGTGCTCGCGGTGCAGCCCCCCCAGGTGGAAGAGGCTGCCAGGACGGCGCTCCCGGCGCTCGCCCCCCAGGGCAAGATGGTCTGCCTCCAGAACGGGCTCTGCGAGCCGAGGGTGGAGCGTATCGTCGGCGAGAAGCGCGTCTATGGAGCGGTGGTCGCCTGGGGAGGGGCCATGCCGGAGCCTGGCCTTTACGACCGCACGGCCACGGGGGGCTTCACCCTGGGGCGCTTCGACGGCAGCCCGCCCGACCCTGATATCCACGAGCTGGCCCGGGCCCTGGAGGCCATAGGCCCCGTCGAGATCAGCGACAATTTGAGGGGCAAGCGCTGGAGCAAGCTGGCCATCAACTGCGCCATCTCGTCCCTTGGCACCGTGGGCGGCGATCGGATGGGGCCGCTCCTCCAGCACCGCTACGTGCGCAGGCTTGGCCTGGAGCTCATGACCGAGACGGTGGAGGTCGCTCGCAAGGAAGGGATCCAGCTGGGCAAGGTGTCGGGCACCATCGACCTGGACTGGATCGCGCTCACCGAGGACGAGAAGAGGGCCGTGGGCTCCCCCGGGCTCCTGGCCAAGCACGGCCTGGTGCTGGCCGTGGGCTTTCGCTTCAGGAGGATGAGGAGCTCCATGCTCCAGGCCATCGAGAGGGGGCGTATCCCGGCCGTCGATTTCCTGAATGGAGAGGTCGTGACGCGGGGCGATGTCCACGGCGTCCCGGTCCCCGTCAACCGAGCTGTCCGCGAAACGGTCTGGGCCATTTCCCGGGGCGAGAGGACGCCGAGCCTGGCCCTGATCCGAGAGCTCTTCGACGCCACTGGCCCTCACGGGGCCTAAAACCTTAGTCTTCATCAGGGGAGAACGAGCGCCATGTGCGGTATTGCCGGGATTTTTGCGCGCGCCAGCGCTTCAAGGACGCCTTCGCGTGAGGAGCTGGGCCGGATGGCGGGGGCCATGCACCATCGCGGCCCCGACGAGTTCGGTATCTACCGCGACGCGCGCTGCGGCCTGGCGCACGCTCGCCTCTCCATCATCGATCTGTCCACGGGGCAGCAGCCGCTCTCCAACGAGGACGGCACCCTGTGGATCGCCTTAAACGGCGAGATCTTCAACTACGTGGAGCTCCGCGCCGAG
>SXGT01096936.1_pt1 | contig 34718 bp, 32 predicted proteins | sample 3176221 | NCBI WGS metagenome assembly SXGT01 (sample SAMN11356862, study PRJNA531348) | freshwater metagenome | isolation source: freshwater sample F1-120 | place: China: Fuxian Lake, Yuxi | collected 2017-12-25 | reverse complement strand
TCGGGGGTGGCCGCGCCCACCCAGGTGATCACCTGGTCAATCGGCATCTGCACCGTGCCATAGACATAGCGCGCCGGGATGTTGGCCGCTCGCAACAGAGCCACCAGCAGACTCGCCGTGTCACAGGCGTTGCCGCGCTTGGTCAGCCAGGTCAGGTGTGACCCCTGGACGGAGCCATAGGTGGGCAAGAACTCGATATGGTCATACACCCAGTTGAAGATCTGCACCGGGTGGTTCCCAAGCGCCGTCGCCAGCGCCCGGATCTCGTCGGTCAGCTGCACGTCCTCTGTCGGCGCCACAGCGACATGGGCAAGGCTTGCGCCGCTAGGAGCGTGGGATGGACTAGCAGCCAGACAAAGGTGACGAGCACGACGCTGGCAATGGTCTGCGTATAGTAGGGGCTCTCTCGGAAGAAATACAATAGAGAGGGCATACGAATATAGTGCCTTTCTCTATACCCTCTACGCCCTCAGCACGCCTCATGGTGCTGGGCCGCGCGCACGTTGCAGATAAGCTACCTCACGTCGCTGCTGGGAACTGCTCCCGCACGCCCGCGCCTGCCCCATAGGCCCAGGCCAGCACTTCCACCGGATGCCGCACCTCGACCGCGAGCCCCTGCTGGGCCACACCCTGGCGCAGCTGTAGCATGCAGCCCGGATTCCCCGTCACAATGAGCTGCGGCGCGACGCTGGCCAGATGCGCCAGCTTGCGTGCTAACAGCGTCTGGGCTGTGTCCGGGTGCAGCAGATTGTAAATGCCGGCACTGCCACAACACCAGTCGCTTTCCGGCACCGTGAGCAGGGTAAGCCCCGGGATCTGCTGTAACAGCGCACGCGGTGGCTGACGAATCTGCTGGCCGTGCATAAGGTGACATGGGTCGTCATAGGCCACACGCAGTGGCACGGGGAGCAGCGGCTGGCGCAGGGGCGCCTCAGTGAGCACCTCGCTGACATCGCGTACCCGCTGGCTGAACGCCGCAGCGCGGCTGGCAAAGGCCTGGTCATCCTGTAGCAAGTGGCCGTAGGCTTTCAGCATGGCACCGCAGCCGGCGGAGTTGACCACGATCCACTCGGCGTCCGTGGCCGCAAAGGCGGTGATCGTCTGGCGCGCCAGATGCCGGGCACTCTCCAGGGCGCCAGTGTGCGCTTGTAAGGCCCCGCAGCAGCGCTGGCTAGTGGGCACGTGCACGCGATAGCCGTTGGCGGCCAGCACCTGTACCGTGGCCTGGTTCACTTCTGGTAAGAAGGCCGGCATGATGCACCCGGTCAGCAGCGCCACCTGGCCTTGTTCTGGGGGCGCGGGCGCGGTGTCCGCCGCCACGGGACGACGCGCCGCAAGGGCCGGCACAGGCGGCAACAACGCCTCCATGGCGGCCAGGCGCGGCGGCAGGAGGCGTAGGAGCCCACTGGCCCGCAGCATGTGCTGCAGACCACTGGCCTGGTAGCCGTGCAGGAAACCAGCGCCTTGCTGCACTAGGGCTGGGCTCGGTAACAGTTCCTCCAGACACCAGCGTTGCAACCAGGCCCCGAGATGGAAGCCCGATTGGCTGTCCCGCACCTCAGCCCGCCCGGCTTCGAGGAGCTTGCCGAACTCGACCCCAGCGGGGCAGGCGGTTTCGCAGGCCCGGCAGCCGAGGCAAAAATCGAGCTGTGCCGCGATCTCATGCACTGGCAGGTCGCCATCCGCCACGGCCTGCATGAGGTCAATACGGCCACGCGGTGAGGCCGCTTCCTGGCCAGTCAGGCGATAGGTCGGGCAGGTTGGCAGACAAAAACCGCATTGAATACAGCTCGTTTCGGCGTGTTGGAAGGCGTGCTGCAACGGGGACAAGGCTGCTGTGGGCTGAGGGGCATGCTGCATACACCACGCTCGTTTCTCAATGCGGGCCGTGGCATGGCCCATGGGGAGAGGCGTTCAGAGCCCGGCCACATAGCGCCCTGGGTTCAAAACGGCATACGGATCAAAACGTTGCTTGTACAGGGCCAGGAGCGCACCGCCTGACGACTGGCCCCATACATCCACCTGCTGGCGGAGCGCGTCAGGCACCGACTCGACCACGACAGAGCCGTGGTGCGCCCGTACCTGGGCGCGGAGCGTGCTGAGCCAGCCCTGGAACGCGCGGCCCACCTCTTCCGTGAGCGGCGCGGCGAGGCTGACATGCGCCCAGAGCTGCCCATGGCTGGCATCGGCCACCCAGGCAATCGGCGGGTGCGCAAACTCTGGCGTCTGCAGAAGAGTGGTCACGGTCGCTGCGAGATACGCCGGTTCTACGCCCAGCCGGAGATGCACCGTTGGTGACGCGGCGGCAGCAGACGGCGTCTGACACCACACCTCGCGCCGGGCCCACAAGGCCGACAGGGTCTCTGGCCCCAGCATGGTCTCCGCCAGGCTGCCATGGGCGCGGCACAGGGCCCGACTGTCGTGGAGCTGGCGCGTTACCCCGACGCGGGTGCCATCATAATTGAGCAACAGGCCCACCTGCGGAGCATGCCCGGTAAGGGACAACGCCTGGTCCCAGGCCGTGACCACATCGGCATGCAACAGGAGGACCGCGGAGGGCAACAACGGGGTGACGCGTAGGGCCGCCAGCGCCGCGCTGGCGTGCTCCAGGGTGGGAAACAGGGCGACCATGACCCGATCATCCTCGGGCCAGGCCGCCAGGCGATAGGTCGTTTCGAGTACCACCCCAAAGGCGCCCAGCGAGCCAATGAACAGCTTATTCATGTCATAGCCCGCGACATTTTTCACCACACGCCCGCCAAACTGGGCCAGGGCGCCATCTGGCAGGGCCACGCGCAGGCCGAGGAGCAGATCACGTACCCCGCCGTAGCGTAGACGCTTCACCCCACTGGTATTGGTGACGACCAGTCCGCCCAGACTCGCTGCTGTGTGCGCAAAGCCCAGAGGCAAAAACTGCCGCCGCGGTGCTGTCAGCGTGTACACGGCGCTAAGCGGCAGCCCCGCCTCGGCGCTTAGGGTCAGATTGGCGCTATCGTAGTCAATGATGCGCGTCAGTCTGGCCAGCGACAGCGCCACGTCGTAGCGCGTCGGCGTCTGCCCCAGGTGCATCTGCGTGCCCTGGCCCCACGGCACGACGGCACAGCGCTCGCGCCCCGCCAAGGCGACGATTGCCGCCGCCTGTTCCACGGTCTCGGGCTGCACCACGAGGCGCGGTTGCCGCTGCTGCACGGCATACTGGGCGCGGGCCGTGTCATCCACGCCAACGTGCGCGCTGCCCACCAGGGTTTCGAGGTGCCGGCGGAGGCCGTCGTAGGTCATCATGCGGTCGGACTCGCATACATACTGAGGGGAAAGATCTTCTGCGGATTGCACAGATCCGCTGGGTCATGCGCCAGCTTGATACGGCGCATGACCTCCAGATCGGTGGGTGAGAACATCAAGGGCATGTCGTTTTGCTTCTCCATGCCCACCCCATGCTCGCCGGTAATGCTGCCGCCGAGGGCGACACAGACTTCCAGAATCTCCCGGCCGGCCTGCACAACCCGTTGCATGGCCTCCGGGTCGCGCTTGTTAAACGGAATGGCCGGATGCAGATTGCCGTCCCCGGCATGCGCGATGTTGGCAATACGCAGGCCATAGCGCTCGCCAATGGCGGTGACTTGGCGCAGGGCCTCGGGGAGCCGGGTGCGCGGCACGCAGCCATCGACGATGTAGCAATGCGAGGCCAGCCGCGCCATAGCGCCAAACGCGGCGCGGCGGCTCAACCACAGCCGTGCCGCCGCCTCGGCGGTCTCGGCGGTCTCGATGCTCAAGACCTCGTGCTCGCGACACAACGCCGCAATCAGCTCCAGGCTGCGCGGCATATCCTCCCGCAGCCCATCGCATTCCAGAAGCAACGCCGCCCCGGCCTCGGGCGGGTAGCCCACGTGCACGGCCTGGTCCACCGCCTGCATAGAGGCTTTGTCGAGCAATTCCAGGGCCGCCGGTAGCAAGCCGGCGCCGATAATATCCGACACCGCATTGGCCGCATCATCGACGCTCTTGAACAGCGCCAGTTGCGTCACGACCGCTTCCGGCACGCGCAGCAGACGCACGATGATTTTGGTGACAATCCCCAGCGTGCCCTCGGCCCCGACCAACAGGCCGGTGAGATCCGCTCCCGGCTGATCAACCACTTTGCCCCCGACCTCGATAATCTCGCCATTGGGCAGCACGACTTCGAGGCCGAGGATGTGATTGCTGGTAATGCCGTACTTCAGGCAGTGCATGCCCCCGGCATTGGTGGAGACATTGCCGCCAATGGTCGAGACCACCTGGCTGCCAGGGTCGGGGACATAGGTGTAGCTATAGCCGTGCACCAGCAGGGCCTGTTTCAAGTCCTGGTTAATCACCCCAGGCTCGACCACGGCGACGCGGTTGGCCAAATCAATCTCGAGGATGCGGTTCATACGCGCCATGGCTATGACCACCCCACCGTGCGTCGGAATGGCGGCGCCACTAATGCCCGTGCCCGTGCCTCGGGCCACGTAGGGGATGTGCTGCTGTTGGCACCAGGTGACCAGGCGCGCTACGTGCTGCGTGGTCTCTGGGAACACCACGGCGAGGAGGTCTTGCCCACGGAACACGGAGGCATCGTAGCCATAGACAGTGCGCTCGGCCCGCGACGAGAGCAGATTCTGTGGCCCAACAATGGCGGCGAGTGCACGCAGGGCCTGGTCAGTAGGCAACATGGCAACGAACTTTCTTGTCGGACGGATACAAGGGACATCGAGGGTACATGTCCGACCAGTGTAGCCGACTTTCACCGGGGTGACAAGACGCGCCCCTACCACGACAGGGGCAGTCCTAGACTTGACGAACGCCAGCCAGATGTCGCTCGCCCGTGGCTGCCGCAAGGCGCCGCACTACGTCTCCTGCGGTTGGCGGGTGCGCGACGCGGCTCGCCCTGGCAGCATGGGACCCTCCTGGGAACTCCTGTGTCCCAGGGCCGCCTCATGAGATGTGGGGGAGGCGGAGAACAGTGCTGTAAATCCGCCATAAGCGCTTCGTAGCTCTTTTTACCGGACTCTTGCAACCCATGCAATGCTTCGGGAATCTTGCGGCCCACAAAAAGTGTGCTCATACCGTCATTGCTCATCCGCAGCGCCCTGAGATGTCGGGCTCAAGCGCGTGTTGTCATATCCTCTCCTGGACACAAGCGCTCCAGGGAGACCAAAGGTGCTGGCGTCTGGCCAGCATTGCTCATCCAGTCCCTGGACGATGCTCCATGGGCACAAGACAGGTAGGGTTATCTCGGGAAGAGGCGTTTCGATACTGGTACGCTGACGCATATACGGATAGATGTCCGCGAGCAGTCCTGGGAGCGTGGGGTGCAGACTGGGGTTATCGCGCCGCCGCCCCACACGCCACCGTTGCTCCAGAATCGTGCTCCGCCAACTATGGCCACGCACGCAGCGCTACCCCCCGAGATACTGTCCAATCAGCGCCAGCCGGTCGCCGCTGTGCAACGGGCTATCCAGGGTATGTGTGATATCCAGCACGGCATCGTTGACTAGCACTTCGATGTGTTCGGCCAGCTCGCCGGTCTCGGGAGCCCAGAGGGCTTTGTGGAGTTGCGGGAAGCGCCCACTCAGACGGCGCAAGATGGTACGGACGGTCGCCCCATGGCTCAGCGGTTCGTAGAACACCTTGCGGGTACTGCCATCGCCACCCACGAACTTGGTGATCCAGGCCACGACTTCAATCTCAATCTGCACTGTCGTTGTCGCGGCGAGGATGTCGGCTTCGGGCATGGGGCACTCCTTGAGGTAGTGGTTCGTGGTTCGTGATTCGTGGGAGGTGTTAGGCCGCGTCGTAGGGGCGACTGACTCGTCGCCCCTCTTCGCATAAGCTCGGAGAGGGAGAGCGCCGGAGCTGGGAACGGGCGACATACCCACGCTCCCAGACGGCGCAGGGCCATTACTCCCACAGGACCGGAATCAGCGCCTCCAGGCCCAGCTCTTGCAGCGTGCCCGGGAGAGGGTTGCCGCTCTGACGGTCATAGCCCACCATCTCATACCACACGGCCACCATGTGGTCCCAGTTTTTGCCAATGTCCTGGCCTTTGGCGGGGCCATCCACTGGGATCGAGCCGTAACGCTTCGAGGGTCTTTCTAGATCAGGGGTGATGCCGCAGCGCACGTTAAAAGCCCGCATCAACGCCGCCGTGCGCCGCCCAAAGGTCACGGCCTCGTCTTTGCTAAACTCCCAACCCGTGGCGGCACTGAGAATGCGGCACAGCATGGCAATCGACGAGCGCGTGGTGAAAATACAGGTGCCCAGCGAGTCCTCAAAATGCCGCCGCCCACGGGTGCCGCCGACCATTTTAGCCACCGCCTCGGGGTCAAAGGGATTGATGCGCGCCGGTTGGCCCATCTCGGTCTGGCGTACGGGCGGACCACTGTCAATGGTACCGCCGCTGCCGGTGCAGGTGTCGAGCATTTCTTCCCAGCGGGCGCGGTGGTCGTGGCCACGTGGGCTGTCGCCTTTAAGGGTGTAGATGGCGCAGTCAGCCGCCGGACCACCAACAATCTCTGAGGCACGCTTGACACCCTCGGCCAGAATGTTGCCAAAGCCCTGGCGCCGGATGATCATCTGCAACAGCGTATTGGCCGCTTCGGCATCACCCCATTTGACTTCCAGCCCACCCAGTTGCTCTGTGGTTATATAACCTTTTTCCTGGCATTCCATGACCCAGCCCATGAGCCAGCCGAACTCATTGACGTCCACGCAGGCACGGTCAAGCTGCGTATTGAGCCAGGACACCGCCACCGGGTCGGTGCAGCCCGTGGCCCAGCCGGCCCCGGACCAGCCTTCGTATTCCGGTTCATCAACAATCTGGCCCTTATGCGGCCCAGAGCTGAGCACCTGGGTGTGGCAGTGGTGCATGCCGCAGGCGTTGCACTGATGGCCACGGTGGTCAAAGCCGTTGCGCAGGCCGGAGGCGCTCCACTGCTCCATATCGACGCCCTCGGGGACGACGTTGGTGGTGTAGTTTTTGATCGGTAGGCCACCGAGGCGTGACAGCCCGACCACACCGGGCAGAGTGCCGTATTCGTACAGCGATTGTGTGGAGGGATCAAACTTGAGGTCATGCGCCATTTCTTCTGCTGCGAGCCACAGACCGCGCGGATCGTTGACACCCAGCGAGCGGCTGCCGCGCACAATGGCCACGGCCTTGACGCGTTTGTTACCCATGACCGCGCCGCAGCCGTTCTTGCTGGCCACGTGGCCGTAGTCGCCGTGGATGGCGGCAAAGCGCACCTGGTGTTCGCCGGCCACGCCGCTGGTGTAGACGCTCAGTTGATGGCCGGTGAGGTTGAGCGTCTGCTCCAGAGCCTGCTGCGTTTCCCAAGTATCTTTGCCGAGCAGGGCGCTGGCGTCGCGCAGCTCCACCGTGTCGTCGTTGATGTAGAGGTACACCCATTCTGGTGCCTGGCCCTGGAACACGATGGCATCGTATCCCGAGTATTTTAAGTTGGCGCCAAAGAAGCCGTTGGCCTGGGTGTTGGTCGCGCCGTTGGTCAGGGCGCCACGCGTGACCACGGTCAGGCCGCCAGTGCCCCAGGCCGGTAGTCCAGCTAAGGGGCCGGTGGCCATGACCAGGCGGTTGTCGGGGTGATCCCAGCTGACCTCGGCGGGCACTTCGTCCCACAGAATTTTCGCCCCGAGTCCAGCGCCGCCCAGATAGGTGCGGGCCATGTCGGGCGTCCAGGGTTGGGTCCAGATGTGGCTGTTGGTTAAGTCGATGCGTAAAATTTGCCCGGCATAGCAGCCGGGGACGGTCGTGGCCATGGTACTTCCTCCCAATCAAGAATGAGACAACAGACTGCACGCACAAGTGGAGACCTGACTCCTACTCTATCAAACCGCCGTCTTCACGCTCAGAAGAGGACCGGCCAGGAGGAAGTCTACGCTCGAAGCGCAGCAGGGCATTCTCAAGACGCAACAGGAGATTCTCCCGCTCGTGGGCTGCATGCTCGCGGTCCCGTTGTTGCGCATTCCTGAGCTGACGGACAATCTCCGTGAGCGCTCGTAGCTCCTGCCGGACTTCCTTCTGTTCTGCTTTGAGTTTCTGGACATCTTGCATCAAGGTGACCAGCTGTCAAGCCAGAGCATAGAGCTGTTTCCACATGGCCAGCTCACGCCGTCTGTAAGGCGGCTAAGAGCGCCTTGGTTTCAGTGCGAAGTTGATCAATCTCTTCCTGCTCATCGACAATTTGTGCCTGGAGACGTTGCATCTCGGCAAGACATTGCTCAATGGCTACAATATAGTCAGCCCGCGTTTTGAGGATCACTTCTGCAGTGAGAGCATTTTCCATACGTTGTCTCTCCACCTTTTTTCCTACTACCCCACCGTCACGCTACTGGCCGGTACCGATGGACTCCCTAGCACGGTCTGCGGCAGCAAGCGCCCTGTAGTGCCCGAGGCAATATAAGCCCGTTTGATGTCAAAGAGATTGCGCTGCACATAGCCCTTCCAATCCCCCAGTGGCGTACCAGACTGCACCAGGCCCTTGAGCATACCGACGTCGTTCGTGGTCCAGACATCCTTTTCTGGCCCCAAGAGCATAGCGCCAATGAGACGATCGCCCTGCCACAGCAGTTTGCGATACGCCGGGCGCTCCGGGCGCGTGGCACTCATGACTTCGGCGGCGCTGCTGTCCCAGGCGCCAAAGCTGGCAATTTCCAGGCCGAGCACTTCGACGATGTTCATCAACAGGCTGCCACGATAGGCCAGGGGTTGACCGGCCATGTTGGCGCCAGCGATGCGCCCGTGCTCCATGGCGGTGGGCTCGATGGCGTGCAGTGCCGGCTGACCAGTAATCAGATCTTTGCCTTCGGCCACGTCGCCAGCGGCGTAAACATTGGGGATATTGGAGCGCTGCTGCGCATCGACCACGATGCCACGGTTGATCGTCACGCCCGAGCCTTGCAGCCAGTCGAGATTGGTACGGATGCCGGTAGCCATGATCACCAGGTCGGCCAGCAGCTCCTCGCCGCCCTCCAGGCGCAAGCGTTTCTGGCGGCCCGCATCTTCAATGGCGCTGAGTCGGGCGCCGGTGCGGATATCCACCTGGCGGTCACGCAGCCAGTGCTCGACGATCTGGGCACCGTGGGCGTCGATCATGCGCGGCAGAATCTGCGGTGCGATTTCCAGCACCGACAGCTTGGCACCACGCGCCAGGATGGCATTCAAAATGGTAAAGGCGATGAACCCGGCTCCGACCATGACCACGGAGCAGCCGTCGCGGATGTGGCGGATAACGCCCTGGGCCTGTTCGAGAGTCCAAAAACTGTAGATGCCCGCTCCGTCGGCTCCGGGCACCGGGGCGCGCACGGGTGAGGAGCCGGTGGCAATGAGCACATCGTCGTAGGGGATAACCGTGTCGTCGTCGAGCGTGAGGGTATTGGCCTGTGTATCGAGCTTGGCGGCGCGGCGGCCCAGGTAGTCCTCGACCCCCAGGGCGCGTAGCCGTGTCGGGTTGGCGGTGTAGACGTGTGATTCGCTGATCGTGCCCTTGAGATAATACGGCAGCACCATGCGGGCATAGGGCCGCTCGGCGGAGACCAGGATAATCTCTGAGGCGCCGCGGTCGTACTGGCGAATGGTGGTGATGGCATTCAGGCCAGCGGTACCGCCGCCAATGATGAGGTGTCGTGTGCGTGCCATCGTATGCTCCTACGCCTGACCGTTGAGGGGACCAAGGTGCCCGGCCCCACGCGTGGCGGCAAAGTCCCCCAGCCAGTCGCTCTGGTTGACCTCGACGTATTCAATCGCCGCCGTCGGGCAGGCATCGGCACAGGCCGGGCTGCCGTCGCAGAGATTGCACTTAAAGGCTTTTTCGGTGTCGGGATTGTAGAACACCGTGCCGTAGGGGCAGGCAATGGTGCACAATTTGCAACCGACACACATGTCGTCCTGGACGATCTTGGCACCCACGGGTGAGATGGTGATGGCCTCGACCGGGCAGGCCACCAGGCACCAGGCTTCGGCGCATTGCGTACACGTGTAAGGCGCATAGCTCGTATGCAACTCAAAGGGCGAGATGCGAATCACTGACTTGGAGGGCTGAAACGTGCCCGTTTGCATGTACGAGCACGCCAGTTCGCACCGCATGCAGCCGGTGCAGAGCTCGGGTGTGATCCGTAAGACTTTCATCGACATATCTCCTGTCGTGCTGTCGGTAAGGTGTGCTAGGCGTATGACACGACTATGCGATGGCCCAGACGAGAAGTCAACCGCCCAACCCGCCCTACACGCCTAGGCCTGGTTGTGTAGGGCGGGCGTCAGCCTGACTCTAGGCTGCTTTTATAGATCTTTCACTACTTAACAATTACCCTTGGTACACCATGCCGAGCCGTGCGTCGTTCATCACCACGTACGTCGCGGGCGCATCGTACTGCAGGACTTGTGGTCAGCACGGAATGCTGTATGGGATCCCATGATGCCGTATCTTCCCTGAGGGAGCAAGCCTGCGATCGGCGTGCCCTCCGTGGTTGACAATCGGTGTTGCCTTCCGCAGTATGTATCCCCCTCAGTACCATAGGCGCTACGGACGAGCGTACCCCGGCATTCCCATGCCTCCTGAAGGAGCAGACAGACAACGTATGTCCTTTCTACAGAACTCACCCGCTGCGTGGCCGTACGACCTGGCTGCCTGGATCCTCACGGGTATGGCCCTTCTCCTACTGTTACCGTTGCATCTCCTACCGGCTCTGCTGGCCGGGCTGTTGGTCTATGAACTTGTTCATCTGCTTGCGCCACGGCTACACGTCATCCGCGTCCGTCAGGCGCAAGGCAAGCTCGTGGCGGTGGCACTCCTGGCCACCGTCATTGTCATTGCTGTCACCGTGGCCATCATTGCCAGCATTGCCTTCTTTCACAGTGAGGCCGGCAATGTACCACTGTTGCTTCAGAAGATGGCCGATATTCTTGACGGCTGGCGCGCCACACTTCCGGACTCTGTGGTGGAACAGTTCCCGGTCGATCCCGATGAGCTGAAAGAGTTTGTGGTAGAGGGGTTGCGTAACCATGCGGGAGCCTTGCAACGGCTTGGCACCGAGGTGGGCCATATCCTGGTGCACGTGCTGGTGGGTCTCGTCATTGGCTCCCTGGTGGCCCTGCATGACGTGCAGCCGTTGGAATCCCCTGGTCCCCTGGCGCGGGCGCTGCAAGAGCGCGCCGTGCGCCTCAGCGAGGCTTTTCGGCGCATCGTGTTTGCCCAACTGGGCATATCGCTTCTCTCAATACGGCCCTTATTGCACTCTATCTGCTAGTTATCTTGCTGGTGATGGGGGTGCATCTGCCGCTCACTAAGACCATGATCGCCGTGACGTTTGTAGTTGGACTGCTACCAGTGGCGGGGAATCTTCTTTCCAATGGCATCATTGTGGTGGTGAGCCTCAGTGTGTCTTTGACGGTGGCGGTGATGTCGCTGGTGTTCCTGATGGTGATCCACAAGCTGGAGTATTTTCTGAATGCCCATATTGTTGGCACCCAGATTCACGCCCGCGCCTGGGAGTTGCTGTTAGCGATGCTGGTGATGGAAGCGGTGTTTGGCCTGGTAGGAGTGATTGCGGCACCGATTTACTATGCGTACCTGAAGGATGAACTCGTGCGCCAGGGTGTGGTCTAGCGTGCGAACGGTGAGAGGAAGCGGATCGCGAGGGGGCGAGGCCGTGGGTAGTGAGCTATTTTCGTGGCAGAGGCTGTCTGTGCCTGGGAGCGCGGGCGTCTCGCCCGCTCGGGACGCCGCCAAGATAGCCGCACTCCCAGGGGGACGCCTGTTACTTTGTCACAATAGCCCACTACCAGGCCGTGTCTGTCATAGCATGGGGCCTTGTGGAGCGCTGGCGGCTCAGGGGCAGCCAGCGCCGACTGTCTCTCTACAAATGCATGGCGTTGAGACCGATCCGCGACAAGTCTTCATCGCGCTGGCCGCTGGGGTAGCCCCCGACACCAATACCCCCGAGGATGACGCCATCCTTGATAATCACCAGGCCACCCTGGCCGTTGGTAATCTGAGCATCGCCTTGCTCGCTGACGCTGCGCCCCTGGCTATGCAGGCGCTGCGCATTGGCCCCAGTGTCCGTGCCCAGGATGGCCGCAGTATAGGCTTTCCGTAGAGCATGGCGCCGGCTGAACAGGCGGAGGTTATCCATGGTGTTGTAGGCCAACAGGTTCCCTGCGGCATCGACAATCGCCATGGCCACGGGCTCATTGGGCAGCTTCGTGGCCTCCACGATCATCGCCTGCATGGCGGCCTGGATCTGGGTAAAACTGAGTGCTGGCATATCCTCTCCTTGGCATCATGCTGCGCATGTGCTGTCTATGACCTCACGCGATTCCCTGGAGGCGCGGGCTGCCGTCGGGTTTCCGCCCGACGGCATGCCTGTCCATGACTAGCGCTGCCTGACGTACTTGTCGATGCGTTGGCGGGCGCCCAGGGCCATATAAATATCGCCCCGTCCGTCCACCCAACTGCCGTGGGCCGACAGGGAGTCCCAACGAGCCACCACGGCGCCGTGTTTGTCCATCAGGCTGACGCGTGGGGGCAGGCCATTGACGCCGCCTTCACTGATATAGAAAAGGCCGTCCTTATCCATAGAAATGTCCAGGGGACGGCGCATGTCAGACCACATGGTGATGAACTGGCCGTCGGCCGAGAATACCTGGATACGGTTATTCTCGCGGTCGCAGACATAGATCAGACCCTCTTTATCGACGATCAGACTATGCGGCAGGTGGAAGTGATTCGGCGCGGTTTTGCCGGGCTCGCCCCACGACTGGCGTAAGTGGCCATCGGCACTAAAACGATGCACGCGCGCGTTGCGGTAGCCATCGGTGACATACAGATCACCGGACGGCGAGGGCACCAGCTCGGTGGGGAAATTAAACGGTCCCGCAGCGCGTGGGACCAGGTCGCCTGGCTTCTCGCAGCCCGTGTCGGAATGCACGCCACGCTCGCCGATAACCTGGAGGGGTTTGCCGTCGAGGGTGTAGCGTAAGGCCACGGAATCCTCGCGGTCGGTGAGATACACGATGTCATTTTCAATATAAATACTGTGCGGATTGGCGAACGCGCCCAGACCCCAGGAGCGCAGGTAGTTGCCGTCTGGGTCGAAGACGAGTACCGGCGGCTCTTTGCGCTGGAAGACGTAGACCAGGTTCTGGGAATCTGTGGCGACGGCACTGGTATTGCCAAACGTCTGCCCCGCCGGTAGGGTGCCCCAGTTCTCAATCAGCGTATAGGTATAGGCTCCGGAACCAACCGTTGTCATGGCGCTGCTCCTCTGCGTGTGGCGTGCTTACCACCCTAAAATAAACGTATTGCGCACGACCGCAATCGTTTCTCCATGCTGATTCGTCACGTGGGTCTCCCGCACGACGAAGGGCATAGTCCCGGACCGCCCGGTTTTTTCGTACATGTCCACCAGGCAGGTGGTGTACGTCAAGACATCGTCGGGATAGACTACGTGTACAAACTCGCAGGCATATCCCGCATTGATCCCTGTGCCTGTAAAGCCCATCTCCGGTGGCACAATGGGGTACGTACCACGCCAGATAATGAATGTCGCTGGGGCAATGATGTCGCGATAACCCCGGGCCTGCGCCGCTTGCGGGTCGGTGTGGATGGGATCACGCACCCCGAGAATGCCCACGTACTCCAGCATCATAGCACGGGTGACGTGCTGCGTGAAGCGGCTGACTTCCTGGCCCAAGAGCGTACGATCCCAGCGTAACATGCCTGTCCTTTACTGCTTTGGCCAGCCTGGCGCCCGGCGCAGGAGCACATACACCGCCCCAGCGCCGCCGTCAGTCAGTGGCGCCGTGGCAAAGGCCAGCACCAGCCGACTCAAGCGCCCATGGCTGAGCCAGAGGTGTACCTGCTCCTTAAGCACCGGACGATTATCTCTGGAATTGCGTCCCCGGCCATGCACCAGACGCAGACAGCGCTGCCCCAACGCATACGCCGACATGACAAACCGATCGACCGCCACTTTGGCCTCGTCCACCGTATAGCCATGTAAGTCCAGATGCGCCTGCACGGCATAATCACCCTGATGTAGGCGTTGCGCCAGCCGATAATCGATCCCCGGCGCAACGCCTTCCATATACTCATCCGTATATTGGATGGTAAAAGCACTGCGCCCTTCGACCAGATCGCGCAAATCCGCCAGCACATCCCAGGCCTCGCTCACGACCAGCGGCTTGACGGTGCGGGGTTTCTCCATCCGGCCCCGTGGGTCTTTGGGCAATGGCGTCACTCCCGCCATCTCATCCAGAAAAATGGTCCGTTCCTGGGGCGTCACCCGCTCAGGAGGACGCGCTGGCCGCGTCACCACCGGGGGCGTTGGGGGGACGGGCCGCGGCGCTGGGACGGGCGGTGCCGCGACGGGCGGTGCCGCGACGGGCGGTGCCGCGACGGGCGCCGCCGGTGTCTTGAAAGCGCGTAACTGTCTTTCCCGCAGGCGAAAAGGGCTATGAAACGGCTCCTCGCGTGGTGGCTGGGGCAGGGCGGGCGGCGTCCGGGACTTCTTACGACGGCCCATGGCCTCCGTCCCCACCCCATGGTGCCTTAGGTGTGGAGTTCAATCACATCCCCTTCCTGGACGACATAATCACGTGGCACCATCTGTCCTTCCGACGTCTGTGCGTGCCAGACGCGGGCAAATTTGAGCTGCGCCGCCACATCTTTATGTACCGTCACCGCCACGTCCACCACGGTGCTGCCACGCGGCATGGTAAACGGCGCCGCCAGATCTGGCTTCTTCCCAGGAGCTTTCGTATAGACGCACACAATGTCGAGCAGCTCGTACAACGCTTGCCGCAGGGCGTCCAGCTGATAACCGTCGCGGGCCGAGACCGCCAGCATGGGCCAGCGGGTGCCATAGAACTCCTGGAGCAGCGCCCAGTGGTCCTGACTCTCCGGCTGGTCCCACTTGGTGCCGAGCAACAGCGCCCGCCGGGGCACGACCCCGACGGCCAGATCGTCTCCGGCCTCGGCACTCTCCGCCGCGCCCGTTGGGGCGATTTTCCACGCCTGCAGCGTCTCCGTCAGCAATGTGACCGCATCGAGCAGCGCCGGATCGGCGAGATCGACCACCAGCAGCAGCGCATCGGCATTGCGGGTAATCTGCGCCATCCAGGGTTCCATGGCGTCACGCGAGATCGGCGGCATGTCGACGAGCTGGATCTGGATATGGTCCACCGCCATCATCCCTGGCATGGGACGACGGGTGGTAAAAGGGTAATCGGCCACCTCTGGGGTGGCTTTGGTCAGAGCCGCCAGCAGTGCGGACTTGCCCATATTGGGCGGTCCAACCATGACGATCTGCCCGGCACCTTCTGTGTCCACTGACAGCATGCCGCCACGCCGCGTGGTCGAGGCTTTTTGCGCCTCCTGCCTGAGCTTAGAGAGCCGCTTCTTGAGATCAGCCTGCAACTTATCGGTGCCCTTGTGCTTGGGCATAATGCGCAACATATCTTCGAGGCAGGTGATCTTCTCCTCGTGGGTGCTGGCCTGCTTAAAACGCTGCTCCGCCGACATGTATTGGGGCGTGAGATTCGCCGGCATAACCGTCCTCCTGTCCAAACGTGTGGGTGGTGCTATTATAGCGGCTTCTGGGCGTGGCTTTCGAGAACGAATTACGCCGGGTATTTTACAAACGGGGGGAGGATGGGCTACCTTAGCATGCGACGCAGGGGGAATATGGACGTCTGGGCGCTGTGGAGGGTGTATGGAGACAGCACTACGTTGGACATCGGCGGATCTCGAGGTTCTGCCAGAGGATGGCAAGCACTATGAGATTATCGATGGAGAGTTATACATGTCTCGACAACCACACTGGCATCATCAACATGCCTGCGTGAAGCTCTGTACAGCGTTGGATATATGGAGTACGCAGACTGGTGACGGGTCGGCGAATTTCGCCCCCGGCATTATCTTCGCCGATGAGGACGATGTGGCCCCGGATGTGGTGTGGATTAGCCACACGCGTCGTGATGCCGCCCTTGGTCCTGACGGGCATTTACACGCCGCGCCCGAGCTGGTGGTCGAGGTGCTCTCGCCCGGCAGCACCAACGCCCGCCGGGATCGCGAAGCGAAATTAAAACTCTACTCACGCCGTGGGGTGCTGGAATACTGGATTGTCGATTGGCAGACGTGCCAGGTGGAAGTCTACCGGCGGGAGGCACTGGCGCTGCACTTGATAACCACGCTGCAGGCGGCCGATCACCTCACCTCACCGCTGTTACCCGGTTTTTCCTGTGTGGTAGCCACTCTGTTCTAACGGCTATCTCAAGAAAGGCACACTGCTTATGGCCGGCAAGTATTTTGACGAGTTTGAGATTGGGCAAGTGTTCAAGCACCAACCGGGGCGCACCATTACCGAGATGGATAATGTGCTGTTCACCACCTTGACGATGAATCCGCAACCGCTGCATCTCGATGAGGAGTTTGCCAAGCAAACGGAGTTTGGGCAGCGCCTGGTGAATAGCCTGTTCACCCTCGGGCTGGCGGTGGGTCTGTCCGTCGGCGATACGACGCTGGGGACGACCATCGCGAATCTTGGCTTTGACAAGATCGACTTCCCCAAGCCAGTGTTTCATGGGGACACGCTGTACGTTGAGACGGAAATCATCGACAAGCGCGAGTCGAAATCACGGCCTGACGCTGGGGTGGTGTTTTTTGAGCACCGTGCGATCAACCAGCGTCAGGAACTGGTGGCGCGGATCCGCCGGACAGGTTTGATGAAGAAGCAGGGAGAGCGTGGAGAGACAGGTCAGCCTTGACGCGCTGGGCGCCGCTTAGCGGGCTCCCTGCCATGCCCGGATGCGTGACTCCGCAGCGTCCATGGCGACGAAGCGATCGGGTCGATCGACTTGATACAGCCCTTCACTCTTGTGCTTGAGGTACCATAGGCCGCGCTGACCTTTTTTTACAAAGACGTCGGTGCTGGATACCAGACCGCCCGGACGGCTTGGCGGCAGGAGCAGCAGGGCCATGGTGCGTCCGGCGTCTCCCTTCAGGACCGACTCCACACGCAGCACGCCAAGGTTGATGACTGGCCCATCGGCAGTCAGTTGCACGCGCTCCTGGCCCAGGCATTCGCCCACCACGATTAGCACGGATTGGCTGGCGAGTTCTTCGGGTGAAAGCTGCGCCCAGTCGGCGGCAGCCGAGAGGCTCATGACCATGAGGAGCCACCAGAGGGTGCCGGCGTACACACGGCATCGAGTCGATGTTCCCATAGGGTCATGCTCCCTCGCGGCATAAGGTTTCCCTCTCTAACCTGTGCCTGGAAGCGCCTTACGTCTTCCAGGGCAGTGTTGTGCCTCACAGCCTTACAAGGCGGCTGGCGTGGAAGATACACGCCGCCACCGCAGGCCCATCAGCAGGACTATCCCCGTGCCAAACAGCCACAGCACAGCAGGCTCCGGCACGGCAGACACATCGCGCGTGCCCACCGCAGCGATGAGAATGCCAAAATCGTCGTATGAAAAGGCGCGGTCTAAGATCCGCTGATCATTGGGCATGTTCGATGGGGCGGCGCCAGAGGCCATCAGATCAAACAGCGAAGCACCAGGGTTCGGCTGTTGCCCATTTGGATGATCGAGAAACAGTGTATGGCCGATCTCATGCGACACCGTTCCGGCCAGGAGATTGATCCGTTCCGCATCCGTGCTGGCCAGGCCAGCCAGGGTGGCGATATTATCGGTCAAGATTGAGCCGACGATGCCGCTGTTGGCGGTAAATGGTCCGCCGCCGCCGCCATTACGTACACAACCAAAGCACGCCTGGCCGAGAAAACTGCCTCCTGTCGTATTATCACCTATCGCCATGTAATAATACTCGAGATCACCATTGCCGGGCGCATTCCCAACCGTACCCAGCTCGAAGTTGATATTTAATTCCTTGCCATTTGGCAAGGGGCTCAGCGCGTTCGTCCCAACCGTCGGATAGCCGAGGTAATCCGTACGGATGGCGGCTAAGGTGGCCTGCTGGATCTGTGCCAGGGTGAGGCCGAAGCCATACGGCGCGAAATTCGCGGGGTTCGTCCCCGTCCCAAAGATGTCCGTCCTGGCAACGCCGACAAAATCCAGCACGAAGGTCAAGGCCTGGGCCTGACGCACCATCCCCAGTGGCAGACTGAGCACCAGAGTGCAGATGAGGCCTCCTAGGAGACGACGTGGCCACAGAGCGTGTTTTTCAATCAACGACATACGGTAACTCCTGATGATGGGTTCCACCACACTTTGTCTCAGGATACAGGGGTGTGCCTTTGCCAGTGGCGCCTGCTCCCTCAGCACCTCAGGGCTAAGCAAGAACTATACCATACATCTAATGCATTGACTGAGAAGTCCTTAACTCTCTCCTACGCTCTTTGTTCTCCCATCTCATTGTCAATTTTTCTGACACTAACGCGGCAACATAGCCCTTGGGATGCCGTATTGAAACTTTTCTGATCAACGATATCAATAAATTAGCAATTTTTCTCGCTCTTACGCCGCATTGTCAAATTTCCCGACACTGATGCGGCGTTGTGGCCATAGCCCTGCCTTAAAAAGTGCCATATATGTCATAATATCAATGAGTTATATGTTTTTTTTGTGCCTCCGTGCTCAGGTGTCAATTTTCCTGACGCTGGCGTAGGGACTTGCCGATAGCGGGATAGAGGCTGGTGAGATGTCTGGTGCATCAATCCCCTGGCCGCCTTCCCGGGTTTTCCTTGGGAGCGTCACGCGAGAGCGTGGCGGCTGGCTCCGGGCTGGAGTCTGGAACTTCCAGGGGGAATATCTAGCGGCTCTGCCCCTGGAGCTTCGGTGCATGCATCCAGGCCCGCACCGTATCCAGCGCGGCATCTTGCCCCACCGTCTTGCTGTGCTCGATCCACTGAGCCAGGAGGGTACTGGGGAGAAAAGGGAAGGCGCGGCTGTGCGCTGTGACAACGTACTCGGCGTTGACCAGGGTATAGAAAGACGCCGTGTGGCCATCATAATGCCAGATTTCCGGCACGCCCAGCGCCGCGTAAATGGGAAACTTTGATTGGGACTCGTTCGTCACGTCGATCTCTACGACAACGTCAGGCGGGGGATCAACGTCAAAGTCCAGACTGCGCTGGCCAATGATCCGTATGGCGTTCTGCACATAGAAGCACGTGTCTGGCTCGGCGCCTTTGCGCTGCCAGATGCTGCGCATCGTCATCGAGCCGCGCGTCTCCAGTTTGACGCCCAGGGCGCGGGTGATTTCCCGCGCGATCCCGCGCACCACCTCGGCAAATTCTTCATGTACAGGCAAAGGGCTCATAATCTCTAGACATCCGTCGTTATAGCTAATGCGTCCGTGGTAGTCATCGCCAAGTTCCACGAGGAGCTGTGCATAGTCCTCCCACGGCACCGCAGGGATCCGCAGTGTCGCACCCGGCGGGATATGCGCAATCGCTTCAACATAACTGACCGTCTGAACGCTCATAGCAATCTCTCTTTCCTCTCAAGCGCCTTAGCGCACCTGTTCCCCTGGCTGCCGCGCCGGGCCAAATTCGGCCACGACCACATCCGCACTGTCCGGGCCAGCGGCCAGGAGCATGCCTTCGCTCACCCCAAAGCGCATCGTGCGCGGCTGCAGATTGGCCACCACAATCACCTGCTTGCCAATCAACTCCTCAGGCCGATACGACTGGCTAATCCCGGCAAAGATGGTGCGCTGCTCACTGCCAATGTCCACCCGCAGGCGCAGCAGCTTATCGGCCCCTTGCACGGCTTCGGCGTGCAACACCGTGGCGACGCGCAGGTCTACCTTGGCAAACTCGTCATAGGTAATCTGCGGCGCCAGAGGCTCAATGGCCACCTGGCGTGCCGGCGCGGGCGGTGGGGACTGCGCCTCCAGACTGGCGGCACTGGCGGCGAGCAGGGCCGCAATCTTCTTGGGATCTACCCGCTCGACCAAGCGCTGGAAGGCGTTGACCGTGTGGTCCTGCAAATCAAAACGCGCCGCATCGTCAAAGGTCAGCGGCGCCAGGCCTAGAATAGACTCCACGTCGGCGGCATAGCGCGGCAGCACCGGCTTAATCAAGGCTGCCACCGTGCGGCAGCAGTTGGCGCCAAAGGTACAGATGGCTTGCGCCGCCTGCCGATCGTGCTTGATGACCTCCCACGGCGCCGCGTCCTGGAAGTATTTGTTGCCTATGTCGGCAATGGCCACGATCTCCTGCACGGCGCGGTTGCACTCCAGGAGCTCGTAGGAGTCCCGAATGCGCGGCAGACGGGACCGGATGTCGTCAATCAACGGCTGCACCGTGGCATCGAGCTGGCCCAGACGGTTGTCGAACTGGCGATTGACAAACGGCACCACGCGGCTCACCAGGTTGGCGATCTTGTTGATCAGCTCGGCATCCACCCGCTGCTGGAAATCGTCGAGGTTGAGGTCGAGATCCTCGGGCTTGCCGTTAATCTTGGCGGCGTAGTAATAGCGCAGGTATTGCGGATCCAGATGATCAAGATAGGTGCGCGCATTGATAAAGGTGCCGCGCGTTTTGGACATTTTTTCGCCGTTGACTGTGAGAAAACCGTGCACCAGCACTTTGCTGGGCAGCGTGTACCCAGCGCCGTGCAGCATGGCGGGCCAGAACAGGGTGTGGAAATACACGATGTCCTTGCCGATGACGTGATAAATCTGCGCCTGTGGATTGTGCCAGTAGGCGTCAAAATCGCGCCCACTGTCGCGGCAGAATTTTTCCGTGGTGGCAATGTAACCCACCGGCGCATCGAGCCAGACGTAGAAGTATTTGTTCTCTTCCCCAGGAATTTTGAAACCAAAATACGGGCCGTCGCGGCTCACATCCCAGTCGCGCAGGCCCTCCTTGAGCCAGGTGTCCAGAAAATGTTGCACTTCGGGCTGCAAGCGCCCTGGCGTGTGCACCCAGTCGTGCAAGAACGTCTCGTAGGCGCTGAGCGTGAAGAAATAGTGTACCGACTCGCGGATCACCGGCGGGGTGCAGCACAGGGCGCAGCGTGGGTCTTGCAAATCCGTCGGGTTGTAGGTACCGCCGCACACTTCGCAGACGTCACCGTACTGGTCCGTGGCCCGGCAGGCGGGATTGGGACAGGTGCCGCGAATAAAACGGTCCGGCAGGAACCGGGCATCGTGCTCGCAGTAATACTGCGCCACCGGGCGCGTCACGATATGGCCTTGCTGGCGCAGGCGCTCGAAGATATATTCGGCGTGCCGGCGGTTTTCCGGGCTGTTGGTCGAATAATAGCAGTCAAAGGCAATGTGGAAAGCCGCAAAGTCGCGCTGATGCTCGATATAATACTGCCCGATAAAATCCTCGGGACTCATCCCGGCACGCTGCGCATTGATTTCAATCGGCGTGCCATGGGTATCATCGGCGCACATGTACACCGCGTCCCGCCCGGTCATTTTGAGAAAGCGCACGAAGATATCGGTCTGAATATACTCGACAAGATGGCCCAGGTGGATGCTGCCATTGGCATAGGGAAGCGCGCTGGTAATCAAAATGGGGTCCGTCATGGTGTTCCTTACGTCGGACGCTCCGGCAAGCAGGAGCACAGTGGAAGATAGTCATCCCGAACGCAGAACTGTAACTATAGCCCATCTCACTCCTCGCCGCAGCCATCCAGAAGCCCGGCAGGATTTTCCTGGGAGCGCGGGCGTCTCGCCCGCCCGGGACGCGGCCAGGATGGCCGCGCTCCCAGGGTAGGCCAAGGGATAAAGACGTGTCATTGTTCAGGACGCCGCAACCGCTGGCAGCGCGTATGCGACCGCGCACCTTGCGGGAATTTATCGGCCAGGATCACATCCTCGGGCCGGGCCGCTTGCTGCGGCGGGCCATTGAGGCCGATCAGCTCGCCTCGCTCATCTTCTACGGACCACCGGGCACCGGGAAAACCACCCTGGCCATGGTGATTGCCAATACCACCCGCAGCCATTTTCTGACCATCAACGCCGTGCTCGCCGGGGTGGCGGACATCCGGCAAGCGATCAGCGAAGCGCGTAAACGCCAGGAGGTCATGCAGCAACGCACCATCCTGTTTGTCGATGAAGTGCACCGTTTTAACAAAGCCCAACAAGATGCCCTGCTGCCGCATGTGGAAAATGGCACGATCCTGCTGATTGGCGCCACCACGGAAAATCCGTACTTTGCGGTGAATCGCGCCCTGGTCAGTCGCAGCCGTCTTTTTCAGCTCAAACCGTTGACAGACCTCGACCTCACGGCCATTGCGCAGCAGGCCTTGTGCGACCCTGGGCGCGGCTACGGAACGCGCCAGGTCAGCGTGCTGCCAGAGGCCCTGGCGCATCTGGTGCAGGTGGCCAATGGCGATGCGCGTGGCGTGCTCAACGCTCTGGAGCTGGCGGTCGATACCACACCGCCCAATGCTGCGGGCGGCATTGTGGTGGATATGCAGGTGGCGGAGGAGAGCATCCAGCAGCGTGCCGTGCTCTACGATAAAGAGGGCGATTACCACTACGACACGATCTCGGCATTTATTAAGTCGCTGCGCGGCTCAGACCCGGATGCAGCGATGTACTGGCTCGCCAAGATGGTCTACGCCGGGGAAGAGCCGCGTTTTCTGTTGCGGCGCATGATCATCTTTGCCAGCGAGGATGTCGGGCTGGCGGATCCGCAGGCCGTGGCGGTGACCATGGCTTGCGCCGAAGCTTTTGAGCGCGTGGGTTTGCCCGAAGGACGCTTCCCACTGGCGCAGGCGGCGCTGTATTTGGCCACGGCCCCCAAGTCCAATTCCGTGTTTGCGTTTTTTGATGCCCTGCAGACGATTGAGCAGGAGCGCGACGGCGATGTGCCCAATCATCTCAAAGACGCCAGCCGCGACGCCGAGGGTTTTGGCCATGGCGCTGGCTATCTCTATCCGCATGCCTACCGCGACCACTGGGTGGCGCAGCAATATCTGCCAACGCATTTACAAGGCAAGGTGTTCTACGAGCCGGGCACGTTGGGCTATGAAGCCGGCATCCACCAGCAGGTGGTGCGGCGGCGGGAAGCGCAACTGGCGGCCATGCTGGAGGTGGAGCACGCCCCCGCCGGTGAAGTCTTAACGTTTAGCCCGACGACCCGTACCCACGAGCGCTGGCTGCAGCGCACCATCAGCCAGGTCGGGGAGCAACTCGGGGCCCTGCGCGACCGTATTCTGGAGGCCGCGGCGCTGCAACGGCATAGCCTGGTGCTGGATCTCAACGCCGCCACTGGCCTGCTTACCTGGGAGGCGCTGCGTCGCACGCCGGAAGGCGGCGTGTGGACCGTGACCGCCGACGCGGCCACGGCGGCGGCCCTGCGCCAACAGGCCGAGCGTTTGCCGCAGGTGGAGCGTCCGCTGATCCTGGTAGGGGAACTCTCGGCGCTGCCCGCTCTCCTGGCCGCTGACGGGGCCCAGGAGGTGCGCTTTGACGCCATCGTCGGACGCAATGCGCTGACCAGATGCCCGGAGAAAACCGCGGTCCTGGCACAGCTCCGTACCTGCCTGCAATCGGCAGGGCGCCTGGTCTTGGCGGAGGTAATCCCCAGACGGGCCCAGCGCCTCTCGGCCCTGGTCGAGCACACCGCCCTGGACCCCACGCTGCTGGCGCGCTGGCAGGTGGCCGAAGACGCGCTGTATCAGACCCCGGACGACCCGCTGCTGAACTGGGATGTGCCGGATCTCGCCGCCGCTCTGGAGGCTGCCGGCTTTGTCCTCACGGCCCCGTTGCAGTGCGTGACGCAGACGGAGGAGCGCTACCTGAGTACGGCCCAGGTCGAACGCTGGTGCACGCCTGCGGCGGCGCGTGACCGGGCGTCGTATGCGCAGCATCTGCTGGCAACGCTGAGCCCCGCGGCATGGCATCGTATCGCCGCGTGCTTGCGCTCGCACCTGCAGGAGCGCACGGTGTCCTGGCAGACGACGCTGGTGTACGTCACGGCGACGGCGTAAGGCGTGGGGCCTCTCCAGATCAGGGGCCGGTCGCTCCTACGGTGCCTGCCCAGCGGACGCGGGGACTGGCGAAGCAGCATTTTTTTCTTGACTCCTGCCTAAATGGGCAGTATTACTCACCTGAGCAGGTAGTGAGATGGCCGATTTGGCGGGCAGGACGCAGGAGCATCTGTAGCATTATGACACCCTCAGGACACAAAGTTCCACTTACAAAACGACAACGAGCAATCCTGAACTACATTGAACGCGAGGTCCGTACCAGCGGTATCCCGCCCAGCATCCGCGAAATTGGTGTAGCGCTTGGTATTCGCTCCACCAATGGCGTGCGCTCCCATCTCCAGGCCCTGGAAAAAAAAGGCTACATCCATCGGAATGCCCGCACCTCGCGGGGCATTACCTCCCTGGATGCTGCGCAGCGTCGCCCTTTCAAAACAGGGCATGACACGGTGGCAGTCCCCGTTCTCGGGCGTGTCACGGCGGGCCAACCTATCTTGGCGGTGGAAAATTATGAGGGCACTTTACAGATTGATCCGGAGCTGGTGCACGGGACGGAGACGTTCGCCCTGCGTGTGGAGGGTGACAGCATGATCGGCGCGGGGATTCTTGACGGGGACTACGTGCTTGTCCGTGCACAGCAAAACGCTGAGAATGGCGATGTGGTCGTAGCCCTGCTTGGCGAGCATGTGACGGTGAAGCGGTTTTATTGCGAGGCGGAGGGTTTTCGCCTGCAGCCGGAAAATCCGCGTCTCGAACCCCTGTACGTCCCCGAAGTGCAGATTTGTGGCAAGGTGACCTCGCTGATTCGGCCCACAGTCCACTAGCAAAAGGACGCGGTGTATGAGCAAGACCAAGAGCGCCTTTGCCTGCCAGGTGTGTGGCTATCACACCACGAAGTGGCTGGGGTGCTGCCCCGAGTGTCAAGGCTGGAATACCTTGGTGGAAGAGATCCAGGCCCCGGCCCGGCCAGCCCGTCAGCAAGGGATGAGCGTGGCCGCGCCCATGCCGCTACCGCTCACGGAGATTCGCCGCGAAGGCGAAGAGCGCTTGCTCACAGGCATTGGCGAGCTCGATCGTGTCTTGGGCGGCGGACTGGTCCGCGGGTCGCTGGTGCTCATTGGGGGGGATCCTGGTATTGGGAAATCCACCCTGATCCTCCAGGCCACGGTGGGGCTGAGCCGTGGTCCTACCGCCGAACCCCAGGCCGTGCTGTATGTCTCTGGTGAAGAATCAGCCATGCAGTTGCGCATGCGCGGAGACCGCCTGGGGGTCAACAGCGCGCAGGTCTACATTCTGACGGAAACGTCGATGGAGCTGATTCGTGAGCATGTCACCCGTCTGCGTCCACGCGTGCTGGTCATTGACTCCATCCAGACCATCTTCACGGCGGACGTCACGTCAGCGCCTGGCAGTGTCAGCCAGGTGCGCGAAAGCACCGCCCACCTGATGACCCTCGCCAAAACGCTCGATGTGCCCATCCTGATTATTGGCCATGTGACCAAAGAAGGCACCATTGCTGGACCCCGCGTCTTAGAGCACATGGTGGATACCGTGCTGTATTTTGAAGGGGAACGGTATCACACCTATCGCATCCTGCGGGCCGTGAAAAATCGTTTTGGACCGACCAATGAGATTGGCATGTTTGAGATGCGCCAGCACGGCTTTGTCGAGGTCACCAATCCCTCAGAACTCCTGCTGGCGGAACGTCCACAACAGGCCAGCGGCTCGGTGGTGGTGGCCAGCATGGAAGGCACGCGTCCGCTCCTGGTAGAGTTGCAAGCCTTGGGGAGTCCGAGTGGCCTCGGGATGCCGCGGCGCGTGGCCAACGGGGTCGATCCGCAGCGCGTGGCCTTGTTACTCGCCGTGTTAGAAAAACGCCTCGGGCTGCCCCTACAACATCACGATGTCTACGTCAATGTCGTGGGCGGGTTGTCGCTCGCCGAACCGGCGCTGGATTTGGGGATCATGGTGGCCGTGGTGTCGAGCCTGCGGGATGTGGCGCTCGACCCGCAGACCGTCGTCCTCGGCGAGGTGGGGCTGACGGGGGAAGTGCGGGCAGTGGGCCAAATCGAGGCCCGGCTGCGCGAAGCGGCGCGGCTCGGCTTCCGGCGCTGTCTGTTGCCGCAGGCCAACTGCCAACCTATGGCCGATATAGTGGATATCGAACTCTGTGGCGTACGCACCGTGGCGGAAGCGTTGCAGGTGCTGTTTCCGCACACAGCGTTCGCAGCAGACGAGCACCTCGACGACGAGAGCGGGGCTGATGCCGCGCCAGCGCGGGAGCGGGGGGTACGCCAGGCGCGGCTGGTGGGGTATTAACGCCCCTACGCAGGTATACTTGTACAATCGCCCTGGGAGCCTCGGTCTCCCAGGCAGCGTCAAGATAGAAGCGAGAGCGCATGCCACCGCGGCACAAGGGAGAAGGTATGGCACAACAGACGACAATGAGCAGCAGAAGTGACGAGAAACAACGGGCCCTCGGTTTAGCACTCGGCCAGATTGAAAAGCAATACGGCAAGGGTGCGATCATGCGGTTGGGTGAGAACCAAATCGTTGATATTCCCGTCATTTCTACGGGCTCCATTGCCCTGGATGCGGCGCTCGGCGTGGGCGGCGTGCCGCGTGGCCGGATTATCGAAATTTATGGACCGGAAGCCTCGGGGAAGACGACGCTCGCCTTGCATGTGATTGCCGCGGCGCAGCGTAGTGGTGGCGAGGCCGCCTTTGTCGATGCCGAGCACGCCCTGGACCCTGCCTATGCACGCAAGCTCGGGGTGAATCTCGATGATCTCCTCATCTCGCAGCCGGATAGCGGGGAACAGGCCCTGGAGATTACCGATATGCTCGTGCGCAGCGGGGCGCTGGATGTTCTGGTGGTGGACTCCGTGGCAGCGCTCGTGCCCCAAGCAGAAATTGATGGGGATATGGGCGAGCCCCAGATGGGCCTGCAGGCACGCTTAATGTCTCAGGCGATGCGCAAGCTGACCGGCATTGTCCATAAAACGAAAACGTGCGTCATTTTTATCAATCAGATCCGGCAAAAGATCGGCGTGTTCTTTGGCAATCCTGAAACGACCACTGGGGGCAATGCGTTAAAATTCTATGCCTCGGTGCGTCTCGACATTCGCCGCCTTGACGCCATTAAAAGCGGGCAGGAGGTCGTGGGCAACCGGACCCGCGTCAAAATCGTCAAAAACAAAGTGGCGCCGCCCTTCCGGCAGGTCGAGTTTGATATCATGTATGGCCAGGGCATTTGTCGGGTCAGCGAGCTGCTTGATCTCGCCGTACAGCGTGAGATTATCCAGAAGAGTGGGGCCTGGTTTGCCTATAATGGGGAGCGTATCGGCCAGGGGCGTGAGAACGCCAGGGTGTACCTGGAAGAGCATGTGGAAATTGGCAAGACGATTGAGACGCAAGTCCGGCAGGCGTTGAGCATGCCGCACGGGGCGCCGGAGATCCTGACGGCGGCGGAGTCTGTCAGTCTCTTAGAGGATGCCGAGCTGTTGGAGAGCCTGCCGGAGGATCTGGATATGGATCCGCGGAAGCGGGCTTAAGAAGGTAGCGACACATGGAGCACGCACCTCAGTGAGCGGCAAGAAGCGCAGGCAATGTCGCTCAGCGAGGTGCTGTCCATGCCGAGGATGAAGCCGTCTTTTCTAGGAGGCGACTCGCGCTCATGAGCATCCAGGTCAGTCAGGTCAAAGGGGACGTGGTTGAGCTGATTTTTAACCCCCGCGAAGAGGATCTACGCGTCGGGGAAACGCTGCGCATTCGCGAACGTGACAGCGGCGAGGGATTAGTCGTCCAGGTGGTCGCCTTCCGCATGGTGACGTATCCCTCTCTCATTCGTGAGCAGTTAGAACTGGTCATTGGTCAGGTCCCGCCGCTTTCCCGTGAGCTGCTGACGTATCTCTCGGAGGCGCAAGACCCCTACAAGGAGTATGACGCCAGCGAAGCGCGCAATCTCAAAGTGGCCATCGCCAAGATTCGCAAGCTCACCGGCAGGAGTTGGGACCAATGGGACGGCTGGATTCCCATGCGTGATGTGGACGTCTCCCGGGTGTTAGACCAGGAACTCTTTGACAATTGTATCGACGATCTGGGCAACCCGTTACACCTGGGGCAGACGCTGCGCGGTGAGCCCTTTGCTATCGAGGGCCACTACCTGGAGAAAGTCAATGTGATCACCGGAGTGAAAGGCGCCGGGAAGTCCTATCTCTCCAAAGTGATCTTACTGGAACTCATCAACGCCGGGGCGCCCTGTATCGTCTTCGATCTGAACAAAGAATACATGCATCTCCCGAAGCATGAGCTCGACCCTGAGACGGGCGACGTCCGTACCCGTGGCATCATCCATCTCAAAGCCGGGGACAATCTCAAACTCGGCATTCGTCAGTTTGGGCTCAGTCCGCTGGTGACCATGTTGACCAAGTTCGGCTTGCCGGAGGTCTCGGCCATGTACTTCGAGAATCGCATGGCGCGGCTCTTTCAAGAAGCCTGGCAGATGGAACGCCAGGGCCGCACTCCACCTTTCATCGGCATTCAGCACCTTATCGACATGGCCGAAGAGCTTGAATTTTCGCAAAATGAGGGGGTCAGTGCCGCCATTCGCAGCCGTCTCGAAGCCGCCCGCAACACCGGCGTCTTTGCCGATCAGGCCCACGACGCCACCTCCCTGCAAGCGGAGTACGACAAGATTCGTTACGGTGGGGCCCTAGTCGTCGACATTTCCGGGCTGACCAATATGTCGCGGCAGGGCTTTGTGCAGGCGATTATCGATAGTGTCCGAGAGATCTGCGAACAGGAGCTGCAGCGTGGTACCGGGCGTTTCCCGTTTGTCTTCTTTGAAGAAGCCCACCTCTACATCAGTCACAACACCATCGGCTATATTGTCACGCGTTCACGGCACTTGGGCCTCACCTGTTTTTTTGTCACCAATATGATCGGTGGTCTTGATGAAACAGTGCTGCGGCAGGTCGACAATCTCTTCTTACTCCATCTGCCCTTTGACGATGACGTGCGGCATATTAGTAAGAGTGCTATGGTCGATCAAGAAACCATGGGCTCCTTTGTCAAACGTCTGCGCCGCCATCATGCGCTGATCCTAGGCGACGTGACCCGGCAATATCCCATCATCATCAAAGTGAAAGAACTCAAGGGCATCCATACCGCGGGTGAGACGCAGTACTTCTTCAAGCCCAAACAACGCGGCCCAAGCGCCGGGCAGCCTGCCGCCCTCCAGGTGGATGCCCCACCGGGTGTCCAGAAAGCCGGGCCCACTCCCCACAGCCACGGCGTGCCGCCCGCGCAGCCCTCCTTACCCTTACATGGTCTTGAGGAGACGACCCCGGAGGACCACAAATGCTTGGCACGCCTTCAAGCCCGCTGGCCGGACATCGTCAGGACTCTCCGGCACAAAAGCGCCTTTCTGGGGTCGGTCCTCACGGCAGGTCGGCCCTGGAAATTCCAGGGGCAGGTGCTGTCGATTACCTTTACAGCCCGGGATACCTTTCATCGTGACATGCTGACCGAGCCGGAGTATCGTCTGCTGGTCGAAAAAGAGCTGAGCGCCGTGTTGCACCAACCAGTGACCATTACGTGCCACACCCTCACGTAACGCCTGCGGGCGTACGAGAACATGGTGCAGACGGCGCCGCGTCTGCGGGCAGCGTCACCCTGGTCTTGCCGGTGCCGCCCAGCATCAACCATCAGTACGCCACGGTCAACGGGCGCCGGGTGTTGTCCAGGGCAGGGCGTGAGTTTAAGACGCTGGCCGCAGCAGAGGTGGCGGCATGGATCGCGCAACATCCCGAGGTGGACGTGACCCTGTTTCAGCGGCACTATTTGGCCCTCAATATGACGTTTTACTTTCTGTCAGCCCTGCGGCGAGATCTCGACAGCGGGCTCAAAATTGCGCAAGATGCCCTGTGTGAGTCGCTTGGGGTCAACGATAACCTGGTCATCGACATTCACCTCACCAAGCGGGTGGATCGGCAGGCACCGCGTATGGAAATCCAACTCACCGCCCTGATGGCGACGTCTATGCCCCTGGCAGGCGAGGACGCGGAACCGCGCCGTGTGACGCTACCCGCCCCACCGCCGCGACGGCGCGCCCGGCGGCGGCCTCCCCAGCGCAGCTTGGAAGAATTGGCCGTACGGCATCGGTGGGAATAACCGCGACACGTCGATAGAGGAAGAGACCGGATGCTTGACCTCGCCAAAGTCAATCAGCAAATTGGTCATATGGCCCGCGAGCAACAGTTGATGGCCGAAGATCGCTCCACGCGGCTCGACACGGCCCTGGCCCAACTCGCCCTGGAGTCGGGGCGCTTGGCCGCGTTTCTGCAGAAATTGCGTATGAGTCAAACCTCCTGGCTGGTGGCGCACATTCAGGAAGCCCTCGACACCACGTACCCCTTACCGCCACGACCGGCGACCATGACGGTGGTGGCGACCGATGGCTCGCAGATCACGCCGAGCCATCATGAGGTGATCCCCGCTTTTTTATTAAACATCTCCACCGTGGTCCTGCACTACGGCACTGGCGAGCGGGCGGTTCTCAGTAGCACCCCCACCCTGTTTTATCGTGACGATGAGTTATACACCGACTACGGTGGCCAGCGCGTGCAAGTGACTGGCGATCTCCTCGGGATGCGCCGCACGCTGATGGAATGCCAGACCCTGATGCAACAAGCCACCCGCGCTCAGGAGAGTGGCCATTGCACCTGTGCGCTGTCGGATGGCAGTCTGATTCTCTGGCATCTCGAAGGCAAACCACGGGATTACCGGCAGGAGAATCTCTCCATCTACCTGGCCTCGCTGGAACAGGCCCGCCAACAGCACATCCCCGTGGCGGGCTACATCAGTCGCCCCCGCAGTCGTGATGTCCTCAACGCCCTTCGGGTCGGTCTGTGCCCTGAGACGGCGCCGCACTGTGACCGCTGCCCCTATACGGAGCTGCCGCAGCTCCCCTGTGCCACGATTGAGGGCCTGAGTGATCGGCAGCTCTTCACGCATCTGCTGAAACCCGGCGAGCGCACGTCAGTGTTTGGCAGTGCGTCGCGGGTGCTGGACGACTATGGGGTGCATCGCATCGTCTTCTTCTATTTGCACGTCGGGTCCGAAATTGTCCGCCTGGAAGTGCCGCAGTGGGTGGCGAGTGATCCCGCGCTGCTGGATCTGATGCACGCGGTGGCCTATGACCAGGCGCAGAAAGGCCAGGGCTATCCCGTAGCCTTGGCGGAAGCGCATCAACACGCCGTGGTACGCGGTGCCGAGCGGGATTTGTTTTACGAGATGGTCACCTCGGTCATGTTACGGCGCGGCATGCGTGCGGCGCTGTCCCCGAAAAACCTTGGGAAACGCAGAATGACGGTGTAGCCATGCACGAGGCAGAAATTGGCGAAGTGATTGGCAACAGTAATACGGAATTCATCGCGGAAAGTACGCTGCTCCACCAGCCCCCATCCTTTGGGAGCTTTGTGCAGGTGCAGGCGCACGAGACCATTTATGCCGTCGTGTGTAATGCCTATACCCATAGCCTGGAATCCAATCGCCTGGCGATTGCCTACCATCGTTCCGAACAGGAGCTGCGCGATGAGCAACCGCAGATTTTTGAGCTGCTAAAAACTAAATTTGAGGCGGTTATTATTGGCTACGAGTGCAACGGGGTGGTGCGCTACCACCTGCCACCCCAGCCACCGCGTTTGCATAGCTTTGTCTATGCCTGTGCACCGCTGGAAGTGTGTCGGATTACCTCGCACTTATGGTTTTTACGCTCGCTCATGGCCGTCGAGAAGGCCCCACGCGACGAACTGATTGCTGCCGCCATCCGGGCCGCCGCGGAGGTCCATCCGGGGGATCGCGCCTTTCTCATCAAAGCCGGTAAAGAACTGGTCAAGCTCATTGGTGATGATTACGAAATGCTGTCCACTATTCTCCATCGCATTCAAGCGTGAGACGCTGGCAAGCCGTAAGGGATGGGATGTATGCAGAGACAACGCGTCGGGGTCGTCGTCAGCGGATCGTTAGTGGGTGGCCTCGAAATGAAGCTCGACGAATGGTACTCCGTGGAGGACATCCGCGCCGGCAAATTTGTGGTGATTGAAGGGGAAAAAAGCCGTTTCTTCTGCATGGTGACCGATGTGCGCCTAGACGCCACCAATCCGCAGGTGCTCGCCGATCCCCCCGATGCCGACGAAGACTTGCTGCGCGAGGTGCTGCACGGCACGACGACTTATGGCACGGTCTGTCTGCGCCCGCTGCTCATGACGCCGAAAGACGAAACGCCCGAAGCCCGTGGCGATGAACCGCATCTGGTCAAAACGATTCCGGTGCATTTCTCGATGGTCTGCGAGGCGGAAGAAGAGGACGTCAATCGCGTTTTCGGCAGCGAAGACTATGGGCCGCGCTATTTTCACATTGGCCGTCCGCTCGACATGGAAACGCCCATCTGCATTGACCTGGAAGGCTTTATTGAGCGCAGCAATGGGGTGTTTGGCAAAACGGGCACCGGCAAAACGTTTTTGACGCGTCTGGTGCTGGCGGGGTTGATTCACAAGGATCGCGCGGTCAACCTCATTTTTGACATGCACAGTGAGTACGGCTGGCAGGCCACCCGCGAGGGCGGCGGCCAGCGCAGTTTCGTCAAGGGCTTGAAGCAGCTCTTTGGCAGCAAGGTGGCCATTTTTACCCTCGACCCGGAGTCAGCCCGCCGGCGCGGTGTGCAGAGCGATTTCACGGTCAAAATTCCGTACCATCAAATTACGGTAGAAGACATTGCCACGTTAGCCGAAGAATTGAATCTGCATGCCACGGCAGTGGAATCTGCCTACCTCATCGCCAATAAGTACGGACGGGACTGGCTCTCGGCCCTCTTACACGCGGAGCCGCGAGAGATTAAAGAATTTGCCGAGGAGATTGGCGCGCATCCTGAGTCAATTTCCGCCTTGTATCGCAAACTTAAGCGTTTGGAACGCTTTGATTTTCTCCAGGAAAAAGTCCTCGACGATGCCGTGGTCAAAATCATGGAATACATCAACCAGGGCATCCACGTCGTCCTAGAGTTTGGGCAGCAGAGCAGCTTTTTGTCTTACATGCTCGTGGCCAATATGCTGACCCGGCGGATTCATGAGCTCTACGTGCAGAAAAGTGAACGCTACCTGGCCAGTGACCGCCCGGATGACAAGCCCAAACAGCTCATCATCACTATCGAAGAAGCCCACAAATTTTTGAATCCCACCGCGGCGCGCCAGACTATTTTTGGCACGATTGCCCGTGAGATGCGTAAGTATTTTGTGTCGCTACTCATTATCGATCAGCGTCCCTCGAGCATCGACGACGAAATTATGTCGCAGGTCGGCACGCGCATTACCTCACTACTCAATGACGAAAAAGACATTGCCGCGGTGCTCACCGGCGTCAGCAACGCCAGTTGGCTCCGCAGCGTGCTGGCGAGCCTTGACTCCAAGCAGCAGGCGCTGCTGATGGGCCATGCCGTGCCCATGCCGGTGGTTATCCGCACCCGCGACTACAATGACGCATTTTATGAGGCCTTGGGGTACCTGGAAGGCGAAAAGCTCGCCCGCAAAGCGCAAGTGGATATCGGCGACTTATTCGGCGACAGGTAGCGCACATTGCCGGGTGGGGGAGCTGGCAGGCGGTGGGCCAAGAGGGCGACACCAGGAGGGGGAGGCAACAGTCGCGCCGTGCGCTGTATGCTTCCCCCTCCCAACCTCCCCCGTTGGGGGGAGGCGAGGGGACTGGCTAGTGCCTCATAGGAAATCGCCTAGGAGATGCGATCCAGAATGGCGTTGAACGTGGGGCTCTGACGCATTGCCACCCGCATCTTGGCCGGATCGGGATGGTAGTACCCCCCAAGATCCATCGGCTTGCCTTTGGCCGCATTCATCTCTTGCAGCATCACATCCAGTTTGGCCTCCAGCTCCTGTGCCACAGGGCTAAAGAGCCGTTTTAAGTCCTGATCGTCATTTTGCGCTGCCAGCTCTTGGGCCCAATACAAGGCTTCGTAGAGATGGCTGCCGGCATTGTCCAATTGCCCGAGCGTACGTCCTGGCGCTTTGCGGTTCTGCATCAGCTTGCCGGTGGCCCGATCCAGCGTCTCCGCGAGGACTTGCGCTTGTGTATTGCCCCGCGTGCGGCTCAAATGCGCAAAGGCTTCCGACAGCGATAAAAATTCCCCCAGCGAATCCCAGCGTAAATGCCCTTCGCGCACAAACTGCTGCACGTGGCGTGGCGCCGTCCCACCGGCACCGGTCTCAAACATCGCCCCACCGTTGATCAGCGGCACGATGGACAGCATTTTGGCACTCGTGCCTAATTCGAAAATCGGGAAGAGATCGGTGAGATAATCGCGCAGGACGTTCCCCGTGGCGGAAATGGTGTCGAGCCCTTGTTTGGCACGTTGTAGTGCGTGTCGCATCGCCGCCACCGGCTCCATAATTTGGATGTCGAGGCCAGCAGTATCATGTTCCGGGAGGTACGTGTGGACTTTGTGAATCACCTGGGCGTCATGCGCCCGCTGCGCATCGAGCCAGAACACCACCGGCATGGTAGAGAGACGCGCCCGTGACACTGCCAGCTTGACCCAATCTTTGATAGCGACATCGGTGGTCTGGCACATGCGCCAGAGGTCCTCTTCTTCGACATCGTGTTGCAACAAGACCTTCCCGGCCCCATCCAGCACGCGAATGACCCCGGCGCTGGGCGCGGTAAAGGTTTGGTCATGCGAGCCGTATTCCTCGGCTTGCTG
>SXGT01665962.1_pt1 | contig 34719 bp, 16 predicted proteins | sample 3176221 | NCBI WGS metagenome assembly SXGT01 (sample SAMN11356862, study PRJNA531348) | freshwater metagenome | isolation source: freshwater sample F1-120 | place: China: Fuxian Lake, Yuxi | collected 2017-12-25 | reverse complement strand
GTCGGCGGCCACGGCGACGGCGGCGTCCGCTGGGGTCGCGACGGTCGCGGCGGTCGCGGCAGTCGCGGCGGAAACCGGCGCCGAGGTCGGCGGCGGGCTCGTGGTCAGGGGCGTCGGGCCCTTGGAACAGGCCGCGAGGAAGAGGGTGAGGGTCACGACTGCGCGCAGCGACATAGGGACTCCCGGGAGGGTTTCGCGACGCCTAACACGACCGGCGCGCGCTGTCCCGTCCGGCCCCGGTGCGCCAGGCCGACGATCAGCGCGGTGCGGGCGCCTCTTGGGGAGCGGCCGGTTGGGGCTCGGGCGCGGGCGCCGGGCTCGGGGCAGGCGCCCCGGCGGACTGGAGCAGCGTCTGGACCTCCTTCCGCCGCTCGGCCTCGGACGGCACGTTGTCGCTGTTCTGCAGATAGCGCTTGAGCGCGCTCACGAACCCGGCCTGATCCCCGAGCTGCTGCAGCGAAATGGCGAGGTGGTAGACCGGCGCGAACCCGGTCGGATCCGCCTGCACCGCGCGCGCGAGCAGCTGCGCCGCCTCGGCGTGGCGCTTCTGTCCCTGCTGGACCACCCCGAGCGTGAACAGCGTCCACGCGTCGGGCTCGATCGCGAGCGCCTGCGCGAGCACCCCGGCCGCCTCGTCGTTCTGTGTCATATCGCGCAGGAGGCCCCCGAGGCGCCGAAGTGGCAGGGCGGCCCGCGGTGCGAGCGCGACCGCGCGCTTGAGGTGCTCGAGCGCCTCGGTCTTGCGATCCAACGTGATGAGCGCGTCGGCGGCATTGATGCGCGTGGACGCGTTGTCCAGGACCTTGATCGCGGCCTGGAAGAGCTCGAGCGCTTCCTCGGTGCGCTTCATCTCGAGGTAGGCCACGCCCGCGTTATTGAGCGCCGTCACATTCGTCGGCGCCGCCTTCACCGCGGCCTCGAACGACGCCATCGCGCCGAGCTTGTCCTCGCGTGCGCGCTGAATCGAGGCCAACGTCAGGTGCGCGTACGGGTTCTTCGTGTCCTTGGCGATCGCCTCCTCGAGCTTCGTCGTGGCCACCTCGCCCTCACCCCGCGCGAGCGCGAGCTGCGCCTCGACGATGAGCCGCGCGGCCGCCAAGTCCGGCGCGTCCGCGAGCACGTCCGCCGCATACGCCAGGCGCGGCGCCAGCTCCGCCGTGATCGTCGCGGGCCGCGCCGCCGCCCGCCGAATCAGCGCCCGCTGATGCTCGCGTTGGATCCGAAGCGCATGCGGCGACAGCGCTGCCGCCGCATCGAGCGCCGCAAAGGCCTTGTCGAAGTCCTCACCATCGAGCGCCGTCCGCGCCCGCGAGAGATGACCGTCCACCGCCGCCGCGACCTCGGGCGACTCGCCTCCCGGGTTCGCTGCCGGCGAGCCGCCGCAAGCGCTCGCCACCAACGACATCAGCACGGCGACGCGACGCGTCCGCACAAGAAGAGATCTCATCGCGACTCCGTCCATGTGCCCGCGAAGCGCGCCGCGCGCCCGCCCTCAGTTTCCGGCACTCTCGCGGACCGTGACGAGGTAGTCGCCCAGGATCGGCCCGCTGCCCATGACGCGGATCTCGTACGTCGAGACCACCGGCACTGCAAGCCCGTAAACGCCCCCGAAGAAGCCCTCGCCACCGTCATCGTCGGTCGCTACGAGCACCCCGTCGGCGTCGTAGACGTCGATCATCGTGTCCATCGTGGTGCCGCAATACGGCGCCGTCTCCACGTCGTAGCGCCCGGCCGCGAGCGTGATGACGAAGCTGTCCGCCTCGAACGCGGCGCCGATCGTCCCGTGCATCCGGTCGCCGACCGTGATGTCGGTCATGCCGGCCGCCGCGCTGTCGAGCGCCGGCTTGCACATCCCGGGCGCCGCGACGCTGCCGCCGCAGACCTGGTCGCCGCAGGCGCACGCGGCGTCGTTCGTACAAAGGAGGCTGCTGGCCGAAAAGACGTACGCCCCGACCGTCGCGGCCGCGTTCTGCACGCGCACGAGGTAGGTGCCATCGGCGTCGGGCGTGAAGCGCTCGACGCGCGCGTGCCCGCCGACGCCGCCGCCGGAGGCGTAACCGATCTGGGTCGTGCCGTCGGCGCGGTAGATCGAGATCTCGGTCTCCAGGCCCTCGACGCAGTACGCGCGCGTGCCGAAGCCGACCGGCTCGTCTTTCCTCAGCGTGACCGCGAACCAGTCCACGTCGTCCGTCGCTTCGAGAGCGCCACGCACCTCGCTGCCCACGGCGAGCGTGGTCGCCGTCTCGGGCGACGCGTTGGGCTCGTCTTCGAGCGGCATGCGCGGCACGCAGCTGCCCGCCTCGGGCCCGGTCGTGACGCACGTGAACTCGGTGCACGTACAGTCCGCGTCGGTGCGGCAGGGCGGCGGGAGCTCCGACGTGAACGTGACGAGGTAGCTGCCGACGCCGCTCTCGCGATAGGCCGACACCCCGAGATAGAGCGTCTCGCTGCGCGCGGTGATGAGGTCTTCGATCTTGGCCCAGTCGCCGGCCCCGCCGTTGTCGTCCTCGGCGAGCAGGTTGCCCTGCGCGTCGTAGAGGCCCATCAGCGCGTCGAGGGCGCTGCCGCAATGCGACTTGGCCTCGATCGTGAGGCGTCGGTTGGCCTGCACGGGAATGGACCACCAATCGGTCTCGGAGATCGGATCGATCCAGCCGAGCACGGTCGTCACGGCCGTGGGCGCCGTGATCTGGACGGCGTCCGAGCGCTGGTCGTCCGCGCGGCTCGGCTCGCACTGCGCGACCTGCGCCCCGCACGTGAGGATCGGCGAGCCGCCGCAGCTGCCGCCGCTGCACGCGTCGCGCTCGGTGCACGGGTTCTCGTCGTCGCAGGGGATGGTGCCGAGCCGCGGAAGCGCCTTGCAGGAGCCCGTGTCGCCGTCGCACACGCCGACGTTGCACGTATCGGTGAGGTCGGTGCAGCTCTTGGGCGTTCCCTCGCAGCGCAGCGCGCTGTCGCGCAAGACGCAGATCGTGCCGCTCGTGCATGGGTCGGCATCGTCACAGTCCGCGCCGACCGCATGGTTCAGGCACGGCCCGCACACGTCCAGATCGCCCTTGCAGGCGCCGCTGACGCAGGCATCGCCGCCCGAGCACGCATCGGCATCGTCACAGGCGCTGCCATTGGGACGCGCAACCGGCGCGCAGCCGCCTAGATCCTCGCGGCAGAGGCCCACGTGGCAGGCGTCGTCCATCGTGCTGCAGTCGGGCAACTGACCGACGCAGGTGCCGCCCACGCAGCGGTCTTCCGCGGTACAGGCCTGGCCGTCCTCGCACTTGGTGCCGAGTTGCACCGGCATCGGCACGCACTCGCCGCTCTCGGGATCGCACGAGCCGACGAGACACTTGCCGTCGTCGAGCTGCGCGCAGCTCACCGGGACGCCGAGGCAGGCGCCCGTCGCGCACATGTCGTTGGCCGTGCAGCGCTGACCGTCGTCGCAGGGCGTGCCGTCGTCGCGGTCGCGGCAGAAGCATTGGTTGGTGCCGGTGCCGCAGACGCCGGCCGTGCAGTGCTCGCCGACGGTGCAGGCGTCGCGGTCGTCGCACGGGCTGTCGTCGGGCATCAGATCCGTTCCGCACGTGCCGGTGGCCGCGTCGCAGAACGCGACGTGGCACTCGGTCGGCGCGGGGCACTCTTTCAACGCACCGCTGCAGGCGCCGCGCTCGCAGATTCCGGGCAGCCGGCAGCGATCGTCGAACTGGCACTCGTCCCCATCCGGAAGCAGCGTCCCGCCGCCGCACGAGCTATTCACGCACCGCTCGCCCGCCGAGCACGGGTTGCCGTCGTTGCACGCCTCGCCCTCCTCGAACGGCACCGCAGAGCACTCACCGGTGGCCGCGTCGCACTGCGGGTGCGCGCAGGGGCCGGCAAACGCCGCGCAGTCCCGCGCACGCTCCTGGCACGCGCCACCCTCGCAGACGCCATCGACCGTACACTTATTGCCATCGTCACACGCGACGCCATCCTCGAGCGCGGTGAGTGCGCAGGTCCCGGTCGCCTCGTCGCAGGCGGCCGCGTGGCACGGCGTCGCCTCCTTCGCGCAGTCGAGCGTCGCGCCACCGCAGCTTCCGCCGTGGCAGGCATCGTTGGCCGTACAACGGCTGCCGTCGTCGCAAGTGACGCCGTCGGTCTTTTGCACCGCAATGCAAGTGACATTCGCGGGGTCGCACGCGCCGACCATGCACGCGCCGTCATCGAGGTGCGAGCAGTCGAGCGCCGGACGGCCGAGGCAGACGCCCTGGCCGCAGCGGTCATCGATGGTGCAGGGGTCCCCGTCGTCGCAGAGGACGCCGTTCGCCTCGCCGTGGCAGAAAGCGTCGGGGATGCGGGCCTTGTCGTCGCCGCAGGCGGCAAGGGCCGTGGCCAACGAGAGCGCTGCGAAGGCGTAGGAAACCGTGAGCCGGTGTCGAGCGAGCACCATCGTCAGTTCTCCTGCACCGGGCGCGAGCGATAGCGGAAGTAGATCACGACGTCGTCGATGATCGGGGCCGTGTCCGCGGAGAGACCCGTGTCGGCGATCCACGCGGTGTCGGTGCGTGCGCCGCCGATGTTGATGGGAATGACGAGCTTCCAGTCCGGCGAGGCGAGGCTGCGGTCGCGCGCGAAGTACCGCCAGCAATAGGCGCCGTCGAGACTGCCGAGCGCTTCGCCGTTGTTGACGCAGGCTGTGAAGGGCTGGCTCACCGAGACGTAGCTGGCGGGGGTTTCCTTGCCGCCTTCGACGCTCTGCGGCGCGTAGCCGATGATGTGCTTGCGGATGGGATAGGTCAGGACCGGCAGGGTCCCGAACTCCTCGACCACCGATTCGGCGTCGCACCCGCGGACGAAGTCGGTCGGGCCGCGCACGAGCTGGTAGCGGACCACCTTGGTCGGGTCGTCGATGTTCTGGCCGATGAAGTTGACGGCGATCGAGCCGCTCATGGAGGCGCTGGCGTCGGGCAGGTCGATGCTCGTCGGATCTGTCGGGTCACGGCCGTCGATGAGCTGGTTACACGACAGCGGATCGATGAGCCACTCCGCCTCGCCGCTCTTGGTGTTCGCAAGCGGGGTGGCCGAGACGCTGAAGGGGATCTCGATCTGATCGGCCGGCATGTTCGCGCGGATCCGGCGCTTCAGGAACGGCGGTCGCGTGATGAGGTTGTGGAACTGCTGGCCGGCCGTCAGCACCTGGCCGGTGTGCGCATCGACGATGTCGCGCAGGTTCGGGAAGAGCGTGTCGCGCAGCGAGACGCGCAAGGTCTCGGTGTTCGTGTCGAAGTCACAGTCGAGTCCGTGCATCCCGCAGTACTCGAGGGCGCGCTTGTCGAGCACGGCGACGAACTCGTCGACATCGTCCATCGTGACCGCGGACTCGGCCTGCGCGATGAGCGTGGCGGCGTCGCCCGGTGCCACGTTGTAGTGGTGGATGAAGGCGACGGCCATCCGAGAGAGGTGCTGGACGATGGCGCGGAACTTCTCGGACGAGGCGCGCACCTGCGCTTGGCCGAGGAGGTAGTTGCCGGACTCGCGTCCGACGAGGTGCTCGGCCACGAACGTGACGTCTTCGTTGTAGAGGCGCACCACATCGCTTGCTTGGAAACGCAAGTCTTCGATCTGGGTCGAGAGGTTGAACGAGGTCTGGGTGAGGACGTTGAGCTCGGCGATGAGTGGGTCGATCTCTCTAATCATTTCGACAAGTTGCCCCGCGGCCTCCATGCGGCCGACGTTGTCGTCGTGGTCGTGCTCGTCGACTTCCTTGGCGATGGCAATTCCATCGATGGTCGCCTGCAGGACGGTCTCGATGAGCAGCAGCACGTTGAGTAGGACCGCCTGCGAGGAGACCTTGATGAAGTTTCCGGGGCAGTCGGTGCCGGCCGCGACGCCCGCCACGATGAGGCATTCGGGGGCCTCGGCGAGCGTCTTGGTGATCTCGGTCCCCTGCTCCAAGGCGGTCTTGATGAGGCCCAGGATGCTGCTCGAGATGCCGAAGGCGAGGATGCGCTCGCGCAGGAGATCGTCTTGCGCGCCCACGCGCTCGTCGGTGATGTAGAAGTTCTGAATGCGCTTGAGCACGGTCTCGGTGCTGCCGACGACGATGCGACGCTGGCGATCGACGAGCGCCTTTTCCTGGAGCAGAGCCGCCATCTGGCCGCCCACGCAGGGACGGGCCACGCCGTTGACGTCGATGGTGGGGAGGGTCGAGGTCAGCGCGCAGGTCGGCGCGTTGCCGATGAGATCGGTCGTCGTGGTGGTGCCGTCCAACCCTTCGGAGGCCGAATAGAGCGTCATGATGATCTCTTTGCAGCCATTCGCCGCATCGGGGTCGAACGTCGAGGCTTCGTCCAGACACTCGAGCTTGGCGTCGAACTCGAAGTTCGCCGGGCAGTCCGTCGGCAGCTTGTGGTCGCCGAGGAAGCCCTTCTCGTCCTTACCGAGTTTCTCGAGGTAAGACTTGAACTTACAGTCGCGGGCGCGGGCGAAGTCGTCCATCGACGCGAACTTCTTGAGCAGCTGCTGGCAGTAGTTTTCGGTCTTGTTCGACGGGTCGCCCGGCGTCGGATCGCCACAGATATCGTTGAGAGTCTGGGTGAGCTTTTTGCGACCCTCGTGCAGCGAGGACTCGAACGCGTCGAGATCCGCGATCGCGTTCTTGAGGTTGTCGACCGCGGACGTGACGAGCTCCTTGCCCTCGGGAATGAGCGTGCTCACGAGGCGATCGCGGTAGTTCTGCCAGTTGTAGAACGAGGTCTTGCCGTTCTCGAAGTAGACCCGCTCGGGCGTCACGCCGAGGCTGTTCTTGGCGGGGTTGAGCTGGTTCAGGACGTTCTGGCCCTTCTCGAAGATCGCGACGGCCTCACCGCGATACGCGAAAAGCTCCTTCTGCCAGTGGCTCTGCAGCTCGAGCAGGTAGACCTGGATGAGGTACTCGTTCTGCATCATGTGGTCGGCGAAGATGAAGTCCGTCGCGCCCGTGTTTTTCGCGACGCGTCGCTCGAGGTCGACCAGCTCGGCGATCGCGTCCATCCGGTCCGAGACGATCGTGTGCATGATCTCGAGCCAGTCGTTGCCCGTCGATTTGAAGGCGCGTCCGGGCCAGGTGAAGAGCACCTTGGCGGCGTCCGGGCCGACGATCTCGTTGACCAGCGCGTCGTATTGCCGGACCGCCGCGCGCAGCTTGTCCATCTTGTAGCTGCGCGCCGCGCCGGCGATGAACGGGTTGATCTCGTTGCGGTAGAGGACGAGGAACGCGTCCGAGCGCGCCTTGTCGGCGTCGAATTTCAGGATCTGGCCGAGATCGGACCAGAAGCGGTTGTGCTCCTGCATCGCGAAGAGCGCCGGGTACGTGCTGCCGAGCGCGGGGCATCCCGAGAGGACCAGCGTGTCGGGGCAGAACATGTCGAGCTCGCCTGTGGTCGGATTCGTGACCGCGCCGGAGACGGCCGCCGTATTGACCCAGCCCGAGACGAGCGCCTTGCGATGGAGCGCCAGGCCGCAGCGCACGGCGTTTTCGTCCACGCACATCGGGGGCGGGGACGCGCTCGCGTCGGTGCACGGCAGGACGAAGCTCGAGAGGAAATCGTAGATGCTGAGGTGATCTTGCTGATCTTGCGGCGTGGACGTCCCGAGACCGGCGAGGGCTTCGGTGATGCTGTCCTTGAACTGCCTGAGCTGCGGGAAGATCGTGTCGCGCCCGAGCGCGCTGTAGGTCGTCGCCGCGCCGATGCGCCGCGCGGCCTGGATGTACGCGTCGAACTTGGTCCTGTCGGCGAACTGCGCCTTGGCATACGCCGCCGTCGCCTTGTCGGTCGCGCTGGCGCCGGTCTTGTCGACGCAATAGGTCGCGATGTCGGCGTCGATCTGGGCCGTCACGGTCGCGTCGGTCGGGAAGCGCGTCGCCGCGTAGCCGGTCGCGAGCGAGTTCGTCGTGAGTGCGATCGGCGAGTCGTCGGCGATGAGCTGGTCCATGATGAACCCGCCCTCGAGCGTGAGGTCGTAGTCGGCGACGAGGCCGCTGATCTTCTCGCGGTAGATGCCGTGGAAGCGCGCGGTGGCTTCGTCGAAGGGGCCGATGAACTCGATGAGGCGGCGGATCGGGCGCCCGAAGACGTTCTTGACCTGGAGGTCGGTGGCGCCCGCTTCGGTGCAAGAAGCGCCGCTTTCGGTGATGCAGAAGTTCGCCGCGATATCGATGATACCGATGATGCGGAGACGCCCGAGCTGCGGGGAGTAGAGGCCCACGAACGGGATCTCGTTGTCGGCCACGCTGGTCGCGCCACCCTTGGTGAAGGCGAACGCGCTCTTGCCGTGCATTTGGCCGTGGACCAGGAGGCCGCTCGTGATGTCGACGAAGCCGTTCGCGTCGGCGACGGCGGGCGTCGGAGCCAGGTGGTACTCGCTCAGCAGCGTATTCCACTGCTTCGGCGTCTCGCCGTAGACCTTCATGCGCATGCCGAAGGCGAGTGGCTTGGCGCCGTTCAGCGTGTTGTCGACGGTGCCCTTGTAGACGGTGATCTGGCCGGCGTACTCGCCGGACGGTGAGGCCTTCGTGAACGTCACGGGGATGGTGTCGGAGTCGCCATTATCGAAGATGGCGCGGAGCGTGGCCGTGTAGACGCCGGGGCTCAGGCGGTCGGCCGCGGCCGTGTCGAGCTGGATCCCGATGTCGGTATTGCCTTGTGCCGCGACCGTGCCGAACGGCGACACGAGCGTCACCCACTGCTCGGTGTCGTCGACGTAGCAGTCGTCCTGGCGGGCGCGGCATTGGGCTTCGGTCTCGTTGTCGGGGCGCTGGTTGACGTCGCCGCAGTCGACGAACGCCTGCAGGCATTTGGTGTCCTGCTTGAGCGCGTACGAGAGCTCGAGGCGATAGCCGAAGCTGACCGAGGGATTGCCGACGACGACCTTCTTCGTGATGAGGTCGAGGATCACCATCGCGGATTGCTCGGTGATCTGGACGGCGTCGAGCTTCATTTGGTCGCGTCCGAAGCGGATCGCGTAGTTCTGCGGGTCGAACGTGAAGCCGTCGTCCTCGTCGTCGGGCAAGGCCAGCGCGCGGCAGCGGTTGTTCTCCGTGCAGTACCAGCCGCCCGAGGGGCAGTCCGCCGAGCGATAGCACTTGGGCGAGCAGCGTCCGAGAAAGCAGTAGGCGCCCGCGACGCAGTCAGAGTCGACGTCGCAGGTGGACTTCGTGACGTCGATGGCGACGCAGCGCCCGCGGTCGAAGTCGCAGGCCTTGCCGTTGCCGGTGCATCGGCGTTCGAGCTCCGACACGCCGTCCTCGCGGGAGGCCACGAGGCCGCAGTCGCGCTGGCACGCGTGGCGCTCGGGGTCGCAGTAGAGGCCGCGCCCGCACGCCTTGTCGTCGGCGCAGAAGACGAGGTCGGCCGCTGCGCACGAGCTGGTCTCCGGGTCGCAGCCGGGCTGCTCGAGGAACGCGACGATACACAGATCGAGGTCGAAGATGTCGAAGCGCGAGTCGCCATTCTGATCGAGGAGACGCGTCAGGTTCGCTTCGAGCGAGCACTGGTTATCGCTGAAGACCGGCTGGAAGCCGCCGAGGTGGAACGCGACGCATTGGTCGAGGAGGTTGAGATCGACGCGGAAGGCCGAGGCCTTGCAGAAGAAGCCCTTGCGATTGGGCGTCGCGTGGCCCTCGATGCACGTCTCGCCGACCGCGCAGGCCGAGGGGCGCACAGTGACGTCGACGCCGGTGCCGGTCTCGCACGGGATCTCGCAGCGCCGCGACTGCGGATCGCCCTGCGTGTGCTCGACGCAGATGAGCGCGCGGTCGTTGCCGACGCAGTCGGCCGCCGTGAGACAGGGGTTGTTTGCGTCGGAGTTGACGCACTCGTTCGCGACCGATCCGAGCGGCTCGGAGGCGCGTGCCGGGCTCGTGCCAAGGGCCACCAAGCCCGTGAGGGCGATCAGGCCGAGGGCAAGAATCAGGCGTTCGGGCGTTCTGTGCCTCATGGCGCTCCTTGGCCCGGCGATAGCGTGAGAGGCGGTCCGAGCAGCAGGCCCTCATTCGCTTCCGCCGGTGCGAAGATGGGCATGCGACTCTCGAGCGAGACGGTCCCGCTCGCCTTGTCAGGGGCTGTGAACGTGAGGCGCGCGAGTCCGCCGGACGCGAGCGTCGCCGTGTTGCCGGAGGCGTAGACGATGACGCGCAGGAGGCCGCCACCCTGGTCTTGCACCACGAGCTCCTTGCCGGCCGCGGTCGTGGCCGTGAGCGGCTCGGCGCCCTGGAAGGTCCAGCCGTCGGCGTGGCGGACGTAGAGCTCCATCATGCGCGGGGCCGCGTGGTTCACCTTGTGAAGGTAGTTCACATCGAGGGCGACCGTTCCCGGGGCGGCGGGCGCCGCGGCGAGCGACAGGGTGAGCGGCGACGCCTCGATCGGCGGCGCGTCGGTCGGTCCCTTGGGCGTGGGGCTCTGCGCGTCGCAGGCCACGAGGGCGAGGGCGCAGGCGACGGCCGCCGAGAGGTGTAGGTGGCTGGTCATACTCACTTCCACCCGATGCCGGTGCCGTTCGTGCAGGTCGGGCCGCAGACGAACCTCATCCACATGACGTCGTTGTCGTCGACGTCGCCGGAGAGGTGCATGCTGCCGCCGCCCGAGCCGTCCTGCAGCTTCACGCAGGTGTGCTTGTGGTCATCGGTAGCGAAGCCGTTGCCGTCCGAGTAGTTCAGGCAGATGCAGCAGTTCGCCGCGTTGAAACTACCGAAGACACTGACGTTCCCGTCCAGCGTCGCGTTGCCGCTGACGTTGAGGTGCTCCCCTATCAAGGCGCTGTTCTGAACCGTCAAGTCGTTCGCGGTAATCGAGCCGAACCCGCCGCTCACGGTGAGAGTGCCCTGCAGCGTCGTATTGCCGGTGATGACCAGGCTGGGCAACGTGATGCCGCGGTCCTCGCCACTGGCTCTGACGTACGCGCTCAGGTTGTCGAGGCCGGTCACGCTGTCATTGAAGTCGACCGGCCCGTTGAAAACAGTCGATCCGTTGGCGACGAGCGCCGTGGTGACGGTCAGTGTGTCCATCGTGATGCTGCCAGTGATGCCACCCGGGAAGGCGACCAGGCCGCTGAACGTCGCGAGCCCGGCCACCGTGAGGTTGCCCGAGGTGCTCACGTGCTGGAACTGGGTCGTGCCCGAGAAGCCGCCGCCGAAGCTCACCGTGCCGAGGAGCTGCGTGGCGCCCGTGACGGTCAAGCCCCCGCCGACGTTGGCGTTGCCCGACATGGTGGTCGTGCCGCCGACGGTGATGCTGTTGGCGAAGTTGGTGTTGCCGGTGATACCGCTCGGGAACGAGACGGTGTCGCCGAAGCTCGAGACGCCGTTGACAACGATGCCCGAGCTGACGAGTACGCGGCCGAGGTTGCTCTGCCCGACCACGGTGAGTGTGCCGCTCAGCGTGCTGTTGCCCGCGACCGAGAGCGCGCCGCCAAACGCCATGTTGCCGCTGATGCCGCCATTGAAGGTGGCCGCGCCGGTGAAGGTCGAGGTGCCGGTGACCGCCAGCGTGCCGCCGAAGCTGCCGTTACCGCCGGCGGTAACGCCTCCTCCCGCCGTCACGCCGCCGGTGATCCCCAGTGCGCCCGTCACGCCGGCCGGCATGGCGACCGTGCCGGTGAGCGTCGAGCTCCCGCCGATCGTCAGGTTGCCGGTCGCACCGAAGTTGCCGGTGACGGCGCTGTTGCCGGTGATGGTCGCGCCGCCGCTCGTGATGGTCGTCGCGCCGCCGATCGTGAGGGCGCCCGTGATGCCGTTGGGGATCGAGACGTTCCCGCTGATCGTGGCGCCGCCCGCGATCGTGAGCCCACCGATGACGCCGCTTGGAATTGCCATTTGACCGGCCACGGTCAGGTCGCCGCCGAAGGTCAGATTCCGGGTCTCGCCGGTCGCGAAGATGAAGGTGTCGGCGGCGACCGGGTCCGTGACGCCGGCGTCGAAGATCGCCGGGCCGTGGAAGTGGATGACGCCGTTTACGTCGGTCTTGGCGAGCGAGGCGTCGGGGTTCACCGCGAGCGCGGTCCCCTGCACGGCGAAGAGGCGATGCGAGGCACCGAGCTGGTCCTTGACGGCGATGTTGGCGCCAACCTCGATGCTGCCCGAGGCGCGCAGCTCTTGGACGTCGAGGCGTCCGGCGACGCGCGAGTCGCCCGTGACGTCCGCGCCGCCCGCGCTCACCACGAGGCCGCCCGAGCTGACGCTCACGCCGCCGGAGCTGACGCGCACGCCGCCGGCCGAGACGTTGAGGCCGCCCTGGTCGATGGTGACGGCGTCGCCGACGTCGAGCGTGCCGTCGATCTCCGAGTTGCCCGTGACGTGGATACCGCCCGCAGCGACCGTGGCGGCGGCGCTGATGAGGAGCGTGCCGGCGATGTCAGAGGCGCCTGTGATGTGCGCGCCGCCCGCCTGGACGGTGAGGGCCTGGCTGATGAGCATCGTTCCGAGCACCTGGGAATTGCCGGTGATGTCGGCGCCGCCCGATTGCACGGTCGTCTTCCGGGCGATGACGAGCGCGCCCACGATGTTCGAGTCGTCTGTGACGTGGATGCCGCCCGATTGAACGGTCGTGCCCTGGGTAATGACCACCGTGCCGTCGACGTCGGTGTTGCCGACGATGTGCGCGCCCTGGGCGGTGACCGTGAGGCCCTTGCCGCCGACCGACGGGGTCACGGTCACGTCGCCCGTCAGGGTCGTATCCTCGCTGAAGAGATGCAGCGAATGGAGCTCGGTCATCTGGTCGCTGTCGTGGCGCTTGCCGACGACGCTGAGGTGCATCGCATCGCGGTCCTTGACGGGCGTCCACTGGAGGAAGCCACCGTTCTCGTAGGCCGCGAAGTCGGCCGGGTTCGGGAAGAGCTCGAGGGCCTTGGCTGCGACGGGCGTGTAGAAGTCGAAGTAGCCGATGCCGAGGACGTTGCGGATGAGGAGATCGCGGTCCGCCGTGACGCGGTGCGCGTAGCTCGCCTGACCGGCCACGTTGGCGTGGTGCGCTTGCTGCGCGAGGCTCGCAAAGCTGGCCTTGACCGCGTAGGGCGCTGAGCCGAGCTCGACCGGCTTCAGGCAGTTGTTGATGTCGCCGGGGCAGATCTGGAAGGCCAGATCCGAGTTCTCCGCCATCACCTCGTCGAGCTCGCAACTCATGTTGCGCCCGATCTCGAGGTTGAGGACGCTGTCGACGACCTGCACGCTCTGGAACTGCTCCGAGCAGAGGACCTCGGTGCCGCGCAGGAGCTTGACGTAGACCGTCGTGAACAAGCCCTCGCCGATCGGGAGCTTGGCTTGCGAGACGCGCGCCTGAAACTTGAACACCGGCGGGACCTTCTGGAGCTTCAGATCCTTGATCTGGTAGCTGCAAGGAAAGTCGCCGGTGTTGTCGCAGACGACGTCTTGGGCGTCGGCCCGCGAGGGCGCGAGAAGCAACGTGGCCAGGGCGAGACCCGGGAGGAGTCGTGCCGAGGATCGGCGCAGCGGCAGGCACGTGGCGGCTAGGAACATCTCGGTTCTCCGGTCGGATTTTCGAGGGCCGGGCAACGGCCCGGCGGCGCACGAAAATGGGGATAGATCAGAAGCTCTTGACGGCGAGGTTCAGGAAGAGCGGGTTCGCGATCGAGACGCCGGTCAGCGTTCCGATGAGGTCACCGCGGGTGAGATTGCTGTCGTTATCGACATCGACCCAGCAGGTGGCGTCGTAGGAGACGCCGACGGGAAGCGGGGCCAGGACATTGGCGACGAGCGACGGCAAGCCGCCGCTGAGGGTCGTGCAGGCGGCGCCGGCCGGGTCGCAGGCGCGGAGGCTCGTCCCGAGGACCGGCGAGGTCGTGCTGACAGGCAGCGTGAGCGTGCCCGCCCCCGCGGCCGCGAACCAGCAACGCATCGAGGCGTGCGGATCGAGCGCGCTGTTCGCGACCGTGATGGCGGCGCCGCCCAGCGGTGACAGATCCGCGTCGGTCACAACCACGCGCGGGGGCGATGCGGACGTGCCACTGACCACCACGAAGGCGCCCCGGTCGTCCGTGGCCTCGTAGCGCGGTAGGCCGCTCGCGGCGTCGAAGTCCAGGTCATCATTGACGAAAACGAAGAGACGATATTGCCCGGGTGGAACCGAGGCGTCGCCCGCGGAGCCGGTCGTGCCCGTCTGGCCAGCCTGGCCAGCCTGATCGGGCGCGCGCAAGACGAACGTGACCTTGCCGTCGGTGATTTTCATCTTGTCCGACGAGACGCCGACCAGCGTCGGATTGGCGTCGCTCGAGACGAGCAGGGCCTTGACGTGCGCGCCGTTGGCGCCCGGCGATTGGACCTCGACCGTGACCTTCATCGCGTCGCGGCAGCTGATGCCGATGTCCGTCACGTCCGCGTTGGCGGTCGTGCCCTCGGCGTGGTCGATGGTGCAGACCTGCGTCGGGTTGCTCGGCTGGCGCGCGATGACGACCGTGTAGTCGGTGTCGGGGGCGAGCTTGGTCGGGACCGAGAAGGCGCCGCTGGCGTCGAGGACCAGCTCTTGGACGCCGCCATTGAGCGAGAGCTTGAGGCCCGAGCCGCGCAGACCCGCGACCGTTCCGCCAAGGGAATAAACGGCTGCGAGCGGCGAGCGGGGCCGACATGCGACCGTGAGGTTCGTGATGTTGCTCTTGGCGATCGTGCCGGTGCCGAAGACGAGTGCGCAGTCTTGCGGCGGGTTCTCGGGCTGCTGCGTGATGATGGCGCTGTAGGCCGTGCCGGCGACGAACTCGGTCGCGAACGCGAACGACGTCGCACCGGCGGCACCGACGGGATGCGGGATCGTGAGGAGCTCGATGCCGCCGTTGAGCGAGAGGACGAGTCCGGTCCCCTGGAGGCCGACCGTGCCGCCGCCGACCGAGTAGGTCGGGAGCGTCGTGCAGGTCACGATCGCGCCCGTGGTCGCCACCCCGGGCATCGTGCCGCGTCCGCCATTGGCGCTGGTGACGGTGCACAGTTGGGGCGGCGCGGAGGGCTGGACCGTCACGCCGACCTGGTACGCCTTGCCCTCTTCGAAGAGGCCTGGGAAGGCGGCCGTGCCGTTGCCGTTCGGGCGCAGCGTGCGTCCCGATTCCTGCTCGATCAGCTCGAAGCCGCTGCCGGCGAGGCCGTTCACGCTCACGGCCAGAGGCGATTGCGCGATGTCGCGACAGACCACGAAGGCCGCCACGTCCCCCGTTCCCATCATGCCGGCGCCGCTGGCGATGGTGCAGATCTGGCCCGCGGGCGGCCGCTTGATCGTGACGTCGTAGGTCGCGCCCGGTGTGAGGGCGTGGCCGAAGGTCCAGGTTCCATCGGCCGTCGCGACGAGTTCTTCGAGGCCCGTCGTCGGTTGACCGGCGCCCGCCGAGTAGCTGTTCTTCAAGATGATGTTGCCGTCCAGACCCTGGACCGCGACCTTGACCGAGCGCGCCGTCACGCACGCGACCGGCACAACGACCCCGCCGCCGGGCATCGCGCCGGCCCCGAGCGTCGCATCCACCGTGCACACGTGGTTGGGCGTCGACGGCTGCGCGTCGATGATGACCGAGTAGCGGCGGCCGACGGCCATGTCGGTCGGGAAGGTTACGTCGACTATGCCGGGAGCTGCGGCCGGGGCGGGCACCGTGGCCGTCTCGACGAGCGCGCCCATGCTGTCGCGCCAACCCACACGCAGATCGCCGCCGGCATAGCCGGTCACGCGCACCTTCACCGGGAAGCGCAGGAGGTCGACGCCGTCGTAGCCGTCGCCGTGCGCGAAGTTCGAGAAGAGCCCGAACTCGAACGACGCGAAGGCCGTCGAGGCGCCGACTTGATTGGCCGAGTTGCTCGGGTCGACCGAGCTGCCACTGCCGATCCACCCATAGCAGGGCTCGGTGCGGAACGCGTCGATGTCGACCACGCAGTTGTTGGCGGTCTCCATGACCGAGCCTTGCTCGAGCGGGAAGTCGCGCAGGATGATGATGTTCTGCATCGTGATGCTGGCCGCGTCGGGGACCGTCGGGTCGACCACGTTGCAGTTGAGGAGGCCGTAGCCGTAGGTCGCGCGGTCGAACTCCATGAGGGCGGAACCGGCGTCGCAAACGCCCGGATTTGCTGCGCAATAAGCGTCGCGCTCCGGCGAAAGCTCTTTGGAAATGTCGCCGTAGAACATCTTCTTCGGCGCGCCATCGTCGACCGGCGTGATGCCTCCTTCATAGGAGCACACCTTGTTCGTCGTGATGTTGTTCATCGCGCCGCCACCATCGACCTGCACGTCGAGAACGACGACCGCCGGGCTGCCGCCCCACAGGAAGTCGTGCTCACTGCGCGAGGCCGGCGGGCAGTTCGCGTGCTTCTGGTCTTTGCAGTAGCCGATCTGCTCGCGCGGCGAGATGTCCGCCGGGTAGCCGAGCGTGTACTTCGAGCCCTGCGCGCGGAAGTAGCACGGGTCGGGCGCCGCGTTCGGCGTGCCTGCGGCCACGGCGGTCGCCTTGAAGTCGGCGAGGCAGAACTGGTCGTCTTTCGCGCCGAGGCCCGTCGCCGCGCCGCTGATGTTGTTGTAGGGCGCCGTGATGAGGCGCAGGCGGAGATCGTTGAACGGGTGCGGCGAGGTGACGACGTACGGGTTCTGGTTCGCTTCGACGAGCGTCCGGTTGTGCACCATGATGCGGGCGATGCGGTTCCAGTTGGCCCCGTAGAACGGCCCGCCGCGCGCCTCGACGACGATCTCGGGGGCCGAGCCGTAGTCCGTCACGCCGTACGCATGGACCTCGACCGGCACGCGCTGGTCGACGACTTGGCTATAGCCGGGCCAGCCATTGATGGGGTCGGGCGCCACGTCGTAGACCATGTCACCGGTGCCCTGGAACGTCGCGGGCGCCAGGTCCCACCAGGTCCAATCGTGCATCACGCACTTGCCGTGGTCGCAGTACTCGAGCAGCGAATCGCAGAGGTACTTCGACTGACCGTCCTCGAACGCGTAGCACTCGGTGATGCACGCGCCCGCGACGCAGGCGAAGCTCTTGGTGTCGGGGCAGCCCTCGATCGTCGCGATGCTCAGCGCGCCGAGCTGCTTGACGACGTCGCGGCACTCCATGCAGGCGTGCTCGGTCTGCTCGCAGAAGCGGCAGGGGCCGTTCAGACAGCGCTCGGTGAAGCACTGGGCGTCGACGTTGCAATCGGCACCGCAGACCCAGTCGAAGGCGCTCGTATTGCCGTTGGCGCCGACATGCTCCTGCTCGACCGACATCGGCCGCAGCGTGCAGCGCGCTTCGTAGGCCGAACACGAGAACGGGTCCTCCGGATCGCACGGCACGCTCACGCACTGCGATTGCACGCACAGATGGAACGGCGGGCACTCGGCGTGGCTATTGCCGCAGCTCGGGAGCCGCGAGTCCAGCTGCCCGTCGCGCCCATCCTTGGCCAGGAACTCGTGCCCCCGCTCGGCCTCCGAGCGGAACGCGTCGGGATCGCGCAGACCGGCATAGAGCTTGAGGTCGTCGAGGCCGCCGCGGAAGCCGGCGAGGATCTGCTTGTTCTGCAGATGCAGCGTGCCGCCCGCCCAATTGCACGGGTAGAAGCTCGCGTCGCGCACCCAGTCGAGGCCGCTCAGCTTGGTCGACTCGACGAACAGCGACTCCGCCCCGGAGGCGCCCAGCAGAGTCTCCGTTCGCAAGAGAACCGGGCGAGACTTGCTTACGGCTGCAAGCAATAGTTGATCGCCATCCGGGGAAAAGACGCCGTCCTCGATCTGCTCGAAGAGGCCCGCCGGCTCGAAGGTCGTCGGCGGCGCGACCGAGGTCAGATCCTTCAGCAGGAACTCGGTGTCCGACTCGCGCGTGAACGTCCCGAACGCCACCGTGCGCGCGCCCGGCTGCGGCGCGACGAAGCGAATCACGGCGATCTGTCCCGGCGTCAGCGGCGAGGCGTCGAGCGGGCTCATGACCTCGATGCGCACGTACGAATGCCCGAGCGGCTCGACGCCCTTCAGGCGCAGCGTCTTGTGCATGGCCGTCACGACCGTACCGGCGGTGATCGCCTGGCCGTTCGCGTCCTCGAGGATCGGGTTGTAGAGGCTCGCGTCGAACTCGAGGTACAGGTTGCGGATCTCGTGCGGCAGGCAGTCGCGCGTGTCCCACAGCTGGTCGGCGTTGCGGTCCTCGTCCGTGTCCTGGAGCCGGTTGTGATTGCGGTCCCAGCAGTCGGCCGCAACCGGCGCGGGATTGTAAGCGACGCTCACGTTCACGCCGTCCGCGGTCGGCGTCTCGGTCAGCGTGTACTCGCTTGTCGACTCGTAGGTCGCGAACGTGCGCTGGTAGAAGAGCAGCTCCTTCGTGAGCGGCACCAGCCCGGCCTTCTCGCTGTGGTGCGCCGCCAGCATCTCGATCTCGTGCCACGCCTCGCCGAGGCCGATGACCGGATCCACGGTCGCGAAGTCGATGATCTGCGGGATCTTCAGCGTGTAGATCTGATGCCCGTCCCACATCGGCGACGAGGTGTCGATGAGGAGCTCGCCGCGGCTGCCATCATCGGCCGAGCCCGTCAGCCAGCGCGCGTTGCGATGGTTGCGATCCTGCGCCGAGGTCAGCCGGTAGGTGTTCACGGTTTGGTTTCCGATGAGCGCGACATAGTCGAGCTGCTCGACCGTGCTGCCGTCGGGCTGCTCGATGGCGACCACGTTGTTCGGGCCGTCGAAGCCGATATAGTAGATGTGCGCGACGCGCTTGAACGTGTTGTCCTGCGCCAGGACGTCGTACACGTTCGACTCGAAGACGATGCCCGAGCCATCGGGGGCCCAGCTGGGATTGCGCGCGATGATGCCGCGCGCGGTGTCGCCGAAACCGCTCGTCAATTGGCGCTGATCGGTGCCGTCGCCGTTGGCCATCCAGATCTCGAAGTTGCCACTGACATTCGCGCTGTAGACGATGCGGTCGAGCCCCGGGTGGTAGTCCGGATCGCGGTACGAGAACTGCCCGTCGCCAAGGACCGTCGTCGCGCCGAGGCCGCCCGCGTTCATGCGCTCGATGCGGTAGAGGTTCGAACGATTCGCGGCGTAATAGACGTGCTCGGGCGGGGTGCCGCCGGTGACGTCGCCTTCGACGTGCTGCAGGACATCGGTGCCGCCGAAGAACTGCGGGCAGACGACGCTCGGGGCGCGCGGGAACGTGTAGTCGCGGACGCGCACGCCGTCGAAGTAGAGGTCCATCTTGCCGAGCGAGGCGTCGAGCGCGAAGCCGACGTGGTGCCAGGTGCGGAGCTGGATTCCGGTCGCGATCGTCACCGTCGCGGGGACCGGCGCCTTCGACAGGAAGTCGCCGTCGAAGAGCTTGAGCGCGATTGCGCCGTTACCGTCCGACTCGAGGCGCAGCCCGAAGCGCGTGCGCTCATTCGGGCCATTGTGGCTGAAGAGGACCTGCGGGGTCTGCTTCAGCTCGTCGAGGGAGTTGCCCTCGGTGTAGAACCAGGTGCCGAACGAGAAGCTCTGCGACGCGGGCGCCAGCGGCTCTTCGAACGTCACCGGCAGGCGCAGGTGATCGCTCGAGCCGTCGAGATAGACCGCGTTGTTCGTGACGCCTTCGATGACCTCGCGCGCCGCGACCGAGCCGTTTTGAAGAACCGCTAAGCGCGCGAGAAGCTTCGCCTTTTCGACCTCGCTGGGCTCGTTCGCACAGAGCGGATACTTCGCACACAGCGCGTCCGCGTCGGGCACGTTGAGGTACGTTGCAGGCGCGCTCAGCGCGTCGAAGCCGAACCACATGCGGAGTTTCGTCGGCGCGTCGTCGCGGCTCCCGAGGGCTACCGACGGACCCCACAGCGCATCGTCAGTCAGGAGGCCCTGACCCGCGGCGTCACCCTGCAGCGGCGCCACCGAGGCGGTCTGCAAGAGATCGTTCGTCGAGAACGCGATGTCGGTTCCGCCCGGTCCGATGCGCCGGAACACGAGCTCGATGATCGGGCCGGTCGGGATCGGATGGGTCCCGTCGGTGTCGAGCACCGAGAGGCGCAGCGTGCCGTCGGAGAGATGGGTCGACGCCAGCTCTTTGCCCTGCAGGTTCAAGAGCGCCAGCGGCCGCGCGTCGGCGAGCGTCAGCGAGGTGTGATCATAGGTGAGGTACAGATCGAGCGCGCGTGCCGGCAGCGGCGTGTAGTCGTAGTGGATCTGGACGAGCACCTCGGTGTCGTCCTCGGCCACCAGCTGGAGATGGAACGCCGTGCAGGCCCCGCCGCCGCAGTCGCGCGGCTGGCAGAGCCCATGCCCGAGGTCCGGCCGATAGCCGCATTCCTCGTCGAAGCGACACGCCGCATGCGAGCCGCAGCGGCTCTCGACCACGCCGTCGTCGAGCCCGAGATGCTTCTCGAGCCACGCCGGCACGCCGTCGCCGTCGCCGTCCGCGCACTCCTGGAATGAATGCGTCGGGGCCGCCGCGCAGACGACGTCGGGGCAGTGCCCGGGGCGCTTCTGGAGCGGCCAGATGCAACGTGGGCCGCCCGGCTGATCGTCGATGCACTGCAGCTCGATCGTATTGTCGGCCGCGCACTCCGCTTGGGTACACTCGTCGACCGCCTCGCACACTCCGCCCGTGCAGAGTGCGGCTGGGATGACGACGGTTTGATCCGCGTCGCCGTAGCAGATGATCGCCGTCGTCGAATCTTGCGCCTGGTTGTACTCGAGCAGCGCCAGCTCGTGATCGGCACGGTCGACCGGCGCGATGCCGTTCTTCTCCCAGATCCGCGGCGCGTGCCCGCACGCGACCAAGCACTGTTCGCGCTCGACGAAACGATCGTAGGTCGAGCTCGCGTAGACCGCCGGGCACGTCTCGGTGCACCCGAGGTAGTGGCCGAGATCGTAGAGTTCCGAGAGCTTGAGCGGTCGCGCGCTCGCCGTCTGCGCGCTGGCGAGAGTCCCGCCGACGAGCATGCACAGCAGGGCGAGCGCCCGTAACTGAGAGCGCTCAGGGAGCATGGTTCACCTCGACGGCATCCGGCCAAACCACCAGCGAGGCGCCGAAGTGCGAGCCCCACAGCGCCGCATCGGCGGCCGCCGGCGCGAAGATCTCCTCGCGCTCGACGAGCGCCAGGATGAGCGGGGTGACGGACGCGTCGGCCCCGAACGAAGGCGCGAACCGGAACGTCAGAAAGAGCCACCGCCCGGCCGGAATGTCGCGCGTGTTGTTCGTCGACATGATGAGGAGCTGCAGCGTCCCGTCGGCCAGCTCGCGGTACGCGCGGCCAGTCTCGGGATCCATATAGAAGCCCTTCTCCGACGTGATGAGCGACTCGCCGATCGCGACCTGGGCCAGCTCCGCGTCGCCTAGGACGCGCAGCCGCAGGTCGGCCATGCCGGGCAGGGGCGTGCCCAACTTCGGCGCGAAGTCGAGCGCGACGGTGACGCTGCGTACCCGACCGTCGACGATCTCGCGATCCACCACCGAGAGCGTCAGCGGGCAGTCGCTACAGCTCACGTCGCGTGGGCACGCAGGGCATTTGCCGTCGCAGCCGTCGACCTGCTCGCACGTCTCGACCGAGCAGCTCGGCCCGCACGTGCACTTGTTCGCGACACACGACTCTTGCGCCCCGGTGCAAGTTCCGCAGCTGTTCCCGCAGTGATCGCCGCAGGCGAATCCGAGCTCGGCGCAGCTCTTGTCGCAGGCGTCGGGCGCGTTCGTCACGCATTGGCCGTCCGCCGAGCAGGTCGCAGGAGCCGCGCACGCACCGCACACGCCGCCGCAGCCATCGCTCCCGCACGCGCGGGCGTCGCAGCTCGGGGTGCAGGCGGGCGCGCTCGCATCGGGTGCCGCAGCGCCCTCGGCCCCACAGGCCGCAAGCCCCGCGCTGGCCATCGCCATGAAGGACACGAAGGCGAGAGACCAAGCACCCGCACCGCGCGATGCGGTGTCCGCTTGGACGTCTCGGGGACGGACGTTGCGTCGCCTCATGAGGATTCCTCGGGCAACCAGAAACGACCACCGATTCGCATTTCGAGTCGGGGTCCGGACCTCGTGTCTGACGGAACGAGGTCGAGGGGAAGCTCGCGTCGACTCTATGGGGTTTTTTCGTCCAGTCAAGCAGGCGAAAAAAAAACCAGAAAATGCGCATGCACAACTTCCCCTCTCGGCGTGCTGTGCTATGCAAGGGACATTGCTCGCCTCGTTTCGGCATCCACCCCCATCACGGTGAAAGGCCGACGGTGCGCGTCACGCCCGCATGGGACGGGCTCGAGCGACTACTTCGCGTCCCCGGGGATCTCGATGAAGGACGTCCAAGACACGCAAGCAGGAGAATGCCAAAAAGGGCGATTCCGCCCCATTGGCACATTCTCGGCGGTATCGCTTTGGGCGTTCGTCGTAGGGGGCGCGGTCGGGTGCGCTGAGAGCATCGGCCCCAAGCTCGGTCCGCCGCCGGTCGTCACGACGCCCTGCCACCAGGCGGCGTGCGACCCCGTGACCGCCAAGTGTGCCGAGGTTCCGGTCGCCGACGGCACGGCCTGCGACGATCACGACGCCTGCACCGAGAATGATCACTGCGTCGCCGGGACGTGCGTGACGGTCGCCAAGACCTGCGACGACGGCAACCTTTGCACCGATGACAGCTGCGACGTGGCGCTCGGCTGCGTGACGACGCCGAACGCGGTCGGGTGCGACGACGGCAACGCGTGCACGCTCGGCGATGTCTGCGGGGACGGGGCGTGCGCGGGGCCCACGGAGGTCGAGTGCGCCGACACCGATACCTGCACCGATGACAGCTGCGACCCGGCGATCGGTTGCGTCAACGCACCCAAGGCCGGCCTCCAGGCGATGTGCGCGGGACTCGGCGTGCAGTGCCCGGCGGGGTTCGTATGTAACGATGACGCGACGTGCGCGAGCTGCGACGGCAGCGAACTCTACGTCCCGCAGGGCCGCTTTTGGATGGGCTGCAACGCGAGTGTCGACGGCGCCTGCGCGGTCGACGAGAAGCCGCAGCACCGCGTCGTGGTCCCCGCCTTCGCGATCCAGAGAACCGAGGTTACCGCGGCCGCCTATCGCACCTGCGTCGAGGCCGGCGCCTGCGAGCGGCCGAGTGAGGCGGCGGGCGGGTATGGTACCTACGATCCGCCCGAGCGGGCCGAGCATCCGGTGACGCCCGTCAACTGGCACCAGGCGGGCGACTACTGCGGATGGCTCGACCACGCGGGGAGCGATCCGTGGCGCCTCTGCACCGAGGCCGAGTGGGAGAAGGCGGCGCGCGGCTCGTGCGCGCAACACTGCGACCGCGCGGACGACGACAGCTGCTGCCAGGCCGCGATGCCGACGTATCCGTGGGGCGACGCGACGGCGAGCTGCGCGTGGGCCATCATGGACGACGGCGGCAACGGCTGCGGCACGGGCATCACGTGGCCGGTCGCGTCGCGCCCCGCCGCGGCGAGCGCGTACGGCGTGCTCGATCTGGCCGGCAACGTCTGGGAGTGGGTCCAGGATTGCTGGCACGCCTCCTATAAGGATGCACCCGCCGACGGCTCGGCGTGGAACGAGGCGGCGTGTCTGGGCAATTCGCGCGTCATCCGCGGCGGCAGCTTCGGGCTCGGCGCGGGCGACCAGCGCGCGTCCGAGCGCACGTATTTCTCGGGCGATGAGGCCTACGATTACTTCGGGTTCCGATGCTGCAGGACCTTGCGTTGAGGAGAAGTTCGATGTTCATGAGATCCCTTGCCACCGTCGTGTGCCTTGGCGCCTGCCTCTCGACGGCGCGTGCTGCCAGCGTCACCGATTCCGATGGGGACGGGCTGTCCAATAGCGACGAGAGCAACCTCGTCGGGACCAACCCGAACGACGACGACAGCGACAACGACGGTTTCCTCGACGGGGTCGATGACCAGGACGGCGACGCGCTCGACAACCTCGGCGAGATCGCGGCCGGCACCGATCCGCAGGACGCCGACAGCGACGGCGACGGTCTCAACGACTATCGCGAGCTGAAGGCGTACGGCACGAACCCGATCGTCGCCGACAGCGATGGGGACGGCCTCAGCGACGGCGACGAGGTGCTGGCGTTTGGCTCGGATGCGAACGTCGGCGACAGCGACGGCGACGACCTCCCCGACGGGCAGGAGGTCGACTTCTATGGGACCGGACCCATGGACGCCGACACGGATGGGGACGGCGCGTGGGACGGGGACGAGGTGCTCGTCCTCAAGACCAATCCGCTGATGGCGGACAGCGACAGCAACGGAGTCTCCGACGGCAAAGAGGACGCGGACGGGGACGGGCTCACGAACCACCAAGAGACGCAGATCACGCACACCGATCCGACCGAGGCCGACAGCGACGGCGACGGCACGAACGACGGGGCCGAGGACGCCGACGGCGACGGGCTCGGAACGGCGGCCGAGCTGGCGGCCGGGAGCGACTCCGCGCTGGCCGACAGCGATGGCGACACGCTGAGCGATGGCGTCGAGGTCGGCACGTACCTCACCTCGCCGCTCGATGCCGACAGCGATGACGACGGGCTGAGCGACGTCGTGGAAACCACGCAGGGCGACGTCGATCCCAACGACGCGGACTCGGACGACGACGGTGTGCTCGATGCCGCCGAGCGCCGCTGGGACGAGGACAGCGACGGCGACCAGCTCGTGAACGCGATGGACCCGGACGCCGACGGCGACGGGGTCCTGGACGGGACCGAGATGGGCGTCGCGACGGCGAGCGCCGACACGAACGTGGCGCTCGGGTACTTCGTGGCGGACGCGGACACCGGCCGCACGACGACCGACATGGTCAAGGACGACACGGACGGGGCCGGCGTGCCGGACGGGGTCGAGGACGCGAACCAGAACGGGCGGGTCGACGCGGACGAGCGCGATCCGGCGGACCCGCTCGATGACGGCGCGGGCGCGTTGATCCTCATCGAGGACCTGCCGAGCGGCGATACCCAGTGCGCGAACGGCGGCCGCAAGGTGAGCGTCGGGTTCGACAACGGCGAGGGCGCGGGCGTGCCGGCCGACGGGGTGCTGAGCCCCGACGAGGTCGACGCGGAGACGGTCGTCTGCGACGGGGTCGACGGACTCGTGTCGCTCACGACGACGACCAAGTTGGCGATCGGCGATTCGAACTGCGAGCTCGGCGGCATGCGCGTCGACACCGGGATCGACGACAGCCGCGACGCCGTGCTGGATGCGGACGAGGTGGACTCGACGGCGTTCATCTGCAGCCCGCAGGCAGAGGTCGGCGGGTGGGGCGGTGGCGGGTGCGCGGGCGGCGAGGCGGGTGGGGCCGGGGGCCTTGGGCTTGCGGTTGGGCTCGCGCTGCTGGGCCTCTTGGCGTTGGGTTGGGCACGCAAGGCGCGGGGCTGAACGGCGATGAGCACACGCCTTCGGCATGGCTGGGCCCTCGGGGCGGTCCTTCTCACGCTGGCGCCGAGCGCGCACGCGGAGGACCCGGCGCGCTATGTAAACACCGTTCACTTTACGCCGACGACCGGGCCCGGGATCCTCACCGTGGACTCGGCCGAGCGCTTGGGCCACCTCGTCTTGCGCTTCGGCGCGTCCTGGGACTTCGCGCGGGATCTGCTGTGGGCCGAGGGGAGCAACCGCGAGCGCTACATCGCGGTCGAGAACCAGTCGGTCGTGAATCTGACGACGGCGATCGGGATCTGGAAGTTCTTCGAGCTCGGGGTGGGCCTGCCGATCGTGAACATGCACGACGGCCTGGCCGGCGTCGGCGCCAACGTGGCGCTGAGCGGCTGGGACTTCGGCGACCTGCGCATCGTCCCGAAGATCCGGCTTGGCGAGGATGCGCCGAGCGGGTTCGGCGTCGCCCTCATCCCGGCATTCACGTTGCCGACGGGCGAGGCGACGCGCAATACGGGCGAGCGCGGCGCGACGTTCGAGCCGAGGCTGGCCGTGAGCTACCGCTTCGAGCAGGGCTCGGAGATCGCCGCCAATCTGGGATACCGCGCGCGGCCGGCCGTCGCGTTCGGGCGCCTCCTGGTCGACGACGAGTTCACGTTCGGGCTCGGTGTGCGGGCGCGCATCTACGAGGGCTTCAGCGTCAAGGGCGAGGTCTTCGGGGCGATCGGTGTTGGCGACAACAGCGCGGATCCCGATACGGGCGTCGACGAGGCGGAGATGCCGATCGAGGCGATCGGGGCGTTCGCGTACGACTTCGACTTCGGACTCGGGCTCTATGCGGGCGCGGGTGCCGGGGTCACGGCGGGCTACGGCGCGCCGGCCTATCGCGCGTTCGTCGGGGCGACCTGGACGTTCGACACCAAGCCTCCGCCGGACGCCGATTACGACGGTCTCGACGACAAGAGCGACAAGTGCCCGACCGAGGCCGAGGACCGTGACGGACGTGCGGATGGCGATGGCTGTCCCGATCCGGACGACGACGGCGACGGCCTCTGTGACGAGCATCCGGCCGTGCAGGAGCGGCTCGCCGTCTTCACGATGATCGGCAATTGCCACGGTGTCGACAAATGCTCGGCGCGGCCCGAGGACGCGGACAACTTCGAGGACGAGGACGGCTGTCCCGACGAGGACAACGACCGCGACGGTGTCCCCGACGCGTCCGATACGTGCCGCGACATCGCCGAGGATCGCGACGGCTTCGAGGACGGCGACGGCTGCCCCGATCCCGACAACGACAACGACGAGTTCCTCGACGCGGCAGACAAGTGCCCCGACCAGGCCGAGGTCAAGAACGGCGTGGACGACGACGACGGCTGCCCCGACACGGCCGAGGTCACGCTCACCGACAAGGGCATCGAGTTCACCGAGTCGATCTACTTCCAGCTCGGGAGCGACGCGATCGAGGCGCGCAGCGACTCGCTGCTCGACAAGATCGCCAAGCTTGTTTTGGCGAACCCGCAGGTCACCAAGATCAGCGTCGAGGGTCACACGGACAACGTGGGGCCGGTCGCCTACAACCTCGCGCTCAGCCAGCGGCGCGCGGCGTCGGTGGTGCAGGCGATGGTAACGCGCGGCATCGCGCCCGAGCGCCTGGCCTCCGACGGCTTTGGCAGCACGCGCCCGGTGTGCAAGGAGAACACGGCCGCGTGCAAGGCGAAGAACCGCCGCACCGAGTTCGTGCTGCTCGAGGTGAACGGCAAGCCCGTCCCGAAGTAGGCCGTTCGCGAAACGTGCGACGTTTGCGTCGTCATGCAAAAGAAAAGGCGCGTCTGGTACGCGCCTCTTCTCGCATCTTCGGTCGCCGAGCTCAGGCGTCGTGCATGACCAGCTGCCCGAGGAAGTCGGTCTTGCCGACCGGGACGCCGTTGTGGCGCAGGATCGCGGAGGCCGTCGTCACGTGGAACATGAAGTTCGGGATGGCGACGTGCAGGAGGTAGTGGTCACCTTGGAACCACTTGCCGCGCGCCCAGGCGGGGCTGATCTTGCGCTCGGCGGCGCCGACGAAGTCCGAGGCCTTGAAGGTCTCGAGGTAGCCGAGGACGGTCGCGATGCGCTGGCGGATCTCGGCGTAGGTCGTCTCGGTGTCGGGGTGCGACGGCGCGACCTGCCCAGCAAGTGCGGCGGCGGCGAACTTCGCGGCGTCCGCGCCGGCCTGGATCTGGCGGACGAGCGCGAATTGGTCGGGGGCGAGGCGCGCCTGGAGCAGGACGTTCGGGTCGAACGAGCGGCTGGTGGCGTGCTCGGCGCCCTTGCCGAGCCAGGCGTCGAGGTTGCGAAGCATCTTGCCCATGTGCTGAATGTGGTCGAACGTTTCCATCGAGAGGGACTCCTTGAAGTTGCGGGTGCCGAGCGCCTCAGGCGTCGCGCGCCCTTCGCGACGGGCGTTGTCGCACCGCCGTGGCGCGGACGCCAGCGTTCGCGGGCGGCGCCTATCCGAACGGCCAGGTGGGCGGGTCCGAGGGCGGGCTGCCGCGGTCAGGCGCTCGGGACCCACAGGAGGCCGAAGAAGGCGGCCGTGATGTGCTTGGGCGTGAGGGTCACCTGGCGCAGCTCGCAGGCGGCGAGGTGGTCGAGCGCGGCGAACTCCACGTCGGCCGAGGCGCGCGCGTGCTCGCGGACGAAGCTCTCGCGCCGCTGCTGAGCCTCGCGGAACTTGCCGATGCGCCAGCGGGTGCGCTCGGTGGCGCGCGCGAGGGCCTCGGCGTCGCCACGTTTCTTGAGGAAATCGAGCTCGCGCTGATCGCCCGCGAGCAGCTCGCGCAGGCTCGCCAGCTCCTGATCGAAGAGCGCGGTCTCGAGGCTCTGACGGCCGTGCAGCCTGCCGAGTAGAGGTCGGCTGGCGCGCTTGACCTGCTGGGCGAGGCGGGTCCGAAACGCGTCCAGCGTCTCGCCCGGCTCGCCCGTGCGCATGAGCGGCGGACAGACCGGCACCGTCACGCGCTGGGTCGCAATCAGCGCGCGGATGAGCGCGTCCTTGGCGTGCTCGCGCGCGCCCGGTTGGTCGAGCCAGGCGGGGAGCGGGGCGTAGGTCGCGCCTCCTTCGGCGGGACCGAAGTCGCGTGCGTCGGCCGGCAGTTCGGCGAGGGCCCAGGCGAGCGCGGCGGCGCTCTCCGGGAGCGGGTAGGCGACGCGGCGCACGGTGCCGGTCGTGAGCGAGCCCCAGGTGTCGATCGGGAACGTGAGCCGCGCCTCGGCCATGAGGGACGGGCGATAGCACCGCGCCGTGCCATGTGGCGCAGCGCCGAAGAAGGCGGCGAGTGCGGGCCGGGCGAGGGCCGCGGGCGTCAGGAAACGGGACTCGAGCGGCGCGGCGATCGGAGCGGGCCGGGGAATCGGCGCCGGGACGTCGAACTGTGCTGGGGCGGGGGAAAGCGGCGCCGAAACGGCGGTCGGGGGCGCGGCGACGTCAGCGTCGAGCGCCGCCGTCGCGGGCAGGTTGTAGAAGCGCGCCGCACGCAGCCGCGCGAGCTCTTGGCGGGTGAGCGGCCCGCGCAGGAAGGACAGCGCCCAGCGCGTCTTGAAGACCAGGTCGGCGCCCTCATTTGCATCGTGAAGCAAGAATTGCCGCGACTCGAGTCCCGCGATCATGCGCGAGAGCTCGCTGCGCGCGGGCGCCTTCCCGCTCGCCGACGCGGCCGACACGAGGCCGTCCAAGAGGCGCTCGCGATCCTGCTCGGCCTGGAGCTTGCCGACGAGCCAGGTGCCGGCGTTGGTCAGTGCCTTGTAGTCGATGTCGACCGGGTTCTGCGTCGCGAGCAGCACCCCGAGCCCGAACGCGCGCGCCTGTTTCAGGAGGGTGAGCAGCGGCCGCTTGGACGCCGGGTTCGCCGGATGCGGCGGCAGGTACCCGAACACCTCGTCCATATAAAGGAGGGCACGCAGCTCGCCCGTACCCGGCTGACTACGCATCCAGGCGATGAGCCGATCGAGGAGCAGCGTCACGAACGACATGCGCTCGCGGTCATCCAGGTGCGCCAGATAGAAGATCGACAGCCGTTGCGCTTGCGGGGTGCGCAGGAGGAGGCGCTCGATATCGAGCGGCTGCCCCTCGAGCCACGCCTGGAACGAGGGGCTCGCGACGAGGCCGTTGAGCTGCATGGCGAACTCGCGGCGCTTCTTGGGCGGGAAGAAGTCGTCGACCGAGAAGACGCCGAGCTTGGCAAAGGGCGGGGCGTCGACCCGCTGGATGACCCCCGCGAGGTCGAGGCGCTCGCCCTGATCCCATGCGCCCGAGAGGATGTTCGAGAGAAGGATGTACTCCTTCGATTGGATCGGATCGGCGTCGAGATCGACCAGCGCCAAAAGCGCCGCCGCGATCCCGCCGACCAGCTCGGCGCGGTCTTCCTCGGGCAAAGTGGGCCAGCCGCTCGGCGCCACGAACTCATCGAGCACGCTGACCGGCACGCCCGCGGTCGAGCCCGGCGTGTACACGGTGACGTGCGTGCGCTCGCGGAGCGCCCGCAGGTCCTCCGCGCCGAGGCCGTCGGCGGCCAGGCCCGCGCGCCACGCGGCCGCTGCGCGCTCGCCTGCAGCCTGTGTCTCCGCGGGGTTCGTGCCGGCCTTGGCGGGGTCGAGCCACGTCGCGAAGTGCGCGGCGTCGAGCGACGGCCAGCTGAGCGCGAGGTTCGTCAGATCCCCTTTGGGGTCGATGGCGATCACCGGCACGCCCGCGCGCGCGGCCTCCTCCAGGAGCGTCGCCGCGAGCCCGGTCTTGCCCGAGCCGGTCATGCCGAAGACGAGCCCGTGCGTCGTCAGGTGCTTGCCGACGTAGTCGACCCGGCTTCCGTCGGCGACGTTCTTCCCGAGGTACCAGCCTAGCGTGCCCTTCGTGTCCATCGGCGGCTCCTCCCCGCCCGGCCTCCGCGGCCGCGCGCGGCGCGAGCATCGGACAGCCGGCGCCCCGTGGCAACCTGGCGCGGCGCGCCCTCGCCAGGGGTGGGTGAAAGCGACCACCGGGCTTGCCGGAGCGGCGCGCGTCTGATGTGACAATCTCAGGCGATGATACCTCTCTCGCGCCCGTTCGCCTCGCGCCTCGTCGCCCTCTCCGGGGCGCTCGTGCTCGCCCACTGCAACGACGACGCAGCCACGACCGAGCCGCCCTACGACGGCCCGACCTGGTACCGCGACGTCCAGCCCATCGTCAGCCTCCACTGCGCCGGCTGCCACGCGGCGGGCGGCTCCGGGCCCTTCGCGCTGACGTCGTACGAGGACGCGGCGCCGCGCGTCGAGGCGATCGGCTTCATGGTGCGCAGCGGGCTCATGCCGCCCTGGAAGGCTGATCCGAACTGCCGCGACTACCTCGACGATCGCACGCTCGACCCCGCCGACAAGGCGACCATCCTCGCGTGGACCGACGCGGGTGGGCCCGCCGGAAGCGCCAAGGATGCGGTCCTGGTGACCCCGCCCGCGCCGCTCCACCTCGCGACCGTCGACATCTCGGCGACCAGCGCCGCGCCGTACACGCCCAAGGCCGGGCCCGACGATGACTACCGCTGCTTCGTCATCCAGCACGACTTCACCACCGACACGTTCGTGACCGGCTACGAGTTCTTCCCGGACGTCGGCCCCATCGTCCACCACGCCGCGCTCTTCATGGCCGCGCCCGGATCCGACGCCGCGCTGGCCGCGCAGGAGGTGCTCGATCCGGAGCCCGGCTACACCTGCTTTGGCGACGCCAACGTCGAGCGCAACGACTTCGTCGGCGCCTGGGCGCCCGGCATGGGCGCGCAGATCTACCCCGCCGACAGCGCGCTCGTCGTGCCCGCGGGCGCGCGACTCGTGCTGCAGATCCACTACAACCTCGTCGCCGCGCCGCCCTCGCCGGATCTCACGCGCGTGACGCTCTCGACGCGCGCGACGCCGCCTGCCAAGCGGATCCGCCAGGTCCCGCTCGTCAACATGGACATCGTCGGTCCGGCCGGTGATCCGAACTCGGTCTGGAACCGCGACCTGACCTTCGACGACTGGCTGAAGGACTTCGTCGGCGAGACGCAGGCCGGGCTCACGGTCATCGGCTACTTCCCGCACCTTCACCTGATCGGGCGCCACACGCGCGGCGCCGTCGTCGACCAGGCGACCGGCGTCGAGAGCGCGTGCCTCGTCGACATCCCGAAGTGGGACTTCCATTGGCAGCACCTCTACATGTTCGAGGAGCCGGTCCACGTCGCGCCGGGCCAGGCGTTGCGCTTGACGTGCGCGTACGACAACTCGGCGGCCAACCAACCGATCATCGAGGGCGTCGCGCGCACGCCGGCCGAGGTGCGTTGGGGCGAGAGCAGCAGCGAGGAGATGTGCGTCGGGATCCTCATCACCATCGAGGACTACCAACCCTGAGCGGAGCTCCGAGGGCCGTCGGAGGCGGCCGCGCGGTGCTTTCGTGCGGGCGGGGCTCGTCGTGCTCGCGCGAACCGATTATGGTGGGCGCCAGCGCTGGAAGGGGGGCCTCATGGCACGCTGGAGAGGGATCGCGTTCGCGTTGGTACTCGGGATGGCGGGCGGGGTGACGGGCGCGTGCGGCACCAGCGGCGACTTCGGCCAACTGCAGTGTTGGGGCGGCGCGTACTTCATCAATGGCGGCTGCTTCTGTCCGCTGGGGATGCCCTGGGATGGCGGCGCGTGTCAGGGTCAGGCGCAAGCGGGGACGTGCGGCGGCGGGGCCTTTCAGGTCGACACGCAGTGCTTCTGCGCGACCGGCTCGCGCTGGGACGGCGCGAGCTGCGCCGAGATCGTGTGCTCGGGCGGGGCGTACCTCGACGGCAACGATTGCAGGTGCCCGCAAGGAAAGCAGTGGATCGACTCGGCGTGCCAGGTGCCGTGTGTGCCGGGCGCGTACCACGTGGATGTGAACACGTGCGCCTGCCCGGACGGGACCGTGTCGTACGGCGACCAGATCGGCTGTCACGTGCTGTGTGAAGGTGGTTCATAACCCAACGGAGTCGGCGGTTGCGCGTGTCCGTACGGCACCATCTGGCAGAATGGCGCCGGGTGCGTGACGCCGGTGGCGCAGCCCGCGCCGCAGCCGTATCCGCAGCCGGGGCCGTCGCCGCAGCCGTACCCGCAACCGAGTCCGCAGCCCTATCCGCAGCCGGATCCGAGCCCGCCCCCGCGGCCCCAACCGAGCCCGAGCCCCATGCCGACGCCGGTCATCGAGCGCTGGGAGATGCCGAAATACCCGTCGCCGCCGTTCGTGGCGCACTACGGCAAGCGCTGCAAAGAGTTCCTCCAGACGCCCGACAACAAGGGCGAGTGCATGCGCTTCTGTACCGCCACGATCCAGACCGGCGTCAGCCAGGGCTGCAGTTGCATGGACATGATGCAGCACTGCGACGGCACCAAGGACAAGCCGGTGCGCGTTCAGTAGCGGTCGCGCGCGGGGCTCGGCACCTCAGGGTGCGTCGGTCGCGGCCACCGGGGTCGCAGTGCCGGCGCCCTGGCCGGTTTGAATGCGGGCGTAGCAGCGGGTCTGATCGAGCGTGGTCCAGCCGTCGCTGACCGCGTCGATGATGATCGGAATGAGGGCGCCCATGATGTCGAGGAGGACCCACCCGGCGCCGGTGCTCGCAGTGAGGTTGCAGGCGGTCGGAGCGCCCTGGCCGAGCTGAAACGTCACGACGTGGTCGCGGCGGTTGGAGACCTCGACCGTGAGCGGGGTCTGCCCGTAGGGCTGGCCGTCGATATAGACGTTTGCGCCGGGCGGGTCGGTCTCGAGCGTCACCGGCGTCGAGCTGCTCGTGAAGATGAGTCCGCAGCCCGAGGTTCCGATGGCGGCGGCGAGCGCGAGGGCGAGGGCGGGGCGCTTCATGGTGACTCCAGGGGGCCCGGGCGGCGGCGGTCGGGGCCGACGGGCGGGGGTCGATGCGATAGCCGCGAGACTGCGGAGTGCCGGTGGCGGTGTCAAGCGCGTCAGACCCGCGTCAGCACCTTCGCGATGAGCTTGCGGCTCTGGCCGTCGCGGAACTGGACCGTGACTTTCGCGCGCTCGCCCTGGCCTTCGAGGTCGGTCACGCGACCCTCGCCGAAGGACGGGTGAAAGACGCGGCGCCCGGGTTTGAACGGGCTCTCGTCGTGCTCCTGGCTCTCGTTTTCCCAGTCGGGCTCGGGGTCTTTGACCTCGTCCCAGGTCTCGCGTGACGGGCGCGCGGTGCCGGTCACGAGCCGTCCGCCGGGCGCGCCGAAGCCCCCGCCGCCGCCGCCACTGCCCCAAGACCGCACCGCTGGCGTCCGCGCCCCGAGGCCCTCGAGGCGCAGGTGCTCGCTCGGGAGGCCGTCGAGGAAGCGGCTGCGCAGCGCCTGCTGGATCTGCCCGAAGCGTCGGCGCGCGGCCGCATGGACGAGGTGGAGATGGACGCGCGCGCGCGTCATCGCGACGTAGGCCAGGCGGCGCTCTTCTTCGATGGCGGCTGGGTCCTCGCGGCTGTTGAAGTGTGGCATGAGGTCTTCCTCCATGCCGGTCACGAAGACGACGTCGAACTCGAGCCCCTTGGCCATGTGCGCGGTCATGAGCACCACGGCGTCCTCGTCGGCCGGGCGGCGCTGGTCCAGATCCGACACCAGCGCGACCTGATCCAGAAACGCCGCGAGTGACGCGTCGCCGGGCGACTGGGCGTTCTGGTCGGCCGCTTCGCCGAAGTCGGTGAGGGCGTCGACGAGCTCGCGCACGTTCTCGGCGCGCGTCTCGGCCTCGACCGAGCCGTCCTTGAGGAGGGCCTCGAGGTAGCCGGTCTGCGCGAGCACGGCGTGGACGACCTCGTCGGCCCGCGCCGTCGTCGCCATGGCGTTCAAATCGAGGATGAGCTCGACGAAGCCGAGCAGCTTGTTCTGGCCGCTGCCACTCACGCGCGCCTCGGCGCAGAGGGCCTCCCAGAGGGTCGTCGCCTCTCGCGCCGCGCGCGCCGCGAGCTTCTCGAGCGTGACCTTGCCGATGCCGCGCGCCGGCTTGTTGATGACGCGCTCGAGGGCGACGGGATCGCTCGGATGGAGCGCGAGGCGCAGGTAGGCGACCACGTCTTTGACCTCGGCGCGGTCGTAGAAACGGACGCCGCCGAAGACGCGATAGGGGATCCCCGAGGAGCGCAGGCGGTCCTCGAACAAGCGGCTCTGAGCGTTCGTGCGGTAGAAGACGGCCATCTCGGAGAGGCGATGGGGGCCGCGCAGAGCCTGAATCCGCTGCACGACCCAGTCGGCCTCGTCCTGATCGTTGTGCGCGCCGTAGACGCGGATCTTCTCGCCGCCCTCCTTGTCCGTGAAGAGGACCTTGCCGAGGCGGCCCGAGTTCTTCGCGATGAGCGCGCCCGACACGTCGAGGATGGGGCGTGTCGAGCGGTAGTTCTGCTCGAAGCGGATCGTGGCCGCGTTCGGAAAGTCGTTTGCGAAGTTGAGGATGTTCTCGACCTCG
>SXGT01867392.1_pt1 | contig 34720 bp, 31 predicted proteins | sample 3176221 | NCBI WGS metagenome assembly SXGT01 (sample SAMN11356862, study PRJNA531348) | freshwater metagenome | isolation source: freshwater sample F1-120 | place: China: Fuxian Lake, Yuxi | collected 2017-12-25 | reverse complement strand
GAATCCTTTTCTCTTTACAACATTAAGAAACAGAAACGGAATCAAAGAACCGATTAATACAGGCGAATACACTACAAAAACATTGAGATCTGAATTTGTGTGGGCAATTGCATAAAATCCAACACTTCCTAGTAGCAGCACCAATCCAGCTAAACCATCGATGCCATCAATAAAATTAACCGCGTTCATTAAACCTAAAATAAAAAAGATAGATAAGAACGTGGCTCCCGGTCCATATTGTTCACTAATTCCATTTCTTAAATTGGGGTCAAAGAGGACCAAGCAAACAACAAACACAATTTGAACAAACATTTTATCGATCGCAGGAAGCGGCTGACGATCATCCAGCATTCCCATAATTGCAATTACGACTGCAGTGCTCAAGAACCAGCCACTAATTGGAAAATTAAATAGTTTCGCAATACTAAAAAATAAAATTGAGATTAAGACTAGACTATGACCAATAATGGGAATTTGATGTTCAGTTAACCCTCTAGCTTTAGGCCAATCAATTAAACCCAATCGAGGTGCCAAACGATTGTTAAGCACTAAAAGAGGATAGGAAATAAATATAGAACCGATCAAAAGCATGAAAAATTCTGTTAATTCTTGAACAGTAATTTGCATGAGATTGCCTGTTAAAGACGGCTTGCGTATTCCATTTAGGGTTAACTGGTTAGTGCTATACTAAAAAAGACGTATAATATTAGTTTACTGGTTTTTTTAAATTCTGCTCATAAGAATTCTTAACTTGGGTTGTTTTTCTGTAAGAAGATCTCAAAAAAAGCTCTTGGCCGCGCCGCAACCAGCCTGGCTTACCACTTCTTTCTTTAGAGGATTAGATGAAATACAACTTTAAACAAGATAAAATAATTCATTAACCCAATTAAAATTATGGCACCTCAACCCAAAATAATTCTCGGAATAAGTTACGGCCATGGGGATTCCTCAGCTGCGCTTATTATAGAAAACAGGTTATCTGCTGCGGCTGAAGAGGAGCGGTTCAATCGAATTAAACATTTTGCAGGCTTTCCTGAGTTAGCTATAAAATATTGTTTAGAACATGCTGGGATTTCTCCAGAACAGGTGGAAATAGTAGCCATTGCAAAAAAACCATGGAATCAAATTCAAAAAAAGATTGCATTGGTATTAAAACATCCTCAATTACTTCGAAAGCTCAAATCAAAAACTGCAGATCCAAAAATATCGCTTTCAAAAAACCTCAAACAACTTAAATTAAATAAAGCAAAGATTAAGCGAGTAGAACATCACTTAGCCCATCTTTACAGTTGCCGATACCTAGATCCTAAAAGAGAAGCAGCTTATCTGTCCTTTGATGGATTGGGTGATTTTGTTTCAGCAAGTATTGGAAAAACTGAAGGGCACAAAATTACAATTCTAGATCGAATGATCTTTCCCCATTCGGTAGGTTTTTTCTATACGGCCATAACCCAATACCTAGGTTTTCCGTATTATGGCGATGAATTTAAAGTTATGGGCCTTTCCAGTTTTGGGACTCCAAAATATTTGGCCGAGATGCGAAATTTAATCCGAAAAAAAGAAAAATTCGGATGTGAGTTAAACCTTGAAGCCTTTCCAATTCTCAAACATCCTCTGACGTTTTTTATTGAAAACTCACAGCCTAAACTTCTTCCATTTTTCAATTTAAACTACATGACTCAGCTCATAGGTTTCAAACCCAGAAAACCCAATGAACCGATTCTTCAATGTCACAAAGACTTGGCTAAATCAGCCCAGGTTTGTTTTGAAGAGATTGCAAATCATTTGCTTTATCAACTCTATAATAGAGTTCCTCTAGAAACTATCGCCCTATCTGGAGGATGTGCCCATAATAGTGTTTGGGTAGGACAAATTCCAAAAAATACTCCTTTCAAAAGTGTTTTAGTGGCTCCAGCTTCGCATGATGCGGGAATTGCCGTAGGCGCTGCTATTGCATTTGCAGAGAGAGAGATCACTCCAGAAGGGGGGCATTGGGGACTTTTGGGGCCCGCTCCCAAGGAAGAGTTTTCGACCTCAACTAATTCAGAACAACTTTCTGAAAAAGCTTTCGAAAATGAAGAGGCCCTTATTGATTGGGTTACAGATGAATTAAAAGGCGGAAAAATTTTAGGGCTCTTCCATGGAAGAATGGAGTTTGGTCCTAGAGCCCTAGGCAACAGAAGTATTTTAGCAGATCCAAGACACCCTAAAATGAAGGACAAGTTGAATGCTCGAGTAAAGCACAGAGAAAATTTTCGTCCCTTTGCAGCCTCAGTGCTCGAAGAATATCAGAATGAATGGTTTGAAAATGTTTTTTATAGCCCCACAATGGAAGCGGTTTTCCAAGTCAAACCAGAAAAACACAAAAAAATTCCCTCAGTCGTTCATGCAGATAATTCGTGTAGAATTCAATCGGTCACCCAGAATAATCAGCCTTTCTATTGGCGCCTCATTGATATTTTCCGTCAAAAAACCGGAGTCCCTATGCTGATTAATACTTCATTTAACGATTGCGAACCTATTGTCTGCACTCCCGAAGATGCTATTCGCTGTTTTCTAAATAGTGAAATGGACCATCTTATTATTGGAAATAAAGCGATTTCAAAAAAGAGTGCTGAACTAGAAATGGCTGGGTGATTAGCGTCTATACGGATAATAGCCATTATCATTGTGGGTTTCTTCTCTAATAATTTTATCCCGCGTAGTCACGGTTTCGGATCGGCGGCTAGGTATTGCCCGCAGCAAAAAATCTCCCGATCTTGTAACGAAATTACTCCCCAAAGAGACATTCTGATCCCCATGATTCTCATAAGCGGCAGAAGGGGTTGAAAAGGGAGGAAGCCCCTGCCGTTCGAATAAAGATAGACTGGCGCGGTCAAATGGACTGAATGAATGTATGAATTGGCCGTTCAATTTTATCGCTTGGTTTCGAAATTTAAAGTGCCCTGTCATCTGAAGGGGCAATTGCAACGAGCAGCTTCAAGTGTGGCTTTAAATCTCGCAGAGGGTTCGGCTAAACCCAGTCCTAAAGACAGAGCAAGATTTTACCGTATTGCTCTTGGCAGTTTTCGTGAAAGCGTAGCAGCTCTTCAATTACTTGAGATTCATAACGCTGAATTGAGTGAAATCACGGACAAACTCGCTCGTCACCTTTACAAACTATGCAAAGCCCTAGAGTGACGACTAGTCCTCTAGCGTTATTTAGAAAGAACCCAATTAGCCAAAACAATAATTGGAAAATGGGACTCACAAATCTGGCTCTCTAGATAATGCACTGCCCACTATCTAGCCATTGATTACTTTGTAGTTACTTATAGAATAGATCTATAAGGTCTTTTTTCCTTTCCTTTTTTTCTCTCTTTTTTGGGACTATTCATGAAAGTTCAATCTCTCACAAATGAGTCACAGCCTATTTTTGTTGTAGACATGGATGACTCCCTGCTCAAAACAGACCTACTATTAGAGAAGCTTGTGAAGTTAGGAATTGAATCCCCATTGAGGTTACTCAAAGCTCCTTTTTTTCTGTTTCGAGGCAAACTAGCCTTTAAAAAATGGCTTAATGAAAATGTGGAACTGGATTATTCAGCTTTACCCTATCGATCTGAAGTATTGAGTAGAGCAAGAAGCGCTAAGGAGAGAGGTGAAAGAACCATTCTACTCTCTGCTGCCCTACAAGAAGATGTTAATAAAGTTTCGGACCTTTTAAGAGTTTTTGATGATTCCATTGGAAGTCAGAAAGAGAATCTAAAAGGGCAGAAAAAAATAAATTACTTAAAAGAAAACTACTCTAGTAGCTCCATGACATATATTGGAGATAGTTTTAGCGATCTAAAGGTTTGGTCTGAATGCAATAAGGTAATCGCGATTAATCCCTCGTCAATTTTAGTTAGTCAAATTAATAAGCTTAATAAATATACTGAGTACATTTTTGATGAAAATAATTTTTTAGCTCTAATCACAAAACAGATTCGAGTCTATCAATGGACCAAAAATATATTGGTTCTTCTTCCTGTATTTGCCGCTCATCGATTTGTTGAAATTCTACCTTGGATTAATTCTCTTAGAGCCTTTGTAGCCTTCTCTTTTTTAGCCTCGACGGTTTATGTATTCAATGACATCTGTGATTTATCATCTGACAGAAAACAGGGATCTAAAAAACATCGACCACTCGCTTCAGGCAACCTTTCTTTGAGAACGGCTTTGTTTTTGATGCCGGCCTGTTTGTTTGTTTCATTTTCAGTTTGTTGGGGGCTAGGCCGAGAAATTTTTTTAGTTTTGGGGTCATACTTATTAATGAATATCATTTACTCTTTTTGGGTTAAGAAAAGTTTGGTAATGGATGTGGTTTTTCTAGCGGGGTTTTATACGTTGAGAATTTTTGCTGGGGGGGCTGCTTCTGACACTATGGTTTCTGAGTGGCTTTTGAGTTTTTCAGTTTTTTTCTTTTTTGGATTAGCAATGGTTAAACGATACTCCGAGTTAAAGATTCAATCCTTAAGTTTAGTAAAAGGACCTGTGGGGCGGCGTTCCTATGACCCTCAGGATTTATTAACAGTTCTTGTCTCTGGTATTTCAACCTCCATATTATCGATTTTAATTTTGGCTTTGTACCTAAGCACTGGAGAGGTTAAGCGGTTGTATCAGAGTCCGAGTCTTTTATGGTTTGTAACCCCCTGTCTATTATATTGGATTAATCGCCTGTGGATTTTAGGGGCTAGAGGGCAGGTCACTGAAGACCCCCTAATTTTTGCACTTAAAGACAAAACGACCTGGGGTGTGACAGTGGTTATTATTTCCATTGTCTTATTAGCAATTTAATTTTCATAAAAAATGGTTTAAGTTTTTATGGGTTTTTACCGATAAGGAATTCGAACAACCCTTTTCTTAATTCCCCTATAATTAGAGGCAACTTGAGTACTTTAGTTAAAAAAACTAATGTGATTGCTTTTGCGAATCCCTATACTCTTTTTGCTATCCTTATTATCACTGGGATTCTTAATTATTTGATTTATGACAGTTGGAATTCCAAGACAAGTCTCAGTAAGTTGTACCTATTGATGACCCTTCAACTAACTCCTTTTATTATATGTCTTACAAGACAGCACTTTAACTATCTCGCCTTTGTAATGTTTAACCATTTTTTTACTTTTTCAGTGGGAAAAATAAATCAAATTAAGCTCAATTTAAAATTAGATGAATTATATCCAGTGGCGGCTCAATCTGTAGATGAGTTGACACTTTGTACCGCTATAATAATGGTTAGTTATTACTTTTCTAGGCAATTTATTTTTTATCGGTTTATTGAAAAAGAAAAATTCCAATTACTCTCCCTAAGTAGAATTCAATTAATTCTAGTTGCAACCTATGTAATCTGTGTTCCTCTCTTTCTTAAGAACCTCCCTTCTTGGCTTATTACTCTTCACTTTGCCACTATGGCCGCAGACATGGTGCTTTTACTCTGCTCTAATTCACCAGGGCATGAAAGGTTAGCATTCTATCTGAGATTTGGAGTTGCATTCTCAACCGTTTGGTATTTTTTATCGACCGGTTTTCTTACTATGGTTGGAAATCTGGCGGGATATATTTTCATTGCCTCCTGTCTTCAGAGAAAATACAACCGATTATTTTTTCCATTCTTCTTAGGGGTGGTTGCATGTCTAATACAAAACGTGAAGGTGGATTACAGAAAAACCATTTATGAAAACCCAAGCATGTCAGTGGGTGATCGTTTGGATCTTCTGGGAACTTTGCTTCATATAAAATACATTGAAGAGGTTGATCTCGATACAGATGTAGCTGAAGAAGGTGAAGAGGAAAAATTAGGTTCGAATATGTCGAAAGGTTTTGCTAGAGCGGGTGATGATTCTCTTGAGTTCGTTCTAGAAAAAACACCGAAAGAGGTCCCTTTTTGGGGGGGGGAAAGCTACTCTGCCCTTCCCTTTATTTTTGTTCCAAGGGCTCTTTGGTCTGATAAGCCCTCTCGTCATATTTGGAATAAATTTGGGCGCACCTATGGAATTATTGGGCAAGATGATTATCAGACAAGTGTGGGGGTAAGCTTTATTGCAGAGGCATTCATGAATTACGGTTACCTCGGAATGTACGCAGTAGCGTTTTTCATGGGGTTAATGATCGCATTTGTAGAACGACTCTCCTACTATTTTTTAAACGGCTATTACTATTTTACTTTTATGTGTTTTCTTATGCCGGTAATGACGTATGGCTCTGATCTTACAAGTATTATCAATAGTATATTTGTGGTATCAGCTGTATTAATTATTTTCAGAACTCAATTTATGAAGATGGCTAGAGCTGACGACTACACCTAATTACTTTGTGAAATCTCCTTCGATAGTTCTTCCAGTAAAACCCAAGTGAGTTAGCTTTTGTTTGTGTTCATTTAATTTATTTCGATGAACAAAATAGAGCGCACAAAAATCATTGTCATACGAAACAATAATAGGAAGATAGCCTAGGGATAAAATATTTTTTACTCCTCCATATAAGGGGTCAACTAACCCTTTAAATTTTGACTCCCACCGATGTAGAGCCTTAAAATAATCGTTATCGCTCCAGTCCTCCGTATTTTTTTGATCCATTAAAATCTCAATCATAAAATCAAATAAATACAAATATTCAGGTTGGGAACTCATTAGCCTTTCAGGTGCTAGTCGCTTAAAAATCAACAGGGGTAATTCAGCCGCTTTAGGATTTTGCCGAATAAACGATGGGGATTGTCTTAACGGAAGACGAGCCAGTTCTAAGTCGGTAAGACCCAAAAAATCAACCGCATCCCGCTCGGAGAAATACATCAGCGTGGCTAGTTCCGAACTTCCGATTCGGTCGGTGATTTCTGTGGTTTTTTTTAAGTGAAATCCCAGTTGAGAGAGATAATGAGGGCGATAGATAGGGTTGTCTATGCGCTTTTTTAGATTAAGGGAAAGCAGAGCTGAGCCATGAGAGAAGGTGAGTTGATAAAGTCGGATAAATGAAGAGGTCGGGGCTGCCGCGCAGATTATCAAACTAAAGATGAAGCTTATAATGAAAAGTCGAAGTTGTTCTATTCGTAATACAGATAAAAGTTTCCAGGTTGAGACAAGTAAAAATAGAATTGCAGGAAGAAGGTATCTTCCCCATGCGGGAGGAAACCAATCCCCACCTGAGAGGTAATAAGGGATGGAGAACAAAACTAAAATTATCAAAGGGGAAGAGAGAGTTTTTAATTTTGAAAAGGAACCCTTTTCTCCTGCCAAAGTCATGATCCATGGAATTAAAAAGGCGATTCCGAAGGTCGAGATGAGATCTAAAAAAAAATTTCTCATTCCCAATATAAAGTAAAAGATATTTCCTAGGCTGCTTTTGTAAATAACAGGAACTGGAATCCACGATTGAAAATGATCTCTTCGATAAAGCATTAAAGCCAGGGTGGGCAATAGAGCTAGAATGGATAGGGGAACTAAAGAACGGAATCTGTTTTTAAGTAAATTTATATCCCGAAATAAACAGGCATAACTGAGTGCTAAAAACCAGAATCCCTCCCATCTAATAATAGGAATTAGAGACAAAACCAGAAATGCTTGGATGAATTTTCTATTAATAAAAGTAAAGTAAAGAGCCCATAAAATAGCGGCTGCAAAAATTGAGGTCGCAAAGCCATGAGATGAGTTTAGCATTAAGGGGGGAAATAAAGTGGCGATGAATATGCTCCATTTTTTAGCCCCAGGTATATCTAAAGCCTTAGCTATTGATTGAATAGCTAAAATACATAAAAGTCCCCCTAGCCAGCTCTGAAAAAGAAGGAGTTCCAAAAGAGGCAATTTAAGTTTCCCAACAAGTCCTAAAATTGCAAAAACTAGAAAATCAACAGTCCCCTCAGAAGGTGTCGATAGGTTAAATGAAAAAACATTGTTTTGCGTTAAGTTGAGCGAGTGTCTTAAGTTAATAAAACTTTCATCCCAAGGGGTAAATAAAAGTAAAGAGGTTAGAGAAAAGGCAGTGAGAGAACAAAGCTTAGAGAGCCTCAAAGTCTGCGCCTGTTTTTTAGAGTCTTCGGTATCACGAACTGTGAGAAGCAAACCTAGAGCTAGAGGATATAAAATTAGAACTGCGAGTTGTATAAAGAGGGGAACCCCTTTAATTAAATAGAGCCCGCCTAAGAATTGATCGAAGACACTAGGAGCAGGCGTTGGTATTTGGTAAAGAAGAAATTGTTTAATCATAACTTTTAGCTGCTTACTTATGAACTGCTTAGTAGAAATTAAAGAGGCTTAATTTTATCTTTGATAAGCGAAAAAAAGTAGTTGGGATTTAAGTCGGAAAAGATTTTCTTTGTGAATGGATACCGGATGCCGTGCGTTACGACTAACGCTTTTTAATACAAGAATTTAGAAGTTTATACCGATAAGAATCTGGGGCCCTTTAACCTAAATGGGAATTTTAAGGGAGTTTTAGCTATGGCCAAAATAGATTTTTTTTTAAAAGCCTCTATTGAAAGACGGGCTTCTGATCTTCATTTCTCTTCTGGAGAACCTCCTCGATTAAGAATTGATGGCGAGTTGGAAATTATCGATGAGAATTCAATCGATAATGAAGTTATTTCTGAAATGTTGTTTGAGTTAATTTCAGAGGACGAAAAAGAAAAGCTTCTGTCTCAGCGAAACCTAGATAAAAGCATCTCCGTTCCAGGTATCGGTAACTTTCGATTGAATATCCTCTTTACCCGAAAAGGAATTTCTGCAGTTTTAAGAACGATACCCGTTAAGATCCCAACACTTGAGGATTTAGGTCTTCCTCCGGTGATTATCGATCTCTGTAATCTTGATAAGGGATTGGTTCTAATCACAGGTCCTACCGGCTCAGGAAAATCCACCACATTAGCAGCGATGGTGAATCAGATTAATACCCAAAATAAAAGTCATATCTTAACAATTGAAGATCCTGTGGAATTTATTCATACCAGCAAAAAAAGCTTAGTTAATCAGAGAGAGATTGGAGGATCCTGCAAGTCTTTTGCAGATGCCTTGAAGAATGCCCTCCGTGAAGATCCTGATGTTATTTTAATTGGAGAGATGCGGGATTTGGAAACAATCGCCTTAGCGCTAACGGCAGCCGAAACTGGGCACTTGGTTTTTGGAACACTTCATACTCGTGGAGCTGGATCATCTGTAGATCGAATTATCGATTCATTTCCAGCTAATCAACAAGCCATGATCAGAACGATGCTAGCAGAATCGCTTAAAGCGGTTGTGAGCCAAACACTTTTAAAAAAGGCTTCGGGAAGTGGGCGCGTGGCTGCTTATGAAATTATGGTCGTTAACACTGCTATTTCTAATTTAATCAGAGAGGGTAAGACATTCCAAATTCCAAGCGCAATTCAAGTGGGGAGAAAATCGGGCATGATAACTATGGATCAGTCGATGGTAGAACTTGTGGGAAGACAAGAGGTAAAACCTGAAGAGGTCACCCCCTTGATGGAAAATCCCAACTTGATAGATTCTGTAATTAGAAATATGGCCAAAGGAAGTAAGCCTCCTGCTAAACCTCTTCCTAAAGTAGCTCAAGCTCAATTCCCTTCAACCCCCATCCCTTCATCTGGAGTTTCTGAACCTAAACCTACGGCTCCATCCATTCCTGTTGAGACTCTTCAAAAAATCGTTGTGGCTCCGCCCAAGATTACTACAGTTCCTCCCAAGATCCCTATGGCTCCAAAAGTTCCTTCAGCACCGAAACCCAATGTTGCAGAGGTTTCTTTTCCTAAATCGATGCCTCCCTTAACTATATCTAAAGTCAGTCTTCAAGATAGTTTCAAAAGCTTGATGGAAGATGACTCTAATGATGATCTTCTTTCGGATATGGAAATTATTACAGATGAAAATAAAAAAACAGGTTGAGTTAAGTTGTTTTTTTTATCGTGAAGACTGAAAAGTCTGCGATATCTTGGTCCCGAGATTCTAAGACTGTAACTGAGGTTACCGCTGAGTGCATAGGCCCCTCATGGCACCATTCCACGAAAAGATTTACGCTTGATGAGTTTCCCTCGACAACAACCTCAACAGCCCCCTCCGCGGTATTTTTCACCCATCCTGTCACACCCAATTTCTGAGCTAAGATAAAAGCGTTATGTCTAAACCCTACTCCCTGCACTTTGCCTAGTATTTTTAGATGTTTATGAACAATGGTCATATGTGAAGACTTCCATTTGACGCGCCATCAAACCCAGGTATACCCTTGGAATCTTATGACAAAAAATAAACTTGATTCAAAACTTCTGGCCCAATATATCGATCATACGATACTTCGTCCAGAGGCGAACGAATCTGAAATTTTAAAAGTTTGCGATGAGGCTCTTACCCATAATTTTAAAACCGTCTGTGTGGAGGCTAAATGGCTTGCTACAGTTTCAACCAGGTTAAAGGGCTCCAAAGTTCTTTCCATCACAGTGATTTCATTTCCTCATGGCGCTGACTCCACCGAAAAGAAACATCAAGATACTTTGGCTGCAGTTCGTGCAGGAGCTCAGGAAATTGATGTAGTTTTAAATCGTCATTTGCTCGCAAAAAAAGATTATGCAGCTGTTTATAATGACCTTCATCAGGTAGTGGTTGCCGCAGATAAAGTACCAGTCAAAGTTATTCTAGAAACAAGTGAGTTAACTGAAAATGAAAAGAGAATTGCCTGTGCCTTAGTTAAAGCCGCGGGAGCCCATTTTGTTAAAACCTCTACCGGTTTTTCTAAGTCAGGAGCCACTGAATCGGACATCAAGTTAATGAGAGAGACGGTGGGTGAAGGGTTTGGAGTTAAAGCAAGTGGCGGAGTTCGCTCCTATGAAGATGCCGTTAAGATGATCAATGCAGGAGCCACTCGATTGGGAACGTCAGCTTCGGTTGCCATTGTGCAAGGGGCTTGTAGTCAATCAGGAGCCTATTAATTGAAACCGTCCCCTTTTAAAAGGATTGTAATCCTAGTTGCAGATGGATTTGGAGTGGGGGCAGCTCCAGATGCCAAGCTCTATGGAGATGAGGGTTCTAACACTTTGGCCCATGTCGCAAAAAGTGTTGGAGGAATGAGTCTTCCAAACTTAGAAAAACTGGGAATTGGAAATTTGGGCCCCTTTTTAGGGCTCACTCCTAACAAAAATCCTAAAGCTATTGTGGCCAGAATGGCAGAGAAGAGCAAAGGTAAAGATACTACAACGGGCCATTGGGAACTGGCAGGACTTGTGACTGAGACTCCGTTTCAACTCTTTCCCGAAGGATTTCCCGATGAGTTGCTCCAGCTCTTTATCAAAGAGGCAAAAGTTCCCGGAGTTCTGGGAAATAGGCCGGCTAGCGGCACTGAAATTCTTAAAGAGCTCGGCGAAGAACATTTAAGAACGGGAAAAGTAATAGTTTATACCTCGGGCGACAGTGTTTTTCAGATTGCGGCTCATGAAGAGGTTTTGGCTCTTAAAAAACTCTATGAAGTTTGTGAAGTCGCCAGAAGGCTTACGATTCCCTACCAGATTGGCAGAGTGATTGCTCGTCCCTTTATCGGTCAAGGCGCAGATCAATTTAAACGTACAGAACATAGAAAAGACTATTCGATCAATCCCCCACTTAATTGTTTAGATGTCCTACAAAATAATGGGATAAAAGTTTTAAGCGTTGGGAAAATTGATGACATCTTTGCTCATCGTGGAATTACAGCAGGGAATCACACCGGAAATAATAGAGACAGTCTAAAAGTGACTCTAGATTTTATGCAAAAAAACAGGGGGGAGCAGGCCTTTATTTTTACCAATTTAGTTGATTTCGATCAACTCTATGGTCACCGTCGAGATCCCAAGGGCTATGCTAATTCTCTATTGGAGATGGATAACTTTTTTCCGAAAATATTAAATGAACTCACCGAAGATGATTGCGTTATTCTTACCTCTGACCATGGCTGTGATCCCACTTTTAAAGGGTCAGACCACACAAGAGAGTTTGTTCCTTTGATCGCTTACTCACCTAGGTTTGAAGGACAAACTTTAGCAGATCGCAATTCATTTGCCGATGTCTCAGCTTCAGTTTTAGCGGCTTATCAAATTTCTGATACTAACCTCAAACTTCAAGGTCAGAGTTTTTTATGCAAGCCAAAGAAATAATTACAAAAAAAAGATTAGGAGAGGAAAACTCCAAAGATGAATTAGAGTTTCTGCTTAAGGGTTTTTTGAGTGGAGAGATAAAAGAGTATCAGTTATCAGCTTGGTTGATGGCAGTCTTTTTCCAGGGAATGACTTCAAGAGAACTCTCTTATTGGACTGAGCTCATGTGGCATTCAGGGATTACTTTGGAACGTTCCGAAGAGGCTTCAAGGATTGGAAATCAATACTGGATCGATAAACACAGTACGGGAGGAGTTGGAGATAAAACCTCTCTAGTATTAGTTCCTTTAGTTAAAACGGTTTCGGAGAAGTATCTAAAAAATATTTCAATGCGGATCCCAATGATCTCTGGCAGGGGGCTAGGACATACCGGTGGAACTCTGGATAAGTTAGAGTCTGTTTCTGGATTTAAAACCCAACTCGAAATTCAGAAGGCGATGGAACTGATAAATTCTCAGGGCTTTTTTATGGCGGGACAAACCGATGCCATCGCTCCAGCTGATCGCCTGCTTTATTCTCTACGTGATGTCACTGGAACTATTGAAAGTATTCCTTTGATTGTTTCAAGTATCATGAGTAAAAAACTTGCTGAAAATTTGAACGGTATTTTATTTGATATAAAAACCGGAATCGGAGCCTTTATGACTAGCTCCGAGCAAGCAAGAGAGTTGGCTCAAGGATTAATATCGGTTGCAAAAAGTCAGGGGTTAGATGCGGTAGGGCTTATTACTAAAATGGATGAGCCTTTAGGATGGAAAACGGGCCATTTTTTAGAGGTTGAGGAGTGTGCCGACTTTTTGAATGGACAACCCAGGGAAAAACATCTCGAAGAGCTTATCTTAGAAAGTGCGGCCTGGATGCTAACTATGGCATCTAAGAGGAAGATATCGGTGGTAGAAGCTAAGAGTATGTGTCTAGATATTATTGAAAAACGAGAGGCCTATCCCCTGTTTCGTATGATGTTTGAATCTCAGGGAGGAGACTTTAATGTTTTTGAGAATGAGCGAGAGTTGTTTCGGAAACACTCTTTCTGTTTCGAGTATAAGGCGGAACAGTCCGGTGTTATTTCTTTAATTCACGCAAGACAAATGGGGGTCCTTCTAGTTGAAATAGGTGGGGGAAGGCTCACCAAGGAGTCTACTATTGATAACAAAGCAGGTTTCGAGTTTTACAAAAAGGTGGGGCACTCTGTCCATACCGGAGATACGATCTTGAGAGCTTATTATCGTAAGGCAGAAGATTTAGAAAAACTTAAAAAGTTATTGCCTTTGGCCATTAAAATATCAGAAGAAAAAATGAGTCAATCTGACAGTGCATCTATAGTAGAGGAGATTATTTTGTGAAAACCACCTTAGAAAAAATACAGGAGGCTAGAAATTACGTTAGTAGCAAGGTTCAAAAATTTCCTGGTTTTTTAATCGTTCTTGGCAGTGGACTTGCCACTATTTTAAATGAACTCGAAGTTGAGACTGAAGTTTCATATTCTGATATTCCACATCTTTCGCAATCTACTGTTCAGGGCCATGTTTCCAGATTACTTGTGGGAAAATTGGGAGGAGTTCGTGTCGCCTGCATGCAGGGAAGACTTCATTATTATGAAGGGCTTAAAATGGATGATGTTGTCTTTCCATTTCGAACTTTTGCTCTCTGTGGGGCCAAGGTATTTTTCCTAACCAATGCGGCTGGGGGACTTCATCCCGAGATGAACCCTGCGGATTTAGTACTGATCCAGGACCACTTAAATCTTATGGGAACTAATCCTCTCATAGGAAAGAACTTGGATGAGCTAGGACCTCGCTTCCCAGATATGACTCATCTTTATGATCCGGAATTAAGAGAAATCGTTTTGGATGCAGCTAAGAAATTAAATATTAATCTAAGACAGGGAATTTATGTGGGACTGCATGGGCCTTCCTATGAAACTCCAGCCGAAATTAAAATGTATCGAGGGCTAGGTGGAGATGTAGTGGGAATGTCAACCGTCCCTGAGGCTATCGCTCTTCATCACATGGGAAAGAGGGTAGTTGCCGTATCCTGTGTTACCAATTTAGCTGCGGGAGTTGGCTCAACCCCTATAGAACATTCAGAGGTTTTAGAGATTGCGAAGAAAGTTCAGGTGCCTTTCTGTTCATTGGTAAAAGAGTCTATTAAAGCCATGGAAAAACTTGTATGAAAACGATAAAACCCATTTCAAAGCTTACGACGAAAGAAAAAGAATTGGTTAAAAAGGCCTTAGAAGTTAAAAAAAGAGCCTATGCCCCCTATTCTAATTACTCTGTAGGGTGTGCCCTTACTGATGAAGAAGGGAAGATTTTTACCGGATGTAATGTTGAAAATGCTTCTTATCCAGCTGGATTGTGTGCGGAGCGAACGGCCATTGTAAAAATGATCTCAGAGGGTGGAAAAAAAATTAAATCGATTGTTGTCGCGGCCTCTTCTGAAGAGCCCGTTTTCCCTTGTGGAATGTGTTTACAGGTAATTCAGGAGTTTGGGGCAGATTCTGAAGTTATTGCAGTTAATAACCCAGGTAAGCTCTTTCAAAGGGCTTTGACTCGAACCCTCTTTCCCTTTGCGTTTGATCCTGAGAAACTTAATAAATGAATAGCCCTGATAAACCACCCAAGATTATTCCTGATTTAACTATTTGGGGAGGAGTTGCCCTTACACTTAATAAAAAAAACGAGATCATTGCTAACGCTCAGATTGATATTCGGCATGGAAGAATCATAGCTATTAAATCGGTCGATAAACCTAGTGAGCTTACTGCAAATAAAGTTATTGATGCGAGAAACTGTCTTGTTCTTCCTGGCTTTATTAATGGGCACACGCACACCGGAATGACCTTGCTAAGAGGTATTGCTGACGATAAGCCCTTACATGAATGGTTGCATGAAAAAATTTTTCCTCTAGAGAAAAAGTGGGGAAGTAAGGAATTTGTCTATTTAGGAACATTATTAGCTAGTCTTGAAATGATCCGTTCAGGAACGACGCTATTTAATGACATGTATTACTTTGAAGAGTCGGCGGCTCGAGCTGTTCACGAAAGTGGTTTAAGGGCCATTTGTGGACAAACCCTTATTGAAATTAGTGGCGTTGAAGAGGCCCAAAAGATCTTTGCTCAGTTTGATGAGTATCTATCCCAAATTCAAAATTATCCTAGAGTTCTTCCGGCCATAGCTCCCCATTCAATTTATGGAGTAAGTGACCCTGTTTGGAAAAAGGTTTCGGAGTATGCGCATCAGAGAAATCTCAGAGTTCATTTACATTTGCAGGAGACCCAGGCCGAAGTAGAAGAGTGTCGTCAGAAAAGAAAAATGACTCCAACTGCATTTTTCGAGAAAATAGGTTTGTGGAGAAATCGTTCGATAGCGGCCCATTGTGTTTGTTTAGAAGATACAGATATTGAAATCTTAAATCGTTATCAGGTAGGGGTGGTTCATAATCCTGAGTCCAATTTGAAGTTGGGGGCTGGCATCGCTCCAATTGTGAAATTGCGCCAAGAGGGGGTCAAAATTGCCCTGGGAACCGACGGTGCCGCTAGTAATAATAATTTAGACCTCTTACAAGAGGCTGATACTGCTTTAAAGCTTCAAGTACTTCAGAGCGGCATAGGTAAATTAAAGGCCGAGGATATCGTCAAAATATTGACGATTGAAGCAGCTCAAGCCTTTAAATTGGATCATGAGATGGGTTCACTTGAGGTGGGTAAATCGGCCGATTTGATTGCGGTGAGTGTAGAGGCGCCCCATGCTACGCCGCTCTACAACCCCTTTTCCCATTTGGCCTACAGTGCTTCAGGCTGTGATGTAAAACACAGTGTTGTGGGGGGTTCCGTTCTAATGGAAAACCGAAAAGTTCTAACTTTAGATGAGGCCTCTATTTTAGAAGAGGCTAGAGCCTGGGGACGGCGCATCGCCCAGTAACCAAAAGGCAACCAAAAGGTATGGCTTTACTTAGGCAACCAAAAGGTATGGCTTTACTTTGGGTGGGTTTATTTTTGAAGCAATCTTAAACTTGCAAGCTCGCTGCGATAATTTTCCATCTCTTCACCGGGAGCGGTCTCAAGACACATAGGGAGATCTTTAAAGCGCTTATCATTCATTAAAGGTCTAAAGGCCTCAATTCCTAAGAAACCGGTACCAAGATTAGCATGTCGATCGACCCGACAACCCATCTCTTTTAGAGCATCATTTAAGTGGAACGCCTTGAGTTTTTGTAGGGAGAGAAGTTTATCAAAATCGTGAAAGGTCTTTTTGTAACCCGCCTCTGTTCTTAGATCGTAGCCCGCAGCAAAAGCATGTTGAGTATCAAAACAGAAAAAGATCTTCTCTGGATGCTTAGAGCCCTCTACAATCTGCGAAAGCTGTTCAAAGCTATGGCCCACACAGTCCCCCTGGCCGGCCGTGTTTTCGAGAAGTATTTGAGTTTTAAAACCAGAACAAGCCTTCATAACTTCATTTAAACTCTGGCTTGTTTTTTTTAAGCCCACATCCTCGCCTGCACCTAAATGGCTTCCTGGATGAGTGATGAGTGACTCGATTCCTAAGGATTCACAGCGTTCCATCATTGCCACAAAAAACTCGACCGATTTTTTTCTAACCTCTGTTTTATCAGTCGATAGATTGATTAAATAACTATTGTGGGCAATTACTCTTTTTACTGTTTTAGCTTTTTTTAGAGCGGTCTTAAAGACCCGAATCTCTTCATCGAGAAGGGGAAAAACTTTCCAAGTTCGACTGCTTTGAGTGAAAATTTGGATCGATTCACAGCCTACCTCATCACCACGTTCAATGGCCTTTTCAAGACCTCCTGCAATCGACATGTGCGCGCCCAAAAAACCCATTCAACCTCCCAACACCCCAAAAACACGGCTTTCATTGCTGTCCGGTTCGACACAATAAGTAAAAATTGAAAAGGGGCTAAAACCAAGGCATTACAGCTTTTCATCCAAGAAAAACCTAAGCGAAAGATTTAAGCCCGTGTCACAAAATAACGTATTTAAGCAAATAATCAAGTGGGTTCCTGGGCATGAGTTCAACATGTAGTTAATAAGTTTGATGAAAATCTGCGAACTAACAAGCCCTATTTAAGCCCGCCACGCTTGGCCATAATAAGGGTAGCCTCCCGCCCCCATGAACCGGCTCCGGAGTTAATAATGGCTTCTGGATGAAGTAATAAAAAATGATTCAGTCGGGAGGAGCAGAGAGGAGAAGGATTAAGCTGACAAAGAACAGTGAGTTGACCGGCATAAACAGCCTGTAGAGTTCTAGTGGCTGAAATTGGTCCCAGTGAGAGGTCGCCTAAATAATATTGAGAAGCTAAATCCATGGCTCTACTCATATTGCCATTTTCAAGGCTCGAGAGAACCAACCCAAAAATGATTTCTGGAGATGAATCATAGAATCTTTCGAGAGATTCTATAATGGCCTCTTTCTTTTCACGAGGAATACTACTGTTTAATGAGATACAAGCAGCGTGATAGAAAGGGATCTCTGAACTGAACTCAAAGGAAAAGGGAGGCTTTTGCTTGTAAAAATCAGCCGCTTGCAAGAGCGTGTCGTTTATACTCGCACAGTCGCTCTTGAAAAAACGACGACGAACGGTTTGTGACATACATCGGGCAGAACCCTCTTTGATTGCACAATTTTTCATGAGTTCGAAGTCGTCTTTCCAAAGCGGAACTTTACTTGCAATCGAGAATAGGCTGATACCAATCCAGATTGTAAAAATGACCGGCACTCCAATTTTCCATTCAGGTTTATTAAATTCGAATAGTTCTTTTAAAAAGAGAAAAAAATAACCTGTCGCAATAATAAAAAACGGCATTGAAAAAAAGAGGTGCCGGTCGGCAAGCATAAAATCAAAAAATCCCAAAATGGTATTAGAGATTGGAATCAAAAAACTCACTCCCCCCAATAACCATACTCCTGCCTCAATGAGATGTTGGCGACAATTTGATTCGTAACTCAATGACAAGACTCGGTGACTTACCGTTTTAATAAAAAGAAGAAAAACTACTAAGAGAGTTAATCCGATGAAAGTGAAGGGATGATTTTCACGGTAATAAGAAAATGTCCAAAAGGGTAAAACAAGGTTAAAAAACCCTCTCCCCAAAGCGTTATAGCCAAAATGAAAACTCTTTTTGTAGTTAGAAATAATGTTGGTTAAGCTTGAGTTTACTTCGAGAGTTCCATGGCCTACTAAAAAAAGATACAGAGCAGTGATTGCAAAAAAGAGAACATACAAGGGTAATCTATTTTTAAGAGGGTTTTTTCGCTGAATAAAAAAGAGGGCCCAAAGTATCCAAAAAGCAGCGGTCGGATAAGAGGCTAGTGATAGTAGCCACACTACAGTGAGCCCCGCAATACGCCGTGGGGTTAGTTCCTGCCCCTTCCATCGGATAACCATCCAAGTTCCTAGAAGAATGGGGGGAAGACCCACAAGATATTTCCGACAAGTGATCCATTGAACTACTTCAGTTTGGATGGGATGAAGCGCATAAAGCGTGAGAAGAGCTAAGTTAAGAGGCCCATAGTTAGAAAAGATCATCTTGAGAATGAGAGAAAACAGAAAAATACAGAGCGAGAAGAGCACAAAATTACTGATCCAAAATTGCCCTTCAGTTTGAGGGGAGAGCCACTTATCAAAAAAAATGGTGATATCTCTTACAGGAAAAGCGTAGTGTATACGATTGGGTAGCCATTCATTGAAATAGCTGCTCAAATCAAGATTCATCATTTTTGCGACCACTTCTAGGTCATCATAATCTATAAGTTTGCGTTGGAGATTGAACCCTGTGGGAAAATGAAGGTATCCCAACATCAGGATAAGGCAAATCAGCAATAGATTAGGTATCCAATTTGGCAGCTTAGAGGCGATTGAGTCTTCTAAAGGTTTGTTTTCCTTGGAGAGCTTGTATGTTTTTTTTAAGCCCGATTTTTCCACATAATTCTCGTTTGTCTTTTAAACCTTTTCAGATTCAGAACGAAACTTAACAATCCGTTTATTATATCATTCAAAGAACACGGCAGAGTATCAATCTACCAACGGTGGTAAGCGGGATGACCGGGTTTGACTGCAACGAAAGTTCCGCGGCAAGTAGCACAGGTTTTACCATTGGCCATAAGAATTGCTTCAATGACAGCTCGGTCCTCTTTAAGTTCAGCTACTTTAGCTGATAGAAAAATTTGTGTATTGGACGGAGTAGGACGAAGAAGTTTAATGGCATAGTCAGCTGTGACAGTGCAAGGGGGGATCGCCTCTTTATTTTTTTCCATTAAAGCCCAAGCCGAGGTCCAGTTGGAGTGGCAATCCAATAGAGCGCCGATAATTCCGCCATTTAATACGCCAGGAAAAGCTTCATGGTGAGCTTCAGGTGTCCATTCAGCAACGACCTCATCTCCTTTCGGAAAGCTTCTAATCTTAAGCCCTTTGACATTAGAGGGGCCACAGCCAAAGCAGGTGTTGTGAGGGGCATATTTTTCTTGGAGGCAGAGTTCATTTATCATCTTCTAAAAATAGGCCTCGATCTTACAAAAGTCGAGTTGGGATTACTTCCCATTTCTCTTGAATGAAAAAACTCAAAATTCGATTTGAACACCCTGGGTAGAGGCTTCTTACGTAGCGTGGGGAATCAAAAAGTTCGTTCGGTGCTCAAAGTGATTCACGACATTGCAGAAAGGCTTCATGAAGAACTTTTGGATCCTCAAGTCAAAAAACAGATTGCTGAAGCTTGTCAATCTCAAGGTATTCAAGTGTTACCTACGAATGGCTGCCATTTGTGCCGATATCCTCTTAACGAAACACTAACAGAATAAAAATCTTAGCGTAACCTTAGGCAATTAACTTTAAAGTAAATGTACAGGGGAGACTTTCACATTCATTCTACATTGCATCGAAAAAAAAGAGCCTCTGCAGATATCTATTCAAAGATAATTGAAGCACACCATCAGTTCGGAATTCCCCCCAGTAGCAAGGTATTAACAAGGTTTGATGAGGGGTGAGGATTATATCCTAACCAAATTCTAACAAAAAGAGGCCAAAAAACACTTATAAATAGGGGCCATTTATTTTGCCAAGGAGTTGACATGAAGCTGTTTAGTTTGATTCTTTTAAGTCTCTGTACCCAGATTTCATTTGCAGCTACGCTGATTAATGGAGCGGGTGCAACTTTTCCATTTCCACTTTATTCAAAATGGTTTTCTGAATACCAAAAGATAAATTCTGAGGTTCAAATTAACTACCAATCCATAGGAAGTGGCGGCGGAATTCGTCAGTTTTCTGATAAGACAGTGGATTTTGGTGCCTCAGATGCTCCAATGACAGATGAACAAATGCAAAAAGCAGGGGCTCCTGTCGTGCACATTCCTACCGTTCTGGGAGCGGTGGTCGCAGTTTACAATATTTCTGGAGTTCAATCTGGTTTAAAGTTAACCCCTGAGGCTCTTTCGGCAATATTTTTGGGGGAGATTAAAAAATGGGAAGATCCTCGTCTCACTAAATTAAACCCAGAATTGAAATTGACAGGCGATATTATTGTCGTTCATCGGTCAGATGGAAGTGGGACCTCTGCTGTATTTACCGATTATCTCTCAAAAGTAAGTCCAGCATGGAAAGAGAAGGTGGGTCAGGGAACAGCAGTGAATTGGCCTGTAGGACTTGGCGGCAAAGGAAATGAGGGTGTTGCCGGACTTGTTAAACAAACGCCCGGCAGTATTGGTTATGTGGAGTTTGTTTATGCAGAATTCAATAACCTAAGTTACGCAAACCTAAAAAACAAAACCGGAAAGTTTGTTACCCCTTCTTTAGCTTCTGTTACATCCGCCGCAACTGCATCCATTAAGGCCATGCCGGAAGACTTTAGGATTTCTATTACTAATGCCGAAGGCCCAGGGGCTTATCCCTTATCAAGTTTCACCTATCTCTTGGTATGGAGGGATACTCCAGACGCCGAAAAGGGCGGTCAGCTCGTTAAGTTTTTAAATTGGGCAATTAAGGATGGGCAGAAGCTCGCTAGTGAGTTAAAGTATTCTCCACTTCCAAAGTCGCTTGTAGCTAAAATTGAAGCTAAGATTAAAACTCTTACGTTTGGCAAACAAAAAGGCTAATAGGAGTTAAATGAGTCCAAGCGTTCCGATAGGAGACGTTAGATCCTTGAGTTCTGGAACACTGATAAATTCGACAAAAAAAGCAACTAAACTCATTCGCAACTTTACATTAAAGCGCGATGTGCATCTTGCTGATAAAATCTTTTTTCTAGGGCTTTTGTTTACTTCTTTTTTAACTGTTATCCTTCTAGCCTCCATTGGATTATTTCTTTATTTGGCATCAGAGAAGGCTATTGCTGCTTCAGGTTGGCAAATTATTTTTCGAAGCCTGTGGGATCCAGTACGAGATGTGTATGGGGTGCTACCGGTTCTTTATGGAACATTGGTTTCCTCCTTATTGGGGGTAATTTTTGCGGTACCGTTAAGCTTGGGAATTGCACTCTTTACTAATGAATTAGCGCCTAAAAAACTGGCAACTATTGTTGGCTTTTTGGTAGAGCTGTTGGCAGCTATTCCAAGTGTAGTGTACGGGCTTTGGGGAATCTTTGTACTCGTTCCTCTTCTTAGGGGTAGTATTCAACCCTTTCTTATTGAGAACCTTGGATTTCTTCCTATTTTTACAGGCCCGGCATATGGTGTGGGCATGTTTACCTCGGGACTCATCTTGGCTTTGATGATCACCCCTACTATTTCTTCCATTTCTCGAGAAGTCTTTCGCGCTATACCGCACTCTCAGCGGGAAGCGGCTTTAGCATTGGGGGCCACCCGATGGGAGATGATGAGGTTATCAGTTCTTAAGAGCGCAAAAGCAGGTGTATTTGGAGCGATAATTTTGGGTCTAGGTCGAGCGTTAGGGGAAACGATGGCTGTAACGATGGTTATTGGCAACAGAGCAGAAATTGTAGCGTCACTCTTTGCGCCCGCGCAAACTATGGCAAGTGTGATTGCAAATGAATACACAGAAGCAACCAGTGAGATTCATTTATCGACATTGGCTTTTGTTGGGCTCTTATTATTTATGGTGACCTTTTTAGTTAATTCAATAGCGCATTTAATTATTTCAAAGATAACAAAAAAACATACTGGAACCTTTTGATGAGTTTGAACCCGCTTGGAGATTTTACCCGACTTCATTATAAACGACGAAAGGCTACGAATATTTTATTTTGTAGCTTGATGGTGGTATCTACTTTAATTGTTGTCTTGGCGCTTGGAGCGGTCTTTGGTTATGTACTATACAAAGGACTTCCCGCTTTTAATTGGCCATTTTTTACCTCTTTGCCAAAACCCGTAGGAGAGGTAGGCGGTGGCATGTTGAACGCCATTGTGGGTTCTTTGATCATGGTTTCATTGGGAGGTTTAATTGGAGTCCCATGGGGAATACTTACTGGTGTCTATCTTTCTGAATATGGAAGAGGAAAATTTGCAAGCACTGTCCGATTTTCTGCAAATATGCTGTCGTCCGTTCCTTCCATTATATTAGGACTTTTTGTTTACGTTATTTTAGTAAAACCTATGCACCGATTTTCTGCACTGTCAGGTTCATTAACCCTGGCTATCATTATGATTCCCACGATTGCTAGAATTACTGAAGAATTATTAAAGCTGGTTCCCAACCATATTCGAGAGGCTGGGTTGGCTCTTGGATTGCCACGGTGGAAAGTAACGCTGAGGATTGTTCTAAGGGGTTCTTTTAGTGCTATTATTACCGGAGTCATGCTGGCAGTCGCAAGAGTTTCTGGTGAGACGGCCCCCCTTTTGTTTACAGCTTTGAACAATCAATTTCTGCAATTTAGATTGGACCAACCCATTTCTTCCTTACCAGTTCAGATTTATACCTATGCGATCTCTCCATTTGATGATTGGAATCGTCAAGCTTGGGCAGGGGCCTATGCGTTGATTGTTTTTGTATTTTTAATTAATTTAATAACTCGTGTGATTTTCAAACCTACTGTTAAGGGGTTGAATTAATATTATGTCAATTTTGAAAGTGAATAACTTAAATGCCTGGTTCGGAGAACACCGAGCGCTAAATAATATTAAGTTGAGTTTTGATTCCAATAAAGTGACAGCCTTGATTGGTCCTTCGGGATGTGGAAAATCGACTTTTATTCGCTGCCTCAATCGATTGCATGAAGAAACTCCTGGGGCAAGCGCATCTGGACAAGTGATTCTTCAGGGAGAAAATATCTATGTGGCAGGAGTAGATCCGGTAAGAATTCGAAGAAAAGTGGGAATGGTTTTTCAAAAGCCAAACCCATTTCCTGCGCTTTCAGTTTTTGATAATGTTGTGGCGGGCCTTCGCTTGGCAGGTATTGGTAGAAAAAGTATTCTGCGTGACGTAGCAGAGAAGAGTCTGAAACTGGCAGCGCTTTGGGATGAGGTAAAAGACAAGCTAAACCAACCTGGAACGAGTCTTTCAGGAGGGCAGCAACAGAGACTTTGTATTGCCAGAGCATTGGCCGTAGAACCTCCCGTATTACTCATGGATGAACCCACGAGCGCTTTGGATCCTATCTCAACTGCCAAAATTGAAGAGCTTGTCCTTTCATTAAAAAAGGAGATTACAATCATTATAGTTACCCATAATATGCAACAAGCGGCTAGGGTTTCGGATAAGACGGCCTTTTTTTTATTGGGTGAATTAATTGAATTTGGTGACACTTCCCAAATTTTTACAGTCCCTAAAGAAAAGAAAACAGAAGAGTACATTACAGGGAAATTCGGTTGATGCAAAGAACGTTAGATATTGGCTTAAATGATCTAAAAGAACAGTTGATCACGATGGCTGGGTATTTAGAGCTGGCGGTGGTTTATTGTACTCAAGCTTGGAAAAATCAAGATGCTTCGATTGCTTCTAGCGTCTATCAGATCGAGGATAAGGTAAATCGCGCCCATTTAGAAGTGGATGCCACTTGTTTAAAATTATTAGCAACTCAACAGCCCCTTGCCTTCGACCTGCGCTTTATACTTTCGGTGATAAAAACCAATACAGATATCGAAAGAATGGTAGACCAAACAGTAAACATTACGAGAAACTCAGAATATTATTTAAAACACCCTCCTTTTTTTGATACCTCGGATCTTTCTTTAATGTCGGACCATGTTCGCCAAATGGTTAAAAATGCGATTGATGCGTTTGTAAAGTCTGATGTGAATTTAGCGAGGGGGGTGCTTGAGGCAGATGATAAAGTAGATAGACTAAAAGACAAAGTGTTTAAGGATGCGTTAGCATGGATGAAGGGACACTCAGAAGATATTGAACAAGGCCTCAATGTAATCCTAATTGCTCGGAATTTAGAAAGAATTGGAGACCACTCTACTAATATTGCTGAAGATGTAATTTTTTCAATTTCTGGAAAAGATATTAGACATAAGTCCCTTGGACAACGTTTTCAGGAGAATAAAAAATGAAAAGCAAGGTTCTTATCGTTGAAGATGAGAAGGATATTGCTGAATTAATGGCACTTCACCTTAAGCGAGAAGGGGTTGAGATTGAATTGGTGGAAAATGGAGAAGACGCCGTCAGGTTAGTTGAAAAAAACAACTATCAGCTCCTGGTTTTAGATTGGATGTTACCTGGAATTTCTGGACTTGATGTCTGTAAAAAAGTAAGGGCTAAGACTTTTGCAAAGGGCAAGATCCCCATCCTAATTGTTACCGCCAGAGCTCAAACAACGGATATTGTATTGGGACTAGAAATGGGAGCTGATGATTATATAACTAAACCCTTTGATATCCCAGTCTTTCTGGCCCGTGTTCGTGCCTTACTGAGGCGAGCAAATCGCAATAATGAGGAAGCGAATGAGTCTAAAATTCAAGTGGGCGAATTGCTGATGGATATCGAAAAGCATTTTGTGAAGTGTGACAATCAAGATCTGAATTTGACACCTTCGGAGTTTAAACTTTTGTGGGCTCTTATAAAAAACAGAGGAAGAGTTTTAACTAGAGATCGTCTGATAGAATTGGTACAGGGAGAAGGGGTAGCTGTTATCGATCGTGCTATCGATACCCATGTCTTTGGGTTGAGAAAGAAGTTGGGAAATTGCTCAACTTTAGTAGAGACAATTCGAGGAGTGGGCTATCGTATGAATGATGCCCTTTAATTCGTGAATTCCAGGTCAAAACATTTCCCATGGCGAACCTTTTACCAAGTTGCATTTATTCATGCAGCATTAGTCATTTGTGCCATTGTTGCATCAGGGCTTGCAGCCCGTTATTATTTTAAAAAATATTTTATTCAACAGGTTCAAAGTCAGCTCCAGGATATGGTGCAGGTGCTTTCCAGAGACTTGGACCTTCGATCAGGTCCAGCTCTTTGTATCGGGTTTGAGTCGGGCAGTAGTACACGGCTTACCATTTCGAATGAAGATGGAAAAGTAATCTGTGATTCATGGGAAAAGCCCAATCTCATGAATGAATACTTTTCAAGACCGGAAATTATTAACTCACTTAAAAATTTAAAAAATAAGGAAGAAAAGTTTTTTTCATCGATTGATGGAGAAATGGTATATGAAACATTAGCCGTACCAGCCTATCATCTTGTTATTCGTGGCGGAATTTCACTGAGCAGCTTATCAATTGTCATTCGGGTTTTTAACACTTCGTTAGGTCTCTTTTTAGCTGTGTTGATGAGTAGCCTGTTAGTTGTTGCTCTTTGGTTGGCAAAGAAACTTGTCTTCCCACTTGGGAGATTGATCGTAAAGACTCAGGGTTTAATTCATCATCAATCCAAAGTTCTGACTAAAGAAGACCTTGAGGAAGAGTCGTTTGGAGAGTGGTCTGAATTAGAATCAAGTATTGACGATTTAGGGAAAAATCTTGAGAAAACAGTCCAGAGCCTTTCTATGGAGCAAGGTGAGTTAGACACGATTATGGGTTCTATTTCGGATGCTATCTTAGCCGTCGATCAAGAAGAGGTTCCGATTTTCTATAATAGTCGATTCGAGGTCATATTTGGCTCCGGGGGCGTTCGAAGAAATATTAAGCTTTGGGAGATTTTACGAGATCCAGAAGTATTAAAGGCATATAAAACGGCCCTAAAAGAAGGAAGGGCGAGTGATACTAAAGTTTTTTTACTTGAGGCACCCCATCAGCCCAAGCGGTATTTTTCATTGTCTGTCTCGCCTTTAATAAGGCTTGGAAATTCAATCTATGGGGCACTTGGAATCTTTCATGATGTAACGGAATTAAAAGCTGCCGAGCAAATGAGAATCGATTTTGTGGCTAATGTATCCCATGAATTAAGGACTCCACTCACAGCCATTAAGGGCTATACGGAAACGATGATTGAAGATTTAAATCTGGGAAAGTTAGATGAGTCCTCAAAGGATTTTTTGGCAATTATACAAAGAAATTCAAATCGCTTAATGAATCTAATGCAGGACTTGTTAGACCTTTCAGCGATTGAGTCCACTGTCGTGATCCAAAAGGAGTCATTAAGCACTCAAGAAATTACCGAACGAGTGCTAAAGCAGTTGGCTTCGCGATTTGAAAATAAAAAGCAGAAGGTGGACCTCTTTTTTGAAGCTCCAATTGTGGCGGCGGATTCAAATCGACTCGAGCAGATTTTAATAAATCTTTTGGATAATGCTAATAAGTACACTCCGGAAGGAGAATCAATTTGTTTAAAATGGGAAGGGGATCGAAAGGGAGGACGGGATGTGTTCTTAAAGGTGCAGGATTCTGGCCCTGGCATATCAGTGGATCACCAAAGTAGATTATTTGAAAGATTCTATCGAGTCGACAAAGCTCGTTCTCGGGAACAAGGGGGAACCGGGCTAGGCCTTGCCATTGTAAAGCACATCATGCAGAGACATGAGGGCGTAATTTGGGTGGAAAGTGAAGTAAATAAGGGGTCTACGTTTGTCTGTCGCTTTCCGGGATAGGAAGTACTTTTGAATAAAAAAACTCAAAACTCGATTTGAACACCCTGAGTAGAGACATTCGCAGGTAATACTTGAATACCTTGAGATTGACAGGCTTCAGCAATCTGTTTTTTGGCTTGAGGATCCACTAGCACCAACAAACTTCCCCCTTGTGCAGCCCCATAAACCTTCACACCGTTGATCTTTTGTGAAGTTAAAAATTTAATAATGTGATCAAGTCGCTCAGTATTTACTCCTGAAGTCTCTTTTCTAGTTCTCCACTCTTCGCTTAAAAGTTCACCTACTCTTTTCCAATTGTCCTAATTTCTCATTTTGCTGAACCATTCGAAGCCAATCTAATAATCCACGCTTCGAAAAGGTGCCCATAAAACAAAGCAAAGCAATAGAAAGCAAAAGAGGCAAACGCACAAAGAGACGATACTGTTGTGGCATGGGTGTAAACTTTAATTTTTAGTGATTTAAAAATGGAAACTGAAACAGATTCAGATAGGACAACTCTGACCTATATTTAATTATAACTGGATTTAAATAGGGGCTCAATGGTCGACTAAAAAAGATTCAGGGCCACCGCATGAATTGGGATAATGAGTCGAGGGGCAGGAGGCCGGGATCAGGGTAAACGGGGATCAGAAGCCGAGATCTGGTAAAAAATTTTCTTGTTTTTTCCTCTCAGTTCGCAAATGCCCCACTATAATTTTCTAAAAATGGAATAGGTTTGACCTATTCTAAAATAAAGAACTCGACACGACGATTTTCTCGTCGACCAGCTTCGGTGGCGTTAGATGCCATGGGTTTGCGTTTTCCGAAACCTTGGGTGGTTAAAATATCTTCACTGATACCTTTAGAGACTAAGTAGTTTTTAACTGAGTTGGCACGAGCTAAAGAAAGTCTCAAATTATAATCTTCATTATGTGTGGAGTCTGTGTGTCCAGCAATGAGCAGCTTCTTGACCTCATTCTGCTGAATAACTTGGGCAATTTCATCTAAAAGCGAGAAGCTTGAGGCCAGGAGATCTGCTTTCCCAACTTTAAAGTTGATCCGTTTTTTTATAACAAACTTTCTATCGACTATATTGACATCTTTAGTTGTGAAGTAATGTTTTCGTTCGGTGGTGTGGAGTCCAAAGGTATAACTAACCTGTCCGATAATTTGATAACCGGGAGAGAAAGCAACTCCTGAGGTCACCGAACGATTAACCCCAATATCTCCCCCCAGGAGAATAGCTAAGCTCTTGTTGTTAAGAGGGGTTATTCGAGCCCCTAATGTGATTTTAGAAGGAGATTTGCCAAACCCCAAAATAGAATTGGTATGAGTTGTATGCACATATTCCATAAAAGGAATAAAATTATGAATTTTAAATTCAACTCCAAGGCCAATCGTCATTGTGTGGTACCGACTAAAATTAAAATAGGCCTCAGGATCCAAGGGACCTATCTTGGTCGTTCTTAACTGAGGTGTGTGATAGAGCAAGTTAGCATGTAAAAAGAGAGGTAAGTTCGAAGAGTGAAAGAGGCTAAAGGTTGAAGCCACTCCCACGCCCCCACTGAGAGTGGTTCCTGAGGGAGCCAATTCGTTAAAATTTGAAGCAATTAAAAAATTTGCGATGGGGGATAGGGTGAGCGACGGTCCCACTTGAAATGAGTAAAGAGCTGAAAAATTAAAATCCCCTAGTGATGAGATGAGTCTTTGGGGCTCTCCGAAGGTGGTTGAAGAGTTTCTGCGCTGAACTGAAAGAGTTAATTTGGGGGTTGGAGCATAGCCCACAAATAAACTCTCAGCAATCGAATTGGCTTTTCTATTTCCATATCCAAAGTCAGGAGCATCAGAGATGGAATAAAATTCTCCTCCAATTCCAAAGGCTAAAGCCCCTTCAGGCAAACTTTCCGCGGATCTAACTCGAAATAATCCAGCCTGCCCCCAATTGGAGGGATAGATAAAATCGGATCTTCTTAGCGTTTCAACCGTTGTGTTTTCAGCCCCCCCCTCTTCTGTGGTTAGAACTTCAATGGGTTTCTCTTCCGGCCTGGGTTGTTTTTGTAGGGCATCTAAGTCAGGCGTTGTTGATTTCTCAACAGCTTCAATTTCTTTCTTGGGGTTGGTTTTTTTCTTTGAAGTTGGCTTTTCTGAATGAACGGAGGCCGTAAGAAGAGCAATTATGATGAAAAGTGCATGTTTTTTGGACACAGTTGAAGAACCGTTAGTTATTGGATTTGTTTTTTATTTTAGCACGGTTGCTTCTTAGGTTCCCTTTCAAATTTGGGAAATTTAGACACGATAGAATGCGATGCATTATTCTGGGGTATAATCAAGATATGAAAAACAGAATTTTAAAAGTGGGTGTCTTGGTTTTCTCGCTTTCCAGTATTGGTATAGGAAGTATCTATTTATGGAAAATTAAGAGGTCGGTGGATGATTTGCGCGGACTTCCTGAGGTTTACAGTTCGGGACATACTGAAAAGAGTTCAGAGTCTTCGACTAAGAGATCGGAAGGGCATGGTGAAGTGGCTAAAGCTGGGGAGAGCAGTCATGGGGGGGCTCCAAAAGCCGAAGACGGCCACGGAGGATCAGATGAAGGTCGAGCCCCTGCGAGTGTGGTTTCAAAAGGAGTTCTACTTTTTAGCGTTGATGAACTTTATGTAAATGTAAACTCGGATAAAGGGGCTCACGTGATGGGGTTAAAACTCGAATTAGAACTCTTCGATGAAGAGAAAAGAGATCTAGTTAAATCTCGTCATTCTGGAATCAGAGATAGAATCATCGAAATCTCTAGAGGTTTTGATTACGCTAAACTCAACACATTAGGCGGTAAACTCTATTTTAAGGAAACCATCGTTGGAACTTTAAATGAATTTTTTGGACAAGCCATAATTAAAAACGCCCATATTAGTTCTCTCTATCTTCAATAATACAGCAGTTCTCGGTGAATAAATTTTGAGGCTAATTGAGGAGCGCTAGAAAAATATTTTTGCAAAGTCTCGGTGTGCCATTGGGGTAATTTTATGATGGACTCATTCAAGAATTTAGATATGAAAGTAGGGCGTACAGCGACTTTCCTTGGAGCTGATAGCCCCACTTTTATATCCAAATTCTTGAATGACTCCGCTTTCTAATATGCACTGTGGCTCACCGAGAACTGCTGTCAATAGTAGGTACTTATTGCCGTAATGATGGGTCAGAGAGTATGATTTGTTCTATGTCAGGCTTACCTCGAAGAACAAAAATTGTGGGGACCGTCGGTCCTACTGTCAGTACTAAAGAATGGTTGGAAAAACTCATACGTGAAGGGATGGATATTGTTCGTCTTAATTTCTCTCATGGAAACCACAATGAATTTTCTAGAATCATCAGTGATATTAGAGATCTTGAAACTAAATTGGGACGTCCCATTGGAATCATGGCCGATATTCAAGGGCCTAAATTAAGAATTGGAAAGTTACAGAATGGTGAAGTTGAGCTTAAAGAGGGGGCTCAAGTCATTATCACTGCCGAAAATATTACAGGCTCGATTGATCCAATCACTGGGATAGCGATGATCCCTACAAGTTATAAAGAGTTTACGAGAGATGTGGCTCCTGGCCATACGATTTTACTTGATGATGGGCTCATGACTCTAAAGGCTTTGGAACGTACGCCCAAAGGGCTGCTTTGTTGGGTCGTTGATGGAGGAATTTTAAAACAGAATAAAGGGATCAATGCTCCAGAGGCCTCTTTTTCTGCAAGAGCTATTACTGAAAAAGACTATGAAGATATTCTTTTCTGCGTGGATCGCGGAGTTGATTTTATTGCTCTTTCATTCGTGAGAACAGCTCAAGAGGTTCGCCATTTAAAAAAATTCATTGATGAACGCGGAAAAAAAATTCTTGTAATTTCTAAAATTGAAAAAAGAGAAGCTTTGGCTAACCTAGATGAGATTATCGATGCCTCAGACGGTATTTTAGTGGCTCGTGGGGATTTGGCAGTTGAAATAGGGAACGAAAGAGTTCCTGTTTTGCAGAAGAAAATTGTGCGCAGATGTAATTTGAGAGGAAAATCGGTCATTATCGCGACTCAAATGCTTATGTCGATGGTGGATAATCCACGACCGACTCGTGCCGAGGCTTCCGACGTCGCGAATGGAATTGTTGATGAGACAGATGCCCTCATGCTTTCTAACGAAACTGCCGTGGGTAAATATCCAGTTGAGTCGGTTCATATGATGAAACGGATTATTGAAGAGGTAGAAAGTGAACCTTTTCCTCAACCTATTCTTTATAACGAATGGTTACTTCCACCCCAGGGACAGCTAGCAGTTGCACTTTTACAAAGCGCAGTAAGACTTGCCTCTATCGTTAAAGCTAAACTTATTGTGGTAATGACTCAATCGGGTCAATCGGCGCTGTTAACTTCGAAATGTCGCCCCAATAATCGTCTGTTAGCAATCACTGGAAATAAGGAGACCTACCGACAACTCTCTCTCAAGTGGGGAGTTGAGGGGCTCTATATGGAGGATATGAATAGCTTAATGAGTCAAACTTCAATGTTTGAAGCCATTGGTCAAAGATTACTAGCGATGGGACTTTGTAACACAGGTGATAAAATTGTAATTACTGCAGGGCTTCCAAATGCGGTGCCTGGCTCCACAAATACAATCAAGGTTCATCAGATATAACTCCACTTTTTATTCTGCGCTGTGGCTCACCGAGAATCGCTGTCTTTTTTAGTCGACCATTGAGCCCCTATTTAAATCCAGTTATAATTAAATATAGGTCAGAGTTGTCCTATCTGAATCTGTTTCGGTTTCCTTTTTTTAATCACTAAAAATTAAAGTTTACACCCATGCCACAACAGTATCGCCTCTTTGTGCGTTTGCCTCTTTTGCTTTCTATTGCTTTGCTTTGTTTTATGGGCACCTTTTCGAAGCGTGGATTATTAGATTGGCTTCGAATGGTTCAGCAAAATGAGAAATTAGGACAGAAGATTGTCTTAATTCACGAACAAAAAATAGCCCTAGAAAAACAGATCGAACAATTTCAAAAAAGCTCGGAAGAACAAGAACGAGTCGTTCGCCAAGTTTTAGGGTATATTAAGCCCAATGAAAAGGTCATTGAGATTCCTTAAACCATTGGCGTTCACATGAAACATGAAAAGTTTTTAGTTTCAGCGCCTACTCGAGTCGATTTAGCCGGTGGCACTTTAGATCTTTGGCCTCTCTATTGTCTTTTGGGTTCAAGCCGAACTATTAATGTTGCGATTAATGTAAAAACTTTTTGCCTCTTCGATTGTAAACCCAGCTCAACTCAACACATCGAGATTGAAAATTCCAAGGGAGTAAGATTTGTCTTTACGGATCCTCAATTGGGCCTTCTTCTCGAAACAGTTCCTAAAGAGGTAAAGTTTCCCGTTGCGGTCGTAAGTCGATTTTTTTCTCAAAATATCATTAAGGAAAATTTCCATTTAAAAATTAAAATTGAAACTCAAGCCCCTATAGGAAGTGGTTTGGGGGGATCTTCGACTTTATGTGTAGCTCTTATCAAGGGGCTCGGTTATTTGACCGATCAGTTTCAGGGTGAAGGCTGGCAGTGGAAGATGATGGAGTGGGCAAGAGATGTTGAAGCTGAATACTTAAAAACACCGACCGGAACTCAAGACTATCTTGGAGCACTGTGGGGAAGTTTAAGTTGCTTCTATTTTGAAGCTGGAAAAATAAGCCGGCATAGTTACTCGGCTAAGGTTGTTGATGAGCTTAACTCTAGAATGCTTGTGCTATTTTCTGGAGAGATGCACCACAGTGGACTTAGCAATTGGGAAGTGTTCAAAAAGGCGATGGAGGGGGATCAAAAAGTTTGTTCGGGTCTCAAAGCGATTCACGATATTACAGAGACACTTCACGAGGAATTTTTAAAGCCTCAAGTCGATTGGAAAAGAGTGGGTGAACTTTTAAGCGAAGAGTGGAGAACTAGAAAAGAGACTTTAGGAGTAAATACTGAGCGACTTGATCACATTATTAAATTTTTAATTTCACAAAAGATCAACGGGGTGAAGGTTTGTGGGGCTGCACAAGGGGGAAGTTTGTTGGTGCTAGTGGATCCTCAAGCCAAAAAACAGATTGCTGAAGCCTGTCAATCTCAAGGTATTCAAGTATTACCTGCGAATGTCTCTACCCAGGGGGTTCAAATCGAATTTTGAGTTTTTTGTACTCAAAAGGACTACTATCTCGATACATCCCGCCCCGCTCTCGATCCCTTTTCCCTCTTAAATAAATCGACTCAATTGTGGAACACACACTCCGAAACAATCGGAGAACACGCTCACTGATCTTTCCCCGTAATTTCGTGAGCATTTTCAATTTACTTCCTGGACAGCGATTGTCCAGCGCCCATTATATCCTGTCTTACAATTAGCGTAACTCGGGTTACGAGATACTCTGACTGTAAGAGTGTGAAGGCCGGTCGATACACTATCGCAGTAACCAACCACTGTGGAACTCCGAAGAATGTGTGGCTGGCCCACATTAAAACTTCCTGATTCCTGCATAGTGAATAAGAGAACTCCCCCTGGACAGGAAGCACCATCTATTAAAATCTCCCAATTGCAAGCGATTCCAGAAAAATATAATGGATTTGGATGTTGAATCATCCCACCGAAATTGTCCGTGTATTCGATACGTAAAGAAGTTGCTTGTTGGCTTTTGTTAAAGGTCAGGGTCCGATTAGGTACGATCCCATCATCAATATCTTGGAGATCCGAGTGATTATTCGAATACCCAGTGGAGCGGGTGATGATATTGGGATTTGAATTTGAATTACCACCATTATAACAAGCCCCCACGACTTTGTTGGTAGCATCGGTAAAAAGCGTAATGAACTTAATTAAGGGGAGTGCTGGTAAACCGCCATTGGGATCGGTAAAGCTGACGGTCAATTTAAAAGGATACATAGTGGCGCTGTTACCACCGAGGGGGGAAAAGCTGATACTGGAAATCGAATACGGGTGAATCAGACTCGAGATGGTGGCGTTAGAATCTGAAGTGATGGCAAATGTACCATTTGCGAAATTGAGAGTGTCAATCGACACGGAGTAGGAAGGGGGCGGACCCGGAGTCACAGAGAGGGTGACTGGGCTAACGCCTCCAAAAAGATAATTGCTACTTCCAGTCGTTGCGCATTGCGGGCTACCAAAGAGAGCGTCGAGCCCATGGGAAAGATCGGTCGCCCCTCCCCGGGCCGCGATTCTGCGAGTTGCTCTGCTCTGCGAGCGGAACATGGACATGAAGCCCATGCTCATCACTGCCATAATCGTAGCGGTAATAACAACACCGATAAGGGTTTGCCCGCGAATTCTTCTCTTTTTCTTCTCTAACATAGCTCATATCTTCTCGTTTCGGAATTCCTCAATAATTTCTGTAAGACTTTTAGAATCAATACGCTGCGAATAAGTGGGCAAACAGGCATAAAACCACGTATAATCAATAACTAGACGCAAGGCTCCTCTATTGATGACTCAACTTAAAGAGTGTGTTCATATTCCAGAACTAAAAACCCTACAGTACACCTTTAGCCGCTGGAAAAACGAAATCCTCAATTATTTCGACTCAGGATTAACCAACGCCATGACGGAGGGCTTCAATAGTAAAGCAAAGCTTTTAAAAAAGATGGGTTACGGGTATAGAAATCAAAATAACT
>SXGT01441500.1_pt1 | contig 34724 bp, 24 predicted proteins | sample 3176221 | NCBI WGS metagenome assembly SXGT01 (sample SAMN11356862, study PRJNA531348) | freshwater metagenome | isolation source: freshwater sample F1-120 | place: China: Fuxian Lake, Yuxi | collected 2017-12-25 | reverse complement strand
CAGTGGTTTATTTTCTCGACCGTTTTTGCCGCAGCCGGTCATTACTTGGACCTGATTGGCGATCCCAACCAGGCAATCTACAAATTCCGGGGCGCGGATATTTATTCTTACCTGGATGCGCAAAAACAGGCCGAGCATCAATTTACCCTGGGTAAAAACTGGCGCTCGCATCCGCAGTTAGTCGATGCGGTCAATGCCTTGTTTAAAAGAGAGCGGGCATTCTTGCTCGATGATCTGGCGTTTAACCCGGTTGAGCCTGCCCATTCAGCCGATGACGGCGCGTTGTCTCTTGCAGGCGAGGCCATCGCGCCGATGATGTTATGGCAGTTGCCGGAAAGCGACAGCAGGACCGGTTTCTGGACGTCAGGTAAGGCTGCGGAAGAAATCAGGATGGCTGTCGTCAATGAAGTCGTCGAGTTATTGATGCGGGACTACCGCCTGCAACCGATTGGTACGATGTTGCAACCCAGGGACATCGCCATCCTGGTCAGGACGAATACGCAGGCCAGAGATTATCAAGCGGCGTTACGCGCGGCGGGCGTGCCTTCGGTGTTGAACAATACCGAGTCCGTGTTTGCTTCACAGGAAGCGGTCGATTTATACGCGCTATTGCTGGCGGTGGCGAGTCCCGGTGACAGTGGCTTGCTCAAACAGGCCTTGACGCTAAGCTGGTTTGCGCTGGATGGGCAGGCGCTGTATCAACTGATCAATGACGAGACGGCATTGGACGCCCGAATGCTGCGCTTCCTCGGCTATTACCAGGACTGGCAAAAATCCGGTCTGATGGCGATGATGCAGCACTTGCTGGCGCAGGAAAAAATCAGGCCCAATCTATCAAAAAATACCATCGCCGAACGGCAATTGACCAACCTGCATCATCTCATCGAACTGGTCCAACAAGCCGCTGTTGATGAACATCTCGGCATCAATAAAACCCTCGATTGGCTGCGCAACGCGATTGCCAAAGCAGGCGATTCCGAAGACCAGCAATTGCGCCTGGAAAGCGATGATGAGGCGGTCAAAATTATCACGATGCACCGCTCTAAAGGGCTGGAATACCCGATAGTATTTTGCCCTTGTCTTTGGCAACGCAGCGACCGATTGAAGAACGAAAAGCAATTAGTCAAGTGTCATGAAGATGGCAGGATGATTGTTGATTTGGGCTCGGATGATTTTGATCAGCGCCGTGCTCAAGCCTTACAAGAAGAATTGGCGGAAGATTTACGGGTGTTTTATGTCGCCGTGACGCGTGCTAAATACCGTTGTTATATTGCCTGGGTGGATGCGCGTTCCGAAAAGTCGGCCAACGATTCCGCAATGGCCTGGTTACTGGATTTTGCGGATGCCGATTTTTCACAGCAACAGGCCACCCTGCAAGCGTTTAAAACGCAGAATCAAGGCGCATTTGATTATAAGCTGCTGGATGTGCCGGGCGAGCTGGAAGGACTGTATCAAAAAACCGGGGTACACGCCGATCTTCTGGCAAAAAAGCGCCTCAGATCGTTATACACCGACTGGCAAATGAGCAGTTATACCGCATTGTCGGCGCTAAGCCTGCAAGATACGCCGGAATTACCGGAGGATAAGGCGAGGGAGCAAGGCGAAGAATTGACAATCGAATTGCAGCGGATTGACTTGCCTAGGGGCGCGCATACCGGTAATGTCGTACACGACCTGCTGGAAAACAATGCCTTCAGCGATCTGGCAATGCGCAAGTCTATTAGCGCGGGACGCGACAAGGCCTGTCAGCGTTACGGTTTGAAACTGGAGCGAGCAGAGATATTGGACGAGTTGTTGCAGGCTGTCGTCACGACGCCGCTGTTGGTAAGCGATAACGACTTTTGCCTGATGAATCTGCCGGAAAACCGCTGTTTGAAAGAAATGCCGTTTTATTTATCGATGCAGTCATTGAATGCCAATGCAATCAACCGGATTTTAGCAGACACGCCGGCGTATCAATCGTTGACCGCCAAACAAATGTGCGGTTATCTGACCGGATTTATAGACCTTATCTGTGAATATAAGGGGCTTTATTATGTCATGGATTATAAAACCAACAGTTTGCCGGACTACACGAACGATGCCTTGACCCACGCGATGCGTGAGCATAATTACGGCCTGCAATACTGGATTTATACCGTCGTGCTGCATCTTTACCTGCAAAACCGCTTGCCGGATTATGACTATGAAACGCATTTTGGCGGTGTGCTCTATTTGTTTGTCCGCGGCATGCAGCCGGATAAGGCGATGAGCGGGGTTTACCAGGACAGGCCGGAACTGCACAAAGTCGAGGCCTTGGCCACGTTGTTTGGAGGTGAGCCATGCTAGACGAAGACAGTTCAGTCAGCCGCCTCGATAAAGCGTTTGCGCGCTTTTTGGCGCAACGGACCCCGTTTGATGCCGTGCAAAAACAGGCGTTTGAAACTATCGTCATGTCGTTGTCTTATGAACAAAATCAGGGACACAACTGCATCCGGCTGGATGATGAGGGCAGGGCGTTGGTGTTGGCATCGGGATTGGCGCAAAGCGCTGATGCCGCCAGGCGAGACGAGCCGTTGCCGCTGGTGGTTGAACAGGACCGTTTGTACCTGTACCGCTACTGGTTTTATGAAAACCGTCTGGCGTTGCGGATTGGCGCCATGACTCAGTCAAGCCGGTCAATTGAAAATATTGACGCCCTGCTCAATGGTTATTTTGATGAGTGTACCGAAGGTATCGACTGGCAACGCACCGCCGCGAAAATGGCCGTTACGCAACGATTCAGTATGATTACCGGCGGACCCGGCACCGGCAAAACCACGACTGTCGTCAAAATTCTGGCGTTGTTGCAGCAATTGGCCGGTGATAAGCCCTTGCTGATCGCCTTGGCCGCTCCGACCGGAAAAGCCGCGATGCGTCTTCAGCAATCCATCGGTTCCAACAAAGCCGATCTGCCGTGTTCGGATGCGGTAAAACAGCATATTCCCGAAACCGTCACCACGTTGCATCGCTTGCTGGGCGCGATGCCGCCGTCACCGTATTTTCGCCACGATGCAAATAACCCGCTGGTTTATGACCTGGTTGTCGTCGATGAGGCGTCGATGGTCGATTTGGCCTTGATGAGTAAATTACTGGATGCGTTAAAATCGGATGCCGGCCTGATTTTACTGGGCGATAAAGACCAACTGGCTTCGGTTGAATCGGGTGCGGTATTGGCCGACCTGACGCAAGTCTTGCCGGACCATACGGTCGAATTAAAAATTTCGCATCGTTTTACCGGCGCTATAAAAGAGCTTGCCGACGCCGTGAATACGCAGCAGGAAGCCGCCGCCTGGCAGGTTTTGCAGGCCGGTCATGACAAGGTCGCGCTATTGACGGAAGATTTGATCGACTTCATTGCGGCTCAGCAGTTTGCCTATTTACAGCTGATCCGCAGCGGCGCCGAGTTTGAGGACTGTTACCGCGCCTTCAGCCGTTTCCAGGTGTTATGCTCAAATCGTCAGGGTAAAAACAGCGTTGCCGACATCAATTACCGGGTTGAGCAGCTGTTGTCGGCGCAAAAGCTGATTAATCTGACCGGCTTGTGGTATGTCGGCCGGCCGGTCATGGTGACGCAAAATAATGCCGCGCTGCATCTTTTTAACGGCGACATCGGCATTTGCATGCCTGATAAGGAACGGGGCGGCAAACTGATGGTGTTTTTTCAGCGTCCGGACGGCAGCGTCAAAAAATACTTGCCGACGCGTATCCCGCATTGCGAGACCGTGTTTGCAATGACGATACACAAAAGCCAGGGCTCTGAATTTGAAGAAGTGTTGATCGTTCTGCCCGAAACCGTCAATCCGGTATTGACCAAGGAATTGCTGTATACAGCCATCACCCGCGCCAAGGAAACCGTCAAGTTGTTTGCCGATGAAACGGTTTTTAATGAGACGGTCCGGCAAAAAGTCGAGCGGGTTACCGGTTTGGCGGATAAATTTTCAATTAAAACAGTTTAGTTCGAGGAATTCATCGTTACCGTAAAGAACCTAAATCATAGTTTCCTTGCTGCTCTTCGTGGAGAAAAACAGGGCTATGGCTTAATGAAATCGAACCTGATGACGGCGTAGAGTCAGCATACCTTATAAAAATAATGTTAAATTTGAGGCTTAAATTGACTTGTCAGCACTATTGTCCTAGAGTCGGTTCGCCTGATTTTAGTCAGGCGTAGCTTATTTTTTTCATTCAAAAGAAGGGGAAATAATATGAAACAATATGGTGCTGAGTTTTTCGGAACATTTTGGCTGGTCCTTGGCGGGTGCGGCAGCGCAGTGCTGGCCGCTGCATTTCCGGGTGTGGGTATCGGCTTGTTGGGCGTGTCTTTTGCATTTGGTTTGACGGTTTTGACGATGGCTTATGCCATCGGCCACATTTCCGGTTGTCATCTTAATCCGGCGGTGTCTATCGGTCTTTGGGCCGGCGGGCGGTTTCCTGCGGACAAATTATTGCCTTATATTCTGGCCCAAGTGCTGGGCGGGATTGTCGCCGGTGGCGTTTTATATCTGATCGCCAGCGGCAAGGCCGATTTTAACCTGTCGGCAGGGTTTGCTTCCAATGGCTACGGCGAACATTCGCCGGGCGGCTATTCCTTGTCTGCGGCATTTATAACAGAAGTGGTCATGACCATGATGTTCCTGCTGATTATTCTGGGCGCTACCGATAAACGCGCTCCGGCTGGGTTTGCTCCGATTGCAATCGGCTTGGGATTAACGTTGATTCATTTGATCAGCATTCCCGTCACCAATACCTCGGTTAATCCGGCCAGAAGTCTGGGGGTCGCAATTTATGTCGGTGACTGGGCAGTATTGCAGCTTTGGCTGTTTTGGGTAGCTCCGATTCTCGGCGCCTTATTGGGGGCTACGGTTTATCGTTACATCGGAGGCGATGAGGCTTGATTGATTGTGCCGTCGCCTAATTCGCTGACAAACTTGTAATACGCGTTACTGTCGGGTTGCCGGGAAGTCGGCAACCCGACCATGTTGTTGAAGAAAAATATTCAGTATCTTCCCCTGATTAAAAATAGAGAACACTTTGAAATCGTTTAAGCCGCCCCTGCGACAATCAGTCTTGATCCTGTTTCGATGTCTGGTTGTTTTCGCACTGTCAGGCTGTATTTCCACACCTAAACCAGTCTTAGCGGTCAACAGTCCTGAACATTGGGATCGACCCTATGTAGTGTTGGTCTCTTTCGACGGCTTTCGTGCCGATTATGCGCAAAAGTTCCGCTCGCCGCAGCTTCAGGCTATGTCGACCGGGGGCGTGACGGCGGAAGGCCTTATCCCGGTTTATCCAAGTAAAACCTTTCCCAATCATTATTCGATTGCCACCGGTTTGTATGCCGACCGCCATGGTGTGGTCGCCAATTCCTTTTACGACCCCGGACGCGACGCCAATTACAGCATTGAAAAAACCAAGACCGTGCAGGATGGAAGCTGGTATGGCGGCGAGCCGCTGTGGTCGGTGGCGATCCGCCAGGGCATGCTGGCATCGAGCTTTTTTTGGGTGGGCTCGGAAGCTGAAATCAACGGTATTCGCCCGACTCAGTACCGCATCTATGATAAAAAAGTCCCCAATCAAGAAAGGCTGAAAACCGCCATGCGGTGGCTTGCGTTGCCGAAAGCGCAGAGGCCGCACCTGATACTGTTGTATTTTTCGGATGTGGATAGCGCCGCTCATGAATTCGGTACCGAATCTTCCGAAGTGAAGACGGCGGTCGCGGATCTGGACGGCATTCTCGGTCAGTTGCGTAAAGGTATTGCGGCGACCGGACTGCCGGTGAATTTGCTGCTGGTTTCCGATCACGGCATGCAGGATCTGGATAAAAACAAGATCGAATATCCCGACGATTACGCCGATTTGTCCGGGTTTCAGGTGCTTGAGCGCGGCCCGCAGATGCTGCTTTACCTGAATAAGGGCGAGTCGCCCGAGCAATTGCAAACAACCTATCTTCAATTGAAAGCCAAAGCGCGTCACTTTAGCGTCTTTAAACGCGAAGATATGCCGGAAGAATTGCACTTCTCGCGCACTGCCCGGTGCGGCGATTTGGTTCTGGTAGCCCGCTCCCCGTACTCGCTTATGTTAAGTACCGATCTTCGCAGTATTCCCGCAGCCAATCACGGCTATCCGCCCAAGGAAGATAAAGCAATGTGGGGTATTTTTTATGCCGAAGGCCCTGCGTTCAAATCCGGAGGAAAATTAGCAGCGCTTGAGAATATTAATGTTTACCCACTGGTGTTAAAGCTGCTCGGCTTGAAAGCACCCGCCGATATTGATGGTCGAATTACGCCGTTTTTGCCGGTTTTACGTCCCGAGTTCCGCGAAAAGTTGGAATTTGTGCGTTAAGTTTTATTCGGTTTTTCATAAAAAATAAGTGAAAGTTTCACTATTATTATTATTCGGTTTGGAATAATTGATAGTCTGGTCGGCCACGTTACGCCTTTGAACGTATCGTAATCGCTTGAGGGCGTTCCATAACATTAATATCCAACGTTTCGATGAAATTTAACCCCCAAAAAAGCACATTTGGCCGCCATGAAACATTCCCGCTCGGTTATGGGTGGCTGACCAAAGCCATTCAGACGGTCAATAAACAAGGCTTTACAGACATCTTTAAGCAACCCGAAGCGGCCATGATTGAATTGGGGCTTGGCAGGAACATGGTCAACGCCCTGCAATATTGGTTACAGGTGACCGGGGTGATGAATTTTAACGAAGGTGTGGCGCACATTACGGATTTTGGTGAGGCCTTTCTCGGAGAAAATGGCGACACTTATTTGGAAGATGAGACGACCATTTGGATCATACATTGGCGCATAGCCTCCAATCCTGAATTGGCTACCGGATTTTTCTGGTTTTTCAACCAGTTTTCGATGCCGCGTTTTAAAAGCAGCGACGTGCTGCATTCGTTAGTGGATTTTGTCGGCCAAGAGCTGAAAAGCCGTTCTGAAAGCACCTTAAAATCCGATGTTTCAACGCTACTGCGGATGTATTCGCCCACTGCCGGACGCAACGATGAGCATTTGGATTCTCCTATGTCCTTATTGGGTTTGCTCTCCAACGAGGTGTCCGGCGGCTATCTGAGCCAGCGCACGGTACGTCCCTTTTTGCCACCTATGGCCTTGCATTTTGCGTTACAAAGTCGCTTTTCAGCGCAACCTCAGCAAGCCGCGTTGCCAATCAATATCCTACTGTATGGCGGGGACGGCTATCCTGCTCCAGGTGCTGTTTTCCGTTTGAACGAGGAGGGTCTAATGGGCGCATTGGCCAATGTGATGGAAACCTATCCGAATTGTTACGAACTACGTGAAACTGCCGGATTGCACCAACTGTACCGGAGAAGCTCTCTACTCAAAGAAACGGATTTGTTAACAGCCTATTATCATGGAAGATCAGTATGAAACCATTGGACAACTTTGTTTCAATACGAGGGGTATATGCCCGCTCAGTCAATTTGTTGCGCGACGGTAATGACTTAGAACTCTTACAAGCCTATTTGCCGACAGCAAAATCCCTGCAAACGCTCGAACAGTTCAAATCAGGTTTTACGACGCATCCGGCAGAACGCAGCTTTGCGCTCATCGGCCCCTACGGTTCTGGAAAATCAGCTTTTGCATTATTCCTTTCAGCCTTACTCGCCAAAGAAGAAAGCCAGGCAAGGTACATTGCCTCTAACAAACTTAAGGCGATTGCCCCGGTGACTTCGGCAGCCTTTGACAAAGCCGTTGCCGGCGGCAGCGGCTTTTTAAGGGTCAGTGTCAACGGTACACCCGATTCATTAATTAGACAACTCCTGCTGGCTTTAGCGGACAGCATGGCGCAAGCGGGATTTGATGAGCACAGGGTAGCTACTATTAAAGCCGCCGCCGTTCCGTCCACTCCAATGGACGAAGTAATAGCTCATCTGCAAGCGACCCAAGACTGTTGGGCTAAAATGGGTGGTTCAGGGATGTTGCTTATCATTGACGAACTGGGCAAGTTCCTCGAATATGAGTCATACCACCCACAGCACCGGGAAATACATCTGTTGCAACTGTTGGCGGAACATGCTCGGCAAAGCCATGATGCGCCCCTACATGTGGTCGTCCTGTTACATCAAGCCTTTGAATATTATACTCATCGGTTAGGCAAGCATTTGCGCGATGAATGGCAAAAAGTGCAGGGGCGTTATAACGCCATTGCCTTTCTTGAACCTGCCGAACAGACACTAAAAATAATTGCGGAGGCGTTTGATCAAAAACATGAACTGACCGCTTACCTGCATTCACAGCTTAATGAGTGGACTAAGCAACTGTCTACAATGGGGGCTTTGCCGCAAAATCTTCCCGACTCCCAGACACGGGAGATTTTTCAACAATGCTATCCGCTACATCCATTGTCCTTGTTGATATTGCCCGTGCTGTGCCAAAAAATCGCCCAAAACGAAAGGACATTGTTTTCCTATTTGGGTAGCACCGAACCCTTCGGGCTTAAAACTAGACTAGGCCAGTTGGCAATGGGATCATGGATTCTTCCCGCTGAACTCTATGATTATTTTATTGCCCGGCAAATGGGTGGATTTTCTGACCCGCTGACCTATCGACGGTGGCTAGAAGTGGTCACGGCTCTGGAGCGTTTTGATGCCGCCCCAGATGATGATGCCGTGCAGTTGCTAAAAACCATTGGCCTGTTGAATCTGATCGGTGGCCAACGCGGGCTTAAAGCCAGCCCAGAGCTTTTGCGGCTGTTATTTGGTGACGATTTGGACGCTTTGCTGAAACGCTTAACAGCCGCTTCCATCATCCATTTCCGCCAATACAACCAAGAGTACCGCGTCTGGCAAGGCAGTGACTTTGACTTGGACGAGGCACTTTCAAGCACCGTAACCGAATTTGCCAACCAGCCGATTGTACCGATTTTAAACACCCTGGCTCCAATTCCACCGATGGTGGCCCGCCGTGTCAGCATAGAAACCGGATCATTGCGCAGTTTTGCTGTCCGGTTCGCCTCGAAAAGCCACCCGCATAGCAAAATCAACGATGGACTCGTACTACTTATCTACCTCACCGAAGAGGATGAAAAACTCCATACCAGCCAATTTAAAAGCCAGGATATTGTTGTCGTTTGCGGTTTTGACCAGCACGAACAGCTTAGGGAAACCGTGCTTAATAAAATGGCTTTGGATGAACTGCCCAAACGCTATGCAGCCTTGCATCAAGACCCGATTGCTTACCGGGAATACTTAGCCTGGCTGTCCCATGCCGAATCAGAAACCGCCACAAGGTTTATGAATTTGCTGGCTGAACCTAAAGAAATGATTTGGTATTTCAACGGCGAAAAACAAATCGTGACAAACCGCCGCGACATACAAAGCCGCTTGTCGGCGTGGCTGGAGACACGTTGTTACCTACTAGCACCGTTGTTACGCAACGAACTGATTATGTGGGAACAACCTTCAGCCAGCGCAAACACCGGACGCAATCGTTTAATACACGCCATGTTGACCGCGTCCAATCAAGAACAATTAGGCATCAGCAAAACCCCGGCGGAAATGAGCCTGTACTTGTCATTACTAAAAGCCAGTCGTTTACATCGGTATGTAGACGGCATCTTAGGTATTTACCCACCCGATGAATCCTGTGACCCCTGCAAGCTACACCCGGTTTGGGAAGGCATTACCGACTATCTGGGCGATAGCGGCAAACAAGTTCCGGTAACGTCCTTGTACCGCTTCTTACAGGGCCGGCCATACGGTATCAAACAGGGGGTCTTGCCTGTTCTATTGATAGCCTATCTTCTGGGCTATCGCCGGGAAGTTGCGCTTTACCAGGAAGGCGTGTATTGCGCTCAACTGACGATGGATCAAGCTGAACTATTATGCAAACGCCCCGAATTTTTTGCATTGGAACGGTTTGACCTGGGTGGATTGCGCGGCGAATTATTCGATCAATACCTCAATTCGGTTATCGGCGACATTCCCGCCGATGCCACTTTGCTTGATATTGCCAAACCCTTGGTCAATTTTGCTTCTCGCCTGCCGGACTACACCAAACAATGCCTTACATTAAGCATTGAAGCCGTGCGGGTCATGGCGGCGTTTACCCAGGCTCAAAGTCCCGGTGTGTTGTTGTTTGAGGCAATACCTCAAGCCTTAGGCTTAGCCCCCACTGATTTTCTTAACGGCGAACCCCCTCTGGTTGAACAGTGCATCCAAAAATTAGTAGGCGTGTTGCACGAATTGCGCGGGGCTTATGGCGCAATGCTCAAAGATTGGCAAGCGTTATTAAGCCAATCCTTGTTGCAGGAAAGCATTACCGATTTAGCTAGTCTTCGTGCTTACCTAAGCAACCGCTATCACGGCCTAGACGCTTATACGCCGGACAAAATGGGGGTCGGGGCGTTTATTCGACGCTTGTGCGATGCCGGTTATCCCAACGACCAAGCCTGGCTGGAATCCACTGCCGCACTGCTGGGTAAAGTACCGCCGCAAAAATGGAAAGATGTCAATCGAATTGAAGCCGAATTCAGGTTGCAAGAACGCGCCCAACAGCTATTCGAGCTGGAAAGACTGCGGCTCGAATCGCCCGATAAAAATCACAATGGCAAGGCTATGCTGGTGCGCTTAGTCGATGCTCAAAGCCACACCATTACCAAAACCGTTTACCCGACCGAAGCCCAACAACAATTCGCAACACAACAGGCCGACCAAATAGCGGACTGGGACAAGCTCGATGAAAGCGCCCAACTGGCGATTATTGCTGAGTTGATAAAGCGTTGCCAAACCACCTATCCATCCAAACTAAAGTAGGCGTAATGATGAATGAAGAAAAACCTGTAAGGCATCTGCTCGGTTTATCCGGTGGCAAGGACAGTGCGGCCTTAGCCATCTATTTACGTGACAAAGTGCCGGACATGGAATATTTCTTTGCCGATATCGGGGCGGAGTTACCGGAGACTTTAGCCTTTGTTGATCTGATGGCTGATTATTTGGGCAAAGAAATTATTCGCCTGAATGCGGGGCGTGATTTTGATTATTACTTGAAATTAAATGGCAATTTTTTACCTACTGCACGTTCCCGATGGTGCACGGTCAACTTAAAGCTCAAACCTTTTGAGCAATTTGTCGGTGACGACCCTGTAATTAGTTATGTTGCTATAAGGGCCGATGAAACTCACCGGACGGGATACATCTCGACCAAACCCAATATTAAAGCAGTTTATCCATTTAAGGAGGACGGTCTTATTAAAGAAGACATAGTCCGCATTCTTGAAGAATCCGGGATTGGTTTACCCAAATATTATGATTGGCGAAGCCGTTCGGGTTGTTATTTTTGTTTTTACCAGCAAAAAATTGAGTGGATAGGCTTATACGAAAACCATCCTGAATATTTTGAGAAAGCCAGGGCTTTTGAGCTATTCCATAAAAATGAAGGGCGTGATCATACCTGGTCGCAAGACGAGTCCTTAGATGAAATGCTGGCTAGAAAGGACGATATAAAAACTAGGTTTCAAGCCATGAACAAAGGTAAAAAATCTAAGAACTTAATGGATGCCGTGATCAAAGATGATGACGAAGATGATGGCGATGAAGGTTGTTTGATTTGTTTTAAATAAGACTGAGAGTAATTAAATGGCATTAATCAATAATGAAGGTGAACCAGTATCTCGCTGGTGGATTAGCAAAGCTATCAATATTCTCAAAACAGATAGGGAAATATTTTCAAGCCAAAACATGAGGCGAGCCAGGATTGAGTTCATTGCCGGAAAAAACAGGTTATCAACCATAAAAGGCTGGATGATCGCTGCACAGATCATTAGGAATGGAAAATCATCAAAAGAATTTGAATTAACTGATTTCGGTTTGTCGCTAAATAACAACGATCCTGAGTTAAATAAATCTTCAACATGGTGGGCGTTCCATTTGGCAACTTGTTTTTCTACAAGTAGCGAACCTTACAGAAGTTTTTTTATTTGCTTAGATACGCTTTCCAAAGACTGGATTAGCTCAAAGCAGCATTTTGAAAAAATACAAAGCACTTTGCAAAACGATAATGCAGAAACTTACAAAGAATCGACATTGGAATCATTAATTAGCAGTGTTAGACGGATGTTTGTGGACAACCGCCCCCTAGCTGATCTTGGCTTGATAGAGATTAGCAAAATTCGTGAGGATGGCATTTGCGTCCGCTTGGGTTCTCCTAAACTTACCGATGAAATTGTCATTCATGCCCTGGCTATGTCGCGTTTTCATCAGTTAAAAAGCCGTTCCACTGTCACTTTCTCAGAATTAATGGGCATCGGCTTGGCTAACTTTTTATGCAGTCGTCCCGAAGAGTTACGATTGCAATTACGGCGTATGCACCAAAGCCAACGATGGCCAGACTATTTTAGTTTTAACGAAGCCGTCAATAATGACTCTCTGGCTTTTGCCGATGATTGCGACCCTAAAAAGACTTTGTTATTGCTGTTGCAACAAGGTGAAGACACTTGGTTGTAAGCCGTTTTCTCACATTTATGACTAGCCCCTAATTTGTACCGAGGCGCAACGAAACCATGCAAACAGAGATATTGATCCAGACTTTAATGGATGTCCTTGCCACTTACCATGCCCCTGAAATCCGCTACCGTCATTTGGCTTTTTCCTGCAAGGCGTTGGATGAATTGGATTCTGTAACCAATGCCTTAACGGCATTATTTCCGGATTACACGGTTTGGCGAGGCGGTTGTCCTGAATCCGCAGGACCGCCTGTTTCCTGCTCCCGCCCTGAATTTATCGCCGAGGTTTTCGATGCCTCGCGCAATGGCCTCATTATCGAGCAGCCTCATTATTGGTGGCTGTCTTGGCCTATCACCGACAAGCAAGCGTTTTGGTCAGCACTCAGCGCGAGACAAAACTGCCACCCTGTCATTGTGGTGTTTGTAGAAAACAATGAGTTTGCCGAACTTAATCAGCAGTATTTTATCGGTCGTGAGTTGTTCGGTTTACCTGTCAAATTATGGGTATCGACTAAAACGACCGCAATAAAGCAAGGATTGTCCTGATGCACGTTTCCGACTTGATTGAAATCAACGCCGCGCAAACCGATGCGGCTGTCGTACTTGACCGCAATATTGCTAACCCGAATTTAGTGGCCTGTTTTGCGCCGACTAAGGCATCGACAGCGGTACTGGCGCATTTGCAAAAAGCTGTATTGCCCGAGGCTACCCAAGAAATGCGGGCCATCAACTTGTTTGGCAATTACGGTTCAGGCAAAAGCCATCTTGCCGTGTTAATCGCGCAATTATTCCGCGATGGTGCCGGTAGTGCCGAATTTTCCGGGTTTTTCCAACGCTTAAGTAATGCGGAACATAAGGATTTGGCGGAAAAATTGCGGCATACCTTTCTAGCGGGGAACGACCCGGACGCTAGACCCTATTTGCTGGTCACGCTCTATGGTTCAGAAACGCCATCCTTGGCGGCAAAATTGTATGAAGGTTTGTACGATGCGCTAATCCGGCATCCTACGTTTGACCCGAAAAACATTTTACCGACGACGGAATATGATGTTTGTATTCAGCGTTTTGAAGAAATTACAGCGGGGGATCCCTCACTTGCCAACACCGATTTGTCGCAATGGCAATTGGCTGAACATTATTTGACGACTGCGGAAATGCGGACAGGCTTGAAACAGCATCAGCCACAGGCATTAGAGGTATTCAAGTATTGGCATGAAAAAGTCTGTTTAAGGGCTGCTTTTAATCCGGCTAGCCACGGCGGCAAAAACTTTATTGAGGCTTATCAAGAAGCGGGTAAGAACTTGGCCGAGCAACACGGTTTTGGCGGCATTTTGGTAGTTTGGGATGAATTTGGCAATGCGCTGGAAGATTTAATCATCAACCCACACCGTCGCCCTGTGCAGGAAATTATGGCATTACAGACATTTGTCGAAACCGTCTGTAAACCTAGGCAAGGTCACACGGTGTTTATTGGTTTAACCCATGTTTCTTTTGTTGAATATGCGACTAGAACAGCAGCTAATCATTCCATCAAAAATCGTTTGGAAACCATTGCCGGACGTTTTCACAGACCGTTTAAGATTGAACTGAATGCCTCTGAAAGCGAGGGTTATCATTTGTTGGCGATGCAAAAAACTTGGACGCTGCAAGGGGAACAATGCTGGCAACAGGCGATTACAGAGCGGCAAACCCTATTGGAAAGTTGTGCGGCATTACCGCTATTTAAAATCTTAGGCCCCCATCTGGCCGATATGCTGAAAGAAGTCTATCCGCTGCACCCGGTCATGGCGGCTGGCTTGTTCGCTCTGTCTGATTTTGCCCAGTCTAACCGGACGGCTTTAACCTTCTTCCGTGACAATGCGGGCAAGCTGTTGGCCAGGGAACTCCGTCCTGACGCTTTGTTAGGCGATGGATTGGTTAGGCTACCTGCTTTGGCTGATTATTATGCCGACAACCTGAAAGAAAAAGCGGCTAACGACTGGAACCGTTATCAACGTGCATTAGCGCGAATTCCGGCCGATTTGCCCGCCGCAGAATTGCAGGCCAAACACAACATCTTAAAGTTGTTATTGTTGGCGCAATTGCTGGGAGACAATTTTCAGGCTACCGAATTGTTTTTGTCCTGTGCTTTATACGATACCAAACCGAACACGTCTGCGGCTTTAAAGCTGGCTGACGATTTGGCTTGGCTGAAAGCAGTCGGTTTAGTCTGGAAAAATGACATGACAGGAGAATGGCTTTTACATGGTGAAGCGAGTGCTGATGTCGAAAAATTGATCCCTGATAAGTTGGCGCTGTTCGCAGGGCGTAGTGCCGAAACTTTGTTTAACGACCATCCCGATATGCTAGCAGACGTGTTGCCCATGATTGGCGTCCATGATTTGGAGCCTTCGATTTGCGGGATTGTCCGCTCTTATCAAGTCAGTCTGTTGACGCCGCCCATTAGCAACCAATTGAAATTGGATAATCTGACGTTAAGCGCCAAGGTTAAGCTGGTGTTAGCGGAAACTGCCGAAGATGTTGGGATTGTCAAATCCAGAATTGCGGAAATGAAGCTTAGTCCGTTGTATTTTTGGTTGCCAACGGCGGGCATTTATTCCGAAACCGTCACCATTGAAGGCAGAAATTTTAATTTGACCGGATTACTGTGCCGTTATTTGGTTTTGCAATTATTGTTGAAAGAAAAAACTGCCAGTGACGATGTGCGCCGCCAGTTGACAGCCAAATGGGAGAAAAACCGCCAAGATTTAGTGCAGGTATTAAGGCTGTTATACGGTCGCGACGGCTTGGTAGCCGGCAAGTGTTCAATTCATCAGGCAGGAACGACAAACGCCATCGCTTGTAATAATTGGCACGAGTTCAGAGGCTTTCTTGCAGGGCAGGTGCAGGCTGAATATAGTCAGGAAATCCCCATCCGTGCCAATAATATGAACAAGTTGAACGACGAAAAGTACACAGGCAGCAGCAAGGTACAAAAAATCGTAGAGCGCATCCTGGACTTTGCCACTAACCCGACGTATCAGACCGATTTGCTGGGTGAAGCCAATGAAACCAGCGAGCCATCGGCACTGATTGATGGCGTGTTAGGGGTTAACCGCTTGTTTATCGAGCGACCACCTACAGGTTGTTGGGACATTAGAAAAATTGATGAAACCGACGGGAAGGTGAAAGAGGTTTTAAAACTGTTGCACGATAACTTGTTGCGTAAGCGTGAACAGCCCTATTTAGTCAAAGAATTGCGCGACAAGCTGGTTGCCCCGCCGTATGGCTTGCCTGCCTGTACCTTGGCTTTATTTGCAGCGGTTGCCGTGCGCGATGACATTAAACGCTTGCGTTGGGGAAGTACGAATGAAAGAGACTTCGCCACAAATCTGACTGACGCTTTTGACCAGAACAGCAAATTAACAATCAGGCGCTTTGAATTTAGCACTAAGCAATTGGCTATATTGTCCGCACTCAGCCATTTCTTTAAATTAAAGAAGGGGGATCAGCAATCTTATGAAGATTTTGCCATCGAAGTGGTGCAAGCCTTACGCAAATTCATTAATGAACAGCCCGATGCAGTTAAGAGCTCGGGGCAACTACATCTACAAACTAAAGAGTTGATCAAATTTTTACAGCAGATTGGTAAAAGCCAACAAGATGTAGCCGAGTTTTTGCTTAAATTAGTCGTGCTTGATAATGCAAGTGAAAGTTCTATTCTTAATGAAGGGCAGGGTAAATTAAAAGAGCTACTTGATGATTTCGAGCGCATCAGCCACGCCAAGCACCATGAGCTAAAGCAAACGGTGCAATCAGTTTTACCAAACAGCCAGGAAACCAAAAGCCAACTGATTGCCAATTTAAACCATGATTCTGCCAGCATTGAAGCGAAAGCCTTCGCCCGATTACTTGAGGAGCATGGGCAAATTGACGAAATTTGTCCTGATAAAATTACCCAGGCGTTCTTAAACAAACCGACCGAACATTGCACGGAAACTGAAATTGGCGAATGTCGAGGAATACTAAAAACTTTAGTTGAACATCATCAACAGGCTCCGCGCGTCTATTCTCCAGAAAACCGTGTTGCCGAACCGATTACCACAAAAGAGCAGTTAGTTTTTTTGCTGCAAAAATACATTCAGGGGTGTGGGCTATCAAATGGCGACATCACGGCAGCATTACGGGCTGTTTTAGCTGACTACGAGTAATACGATGCCTGTACAGCTTATCCGCGATGAATTCAATATAGACAACCATGATGCGGTGGTTGTTAAAATGGCTGGCGATGTTTTGCCCGTGATGCAACAGATCGACCAGCACTTGAAATCTAAGACGGATACTTTGTTAAGAGTGCGTTTAAGCAATCAAGCTTTATGGCAACGTTTTAAGCATTATGAAGGCTATAACGGTGTCTTGCCGACCTTACAACTCATACCCAGGGTCATCTTCGCGCAAAAATGTAATGTAAATCCCCACGATTGGCTTAGCAATGAGTTGATCGTCAAATTGGGCTTGTTACAAAAAGCCTTCATCGCTCCAAACAGTGAGGAACAGTTTGCAGAAAGCATATTGCAAGCTTGTCTTCCTGAATTACCGGATATTAATTATCAAAATTTTATTGAGATATTAAGCCGTCAAGGCATGATCCTGCACGTCATATTGAAAATTGCGCCTCTCAAGGACGCTTTTTGCCAATATTTGATTTCGGCTTTGGGATTTGAACTAAAATCTGCACAGTGGTTTGTCCGTGAATGGCTTAAGGCACAAAGTCCTGCTACATTCTTCAAACATTTTGCTTATCAACAGCATTTGGAGCATTTGCGGGGTGTTATCAGTGCCCATCAGCTCAACCTCGCTTTACCACCGAAAACATCCGATTCCGCTTTGTTGCTAGCATTGCCTGTGATTCCATTGCCTGAAGACCAGGCCAATGGATTGGTTGATAAATACTTGCTTGCGCTGGATGCGATTGACCGGAAAATTCATGCCGATGAGGCCCCTCCTGAGACCCTAGCCGATTGGCTGATTGATTGGCCTAGCTTGCTTGATGCCGTACAAGAGCGGGTTACTGGTCGCCGTGAATTGCTGACCCCTGCTTTATTGACCAAACTGCACACGTTCAGTAGTGGACAGGCTCAGATATTATCTGAAGCATTACAGAAATGCCTGGATGGCTATCCTTTGTTAGATGCCTCCGCTACGGTTGATGAGGCAATCAATTGGAGTGAGGGGTATTTTGATTATTGCCGACAAGCGTTTTTGGATAAACATAATTTAGATGAAGCTATCAATCGCAGTTTTACAGACTGGTTGCTGGCAGCACAATCTGCGCGTGTGCCCCGCTCAAAACACGATTGGCGGCAGTTTTCTGTTAAAGTAAAGGCCTATCTACAGCAGGGCTATGTGGCTGTCATCATTATGGTTGATGCTTTATCGGCAATGAATCAGGATAAAGTGGTGCAGATGTTGCAAGGGATGAACGGATTGGTTTTGCATCAGGAGCAGTTGTTTGCGCCGCTACCCACATTGACTGAGGTGGGTAAAATGGCTGTATTGACGGGTTTGCCTGTCAACCAACAACCGCCTGGGAATCAGGAAGCTATCCTACGCCAAGTTTATCAAGATTATTTGCCTACGCCGGACTCTCTTAAAGTGCTTAAAAGTTGGTCGGAAAATTCTGAACGCATTGATGAAGCAACGCAATTGTTGGTGTATTTTGAAAACCGTCTGGATGAACGCTTGCATGATTGCCCTAGTTTCAGTAAACACCGCGATGATATTCAACCGATCATGAGCCAAATCAAACGCATGTTGAACCGTTGGGAAAAAGATGCTGCCTTGCTTAACAAAGACATTGTGTTTTTTATCACTGCCGATCATGGCATGACCGTCACCCAAAGTATTTACCAAGGCCAGACCTTAAGTGAATGCAAAGATAGAGCTTTCAAATTAAAAGGCGCAACATCCTTGCCCGATGATTTTGCGTTGCTAGGTGAATATGCCGTATCTAAACAACGGTGTAGGCTGACCCCTAAAGGTTTACTGGCGCATGGCGGACTTACCCCAGAAGAAGTTCTGATACCCTGCATTACATTGGCTTCAAAGCCCTCTCAAGTTGGGGTCACTCCATTAGAAATTAAATTGCCGGATAACCAATGTGTGCGGGTGGCAGATCGGCAATGGCAAATAGAAATGCAACTTATCAATCATGATAAAGATTTGACAACAATTGAAATCAGCCTGGCCTCGCCTTTTTCAGGTAAGGGAAATGTGGATAGCCTAAGGGCGAATAAAACCCAAAACTTAATGCTACGCTTCAGCTCCACGCAAGAACAAGAAGGCTTTACTGAAATCGAGGTCTTGCTGTCTTATCACTATGCTGGAGTTCATGAACAAGACCATAAATTATTAACGGTTAAATTTCCTGCGTCATTGCTTGAAAAAGATGCGGGTACGCAAAGTTTTGAGGACATGTTTTGACAGCTATAGACCCGCTACAACTCGACGCAAAAATTGCCGCCGCTTTCGGTGAATTGACCATTGATAAGGCATTAGTCCGGCACTTAAAAATCCGTGAAAAACGCACCATTCCCAGTTTTGTTGAAGAATGGCTAATTTCCCGTTTTAAAAAACCTGATCAAACGGACGCGGAGATTTATCAAGCGATAACCGACTTTATGAGCCGGCATTTGCCCGCCAAAAATGAAAAAGAAAAAATCAAATACCGCTTACATTCAGGCGAATCCATTGTTTTGCTGGATCGCTTTGATGTCCGCATAGACATTAAGAAAGGCGAAAAACTATTGACCATCCCTTGCCTGGATGAACGTAACGCCCGAGTATCTGATGACGTATTAAATGCCAACCAAATTCTATTAGAAGGTGGTCAATGGGGTGCAGGCCGTTTGTTTGTCCGGCCTGAAGGCAAAGTAAACGTGATTGAGCTGACCGAATTCCACCCTATGCAATCCGGCAAAGTTCGGCTTGAACAGTTGGTAAAAGCGCGGGAAGAATTTACCACGCGGGAATGGATAGCTTTGTTGCTGAGGACGATGGGCTACGAACCTGCAGCTTATAACGAAGACCAGCAAAACCATGTCATCTTGCGCTTATTGCCGCTATTGCAAAACAACCTGAATTTAATGGAACTGGCCCCAAAAGGCACGGGCAAATCGTTCATTTATTCAAACTTAAGCCGTTATGTTTGGCTAAACAGCGGCGGCGCATTAACCCAAGCGCAACTGTTTAAAAACCTAAACACTAAGGAAGTGGGTTTATTAGGCCGCCATGATTTATTGGTACTCGATGAAGGCCAGTCGATTAGCTTTAAGGGCGAGGACGACATTCAAGCCAAGTTTAAAGACTATTTGGAATCCGGTCATTTCAGCATCGGCAACGATAAAATCACCAGTGAATGCGGGTTGATTGTGTTGGCGAATATTGATTTGTATCTGGGGCGGCCTCGGCAAAGCGACTATATCCGCCATTTGCCGGACATGTTTCATGAAAGCGCCTTAATGGATCGTTTTCACGGCATTATTCCTGGTTGGAAAATACCGCGCTTTGAAACCCAAAACGCCGCCCAAGGTTTTGGCATAAAAGCTGATGTGTTTGGTGAATACCTGCATCAACTGCGGACAGTCAGTTTTGCCGAATTCCCGTTCGGCAAACCGCCCAACCTGACAGGCGATAGCCGCGATGTCAAAGCCGTGTCCCGCCTTGCTACAGCTTTATCAAAATTACTGCTGCTCAATCCTGAACATCCTGATTATGAAAATTATGTATTGAATCCGGCTAAGGATTTAAGGGCAAGAGTCAGGTCGCAATTGGCTGAACTAGACCCACATGAGTTTTCGGCGGAGTTGAGGGTTTATTAAAAAATCATTAAGGAAAAGTACATGGAACATAAAATCATAGCCGATGAAGATTTACAAAAAAGTATTTCTTGTAAAAAATCCTTTGTTGGAAAAGGTGGTAACGGCACTGTATATAGAATACCCAATACCGAATATGTCTTTAAAAAAATTAATCTGCGTTTCGACAGAAATGGTCAATTGACTCTGGAGTATGAAAAAAAGAAATATGCAAGGTTTCGAGATGAAGTATCAGTAGTTTTAAATAATCAAGAAAATATTTCAGGCATTCTGCCTATTTTTCAATATAGTGAACTTCCTAATGTAGTTAGAAAAGAGACATTTCTTTACTATGTCATGCCCTACGCAACTTGTCTCGATAAAGTTGCCTTTAAGGGACTCGACGATATAGTTCAATGTTTTCAAAGCTTATTCAGTACGCTAGCAGTTTTGCATGATCATGAAATTGCTCACAGAGATATTAAACCGTCAAATATCTATCAACATGATTCAGAGTTTAAGTTTGGCGACTTTGGCTTAGTGCATTTTCAAAACAAAAAAGCAATAAGCAAGGATGAGAAACGAATTGGCCCTTGGACAACAATTGCCCCAGAAATGGAGAGAAATCCATTTGATGCCGACCCCTTTCAAGCTGATGTGTACTCACTTGCGAAAACACTATGGATCATCCTGACCGATACACCAATGTCTTTTGAAGGACGCTATAACTATCTTGACGTCAGCATCAGTTTAAATACCAAAATTCATAATTTCGATGGTCACTCGTATCTGGGTATCTTGCATGAGGTACTTAGTAAATGTACTTCAAACTCGCCAGAGGAAAGACCCACAGCCAAGGAAGTTGCAGCCCAATTAGAAACTTGGCTATCTAACGATATAGAGCAAATATCTAAAGTTGAATGGGAGCTTCTATTGCGAGAAATCGTGGCCTCAAGACCTAAAACAATCGTTTGGGACGATCCCAAAGAAATTGGGCGAATACTTGACGTTGTCGGAAAAACACGCGGACTTAACCATACTTTCTTTCCAAACGGAGGAGGTTTAGATCTTCATGCTGCCAAAGCCTATTCAAATAATAAAGTTGAACTTGATTTCGGATACAAGATAGTAGTTATACCAAAACGGTTACACCTAAATCTTTATGAAGATGTTCAGTGGAATCACTTCTACTTGGAAAACGACAATTTCTTTTTGGCAAAAGACGGAAATGGAAAACCCTACTCTAGAAGAGCCTACGATGAGTATCTACAAATTGACGAGGATACTTATATTGAACGATGGAAAGTAAATTATACTGAATACGATGACGTTCAAATCCCAGATAATGCAAAAGAAGTTACCGTAAATCATTTTGGTAACTATGTCATATTTCCAAAGATTTCCTTCTACAATAATGATCTAGATAAGATTTATTTCAAAATAGATCAAGATAAATACATTTTTGACCCTTATGATAGGCTACACGAAAATTTAGGAACAGGTGAGAGGTTTGCATCATTTATTGAGAGAATAAAGCTAATCACAATAGCTCCAGATGAAAAATACTCAATTCCGCAAAACTGGATTATTGATTACGCTCGCAATACTACAGAAATGCCTAACGATCCTACCATTCGCGATAGGGAAGAAATAATTTGTAAATGTCTCGATACTTATGATTTTCGGTCATTGCTTGAAGACGTAGAACCATCAGATGCACCAAATAGCAGTTTTGAGTTTGAGATTCAAATCTGTGTGGGCGCTTTGAATTCATACTTCTTGAATTTAGATTACAGATTTGTAAAGAGAAGGACGATGTGGAGTTCTTCGGAATTATTTGAAGGTTTTTACGAAGAGAAGAATCAGGCAAAGGAAGCCTTATTTATTAGGGGATTTAATAGAGCAGTTAATAAAACAGAAGCAATAAAAAAAGCCGTCTTGAGTTTAGTGTCTGATGTTAGCGAAGATATTAAAATTAACTTTGGAATTAATTCAAGGCGAATATCAAGGATTGCCCTTAGTATTCTGGATAAGAATTACATTCACGATGTGTTGATCCAAGGAAATGACGATACGGGTGGCGTGTTGGTTATGGACGAAAGTGGAAATCTTCTGCTAATCGATCTAGACACATTCTCAAGCGAGTTTTGTCCATATTCGGCTAAATTGTTCGAATTTACTCCTCATATGAATATTTTGGGAAGCAACAGTGGGGAAAAGTTGGATAATTTTATAGAGAATAACCATGACATATTTCTTTCTATTATCTTAAAGCACCTTCAAACAGGGAAATTTTCTAGATCTCCTGATGATTGGAAACGGCATACCATTGAAGAACTGAAAACACTTATTACCCTCGAAAATGAAAAATATGCAGAACCTGACTGACTTTTACCTTTTATTTTCTTGAAAGTTTCTTTGTGGCACTAGCTTCCCACTCCCCATCATCACCAGCTCAATATAATCCCCCTTAAACTCCAGCCCAAAGCTAACATGTATTGGCCGGTTTTCGCCATAAAAATACAACCTATCAAACGATGTGTTGGCCGCTATCCAATCGGCGACTTCACGCATGTTTTCATCATCGACGATAAAATCAACCGCTGCGCCTAAACGTGGGCAAATCAAATTACCTTTGCTGTTGCGTTCATGTGCGGCATGTTGGTCGAGTTTGGGGGCTACGCGGTGTTTGATGTGTTTGCCGAGTTCGTGGGAGCAAAACCCGTAGGTGAGGCGGATCATGCCGAAGTAGTCAATGATTGGGTCGAGTATGTGCGTTGCCAGTTCATACAAGGCGGTGTAGCTGTCCGGTTGCTTGGGCAGGTTTGGTAGTCCCGTGGCGTGTTGGGTTTCGCCGCATTCCAGCAATTGGCGGTAGCTGAGGTAACGTCCGCATAGGCTGTCTATGTCAGGCAAGGTTTGGCTGCGCACCAGTTGGAAGCCGTCAATAGCCCAACGGGCGTTTGCCAAGGTTTCCTGGAAGTCATTGGGGTTCGGGCCGTAAGCTGAGAAGTCGAACAGCCCTAGGGTTTGGATTTGCTCTTCAAAATACGCCTGTTCGGCGTAATAAGGGAATTCTTCGTTAATGAAACGGGATTTCAAATACAGATAGGGTGACTCATAGTCTTCACCGTACTGGTAAAGGTCAAAAGTCTGTTCCCGCAAGTTGATTTTGACCCGTTCCAACAAACGCGGTAGCGGCCGGCCTTCAAAATCATCGTAGCGCATTAGGCTGAGCTTGCCGGATTGGCTGTGGATTTTTATTAAATCGGCCTGTTCAATATCGCCATAAAGCACGGTCGCGCAACCAACATAAATCCTTAGCGGCACAGGCAATTCGTTGACTTGGCTGCTGTGGACATGCAAGGCCGCTTCTGTATCAAGATGGCCCAACCCTTGTTCGGCGGCTTGTTGACATGCGGCGGCAATGCGTTCGGGCTTGCCGAGTTGGAACAGTTCGGCTTGGGCTTGGCTGATGGCTTGCGGGTAATCGCCGAAAAAGGCTTTGATGTCGTTTTGTAAGCTGCTGTCTAAATGTTTATAGGGTTTGCGTCTGGAAAAGGTCTGCAAAGCAAAATAGGTCAACAAGTCGTTAATGCGGGTTTGCCGTGCTTGTTCCAGTAGCGGCGGCTCGGTGTGTTCGAGCAGATAACGCAAGGCTTTATTGACCGAACCAAAGCCTTCGGTGAGTGCCAAAGGATTGGCAATTTCGTTTTTTTCGGGCAAACGGCCTAACATCAAGGCCTGTTGCCAAAGTGGTTCGATTAGGGTTTGATGGAGATGGTACCTCTGTGTGGAGCGTGATATTTTTGGGGCTTCTGGTCGTATGGGACGGGCAGATAACCGTAGTACCCTCTGGGGCATAAACGTATTACGGGTGCTGCGTTGCCGCCCCAATAAAAAGCTTTGTTCGGAATCGGCATCTTTAAATACATAGAAGATGCCGGGCGCAACCGGAATGGCTTCCCTGTCCAGCACATCCTCCAAAAAACTTTTCAATTCGGCTTGGCTGAAATATTTTTGGAATGTGCCGCGCTGCGTCAACACACCATCATTAAAGGCTAGTCCTTTGAAGGCATTTTGGTTGACCAGCATCGCTGAGACCACTAACAGGCGTTGACTTAATTGGTATGCGCCCGCCAAGGCTTCGATGCGTTCTTGAACATCTTCGATGACATTGATTACGAAACCTAAATTGACTATATCCGCCGGGTGTTTTGGATTTTCCGGTGCATAGTGCGGGTCCCAACCGGACACATTGATCTGGTTGGCAGTCAAGTTGCGTATGTCGTCACCTCGCCCGCAACCATAGTCGAAAACGGACAAGGTTCCGTCCAAATAACCATGCCGAGCCAGGCATTGCATCGGCGCCGACAGGTTATTGCGGGACAAGGCGGTCAGATGCCTGGCGACCATTGCGGTTTCCGGTTTCTCAAAAGGCGTCGAGTTTCCTTCTTCTTGGTTTCCTAGAGCGACAAATTGATCGTTTAGCAATTGAAAGCCACTGGCGGCAATCAGCGTTTCCCAGTTTTTTTGGAAGCCAATAGTCACGGGATTGTCGAACAGCCCCAATTGTTCGGCGGTCTGCGTCAACTCACGGAATTCGGCCTGGCGGGGATGGTCGGCATGGAGCAAAAGCTCTTTGCGGTGCAGGATGGGCGGGTTAGCTGAATCTTGGTAATTGCGCTTTTCGACCCGCCCCGTGAGGAAGTCAATACGGTAGCTGTACAGCAAGGCCGGAAACGAGCTATCGAAAAAGTCGGCATAAGACAGTAATGACACATAGTGTCCGTTACTTGGATATTTGATGACGTTATAATCCTTGTCGGCCTGCAAGCCGGCTAGTGCTTCGGCTTGGGCAACCCGTTCCCTGGTTACCTCGTCTTGTGCTGCGGTCAGGCTACAATGCCAGTAATAATGGTTAAGGACTTTCTTGCCCAGCATGGTTATTCTGCTGCCCATTTGCGCAAGCGGATCACGGCTTCGCCAATGCTTTGCCCGGCCTGTTCCATCTCGGCTGCTGTCGTGTAACGGCCAAAACTGATTCTGACCGCCCCATACAACCGATCACCCTCAATGCCCATTGCCCTCAGTACATGTGAAGGTTCGATAGCCCCACTGTTACAGGCTGACCCGGAAGAAATGGCAACGTTGTCGCGTAGGGCGATTAGCAGTGCATCGGCACCGACATCCTCAAAACTGACATTAACAATATGAGGAATGACATCATTTTGATCGCCATTCCAGTGAACGCCATCGAGCTTGCCTAAAACGGTACGCAACGTTTGCCGTAATTGTCGGCAATGTTCTGCATCAGCTTCCTGCCTCTCACAAGCCAAAGAAAAAGCCGCCGCCATACTGACTATTTGATGAGTCGGTAATGTGCCGGGCCGCAGACTATATTCCTGCCCACCGCCATAGAACAAGGGTGTCAGTCCGGCTTGTTTCCGTTTGCGGACATACAAACAACCAATACCTTTAGGGCCGTGGAACTTATGAGCGGACAGCGACAGCAAATCAATGGGCATGGCTGACAAGTCAATCGGTACTTTGCCGGCACTTTGGGCGGCATCAACATGGAATGTTATGCCTTTCTCATTCAGGGCATCGGCTATGCGCCCGATGTCTTGCATGACGCCGGTTTCGTTATTGACGTGCATCAGCGAAACCAGCACGGTTTCGTCGGTAACGGCATTGAGGATGCTGTCTATTGTCAATAAACCGTCACCGCTTGGACGTAGGTAAGTGACTTTGATGCCTTGCGATTCAAGGTGGCGGCAACAATCCAGCACTGACTTGTGTTCATGGGCTGACGTAACAATGTGCTTGCCCCGGTTTCGGTGTCCCAACGTGAAGCCGCTGAGGGCCAAGTTATTGGATTCGGTTGCGCCGGAGGTGAAGATAATATCTTTGGGGTTACACCGTAAGCCATGGGCCATTTCTGAACGGGCGTTGTCAATGGCTGAAGCGGCATTCTGGCCATAACTATGCTGGCTTGATGCCGCATTGGCAAAATTGCCGGAACTTGTCAGGTAGGGCAGCATTGCATCGACGGCTTCCGGCGCCATAGGCGTTGTTGCCGCGTAATCAAGATAGGCTGGAATTTTCAATGGGATAACGGTATAAAATTTAAAAGTGGTCTGGCATTTTATCTTAAATCAACGAGATTTTTGGGTCGCTAAGGATGGATTTAAGGTGCAGTGGACACATTATCCTGATAATATCCGCCAGGAGAACCATATTAAGTGAGAATAACGATAGTTACTCAGCGCCAATCAAATACATCGTTACGGTGCTGGTGGTCCAGGTGGCTACTCCGCTGCCGAAGAAATCCTGATCCTCCGTCCATACTGGACAGTTCAAGGCCAGCGCGGTGGCCAATACCGGCCAGTCACGAACGTCTCGGATACGTTGACGCGCGCTGGTCTCGAATTCGCTGTAGACATCAAATTCGATACACTGCACCAGCGTTGGCAATCGGCTCAGTACCGCAGCACCGACGCCCCAGTCCAGACCACGCGCAGCAAAGATTGGCGGGAGATACTTCTCGGCATCCGCAAAAGCCTCGTCGGGTGCAAAGAACGCCGTCGTACCGGAGTACTGGTTCAACAGCTTAAATACCCGGTGGCCCAGCACCGCACGGACAAGAATATTAGCGTCAAGCACCAGAGCTTGACGACTCATCGCTTGGCAGTCGTGCGGCGTGTCTTGAAGTCATCCACAATGTCATCTTCTGATACGCGTAAAGCGGACATCATGGCCTCCAATTTCGCCGCCGCCTGTTTGAGCGCATCCAGCTCTGCCTGGTTGCGGCCATGGCGTGCCGGAATGTAATAGCCGATTGTTTCCCCGTGACGAGTGATCGCGATCGGAGACACGGACTCCAGATACGAAGGCAAATGTGCCCGGAATTCTTTTACACCCACTTTAGTTTCCATAACACTCTCTTTGTGTACTTAGGTGTACACATTATAGCGGTACTGTTAGCATTCGACAAAATGATCGTTTTATCAACCTCCATTTTAGCTTTCGCGAAAAATAGCGGTGCGCTAAGACCCTACCGGCTCAATCACATCTGCGCCCCGGTAAATATGGAGCATTTCATCCAGTGTGTGGGGCGGGGTCATGTGGATGTGGGTAGCCTGTCCGTTACGCACGATCCGCCAATAGAGAAACTTGTCGGATATCTGTTGCTGTTTTAACTCGGTGATAATTTCCGCTTTGTGAGTCGTTAAGAACTCGCGTTGCAGTTGGCTTAAGGCGCTCGCCGGACTAATCTCCAAGTTATCACCTACGAGTTTAACGGCAAAGCCCTTGGCTTTAATTCTCGATAACGCCTCCATTAGAATATCTCCGCATCATCACTTAAAAAGCCACTGATCTTGGGTTGTAAATTTTGCGCGGCTGGAGTTTTATTAAAATCTAACATGCCAACGTTGCCAATGTTGCCACTTTTTTTTACCGTTATCGGCATCCCTCGATGTCCGTCAATTCGTTCAACTTTGCTGCCAAAAGTGATATTGATTCCAAGCGTATCTAATGCGGGTAGTTGTCGCTTTAAAATAACACTCAAGCCCTTCGCTGATTTCGGCCAGCCGTTACTGTCCCGTTGATATTGCACCAACCGATCCAGAAGACCATCCACGGTGCCATGAAAAACGGTAGGTGAACCGCCCTGATCGCTGTCAACCATCGTACAAACCGCGAGCGCTGCCGGTGACGACTCTAAGGCATTCGCTATGCTTTCCGCGCGGTTAGCTCTGTACAGCGCATCAAATACACCGGCATCATAACTCTGCGCCTGCGCCATCGCTTCACCAAGTCGGGTAAAATCTGCCATGCGCGGCGGTTTCTCAAGTGTAACTTTGGGCAAGTTTTCCAGCGTTTTAACAAATAAATCAAGTAATCCGCCAAAGATTGCAGGTTTAGCGATTTCCCAGGCGTTATTGATTTCTGATTCTTCGCGGTATTCGATGCGTGGCAATTCAATACAAATCGATCTGTCGGTTAAATCTTGCGCCGTGATAACATTGGGGATTGAATTAATGACGACGGGGCGCTTAGCTTCAATGATGGTTTCCTCATCGTTGGTGTACAGCGTTCGGGATGAATGGCCGCCGCCGGTTGCCAGAGTACACAGCGCGTCCTGCATTTTCGCCGTCAGGTGTGACAGGTTTTCATAACTCGATAGCCAGTTACAACCAGCACTGATAAAAACGTCTTCAACGGCCTTGGGCGCAGCTCGAAGATTAGAGCTGTTATTGTCAATCAGCTCTCTGATTTTGCTTTGCGTTGATGATTTTGCACAACCCTGAATGCCGGTCAGTGAAAGAATCGGTTTAGGCGTTTCCGCACGAAATGACTCAAGCACCCACGCCAATACCAGTAGCCTGTCCTTTTTAGGGATATTGATAAATTTCCATAATAACGACAAATCGCCGCCCGGTTGTGGTAACGGCAGTGCTTGCATAGAGGATGATTTCCAGAATTTAACCGGCGGATTTTCAACTATGCGCCACCCCGTAGAAAGCACTTCGATAACTTGTAGCTTATCATCACCAATAAACAAATAGTGGCCACCGTTGTGATCCGCAACCCGCAAATGAACGCGCTGCTTTTTTCCTTCATGTTTTGCGATACCGCCTAACGCGAAACTTGCGTTTTTAATGGCTGACTCACTCGCGGATTTGCCCATGTTGCCATTTTGTTTACTGGCTTTGTAGTAACTGAAGCTCAGCCACTCGACAAACGCCTTGCTGCCAATAGCCAGCGTATGGACTACGCCGTCTATGTCGGTGGATATAAAGCATTTATCGTTTCTATCATCAAAAAACAATTCGCTGCTATTGATGACAAGCTCGATTAACTCTGATGCGGTGGAATCTTTGCCGCCATGCTCAGATTCACCGGTGACTGCGGTTGCATCGTCAATGTCTGACAGTTTCACGCCGCTGGGTTTGTTGGTTTTGATTTTGACGCGATACGCCGCCCAAAGGCTCTTGTCAGTCCTGATCAGCTTGAGGGCTTCGATAAACTTCACCGAAAACAATAGATCGGGCATGTCCTTACACCGATCCAATACGTCATCAATGATTATCTTAGCCGCATCAATACTTTCAGCTTCGGCATCAATCGCCAATGACAAGTCTAACGTGGCAACATCGGCAACGTTGGCAACGTTGTTTGGAAGTGTTTTGCAGCAAAAGTTTTTTTCTGGACCGGGGCTGAGGGTATTTTCGGCACTGAACTCATTTTTTTTTGACCCTAGAAGAAATGGTACTTTTCGTGTCACACGTTGCCACTTTGGGGGTTTTTGAGCGGTTTCGGCTTGCGCTTTGTCGGTAAGCGCATCATGAGCATTTAATGTGTCCATGTTAAGCGTCTCTCGCTGCCAGCATATCGTTAAAGTCGGTTCCGATCTCAGGCGGCAGTATGTACTTGCCACCAATGGCTAAGGCTGCTGATCTTGCCGCCGCCTGTCCAGTGCCTCTTTCGTCGTTATCGCCGCAAATAATGATTTCATGATCTGGCTGACGTAAGCGGATGAACTCGGCAACCGCTTTTAAATTGCCCGCGCTGAAAGCAATCACGGTAAAGTGGCCGGTGTGCTGGTAAAGACTCGCGCCGGTGGCCCAGCCTTCACAAATTAAGATTGTGCCGCCGGGTTCACGCTCACCTATCCAGCAATAACAACCTTGCGCCTTGCCACCTTTCATCATGCGCTTGGTGCCATCATCACCAATGAATTGCAGACTGACTAATGCGCCATTTTCATCATAGAGCGGTATCACTAAAGAACCGCGATAACAGCGTACGTTATGCGATTTCACGCCTTTTTTAGTGAGGTATGGATGATTGCTAACGAGTGTTGACCGGCTCCAGATGTAAGTGGCCTTACCAACGGCTTCAGCATGGCGTTTTGATTCTTCGGCTTGGCGCTCTTCGCTTTGGCGTTGACACTCGATAGCAAACACTTGGCGTTCTGCTAAGGTTAGCGGTTTGAAATCACCGTCCAGCTTCCAGTTTTGCTTTATGCCCTGCTTGAAATCTTGAAAGTACCCCGCTGCCCGCCCATCCAGGTGCAGGACATAAGCACCGTTAAGCTTTCCGTCAATTTTGAATCGATGGAGTTTGCCATCGCCGATAAGGTTATCGGGTGGCGTTATGCCGGCGTCCAGCATGGCGTTTTTAAAGTCTTGAACGCGGTTATCGCAAGCCAAGGCCGCCGATACCCCCGTCTTTATAGGCTCTATATTTTGTATTGTCATTTTGATAATCTCAAAAATGACGGGTGTACCAATCCTAGCAATTTGATAAAATACGCCTGCGTTTGGTGTATTTTGTTTAGATTGCTTTCATAAGAGCCCCGTCACTTAATAAAGGTGAACGGGGTTTTTTATGTTTGTGGGTTTCTGGCTTCGGTATTATCGACTTTGCCGTTGGCTTTAGTCTGTGGGTTCGCCAAGCGGTAATGGGTGGTGGTTTGCTCTGAGTTTTGAGCGAAATTTGATTTCATTGCGGTTTCCTTTGTAGAGGGATTAAGCCGCCGCCCATTGGTGCGATTCTTTGGGCGGTGGAATGTATCAAGTTCGCACTACCGGCAAAGGAACCGGCCAGCCTTTTTAAGGGCTGCTCAATACATCCCACCATAATGAATAACAAACGGCATAATGCCGCCTGTGTTTTTGATGGGTACAAAAAAACCACGTTTGATAGTGGCCTGTTGTGGCCTTTGCGCGGGGTGCGACTCCCGACTCCTGTTTTTTTCAGAAGTGGGCAAAGAATATCCACGTCGGTGCTGGGTGTCAATGGTTGGGCGGTATTCATTACACAACCGCCCCGTTTCCCAGCGCGGAAAATCCTAATGAATCAATATAGGCCATGTACCGAACGGCAAGCCAAACTTTACCGCGTGGTGTGACCCTTAGAGTGTAACGGTATTTGCCACCGAGCAGCTTCCCGCTAGGTTTATAAGTGAAATATCCGGCCTTGACATAGTTACCATAAGGTTCGTTTTTGTCAGACACGATCCTTTGTTCACGCATCCATCGGTAAAACTGCTTCTCGCCTAGATCGATATTATCCACCGCCTTGACAAATTCACGGATCAGAATTTCACCAGCTTTGACACTCGCTTCATTGCTAACGGGTATCAAGTCATCCTTGGTTTGGATGGTTTGCTTTTGAGATTCAACGGCTTTTAAAGCGGCTTGTTTAGCCTCAACTTCATCGGTCCATGCGCGAGCAGCAATAGCCGGATTAGTAAAGTCATGTAGAGTGAATATAGATTTTTTGGTCGGGGCTTCCAGCTCAAGCCAGCGCATATTAACAGCATGACGCATCGGCAGACTGTAACCTGTCATCAGGGCTAAAGTGGCTTGTTTTGACAGGTTAAAGGCGGGTTGATCGTCGCCGTTCGCGTCTTTGTAAGTTATTGAAAATATTAAGGCTGTAATTTCAGCCGCCTGATTTATATAGAGTTTTTCATACTCTGAAATCAAGCTTCTACAGTCGGCCAAAACATTTTTATGAAGCTTTTTAGTCAGTTTTGAAATCTCAACTGATGACATGGTTAGGTTGCTTGACGAAATTGCTCGTATTAAATTGCTCATGCTGCCACTCCCTGATTCTGGGCTTCAAGCCAGACAAAGTATTTTTCACAATTTATAAGAATTTTGCGCCCGTTTCTTACTATTGCCCCAGATTTTCTAAGGCCGTTCGTGTCTTCATGGAAGATTTGCCACCTTAAGCCGCCAACGGTGAATGCTGGGTGCCGCTGGCAAAATTGTGCAACTGTCAGATAGGTAAAAATCCGCTGAATTTGTTTTAAATTTTCTTCGCTCATAATTGTCTCGCGTTGGATATTGCCGCCGCGTTCTGCATTGGCTTGCGAATAACTATAAGCAATTGAATTTAATAAAAAAATAAGGGGTTTTCCACTTCCCTAATAGGGGATTGCAATCCACTAATTCCAACACCTTGATTTTCTTGAAAGCAAAAAAAAGGGGATTTTTGTAATCCCCTAATAAATAATTTAAAAGTGTCGGCAACAAGTGCGGTTCGGTCCTAGCGTGAGTAGCCGATCTCATCACAATACTGTTGCCAAAACGACCTATTGAACGTGCCTTGACTTTCCCACAACGACTTACCTTTTCCTTTACCTTTCATATTGGTATTCATATCGCCTTGTCTGGCTTCCTTCAATGCCTTATAAATGTCGGGCACAGTGTCAAACCCATCAAGAACGGTTTTTATGGCTGGTTTTCTTACTGTCTCGTCTCTACTGGTAGTGTCCACATCTTGGCTTGTCAGCCAGCATTCAAAACTTTTACGCCTTTGCTTATAAATATCTTCGTCAAGATGGCTTCCATCGTCTTGTAGCTCAATATCAGGCCACCAGTTAGCCAGGAATCCAGTAGCAGGCCATTTTTCAACGCTTATCAGGAACCGCTTAAATTCATCCCGATGTATCAGGCAATCAGCTGGTGCTGCACGATATTTGCCCTCATAAGCCGATAACAGCGGGTTATTTTTGTCATTAACATAATGTCCGTCTACTTCTGGGTATGGATTAGGTGTCCAGCCAAGCTGGCTTATTCGCCATTCCCATCCCCTTATATCGCCATAACAGGCAAGATCACCGGACTTGCAGTAACCAACAATATCGTTTATCAACCTATTCATTTCTTTTTTGTCGTCGGGATGACAGGCTTTGGCTATATTGCTAATGCTTTCATTTTCAAACCAGCCGTCTTTTCGTTTCATACGCTCTTCAAAGGGTAATGTCTTCGGATCAGTAAAAGATAATCCCATCATGAGCCACCAAAATGTTTAGCATTCATCGAAGCAACCACATTGCTTACATGCCCGTCTGATAAATGCGCGTACCGCCTCACCATTGCTAGTGTCTTATGACCTAAGACTCCGGCTATTTCAAGCAAACTTGCATTGTTCATCGCCAGATAGGAGGCTGTGCAGTGCCTTAAATCATGCCAGTGAAAATCAACGACTCCAGATTTTTTAAGAGCAGTTTCCCACGGTGTGCGTAGATCAATGGGCTTTAGTGGGTCTTTTTTACCGGGGAATAAAAGCGGGGTGTCTAGTCGCCTGACTTTGCTGTGTTCGCGTAACAGCTCCAGCGCCAGACCGGATAAAGTCACCCGCCGCCGTTCGCCGTTTTTGGTTTCATGCAGGATGATAAAACCATCTTTTAAATTAACGTCCGCCCATTTAAGATTGAAAAGTTCAGCTTGTCGCATTCCGGTGCTGATAGCCAGAATTACAGTCATGGAAAGCCAGGCGTTTGCCGATTCTTCACAGGCGGTTAATAATTTGGTGAACTCATCGTCATCTAAATAGCGAACTCTACCGGGTGGCTGCTTGGGTTTTTTCACCTTGCGCATGGGGGAATCTTCCAGCCATTGCCATTCATTCACGGCAACGGTAAAAACCGCGCTTAGTGAAGACATATAACGAACAACAGTGCTATTGCTGCGCTTTGTGCCTTTAGGTGTTATTTCGGACAATAGCTTGTCTTTGACTTCTGCAATCAAGCTGGGTGTGACATCGGCCAGCGAATACGCCCCCAACTCATCGCGCCATCGCCTGAGATGTAAGCCTTGGTGTTCGGCCTGTTCACGGGTGAACTCCGTGCTGACCAGAAACCGGTCTATCATTTCAGCAAAGGTATGTTTTTTGGCGGCGGCTGTTTTGAAGTGCCTGCCGTCCCGGATTGCCGATTCGGTGTCTTGCACCCACTTTTTAGCATCGGTTATTCGTTTGAATGTGGCGGTTTGGGTTGGATAGCCTTTTAGCCGTATTTTTACCCGGTAGGCTATATCCCCGGTATCGGTAGTACGTTTTTCAATAGTCGCCATGTAAGCCCCTTGGGACAATGGCGGTATAATCTTCGGTAGCCATTGCTTAACCTGTCTGTTAAGTGATTGGTTATAGGGTTTGACGGTGTTGGTCGCCCCGTTTTAACCTGCTTTAGTGATAAATGTTTTTGCAATTGTCAAGAAAACAGTACAACACTTCACAATAAATAACAAGCACGGGATTAGTATTCCCATGATTAGACTAATCAAGACCTTGAAATTAATATAATTACTTAAATTAAAATTTTCAATGGGACACTTATGGGACAACAATGACCAAAAACACTGACTTTAGTTGGTTCTTAGTGGTTTTTGGGGGTAGCAGTTAATGCCATAAGAGCAGCCGATTTTATCAGCCAGAGATGAGTGTGTTTTTAACCCAGAAAAGGGTGGTATTGTTGTGATCTGTTGTCTTGAAATGTCCCGCCAGTGTCCCATTGATTGGGAATTTGCGTTATACATACTGCTAACTTATTGATTTTTATGGTGGCGATAGGTGGACTTGAACCACCGACCCCGGGGT
>SXGT01177543.1_pt1 | contig 34724 bp, 30 predicted proteins | sample 3176221 | NCBI WGS metagenome assembly SXGT01 (sample SAMN11356862, study PRJNA531348) | freshwater metagenome | isolation source: freshwater sample F1-120 | place: China: Fuxian Lake, Yuxi | collected 2017-12-25 | reverse complement strand
TCGACGAAGAAGTCGCCCGGCTGCACCTGGAGCAGATCGGCGTAAAGCTGACGAAGCTCTCCGCCAAGCAATCAGAATACCTCGGAGTCGCGGTCGAGGGGCCGTACAAGCCGGAGCATTACCGGTATTAAGCCGTCAAGATCGCGATCACCTTGCACGCTAAACCTATTGAAGTTTTTTTTGAAAGGGCAAACCAATCATGACGTCACTTAAAATCTTCGCCACGACAGGCGTGGCTGCCTTGTTTGTTGCTGTGCAAGGCTGCGGCTATTACTCCAGCAAACCAAACGACGGCCCTGGTGTGACGGAAGCGGATGTTAAGAAGATCATGGATGAGGCTCAGTCTGCTGACAAAGGCCCGACGAAGCCCGCTGTCGTGGAGTTCAATGCTGAGGAAATGATGGAGGGCCTCACATTTCCAATGGCTGCCAGCTCCATCCGAAGCGCTCTCGCCGGGGGTAGGCGGCGTGTAACGGGGAAGGTCTTGGAGTTGAACCCGGCAGAAAGTGAGTCCCTTTTTGTGATTCTTGATGGTGGCACGCACCAGGGTAAAGCCTACAGGGTCAAATGCACCTTCGCGGCGGACCAGGGCGCGGCACTGAAACAAGTGAAGGCTGGCGACAAGATCCACATTGAAGGAACGAGCGATGGCATCGTTAACGATGCCACCTTGGAATTCAAGGATTGCGTGCAGAGTGCTGAAAGTGACGCGGAGCCAGAAGCCGGAACGGAAAAGAGCCCAAGCCCAAAGCCCTAGGCGAGTGCTAGCATGCACCTTGTCCTTCCGAACTTCTCCCTCGTTCTTGCGGTTTCATGCCCACCATTCAAGCCTTTCGCGGATTGCGTTACGATCTCGGCCATATTGGCTCCCTGAGCGACGTGGTGACGCCGCCGTACGATGTCATCGGTCCCGAGTTCCAGGACGCTCTCTACAAGCGGCACCCGGCGAACTTCATTCGCCTGGAACTCAACCGGGACGAGCCGGGAGACACCTCGACCGGAAGCAGTGAGCAGAGCAACAAATACGGCCGGGCAGCAAAGTTCCTCCGCCACTGGCGGCAGGAGGGCCTGATGCAGGTGGACCCCGACGCGGCGCTCTATGTCTATCACCAGACGTTCACAACGGAAGGGGGCGAGTTTACGCGGCGAGGCTTTATGTGCCGCGTTCGCCTGGAGCGGTTTGGCGAGGGGAAGATCTATCCGCACGAAGAAACCCACTCCGGACCCAAAGCCGACCGCCTGCTGCTGACCAAGGCGACGAAAGCGAATCTCAGCCAGATTTTCGGCCTGTATCCTGACCCGCAGAACCAGGCCCAGAATCTGCTGGAAGATACCGTCAAAGGGCAAACGCCTCACACCGCGACGGATCACCTAGGCGTCGTCCACCGGATGTGGCCAGTCATCAATTCCAAGGTCATCACGGACGTGGCGGCCATCATGGGCCCCAAGCCCATGTTCATTGCGGACGGCCACCATCGTTACGAAACGGCCTGCAACTACAAGGACTTTCTGGCTGAACAAGGGGCGCTCGACTCTGAGCATCCCGCCAATTTCGTGCTCACGCAATGCGTCAGCATGAACGATCCCGGCCTGCTCGTGCTCCCCACGCATCGCCTCTTCCGCGGCGTGCCGGCGATGACTTCACAAGAGTTGCAAAACAAACTCGGCGGCAACTTTACTTCGGAGTCGTTCGGCTCCGGTCCCGAACTTGCCGCGAGCGCTTGGGAGAAGATCGAAGTAGAAGGAGATCAGGGTCAGCTTGGGCTCTACACCGCACGTGACAATACTTGGACCCTGGCGAGCGTCACTCCCGCAGGCCTGGCGAAGCTCGCCGAGCTCGCGCCCGAGCACAGCAGTGATTGGCAAGGTCTGGGCGTGTCCATCCTGCACCGCCTGGTAATGGACAACCTGCTCGGCCTGGCGAACCTCCCCAAGCCGATGTACGTCCACTCGGTGGACGAAGTGATCGAGAACTTGCAAAAAGGGGACGCAGTGGGCCGCGACGCCACCGGCCAAATGGGAGCCGGCGGCCAATTCGAGCTCGCCGCCCTCGTCATGCCCGCCACCGTGGACCACGTCCGCGCCATCAGCGAGCATGGCGAGCGAATGCCGGCCAAGAGCACCTACTTCTACCCCAAGCTCCTGGGCGGCATGGTGGTGCATTTGCTGGAGTAGTGCAGTTCCACGTGGAACCCCAGCTTCTCCTCTCTTCTCAGCTTACCTTTCACAGTGTGCGTTTCACGTGAAACGGGAAAACTGGGTAAGTTGTCCGTTCCACGTGAAACAAGCTCGCAAATCCCTAAGTAACATTCCGCGGACTTGCGTTACTCAGTATCATCCGGCCGCGCCGGCAGTGCGCGCAAAGGGCAAGAGTCTTGGAAACGGAGGAACTTGGTGGTCCGGATTCTGTGCGTGGCAAATCAGAAGGGAGGGGTCGGCAAGACCACCACTGCCATCAACTTGGCGGCTGGGCTGGCGCGCTCCGGCTCGCGCACACTGCTGATTGATTTGGACCCGCAATGCAACGCTTCATCCGGCTTGGGCATCGCTCCAGCCCCGCGTCATCCGCTCATTCTCCGTCAGCCCATCCACGAATCGGTCATTCCCGCAAAAATACCAAACCTCGAACTTCTCCCCGGCAGCCGCAGCTTTCAGGACGTGGACGCCCTGGCCCGCAGCGATGAAAGCCAGGCCGATTTGCTCCGGCAGCACCTGCTCCGCGAACTCGAAGGGTACGATTTCGTTCTTATCGATTGCCCGCCATCGCTGGGGACACTGACGCAAACCGCGCTTTCCGCCTCCACGGAAGTCCTGATGCCGATCCAGTGCGAATACTTCGCTATGGAGGGGCTGACACAGATGATTCAGGTCATTCGGGGTGTGATGCAGCGATTTCCCGGACGGCTCGAATTCGGAGGCATCGTTTTGACGATGTATGAAGCAGCACTGGAATTGACGCACGAAGTGGATGCCGAAGTCAGGGATTTCTTCGGCGAGATTGTGCTGGGGACGGTTGTGCCGCGGGACGTGGCGGTGGCGGAAGCCCCCAGCCACGCCTCCAGCGTGCTGGATTACGCTCCCCGCTCTCGCGGGGCGCGGGCTTACATCGAACTCTGCATGGAGGTACTTGAGCGTGAGTAAAGACCGACGGCTTGGGCGGGGACTGGCGGCACTTCTGGGCGCGCCGCTGTTTGACGAACAGAACCAAACTAGCGCAGGTGATCCTGCGCCGCCATTACAAGGTGCTAGCACGCTGGCGAGTTTCACGCCTCCGTCACCATCGCTCGAAAAACCCGCGGTCGAAAACGGCGGCCTCCTCCAACTTGCCGTGGACGAAATCGAGGAAAATCCCTTCCAACCCCGCCGGGATTTCAGCGAAGCGGAAATCGCGTCGCTGGCCGAGAGCCTGAAGGAGCATGACATGCTCCAGCCCGTACTTGTGCGGCGCGTGAATGGACGGTACCAGCTCATCAGTGGCGAGCGGCGTTTACGGGCCTCGAAACTGGCGGGCTGGAAAACGATTCCTGCCCGTCTGCGTGAAGCCGATGATCGCCTGGTGGCGGAACTGGCCATCGTCGAGAACTTGCAGCGGCAGGATCTCAACCCGATTGAAAAGGCTCTCTCTTTCAAGCGGTATCTCGATGAGCATCGCTGCTCGCAGGAAGACCTGGCTCGCCGTTTGAAAATCGATCGCAGCACCATCGCCAATCTGATGCGCCTCTTGGAGCTGCCGCAGACGGTTCTCGACTGTCTCCGCAACGGTATTATCACCGCCGGCCACGCCCGCGCGCTGCTACCGTTGGGCGATGACCGCGAACAGATTGAGATGTGTGGCCGAATCGGAAGAGAAGAACTCAGCGTCCGTGACGTGGAACGGATGGTCGGCGAGAAGCTGCTGGAGGAGGATGGCGAGCATGACTTGCTCCCCGGACCTGGCAGCGAGACGAAACGAAAAAAGAAGGCCGGTAGCGAGCAAGTGGCGGCTCTCGAACAGGAACTGCGGCTGGCACTGGGAATGAAGGTCGAAATCAAGCAGTCTTCCGCCGGTAAGGGAAAGCTCGTCGTCCATTTTCAGAATCACGACGAGTTCGAGAGCTTGCATAACTCGCTGACGGAATCGCTTGGCGGCGGCGGATTGAAGCGGGCGGCGTAAAACAAAAGTACTCCTCACGCTCCGCGTGAGGACTTTCATCTCGCGGAACGAGATGGGTCCTATTCTCTTGGCAGGCTGGAAGCCTACCCCACAAAATAAAACAGCCCGCGGTTCCTTTGGGGGAGCCGCGGGCTGCTTGTTTTTGGTGAAAGGAAAGAGGAGTAACCTTACGATTTGGAGAGGGCCGCGTCCTTACAGCCCCCGGTTTGCTCGCCAGGTGGATCTTGCATGTGGGCCCCTCCTTCTTGTGTAGATTGGATTTTTCGCTCGTCGCCGACGTGGTTGCTGGCGACGCTTCTTGTTTATCAAACTCTGGTCAGGGGCCGCAATAGTTTTTGGGAAATTCCAGCTACAAAAACTCAAGTTTTCCCTCGCAGCGTGCCGGTGGTGACGACTGGTAAAACTTCGCGGGGGGGCCGGTCTCATTTCGCCCGGAATTCAGTATTCCTGCTACAATTCGGGATTCGGAAAGAACCCATTTCACGTAGCAAAAGGAAGCGAAAATGTCCCGCTGGCTGATACTCTCCCTGATGGCAACCGGCCTGCTTGTCACGCCGCTTACGGCCCAAGATACTCCCGCGTCCAAAACCAAGGCCAAAGTCGAACCAAAGGCCGGACCACCCAAAACCAAAACGGAAACCAAGCCAAAGACCGAACCCCCCAAAGCCGAGCCTCTCGATGAAAAGACCGTCAAGGAGCGGGCCAGCTATGCGATTGGGATGAATTTTGGCAAGAACCTGGCACAGGGAATCAAACAGGACGGCGCGGATGTCGATCTCGACTTGCTGCTCCAGGGGATTAAGGATGCGTTGACCAAAGCTAAACCAGCCTATTCGGAACCAGAGTTGACCGCCGCCATTGAAGCGTTTGGCAAGGCACTCGAAGCGAAAGCCGCTACGGCCGGCAAGGCTGCCGCGGAAAAGAACAAGAAGGAAGGAGACGCCTTCCTTGCACAGAACAAGAAGGAAAAGGGAGTGCAGACGACGGCTACCGGCTTGCAATACAAAGTGATCAAGGGGGGCGATGGCAAGGCACCCCAGAAAACCGACACCGTTCGCGTGCATTATCACGGCACTTTGCCTGACGGCACGGTCTTCGACAGCAGCAAGGATCGTGGCGAGCCGATTGAGTTTCCGGTAACGGGCGTCATCAAGGGGTGGACTGAGGCGCTTCTTAAGATGAAGGTCGGCGATAAGTGGATGCTTTACATCCCCTCTGACCTCGCCTACGGCCCCCAGCAGCGCAGCGAAGCCATCGGCCCCAATCAGGTCCTGGTGTTTGAAGTAGAGCTGCTGGGGATTGTGGGTGAAAAGTAAGCGATTTACTTTTTCAGCAAAAACGCCGCCAGGTCCTTGAGTTCCTGCGGCGTCAAGTTATCAACCAGCCCGGCGGGCATGATCGATTGCTCGCTGGGCTTTTTCCGTTCGATGTCCCGTGGGTGAATGCGGTGAACGCGGCCATTCTGGTCCGCCAGTTTCAGCGTGCCGTCGACTTCTTCACCGACATAAAGTCCGGTGATCGCTTCGCCGTCGTTGGTGAGAATGACCCACGGAGTGAACTGTGGAGCCATCTCGCGGCTGGGCTGGACGAGCGACTGGATGAACCGCTCGCGGGACATCGATTTGGCGATGGTCGAGAGATCGGGGCCGACCGTGTAGCCGCGGCCCTCGTATTCGTGGCAGCGGAAGCAACTGCCGACTCGGAGGTGGAAGAATACTCGCTCCCCAGCAGCCGCATCTCCTTCGCCGATGGCGAGCTCGAGCCAGGCGGGCAGATCCTCGGACTTAGGGAGATCCTTCGGAGGATTGCGGTTGATGACTCGTTGCGCGAGCACCTTGTGCGGCCCCTCAAGCTTGTCGCCCAGTTCGGCAAGTTGTTGTTTCTCTTTGGGCAACAGGTCGAAGCCTCGCAATGCCCGTAAGGCCTCGTCCGCGACTTCGGGCACCTTGTCGTCGGCAAGTTCCAGGAGCAGCTTTCGATCCTCGCGGTTGCCCGGAGACAGCCCGAGGATCGCCTCGCACCGCTCAATCGCCGAAAGACTCTCGTTCCTGCCGATCTCGCGGAGCTCGGACCAGCGCTCCGCCTCTGGCCGCTGGCGAATGGTGCGCACCGCTTCCAGCCGAATGGCGGCGTCGGAATCCTTCAGTAACTTCTTGAGGAGTTCCACGGTCAGTTGCGGATGATCGGGCCGCAAACTGCGGATCGCAAAGCGGCGGATGACGGTCGGCGTGGTTTCACCGGAGTTGAGGATTTTGAGCACGTACTCTTCGCCCGCCGATTCCAGCCCAGGATCCCGTTTTGGTTCTTTCCGCTCCAGGAGATCGAGGGAGGCGAGGCAAGCCTCAAAGAGCTGCCGTGTGGTGGCCCGTTTTTCCAGGCACTCAAGCAGGTTGCCCTTCTGCTCCTGGCGGCGGCCTTCGCCGATCCAAATGACCGCTTGCAGGCGGACTTCGGCATAAGGGGACTTAAGCATGTAGGGGGTCAGTTCAGCTTCGTATACCGGGTTTGCCTGACGGAGTCCTTCGTCCAGAGCAACTCGATAGGCAGCATCCTTGTTCTCCTTGATCATTTCACGAAAGCTCTCGATGTTCTGAGAGTTGACGGGAAGCGTTGCTGAGGCTGGATCGATGGCGATGAACCGAGCGATGGCTTGATAGAGGAATGGATCGAAGAAATATCCCGTGGGATCCTTAACGGGTGCCAATTCCGACAGGTGGAGCCCAGCCCTGACGGACGCAACAACAGACTCGTCCCATTGCTTGAGCGACGTGAGAACATTGATCTTTGCCTCGTGATTCCAATCTTTTGGTAGCGAATCGACCTCTTTGACAAAGGCCCGAAATAATTCCGGATGGCGAAGCGCCACAAGCGAAGCGGCTTCTTGGAGTGCCGGCCGATTGGCAAGATAAGTGCGGGCGGCAAGCGAACGGGCGCGGTCATCCTTGCAAGCTGCCGCGAGTCCGAGCAGAGTCTCCTTGTTGAGCTTTCGGGCGGCTGCTTCTCGCCAGGGACCGTGCGGAGACTTGATTCCAAGTTCAGGCTCCTCCGGGCGATTGGGTTTGGGCTGGTTCTTAGCTGACAGCCGCCAGACTCGCCCCTTGCCGTGAAGCTCGTAGGACTTGTCGACCCAGTCGCTGAAGAAGAGGGAGCCATCGGGCGCGAGGGCCAAGCCGACGGGACGGAAGTTATCTCCGCCGGTGATGACCGGAGTCATTTCCGCGGTGAAGCTAGCACCGCGAGGCTTGAGCTTGTAGCGCTCCAAACGATGGTCCCCCCAGGAAGTGACGAGCAGGTCGCCGATGTATTCGCTCGGCAGGTTGTCTGACTCGTACGCCAGCACGGTGCAGGGGGCTTCGCCGGTCCCCGCCACCATCGGCAGCGTACCGGGCAGTTCGCCGTTCCACGCCGTGAAGGGATGCACTCCCTTGCGGCCGTTGCGAAAGCGATAGCCGTAGTCGCCCCCTTCGACGATATGGAGCAAGCGGCAGGGAGGCCGCGAATCGGGATCGTTATCAACCGAGAACAGCCGGCCGAAGGCGTCAAAGCCGACGTGGAACGGGTTCCAGAAGCCGGTGGCGAATCTGCGGAGGTTCTTGCCGTCTTTGTCGCAGACATAGATGTTGCCCCCTTCGCCGCCGCCAGCAAGGCTCTTGCCATCGCTGCCGATCAACTTGTAGTCAGCTCCCAGGTTTTCGCCAAAGCCAAAACAGACATTGTCGGCCATATCAAACGCAAAGCCGGAAAGACCGTTGTGCGGATAGTCTCCCTTGGTCTCGAGGTGGGCAATCGGCGATCGTTCGTCGGATTTGCCGTCGCCGTCCTTGTCTCGCAGGCGAAAGATTTCGGCCCTTGTCGCGACGTAGACCGAGCCATCATGAAAGACGGCCAGGTTCATGGTGTGCTTCGTCCCCTCAAAGAACACGCTGATCTTTCGGGCCTTGCCGTCGGGGCCAAAATCTTGCATCAACAAGATGCGGTCGTGCTTCGGACCGTCGTATTTCTGCGGTGGGAAGTGGGTGTGGCTCTCAATGACCAGGACGCGGCCTTGGCTATCCACCGCCAGGCCGGTCGGCGTCCGCACATCCGGCGACTCCGCGACCAGTTGCAGTTGCAGGCGGTCGTCGTGAACCTTGGGCAGCTCGGCGGGTGCGGCAGCGAATAGAAACAGTGTGGTTGTCAGCGCGGCGATATTCATGGCATGATTCTCCTGGCACAGATTCTATCAGGAGCAGGCGACAACTTCATGAGCGCAGGACGACACTTGACGATGGCGGAACTGGAAGCAGGACTGCCGGAAATTCGCCGCTCACCGCGGGATGAGGGGCGACTTGAGATGATCGTAAGCCGGCCGCGGACGGGGGAGCGGGAGATTTTGGAGCGAGCCGAGCTGGATATTGAGCTAGGGCTGGTCGGCGACAATTGGCAGGCCCGCGGCAGCTCCATGACCGAGAACGGCGCGGCTCATCCCGAGATGCAATTGAATTTGATGAGCTCGCGGGCGATTGAGTTGATCGCCGCCGAGAGGAGCCGCTGGCAGTTGGCCGGGGATCAACTCTTTGTGGACCTCGACCTGTCCGGGGAGAATCTGCCGCCGGGGACGCGGCTGGCCATTGGCAGCGCCATTATCGAAGTTACCGCAGAGCCGCACACGGGATGCAAGAAGTTTGTGGATCGGTTCGGGCTGGAAGCGATGAAGTTTGTCAATTCGCCGATGGGAAGAGAACTGAACCTGCGCGGGATTAATGCGAAAGTCGTGAAGGCGGGAACAGTCGTGGTGGGAGACGTCATCAACAAGCAATGAGCCGACGTTCTGGGCAGGCTGGAAGCCTACCCCACTTTAGCGGTCGCGTTCCAGGAGGACGACGGAGGTATCGTCCATGCGGCCGGCTCCCTTGGTGGCGCGGTTGGACGCGGCGAACAGTTCTTCGAGGACCTCTTCCAGCGGCAGATGGGCGGTTTCCTGGAGGGTCTTGGTAATTCCCGCCAGTCCAAATTGCTGATGCCGCTCGTTGTCGTTGGGGAAGGCTTCTTCCAGCCCGTCCGAATAGAGCAGCACGCGGGAGCCGGGAGGAATCTCGACGAAAACGGAGGGATATTCCCAGTCCTCGGCGACGACGAGCGGGAGGCCGCATTGTTCGGCCACTCCCAGCGGGCGGACTTCGTTAGTGGCGAGGTCGTGAATCAGGGGAATTGGGTGGCCGGCGGAGGTCCATTGCAGCATGTGCCGCTCGGTATCGAGGCTGCCGTAAAGCAGCGTGATGAAGCCGCCGCTGTCCCCGGACACGACGGTGCTGCGGCAGAGGCGGCGGTTGACCTCGGTCACGAATTCCGCCGTGTCGGGATAGGACTGGTCGCGGATCATGCCGATGAGCGTGTGCATGGTCATGATTGACATGCAGGCCCGCATGCCATGTCCCGCGGCGTCCCCCAGAATCATGATCAGCGTGTTGTCGCGGACGCGGAAGGCGTCGTAGTAATCGCCGCCGGCCATCACCACGGGCTTGTCCCCCAGGACGCGAATCTCCGACGGCTCGTAGCGGGCCACGACTTTGTAGCCCGCCACTTGCGGCAGCGTGGCGGGAATCACAGACTCCTGCAACTGACGCACGGATTCGACTTCTTCCCGCAACTTGTCGGCGAGCAGCCGGGCCCGTTGGGCGAGGACGGACTGATAAGCTGCTTCCAGCATCGTGGTGAGCAGCATGATGAACTCGCCGCTGCTGTCGCGGAGCATGTAGGAATGCAGCCCAGCGAGGATGAACTTGGCGATATGACTGAGTTCCCCTTGGAACCATGCACCGACGATGGGGGTGTCCGGGCGCTCCCGGCGAATGCGCTGAAAGAGGGCAAAGCACTCCTGCTGGGCGGGAAAATTCAGCGCCAGGAGGATAACTTCGTAGTGTCCAGTTTTGAGCGCGGCTTCGAAATCGGCTGCATTGCCGAAAACGTCCGCGGTGTTATCGCCGATGTTGAGAAACGACTGAATCGTTTCGCCTTCAACCGAATTGTCCCAGCCCACAAGAATCTGCATGGCGATGGTTCCTCCTGGGCAGCCGGCGCGGCAAAAACTGCCATCTGCGCAGCAGACAACACCAACCGATTTCGAGCCCCGCCCAAGTGCGGCCCGATCATCGCCCTCCCTCAACCCCAATAAGATTTGATGCTTGGAAGGGACTCGTTATTGGGAAAACAGTGCCTTCCAGAAAAACCCCAGGAAAATTCGGGAACTAGGATTCGAACCTAGAATGACGGAACCAAAATCCGTAGTGTTACCGTTACACCATTCCCGATTGTCTGGCAGGGCCCAGGTCAATTCTACGTACCCTCAGAGACGCGCCAACCCGGTTGTCCGTTCGGTGACGCCCCATTCCAGGCTGAATCAGCTTTGCCGCCATTGTATGTTAACGATGGCAAACGAAAGCTGCTCCAGCTCAATCGCCAAATCAACCCCTTCCAGATTGACGTGCCTCGGCACGGTGATGGTGACCGGCGCGAAATTGAGGATGCCTTGAATGCCCGCCGCAACCAAGGCATCGGCAACTTTCTGAGCCGCGGGGGCTGGCACGGCGATGATGGCCAGACGAATGCCCAGTTTGGGGACGATTTCCACGATGCGATCGAGGTGATAGACCGGAATGTCCTCGAATTGTCTGTTGACCTTGGCGTCGTCCACATCAAAGACGCAGGCTACCTCGAACCCCTGATGGGTGAAGCCGCGATAGCCCAGAAGGGCTCTGCCGAGGTTTCCCAAACCGACCATGGCAATCGGCCAGCGCTGATTGGTTCCTAGGATTTCCTTGATCCGGGTGATGAGCTCACTGCAACGATACCCAATGCCGGGATAGCCAAACTGACCAAAATAGGCCAGGTCCTTGCGTACTTGAGCATCCGTAAACTCAAGCAGCTTGCCAAGTTGCGTGGAACTGGTAGTTTCGCTCCCGTCCCGCACCAGTCGCTGTAACTCCCGTAGGTACAAGCTAAGCCGATTGATAACAGCCTTCGGAATCGGACCCAAAGCGGAGGAGTCAGCCGGCTTGTCAGTGGGCTGCGTCATTTCAGTCGCTGGGAAGGTAAGGAACAGTCCAATCCGATAGGCAGTCCCTCCATTCTATGTCTCCCGGTGCCTCCGTCCAAGGACGCCCAGCGACTCTTCCTGCGCGCAAAAACCGCTTCCCGAGAGGGAAGCGGCTGTTTTGAGCGTCGCTTGTTTGCGGAACAACTTCAGATGGCGAGCCAACTACTTGGTGTAGTCGGCCGCGCTGTAGATGTTGCCATTGGTCTTGTTATAGATCCAGCCAAAGGCCGTGTCGTTGGCGGTCGGATCGGCCGTGACCACTTTCAACAGGTTCTGTTTGGTCGGGTCGACCACCGCGGGGTTGAACGGGATCGACTGCAAATAGGGGCCAAGCGCCGGCGTACCTGTGGTAGTACCGTCCGCGTTCGTCTTGGTGGTGAACTGTAGCGTGATGGCTGCAGCGTCGGCTCCGGTGGGAACCAGGCCCCCGTGTTGAGCCTTGTAAATCGCAATTTGCGAGCGGAGCGTGCTCAGATTGAAGAGCGACGTGCTATTCCTAGCGTCGGTCGTCGAATCGGTGAACTGCGGAATGACCGCGGCAGCCAGAATCGCCAGGATGACGACCACAATCAGGACTTCAACGAGCGTAAACGCTGATCGACGAGTCATACGAGACATAAAGAGTGTGCCCTCACGTTTGCGAACCCTGCGGCAGCAGCTCGAGAGCCGTTGGCTCTCACGGACCCCTGCCGCGTGTGAATGGAACTTGAAACAGGTGGGCTACTCACCGGCGAGCGGCGTCCGCTGGTTGATTCTTCCAGCCACCGCCTGTCACCCGAGATTGCCGTTACAGATTTCTAGGTTGCCGTTTGGTGCGAGTCAAAAAAAATGGAACGGGATATTTAATTTCCCCTATTGGCAAACTCTTCATTCCTTGCAGCGCCATCCCCGTCGCTCTCCGACACCGGGCAGGTGAATCCGCATGCTAGCAACCATTCGCACTACCTTTCCATTCGGAATAATCGCGCCTCGTTTCTCCTAAACCATGTATCCGTCATTAGTTAGCCATCGAAACAGCTCACCTTCTCAGGAAAAGTCTCTGGGAACGGCTCATTTTCTCCAGGCCTCCCATTACAGCCCGCTAGCCCAGTTTGACGATGTATTTCCCAACCGGTCCCTGCGCCGGCAAGCTGCGCGCTTGCTCGGAGCAGTTGAGGATTACGCGGCAAAAGCCCGCCTGACACGAGTCTGCGGGTTGCACCGGATGTGAGCCAAGTAGACCGGGATACCCCGCATTGGCGAATTACCTCGCCAGACCAGATGCACCACTTCCACGTTCGAACAGCAGTGAAGGAGAAGCAAATGAAGACCCTGATGGGCCTCCCGATTGTCGCGGTGCTCCTGACCGTGATCTCGGTGAACACCACCCAGGCCGCCTGTTGCGGCGCCGTCAGCTATAAGCATGTCGGCTGCACAGACCCGGTCAGCTATGGCTGCGCCAAGCAGCAGTGCCACACCGTGATGAAGACCTGCCGCGAAGTCGTGTACGAAAAGCAGTCTTATACCTGCTATAAGAATTGCTACAACACGACCTACGAGGACAAGGTCATCGACTGTGTCAAGAACGTCCGCGAGACCCACTATCGCGAATGCTCGTACACCGTCTGCAAGCCGGTCTACGAGACCCACTACCGCACCTGCAACTACACTGTTTGCAAGCCGGTTTGGGAAACCAAGACCAAAGACGTCTGCTACACCGTTTGCAAGCCGGTCTATGAAACCAAGACCCGCTGCGTCACGGTCTGCAAGCCGGTTTGGGAAACCAAGACCAAGGACATCTGCTACACCGTCTGCAAGCCGGTCTGGGAAACCAAGACCCGCGAGATTTGCTACACGGTCTGCAAGCCGGTCTGGGAAACCAAGACCCGGGACATCTGCTACACCGTTTGCAAGCCGGTCTATGAGACCAAGACCCGTGAATACTGCTACACCGTCTGCAAGCCGGTCTATGAGACCAAGACGCGGACCTACTGCGTCAACGTCTGCAAGCCGGTCTACGAGACCTGCACGCGGGAAGTCTGCCAGACGATTTGCAAGCCGGTTCACTACACCAAGGAAGTGACGGTCTGCTCGGGCCACTGGGACACCCAGGTGACCGAGTGCCCCGGCGCTTGCATTCGGAAGCGGGTTCGCGAGCCCGGCTGCTGGACCTGGGATCCCTGCTGCTGCCGCTGCGTCTATACGCCCGGCTGCTGCAAGATCGTGGAGTGCCAGCTCCCGCCGAAGCAGATCTGCAAGAAGGTCTGGGTCCCCTCGACCGAGGTCAAGACCATCAACTGCGTCCGGTATGAGCGGGAAGTCGTGAAAAAGACCGTCCCCTACACCACCTGCCGCATGGTGAGCGAGACCCAGCAGCGGACCTGCAACTACACGGTCTGCCACATGGTTCCCGAAACCAAAACCCGCACCTGCACGTACCAGGTTTGCCACATGGTCCCCCAGACCATCAAGAAGACCTGCACGTATAAGGTCTGCCACATGGTTCCCGAAACCTGCACCAAGACCTGCACCTACAAGGTCTGCCGCATGGTTCCCGAAACCTGCACCAAGCAGATCTGCTACAAGGTCTGCCACATGGTTCCGGAAACCAAGACCTGCACGTACCAGGTTTGCCACATGGAACGCCAGACCTGCACAAAGCAAGTTTGCTACCGGGTTTGCCACATGGAAAAGCAGTGCTGCACCAAACAGGTGCCGTACACCACGTGCCGTATGGTCCCCACGACCTGCATCAAGCGGATTCCCTACTGTGTCTGCAAGCAGGTGCACTACACCTCCACCATCAAAGTTCCCCACACGACCTGCACCAAGGTTCCCTACACGGTGACCAAGTGCTGCCCCCGCGTGGTTTGCAAGCAAGTTCCGGTGACGGTCTGCTGCCCTGACCCGTGCTGCGGCCGACGTCACGGTTGCAATTGCGGTTCGTAGGTTGGAAGCCTCCTTTCGCTGGTCGGATGCTGGCTGAAGGACATCTGGTCTGGCTTAAACCCCGGCGGCTCGGTTCAGGACGAACCGAGCCGCCGGTTTTCATTTCTTGGCAAAGAAGCCCGCTGACTCCGTGAGCGGAGCCCCCTCGCCCCCTGGGAGAGGGCCGGGGTGAGGGTCCATGCCTTCCGCTAACCCGAAGCGCCAGCGAAAGAGCCCCGCCCTTAACACTCGCCTCTGACCTTCCACTCGCCCCCGCGCGATAACCGGCTGAGAAGGCACCGTGATTCATTGATTCAGCGCTCCATTTTCGCGCGAATCTGAATCAACCTCCTCTCCACAACTCCTTATCCCACCCCCACTTCCGCCCAGACGCCTGACCAGCCGCCCTCCTGAATCACCCATTTCTTGATTCATCAAAAACCCCATCATTCCTAGGGCTGTATCATCTATTTTATAACCTGTTTTTAACACACACCTACACAATCGCTCAGCATCTTAACGGCACATTATCTTCCCTTACAACCGACATGTCAAAGAACAAGTTGGAGCGATCGCCTTCAGGCAGTCAGGTTGGAGTCCCGGCTTCAGCCGGTCTTCAAATTCCGCCAGTAGGCGGGACCCCAGCACCCCCTCCATGCCCGCGCGCAGCTCCGCCGAGTACTATACGGAAGTTTAGTAAAGTAGGTTGGCACAGTCAATAGGTCGCCACAAAGATTTCCCGAAATATTACATTCGGGATTAGGCAGCGCCGGCAACCAGCTTTCGGGCCAGATTGAAGGCGGCAGACAACGCCACCGGCACCTCCTCGACCTTCCGGGCCATCGCGTATTGCCAGTGCCCATAGCTCCCGTCGGCATTCAGGGCCGCGACCCACCGCTGGGCGGCGACTTTCTTCACTTCGTCCAGCGGGTCATATCCCTTCGTCTCCAGCACCAGGTAAAACCCCTGTTCGGCGCGAGTCCCCCGGTGCTCGGCGCGGGTCTCCTGCCATTCGGCGCGGGTCTCCTGACCCCGCCGAAATGTCGGACCGAAGGTCTCCCCGCCCGCCGCCAAATGGAGACCTGCGGTCGGCCCGGTGGGCGAGGTCGGAGACCTGCGCCCAACATCTCCGCTGCGCCCAACTTCGAAATTCCCCTCCACTGCCAGCCGCACGGCAAAGTCGGCCAGATAGTCGTGCTTCTGGCCGTTGTGAAGATACGGAATGGCAAAACCCAGCCCGGCGTTCTTCACAAACGACGCGGTCGCTAGGTGCCGGTCGATGTGGAAGGCCGCCGCCTGCTCCCAGCGGATGGTGTCGGCGACGACGTAGTTGACGTGCGACTTCACCACCTCCCGCACGTCCTTGCTGGTCCAGTAATCGACGTCCGCGGTCGAAATCGCCCGCCGGTTTGCCTCATAGCGAGGGACTTCCGGGGCCTCCCCGCGGGACGTATCGGGCCGAATCGCCGACAAGAGCCGTTCGATGGCCAAAGCGTACCAGTGCCCGGCAGCCAGGTCGATTTTCTCCGCCGGAGGGGCCGCGAAGACCTTCTTTTCGACAAACTCCCGCACGATGGCGAGTAACTGCGGAAACAAGACGTGCGGCGTCGCCTCGCAGTGTCCCTGCGACAGATAATCTTTGGTCAAAGCCTTCGCCATGTCGAATTCCATCTCCTGCAACCGCCGGCGGTACGGCTCCAGCGTCACGTCCTCGCTCCGTCCCGGTCCAGACAACGTCATCTTCCCCCGGTCGCTCATCGACAGCCCCTTCACCTCCGTGGCGAGCGGCGTTTGCAGCGGATCGATCATCACCGGCGCAACCTGCCCCCAGTCAATCGTCACCCGGTTCCGCACCGCCTGCGTATACCCTTCCACGCGCGGAATCGTGATCTCCAACTGGGCCTTCGCCGGAATCGCATGGACGTGATGCCGTTTGGGGCGAGGAGTCGCCGCGCCGGCGGGGTTCGCCTTGAACGGAATCACCTCGAACGGGACTCCAAACACCTTGGCGACTTCTTCGGTCAGCAATCCATTTTCATCCGGCTCATAGTCCATCCGCCGGAGGCCGCGCCCGACCACCTGCTCGCAGAGGAGCTGCGACATGAACGGCCGCAGGCCGATGATGTGGGTCACCGTGTTGCAGTCCCACCCTTCCGTGAGCATCCCCACGCTCACGATGCACCGCACGTCACGCCCCGGCGGATGGAGCGGCCGCTCGAGCTTCTCCGCCAGTTCCTCAAAACCCGGTTCGAAATGCGGACCTCCCGAGGGATTCCGCGGCCAATCCCGCTTCCCCACCGTGTTGAGCGTGGCCCGCATCCAGAGCGTTTCGTCCCCTTTGGCTCCCCCGAGATCCTCCGCCTCGCCAATCACTTTGCTGTCCACCCGGATCGTGTGCTCCGTCTGGTCCGTGTTCCGAAAGCCCCGAATCTTCAGCGGTGGAATCCCCGCCGGCGGCTTGTCCTCGGCAATCCACTCGTACATCACCTTCGCCAGGGCCGAATTTTTGCAGACGATGATGAACACCGGCGGCCGCGGATCGTCCAGCTCCTTGTCGCTCCCCCGCCGCTCGAACTCCTTCTGCCACAATCCCGCCAACATGGCAATCGGCATATTGGCCTATTTCAAAATCGCCTCCGGCTTGGGGTTCGCCTTCCGCCCGCCGCGCTCCGTCGCCGTGAGCTGCGGCATGATCCAGTGCCAGATGTTGAAACACCCCGGCACGGCGGCTCCTGTGGAATCCCGCACGGCGAGCTGCGGAATCTTGGTCAGCCCGCTCTCGATGGCATCGACCAGACCAAAATCGCTGACTACCCAGGGGAACGGCCGGTTCGCATCCTGCCCCACCCGCCCCAAAAAGTACGGCGTGGCGGACAGGTCCAGGCAAAAGTTGATCCCCCGCTTCTCGTTGATCCGGTCCAGCCCCTCCACCCAGACCGTCGCCTCCTTGTAGAAGTCATCGGCTGCACTGTCGTCCTCGAACTGCTCTTCCTCCCCCTCATCCGGCTCCTCCCGCTTGATGCGGTAGGCGTGGTGGGCCTCGTCGTTGAAAACGAGAATATTCTTTTTGCCGCGGGCCCCTTCCTGGTCCAGAATTCGCCGCACCAGAGCCGTGTCGCTCTCGACATAGTCGACCGACTCGACATGCACCTCAATCAGGTTTCCCTGCTCGTCCTTCTTCTCCTCCAAAACGGTAAGCTGCCCGAGGTCCATCTGCTGCTTGAGGGCTTCCGGCGTCAGATACCGCGTCCCCCGGGCGGTCGTGGTCTTCACGCCGATCTTGATCCGCTCTTTCCGCCGCACCTGTTGCCCCGCCTTGATCACCCGCGCACTCGTTCCCCCCGCTTGCATCCCCTTCGGCTCAAAGACGTGCCAGTTGGTCACCAGCACCCGCCCCTGCGTCAGATCGGTCCGCAACTCCGGCGGCACCAGATCCCGCGTCACATACAGGCTCGCGTCCCCGTTCTTCGGATCGAGCTCCGAGAGCCGCGTCCTGATCGTCACGTTCGGGCAGACGATCAGCACCACGTCGGAAAACCGGGCGTCCCCGCGGCTGTTCACCTTGTTGAGAATGCTCCAGGCCGCCAGCATCCCCATCACGGTCGTCTTGCCGCTGCCGGTGGCCATCTTGCAGGCATAGCGGAGAAACGCCTTCTTCCCCTCGGCAAGCTGCTCGGCGGAAAGCTCCTCGCGGGGGACGCTGATCCCCTGCAAAAAATCGCTCCGGGCCTCGGTCAAAAAAATCACCGTCTCCGCCGCCTCGAGCTGGGCAAAGAACCGGTTCCACCGCCGCCCTTCCCGCCGCCAATGGGCGAGGAGATCCAGCGTCACCCGCGTCGCCCCCGGATACCCCGCCAGCCGCCAGGCCTTCACCTAATCGCGGATGGTGTTGACGAGCGGCAGCGGCACGGCGATCCCTCCCGTCCGACCCTGCTTATCCGCCGGCCCCTTCGGATCGCGATAGAAATAAGTCGCCGGCCGCCGGCCCTCGCGCATCTCCGGCTGCTCCCCTTCCTGGATGAAACAATGCGCCTGCGGCTCCTGGTAGGGGGAGCAGATGATCGGCTGGGGAACTTCGAAGTCGGACATGGTCTTCTCTTTCTTTGCAGCCCCGTAGGGGCGACCATACGATAGCCCAGGGCGCAGCCCTGGGTACGCCACAAAACAATCGTCCAAGCCCCGAAGGGGCGCCGAAATCCGCCCGCGCCGTGGCACGCAACCATCGTCACGCCGCGTTTCGTCCGTCGCCCATTACCGCGCCCCTGCGGGGCTTCCGAATCATTTTTCCACATTACCCAGGCCTGCGACGGCGAAGCGCCGCCTGGGCCTGGGCTATCGTATCTCCGCCCCTGCGGGGCTAAATGCAAATCAATCCCACACATACCGTTCGTCGATGGCGACCCCGTGCAATTCGCACAACCGTCGGAACTCATCCTGATACGTCTTGATACGGTGATGCTCTTCCTGATTCTCAATGTAATGAAACAGGTCCGGCCGCTTGGACTGGCTGACCGAGAACGCCCCGTAACCGCTTTGCCAATGGAAATCGGAATATTGGCTCCCCATCGTCTTGATCCATTTGGACGTACCCGTCTTGAGCTCTCCAATCACCTTCTTGATCGTGTAGTTACGGGTGAAGTCGCAGAAGACATGCACATGGTCTTCCACGCCGTTGATCAGAATCGGATGGCAATCGAAGTCCTGCAGAATCTTCCCCTTCAACTTGTACATTTCCTTCCGCTGCCCCGCGTCCTTGAGCCAGCGTCCTCGGTTCTTCGTGCTATACACGAAATGAATGAGCAGATTCGAAAGAGTTTGGGACATAAGTCACCTCGTGATGATTTATTGCCGGCCAAGGCCGGGCCGTTTGCAGCCCCGCAGGGGCGACCATACGATAGCCCAGGTAAACCCGGCCACACTATTTTGGAAGCCCCGCAGGGGCGAGGTAAACAACCCGGCTTGGTAATAATGACAAATCTCCGCTCATCCGCGAGCACCGCCACGGTCGTAACATCCCATTTCTCGGCATAACCCGTTGGCGGCACGCGGGTTGCTGTTCCCCGCTGGAGCCTCGGGTTAGACTGGAACTGTCCCCGTTTCTTTGGCAGATTGGAAACAGGTTTCCTCCTGGCGACCATTCTTTTGGTGGCGCAGAGCGGGGGACCTGATGAACGGCATGGCAACGCAGGCCCAGGATTCGGAGCTGCAGCATAGCTTCGGGCCGCAGGAGATCGGCTTTGATTATCTCCCGCTGGAGCTGACCCCTCCGGATGGGGTCGCGGTGCGCACGCAGCCGGCGGCTAAGGTGCCGTACATCGATCTGAATTCGAATACGCCGTTCGAATTGCCGGATGCTCCGCCCGAACCGGCTGCTTCCGCACCCCCGCGGCCGGCTCCCAAAACCAACGGCAAGCCGCAGGCCGACCGCTCCCCCGGCACTCTTTGGCTGGAGGGGGACGTGCTGATGTGCGCCTGCCCCGACTGCCGGGCGCCGATGTCGGTCCGCCTTTGGCTGATGGCGGCGGACTGCTGGAACTGCGGGGCCAGCATCGAGCTTTCGCAGGAGCAAGAGCGCGAGGCGATGCGGCTGCTCAAAGAGCGGGAAGACTCCGCCGCGACTGCACCTGTTCCTCCTCCCGCGACGCCGGAAAACCGTCAACCGCGCTTCATGGAGCCCGCCACGCGAGTCGCTCCGCCACCGGATGCCCTCACACGGAGTGTGCCGGCGACTTTGGAAGCCGCTCCGGCAGCTCCAGCGACTACCGCGGCCCCGCCACGTCCCGCGCAGCCCCGCCGCCGCCCCGCTCCGCGCCGCAAAGTCGAGAGCGCCTCGTCCTGGCTCCACAAGCTGCTCAAGGATACTCCCGCCTGGCTGATCAGCATGCTGATCCACATGGTGGCCCTGACGTTGATGGGGCTGATCACGTATGAGAAGGACCGAGATGAAGGGGAAACGATCCTCCTTTCTTCGGCCGTTACCCCGGAGCGCGAAAGAGGTGGCGACACGCTCAAAATCAAACAGGAGGATGATTCCCAGTTCGACCTGCCGATTCCGAACCTGTCCGACCTCGAAGACCCGGAGAAGCGACAAGCCCTCCTCGCGGCATCGAACGACGCCAAAGAACTCCGCATCAATGAGCCGATGCGATACCTGCTGCCGGTGGAGGAAGTCCGCAAGCTCGTCCGGAACCCCAACGGCATCCGGAGCGTAATGGCCGCCCGCGACCCGCGGCTCCGGGTGGAGATGGTGGCGAAAGAAGGAGGAACGACGCTCACCGAGGCGGCGGTTGCCCGCGGTCTCAAATGGCTCTCGCTCCATCAGAACAACGACGGCAGTTGGAGCGTGAGCGGCTTTCACACCGCGGCCAAATGCAATTGCAACGGCCAGGGAGGAGTCGACGGCAAGAGCGCGGGGACTGCGCTCGCCATGCTGCCGTTCCTGGGTGCCGGGCAAACCCACCTCGTCGGCAAGTACAAGCACACGGTTTCCCGCGGCTTGCGGTGGATGCTGGATAACCAGGAGGAAGACGGCGACTTGCGGGCCGGCTCCAAGGACAACAGTGGCATGTATTCCCACGGGCAGGCAACGATCGTCCTCTGCGAAGCCTTCGCCATGACTGGCGACGAGCAACTGCGGCTGCCCGCTCAGAAAGCCATCGATTTCATCGTGAAAGCCCAGTATCGGGACGGCGGCTGGCGGTATCAGCCGGGCCCGCCCAACCAGCCGGGCGATACCAGCGTGGTCGGCTGGCAACTCATGGCTTTGCAGAGCGCCCGGGCCGCCAACCTCACGGTGCCGCCGGAGACGCTTGCGATGGCCGAGATGTATCTCGACGGCGCGAGTCAGCGAGACGGAGCCCTGTACGGCTATCAGCGGGGTCACAGCCCGACACCCGCGATGACCGCCGAAGGATTGCTCTGCCGCATGTATCTCGGCTGGAAGAAGAGCAATCCCAACTTGGGCCGCGGCGTGCGGTGGTTGGTGGATGAGAATCTCCCCACGGAGCGGACACCGAACATCTATTACCTGTACTACGGCACGCAGGCCGTGCACCATTTCGGCGGCGAAGAGTGGGACAAGTGGAACGCGCAGATGCGGGATCTGCTCGTCAGCTCCCAGGAAAAGAGCGGGCACGTCGTCGGCAGTTGGGCCCCCCGCGACCAGCACGCCTACGCCGGCGGCCGGATCTATCAGACCAGCCTCTCCATCTGCTGCCTGGAGGTTTACTACCGGCATCTGCCGATTTTCAAGCAGATCGAGCTGGGGGAAAAGAAAACGCCGTAAAGCGACTACTTATCCCGCTCGGGCGTGGCCGCCGCGGTGCCTCGCTGAATGGCGGCCCAAATTTCTTGGCGATGCACGGGGACCTCCTTGGGACACATAATTCCCAGCCGCACTTTGTCCGCGGTGATTTCCACCACCTCCACAACGATGTCCTGGTTAATGACCAGCGCTTCACCCTTGGTTCGAGTCAGGACAAGCATGGCGGACTCCTTTGGCAGCACGGAAGGCTGGGATTCGGCCTTCAGGATTGATGACGCAAGCGGAACTATCACGCAGTTGGCGGTAGGTGTCAAGCAGGCGGGTGCGAACTGCTAGCGTTTGTTCCACCACCCCATCGCAGACATGAACAAGCTGAGCAGAATCGCCAGAAACATCGGACCCGTCAAAAGCACAATCATTCCCGGCAACTGCATCCCGCCGACTCCCTCTTCGGCGCGCATCAAGTAATAGGCCGGAGCGGAGGCCAGGCTGAAAACCGCCATGAGCACCAGCAGCATCGTCAGCGAGAACTGGATAGGACGCCGCTTGGGTGCGGGAGCCTTTCCGCCGGTTGCGGCCGTAGGAGAAATCGGCTTGGGCTTCATTTCATCGCTCCCGATTCGGGCTGACCATTGCCGCCGCAGTGGCGGTCCGCGCCGCTCCGCGGCTTGCCGCCGAACAGCTTATGCACATTCGCCAGAAGCTGCGGCTGAGTCAGATTCGGGCCAATGGGAACCAGCAGGTAGCAGGCGCTCGGGCCGCTGCCGTCCAGAATCACTTGGCGGCCATTGGGGACGCTGTAGCCGGAGGAGCAGGGCTCGTGTCCATGCACGAGGAGCTCCGCCCCGACGAGTTTGGCGAACGCCTCGGCGTTGGCGCTGCGAAAGTCCCGCCCCCAGACCAGGCGAAACAGGCCGCTGCCGCTCTTCCAATCCGTGGGAGTAAGCGTTCGCGTGAAAACCGCCGTATCAAAGCTGTCGCGGTCGCACCTTTCCGGCAGGCTGTGGCTGATGAAGATGCCGCCAGCGACGCGAATGGCAATCGGGCAACTGGCGATGAACTCCATGTAGGCGTTTCGCACCCGCTCCCCTTCGTCGCCATACATCTCAGTGATGCCGGTGCGAAACATCAGGTTGAGCATCTTCCGCGACTTGCAGATGGGAAAATCGCCGAGTTCCGCCAGTTCATGGTTGCTGAGCAGAAAATGAAACCGCCCCGGAAACTCGCACGTCAGGCGGGCCATGTCCTCGAGCATCAGGTGCGACATGCAGCCGCCGTCTCCCGGATACTCCGGCCCGCCGTGGCAGACTTCCTGCATCACCAGGTGGCGCCGCGGGTGGCCGGCCAGATCGGCGATGTCTAAAAGTCGCCGCAGATTCAAGCGGTTACCGTGCAAGTCGGCCACCACCATCACATCGTCGCCGTGTTCAGGCAGCAGCTCGACAACATTCCCGGCCCTGGAGGCGCAGGCACGATTTCGCTCCGCCGCCGCGCGGCAAAGGTCAATCATCCGTTCCGCAATCGTGGTGGCGACAGCCATAGAGAGTCTCTTGTCAGCCTAACACCTTGCTTGGCGCTAGTCCATCATTGATCCACCATCGGCAGGGCTCTTCCGAGTTTCACTCTGTGAAGCAGAGTCCGACACCAGCCCGACGCACAAGCGAGGGAAAGGCGTGTTGTACCGGTGCGACGTCCAATTCCCTCGTCTGCGCGGCGGGATAGTATGTTGTGCCGCTTGAGACACGGAGTAGCCCAGCCACCATCGGGCACCCGCTGCCGCAGGAAGGATGGCCACTCGAATGTCGGCCAGTCCCCTATATTCCGCGTAACCCTCACCGCTCCACCACGGTCGGCGGGGCAGTTTCACGCAAAAGCGGGCTCCCTGCGTGCGGAAGTTAACCTATATTTCAGGGAGCTCGCCTGCGCGAATCCGCAGTGAGGCCGGACATGCAAAACGAACAACGCAAAAATTATCGCATCCCAGTTCCGGAGGGGCGGGACCACGCCGCGCTGCAGGTTGGCGGGCAGCAAATGAACGGGCGCATCCTCGACGAGTCTTCCGGAGGCTTTGCCGTCGCGTTGCGGGGGGACGTAGACGTCCAGCAGAACCAGGTCCTCGTCCTCAAGACGGCGACGGGCCGCTATGAAACGAGGGTCGCTCGAGTCGAGTACTTTGATGATGGCAAACTTGTGGGGCTGATGCGACTGCGGGACTTTTCCGATGCGGCTGACAAGGAAGTCCGCGTTTCGTCGTGGCGTGACTATTTCTTCATGCCACAGCAATCGACGGTCGCGGGAGGAGGCTGGACGACCGGAATGGTTTCAACCTTGGTCGTGGGAGCGGTGCTCTTCTTCTTTGCAGCCTATTTCTTCAGGTTTTCTCTCGATCGGCGAGCCCCGGCAACGGATCCGCAGCTCCAGCAATTAACCGACGCAGCCATCGCGGAAATCGAAAAGGTCCGCGAGGCGAACCTGAAGGCAGATCAGCTCGCGAGGGAAAAAGAGAGCAGCTCCAGCAAAGGTCGCCGTTCTTCGCAATTTCTCCGCCAGCAGGCCAAATTCTCCAGCGAGGTCTTGTATCGTTTGCGCCTGGACTCGGACCAGAGCCGTCGCATTCGGGACATTCTCAGCCGCACTTCGGGCGATGTGACTTCTGCGGAAACGGAGATTCGTTCGGTGCTGACCGCCGAGCAGGCCCAGCAGTGGCAATCGTTGTCTCCCTAAAGTGGGATGTCGCTCGCAAACTCCCCGTGAGCCTCCCCACTTAACACCAGTTATGCCGGGAATGCCGTTTTGTTCAATTTTTCCGCCTTTGCCGCCGATGCTCTTTCGTAGGTGGCCTTTCCGCAAGGCCCTATTCTGCCGGCGACTGGCCGGCCTGACCCACGTCTTTCAAGGAATCACCGGCCATGAAGGCTCGCCTCCTCTGCGCTCTCGCGCTACTCGTTGCCTGTGCCGCCACCGGCTGCCAGACGGTTAATCTCTGCGATGGAACAGGCTGCAACGGCGGCCGCTCGGGTGGCTTGGGCCGGCACGGCGGGGGGGGGAGCGGCGTCGCCGACGGGCGGAATGTCAACTACGGACATCACCACACCCGCAACTACGACGGCCCGCAAGGCCCGGCCACCGCGCAGGTCGGCTATCCCTACTACACAACCCGGGGCCCTCGCGACTTCCTGACGGCCAACCCGCCCAGCATTGGGAATTAGTTAGCGGCTGCGATGAAGTTCCATCGCGAGATTCTGATTGCCTCCACGATCCTCGGCTCCTGGCTGGGGATGCAGGCCGTGCATGAACTGGGACACGTCCTTGGCGCGTGGCTGACGGGCGGAACGGTGAAGCAGGTGGTGCTTCATCCGCTGACGATTTCGCAAACGGACGTATCACCCAATCCCGCCCCGCTGATTGTCGTTTGGGCCGGGCCGATCATCGGCGCTTTGTTGCCCCTTGCCATCTGGCTGGCCCTGATGGCGGCGAAGATGCCAGGGAGCTTTGTCCTGCGATTCTTTGCGGGCGCCTGCCTGGTGACGAACGGACTCTATATCAGCCTCGGCTCCTTCGGCCGCGTCGGCGATTGCGGCGAGATGCTCCGCCACGGCTCGGAACTCTGGCACCTCTGGCTGTTTGGCCTCGTCACCGTTCCCGCGGGCGTCTGGCTCTGGCACGGGCAGGGAGCGCAGTTTGGATTGGCAACGTCCGCCAGGCCGGTGAGTCCCGTCGTCGCTTGGATGGTGCTGGGAATTGTGCTCGTCATCGTCGTCACGGAACTCGCAACGGGAACCTGGCAACGCTAGAGAATAGCGCTGCTACGATGACCCCATGGCCAATTTCCGTCAATTCTCGCTCTCCTATCTCTTCCTGGAAACGTTCTGGGTCGCGGTGGCCCTGATGTTCACCACCCCGGTGATTCGGCAGGAAGAAGGCTGGCAACTATCGGCCATGGTCGCCTTCACCTGCTGGGGCGCGGTGATTGGGGGACTGTTTCATGCCATGCGGGATGGCGCGATTGCCGCCTTCCTGATTCTGGGAACGGCGCTGGTGATTTACTCGCTCGTCAACCCGATGTAACGGGGCGGGCCCGCTCACCCTTTGAATCGCCCCGCCACCAGCGAAATATTCTGCCCCCCAAATCCAAAACTGTTGCTGAGGGCGACATCGCACTTCGCTTCGCGGGCCGCGTTGGGAATGTAGTCCAGGTCGCAATCGGGGTCGGGGTTTTCGTAGTTGATGGTCGGCGGCAGGACGTTGTCGCGGATCGCCATCAGGCAGACGATCAGCTCCGTCACGCCGGCGGCGGCGATGAGATGCCCCATCATGCTCTTGGTGCTGGAGACGGGGGTTTGATAGGCCCGCTCGCCAAAGACCACTTTGCAGGCCAGCGATTCCACTCGGTCGTTCACCGACGTGCTCGTGCCGTGAGCGTTCACATACTGGATGTCCGCCGAATTCAGACCCGCGTCGGCGATGGCCATCTTCATGCAACTGATGGCTCCCCGCCCTTCGGGATGGATGTCGGTGATGCGATAGGCATCAGCTGTGGTGCCGTAGCCCATGATCTCGCCGTAGATTTTCGCCCCGCGCTTTTTGGCATGCTCCAACTCTTCGAGCACAACCATTGCCCCTCCTTCGCCCAGCACAAAGCCGTTCCGCTTCCGGTCGAACGGTCGGCTCGCCTTGGTCGGTTCTTCGTTGCTGGTGGAAAGGGCGGTGAGTAGATTGAAACCGGTGACGCCGAAAGGGTGGATCATGCTGTGGGCTCCGCCGGAGAGCATCACGTCGGCATCGCCGCGGCGGATGATTTCCGTCGCTTCGCCGATGGCCTGACTGCTGGCGGCGCAGGCGGTGAGGCAATTGGCGTTCGGTCCCTGGGCGTTGAACATTCCCGCGATGTAGCCGGCCGGCATGTTCGGCTCTTGCTCGATTTCGGCGACGGGATTGAGAATCTCCAGACCGGCCTGCGTGAACTTGACCGGATCCAAACCATCGGGCGTGATGGCAGCCGCCATCATCCGCGAGAAATTGACGAAGTCCTGGCTCCCTTCGCCGCAACCGAGGTAAACGCCAAAGCGGGTCGGATCCTGGATGAAATCGAGCACCCCCGATTCGCTCATCGCCTGCATGGCTGCTCCCGCCGCAAACTTCGTATGCCGGCCGCGGATTTTCCAGGCCTCGGCGTCCAGACCCGCCTTGGTGACGTCCCAGTTCTTGACCTCCGCGGAGATTTTCGTGGGGAACTTACTGGCATCAAAGATCGTGGTGAGGCCGACGCCCGACTTTCCCGCCTTGAGGCCCGCCCAAACCTCTTCCACACTATGCCCCATCGGGTTCACCGAGCCGACACCCGTCACCACCACGCGTTTACGCATGAAACCACCGCTGCTGCGAGAATCGAAATCGTCGTTGAGCCGCCATAAGCATGGGGGCGCTCCATAGGAAGGAGATTATACCACGAAGCGTGGTCCTAACGAGGGCGACTTGAGTGCTTCGTGCAGCGTCGTCTCTGCTACTCCAGCGTCAGGCCGCAAGCCAAATCCCCCACGCGCTCTTAGGTGCCGCGGAGCATGGAAACAAGGAAATCAGCTTTCCTTCGCCGCCGGCCGGGGGACGATTTGCATCTTGTTGATGACCTTGTCCACCAGCCGATATTCGGCGGCTTCTTCGGCGGACATGAAGCGGTCGCGGTCGGTGTCCTTTTCGATCTTTTCGAGGGTGTGTCCGGTGTGCTTGATGAGGATTTCGTTCATCCGCTGCTTGATGCGGCGGAATTCCTTGGCGTGAATCATGATCTCCTCGGCCGTTCCCTGCATGCCGGCCAGGGGCTGGTGAATCATGATGCGGGCGTTGGGGAGGGCGAACCGTTTGCCGGGAGCGCCAGCCGTCAGCAGGACCGCCCCCATCGAGGCCGCCTGGCCGATGCAATAGGTGGCGACGTCGCAGGTGACGAACTGCATCGTGTCGTAAATCGCCAGGCCGGCGCTGACGCTGCCGCCGGGGGAGTTCACGTACAGATGAATGTCCGCCTTGGGATCGTCCGATTGCAGGAACAGCATTTGGGCGACGATGGAATTTGCCATCTCGTCGTTGACCTGCGTCCCCAGGAAAATAATCCGGTCCTTGAGCAGACGGCTGTAGATGTCGTAGACCCGTTCTTCGCGTCCGCTCTTTTCAACGACGTAGGGAATCATCGGCATGGGGTGTTGCTCCGGCTGGATTTTGCGTTGAATTGGATTCAAGCTTAGCCGCCGCGACGACGCGGCGCGGTCCCCGCGAGGTCGCGGGGGCTAAGCGGCGATTACTTGTCGTCCTTCTCGTCCGGCTCGCCGCCGGGGACCTTGGTAACGATGTCGTCGACCACGCCGTATTTTTTGGCGTCTTCCGCTCCCATGAAGAAGTCGCGGTCGGTGTCCTTGGCAATCTGCTCCATCGTCTGGCCGGTGTGTTTAGCCAGGATTTGGTTGAGCACTTCGCGGTAACGGATGATCTCGTTGGCCTGGATTTCGATATCGCTGATTTGCCCCTGCACACCGCCGTAAGGCTGGTGCAGCATCACGCGAGCATTGGGCAGAATGTGCCGCTTGCCCTTGGTGCCGCCAGCGAGCAGCACAGCCGCCCCGCTGGCCGCCTGGCCGACGCAGTAAGTGGCGACCGGGCAGCTCAGGATTTGCATGGTGTCGTAAATGGCCAGCGTGGCGGCGACGTCGCCACCGGGAGAATTCACGTAGAAGTGGATGTCCTTGCGGCGGTTCTCGCTTTGCAGGTACAGCAGCTTCATCACCAGTTCATTGGCGTTGCCGGTGTGAATCTCTCCCTGCAGAAAGACAATCCGGTTTTCCAGCAGCAGATCCCCCAGCGTCAACTGCCGCTGCCGCTGATAGCTCTGGTAGGAAGACGAATTGAAAACGTCTTGCGGAAACGGCTGGCTCATGAGGCGAGAATCCTGTGAAGAGGAAAGTTTCCAGCATTATTCAGCCGCGGAGCAATTCCGGCTAGGCCAGGAACAAATCCGAAATCCGAAACGAGGAATTGGCATCGGCGTTTCGGATTTCGTGCTTTGGATTTCGTCATTCCGATTTCTTCGTCGGCTGCTTCAGCGCTCCCGGCACCTGCTCTTCGTCGCTGCCGGCGTGTTTGGCTTCGGGAATGCTAGCGCCGCCGTCGCCGCCGGCAATGGCAAAGGAAACGGCCGCGGTGTCGTTCTTGGGGGGAGTGTAGGGAGCGTCCTGGAACGTGGCGGTCGAGGTGATCTGGTCGATGACCTTGCGTTCCACGATCTGATTGCGGAGCGAATCGATCTGCCCCTTCTTTTCCAGGCGGGCCCGGACGCGGCGGGGAGACTCGTCCGCCTGTTCGGCAATGAGCTCGATTTCCTTGTCAAAATCGGCCGGCTCGGCGTCGATCTTTTCGTCCTCGGCAATCCGTTCCAAGATGAAGTGTTCTTTTAAGGCCCGGGCCGTATACGACAGCGTGTTGCGGCGGAGCTCGTTGGCGTGGGCGTTGATGGCCGTGTTGTCGAAGCCGCTGGACTGCAATTCCATGATGGCCCGGTCGAGCTCCCGCTTGGACTGACGGCGGAGCAGCTCGGGCGGAAGTTCCCAGGTGGCGGCGACGGTGAGCAGGCCGGTGATCTGCTCGCGGACCTGCTTCTGCTGCTGGTATTTGAGTTGGCGGTCGAGTTCTTTTTTGACTTCGGCCCGTAGTTCGGCCTCATCCTTAAAGCCGCCGATGCGGTCCAAAAAGCCGTCGTCCAGCTCGGGCAGTTTCAGTTGTCGCACTTCGAGCAGCTCGAACCGGGCGGTCAACTCCTTGCCGCGCAGAGCCGCGTTCTCCGAATCTTCGGAGACGCTTAGCTTCGCGGTGAAGGTGTCGCCGACCTTCTTGCCCAGCAGCAGCTTGTCAAAACCTTCCAGCTTGGCGTCGTTGAAACTCAAGATGGGGCGAACGGCCATCTGCTCGTTGTGACGCGAGGAGACAATAGTATCGCCGTCCAGGAAGGTCATGTTCAGCTTCACGACAGCGCCGTCGCCGGATTCCACCGGCCCGTCAAGCTCGACAAAATTGCCGTAGCGGGCGAGCAGCTTGCTCAAGTGGGCGTCGATGTCTGCTTCGGTGTGCTCGTAAATCGGCCGCTTGAGGTGGAGCCCCTTCCACTGCGGCATATCGAATTCCGGGCGGACTTCGATGTCGAACTCAAAGACCAGCGGCCCGTCATCGGGAATGTTGACCGCCTGGAAATCGAAGTCCGGCTCGCTAATCGCCGAAAACTCATGCTCGTCGCTGATCTGCGTCAAGCTGTCCATCAGCAGCTTGCCCTTGACCTGCTCATGGACGGAGTTTTTGAACTGCCGTTCCACCAGCTTGCGGGGGGCCCGGCCGGCGCGGAAGCCCGGAAGCTCAGCCTTGGGAGCGATTTCGTTGAATTGCTCCTTGATGTACCGTTCCACATCCTCGCGGGCAATGGTCACGGTCACGTGCCGCTCGCAAGCCGAAGGCTTGGCGATTTTCACGTCCAGCGTCAGCTTGGGCTTTTCCGGCTTTTTCTCTTCCGTCGTTGCCTCGGCAGCGGCTTCGGTATCGGTGTCGGGAAGGTCGTCGGTTTCGGTGGTGGACATGGAAGTGAGAGGTCAAAGGGCCAAGACGAAACAGCGGGGGGCTCCTACGGTCTATCGCCCCCACATTGCCCATTAAAACAGCAAACCCGAAGCTGGGCGAGGTCCCCTCGCCGGACTTCGGGCTGTAAGAGCTAGGCAACAAGGAGCGGGTGATGAGATTCGAACTCACGACAACCACGTTGGCAACGTGGTGCTCTACCAACTGAGCTACACCCGCCTGAACCGCCGGCCAACCTGCCGATTTCGAGGTCAACGGCGACCCTCTAATATGCCATTTCTTTGGCGGCTGTAAAGCCCGTCCTTGCCGCTCTTTCTCGCATGAAGTGGCCGCACAAAGGGAAGCACCTGTCTTGCGACTAGGTAATCGGCAGTGCGGGAGTTGACATTTCGCTCCGATTATTCCGCCTATTCCCGGCAAGCTAGCTGGCGATTATTTAGGTCCCGCCGATTTGATCTTGATCGCCCAGCGGCCGTGGTCCAAAAAAATCCGCCATTCACCCGCCAAGACTCCTTCGCCGTCATAGCGTCCGAGATATTGAACCGAGTGCCGCCCCAGGTATTGCTTGACCAAAGCCACCTCCCCTAGCGCATTAAGAGTTCCACGCAGAGTAAACAAGCCGACCATATCCCGGCCGTTGCCGAAGATTTCCTCGCCACTGAATTGCAGCGTCAAATCGACCATCGGCTGGCGGCCATGATGGGCTTGTTCCCACCAGCCTTCGCAGTGGGCGGTGTAGGTGCTGGTGGGCTGATGGAATTGAGACATGTGGCTGAATGACGAAGTCCGAATGGCGAATGATTCATCGAGGAATCTGCCCCCCACTCATTCACCATTCGTCATTCGGACTTCGCCATTTCCTACGACAGCACTTCCTTCATCACTTCGCCGTGGTCCAAAATGGGCCGCGGGCGGTTTTGGATGTCGTTCACGAAGCCCTTGTGGTTGATGCCGAGGGAGTGGTAGATGGTGGCCGCGATGTCCGCCGGACTATAGGGATGCGTGGTGGGCCGAGCCGCGTGGCGGTCGGTCGCGCCGACGACCTGGCCGGTTTTGATTCCCGCGCCGGTGAAGAATATGCTGCCGGCGGCTCCCCAGTGGTCGCGGCCGCCGAGAGGGTTGATTTTGGGAGTGCGGCCGAATTCGGTGAGGAAGACCACCATCGTGCTTTCCAGGAGGCCCCGCTCCCGTAGGTCGGTGATGAGGGCGGCGAAGGCCTTGTCCATGCCGGCCAGGTGATAGCCGCGGAAGACCATTTTCTGAATGGGTGGATGGTTCTGCACCGGGGCGTTGTGATTGTCCCAAATGTTGCCGTAATCGGGGTCGTAGCCGTAATCGACCATCACAAAGCGGGCCCCGGCTTCGACGAGGCGGCGGGCTTGCAGGCAGCGGCCGCCGATTTTCGTCCGGCCGTAATTGTCGCGGACGGAGGCCGGCTCATCGTCGACTTCGAACGCCCGCCGGACTTCCGGCGTCGTAAGCAGGCGAATCGCGGAATTAAATTGTCCTTCAGCCGCGACGATGGAATCGTTCTTGTCGAGCGAGCGGAGGGCCCGGTCGAACGACTGTCGGAGTTGCATGCGGCTGCTGAGGCGGGCGAGGGCGCCGTCACCGCCGAGGGCGAGTGATTTGGGCTTGAGGTCTTCTTCCATCTGGGCCGGCGGGTCGAACTGTTTCTCGCCTACGGAGAAATCGGGCTGCTCGGGAAGGCCGCCGAGGCAATAGGGAACATACTGACTGCCGAGCCAGCCGCCGACGAAGAGGGGGAACGGAGGCGGGCCGGGGCGCGTGATGCCCGGCACGGCGATGTAACCCGGCAGGCCGTTCCGCGGCCCCTGCATGTGCCAGATGATGCTGCCGATGTTCGGCTCCGAAAAGAGCCCGGCCATCGTTACGCGGCGGCCGGACAAAGTATAGACCTGGCTGATGAGATGATCGTCAATGTCGTGCGAATAGCTGCGAACCGTGCAAAGCTGGTCGGCGATTTTGGCCAGGTTCGGCAGTGTCTCGCAGAACCGCGTGCCGGGCATGTTCGTGGGAATGTCGTTCAAGGTTCCCCGTATCTCGACCGGCGCTTCCGGCTTGGGATCGAACGAATCGATGTGCGTCACACCGCCGGCCATCCAGAGATAGATAACGGACTTGGCCTTCCCCTTCCCTTCGGCGGGACCCTGTTTTTCCGCTGCCGCTGTGGAGCCGCCGGCGAGGAGCGCCGCGGGAACCGCGGTTGCGGCGATGCTGACCGACCCGACGCGCAGGACATCGCGGCGGTTCCAGAGGCCGTTGAGGCCGAGGGGAAGTTGGTTATCGGGCATGGAAGTTAATCCTTGGCACAGCTACTTCTTTCCGCGGAGTACGCATTATCAACGACTGATGCGTGGGGTGCAAGACAAACAACGGCAGTTCCGGGACTACTCCACAACATGCAGCCGCGATCTGCCCGCCGTCATTGGCTTGACGGTTCCGATGGCGGCGGCGGCGATTCCCTTCTCCTGGAGCCGACTGACGGTGTCCTGAGCGTGGTGCTGGCTCACTCCGGCGAGCAATCCGCCGCAGGTTTGCGGGTCAAAGAGGACGGCATGTACTTTGGATGTGTCAATTTCCGCTTCCACGCGGCGGTTGGCGGCCGCGAGTGTGCTTGCCAATCCTTCGCCAAACAACTCGCTGGCTCCTAACAAGAGTGGAATGTCGCACAGCGAGACTTCCGCCCCCAGATCAGACGCCCGCAGCATCTCCAGCAGGTGCCCCGCCAGTCCAAAGCCGGTGATATCGGTCGCGGCGCTGACTCCAAACTCGTCGAACAGGGACGCGGCGGCCGCGTTTGACTGGAGCATCGTCTCGATGAGCGGCTGATACCAGGCGGCTTTGCAGCGGGCCTGCATGTGGGCGGCGAGGAGAACGCCGACACCGAGTGGCTTGGTGAGGATGAGAACGTCCCCTTCCCGCAACTTCCCCTTGGCCCGCACGGACTCAGCCGGCTGTTCGGCGAGAGTGGTGTAGCCGATGGTGATGTTCGGCCCTTCAATCGTATGGCCGCCGACGAGAGTCGCGCCCATCGCTTTGAGTTCCCGTAGTCCACCGGCGAGAAGCTCGTAGAGAAGCTGCTCTTGTTTTCTTTCGGTTCCGGCTGGAATAGTCGCCATCGCGAGCGCGGCGATCGGTTTGGCTCCCTTGGCCAATACGTCGCTGGCGGCGTGGAGCGCTGCCAGGCGGCCGACGAGGTAGGGGTCGTCGAGCGGGGCCTCAAAGAAATCGACGGTGGCGGCGATGACTTTGCCCGGCGTCGGCTGAAGGATAGCGACGTCGTCGGGGGCGTCGAGGCCGACAAGAACACTTTCGCTAGGCGGAATGTCGAGCCGGGCGAGCGCTCGCGAAAGGATCGATGCGCCGACCTTACCGCCGCAACCGGTGCAGCGCATTTGAGCCGGCCTGGTGTCGCTGGCGGGAACCGGCTCGGCCATCATGCCAGGGGTGAAATCCTGGTACATGTCCATGAACTTGCCATCAATCCGGTCCTTCAACTTCCAGGCCCATTTCCCCTCGAAGCTGAAGCCCCGGTATTCGCCGATCGCGGTCCCATCGCCCCGGTTGAGGAGCTTAAGAAAGCCCCGCTGCGGCTTGTAGTCCTGCAGTGGCTCGTTCTTGATCCGGCGGTGGAGGTTGTCCCAGAGGACTGGTCCTTCTCGTACAGCATAAACGCCAGCTTTGGGGAGCTTTTCGCCCTGGATGGTTCCGGTATCTCCCACCGCGAAAATGGGCTCGCCACTGGTGGACTGAAGCGTGGGTTTGGTGAGCAGAAAGCCCCGGTCGTCCTGGGGAAGTTTGAAATCCTTGATAAGCGGCGGCGGCGCGGCGCTGGTGACCCAGAGGACTAGATCTCCCGTGACCGTTACGCCGTTGTCGAGTGTCGCGGTCCCCTGCTTGATGTGTGTCACGCGGCGACCCGGCAGAACGTGAACGCCGCGCGAGGCGAAGTCGCGAGCTACGCGTTTCAAGAGTCCCTCGGTGCTCCCCTTGAGCAGCTTGTCGCCGGAGTCGATGAGCGTGATCGTGAGCGAGATGTCACCCAAGACTTTGCGGACCCGCATGGGGAGGCAGAAGGCGAGCTCCACGCCGCCGGCTCCGCCGCCGACGATGGAGATGCGGAGGGGGGAAGAGGGAAGAGGATTAAGATTAAGATTGAGATTAAGATTAAGAAGTCGCTCTTCGAGCCGTAGCAAGAATGTTTGCATCGGTTTGACTTCGAGCAGAGAATCGTCGGCTTCCAGGAGGCCCGCGCGGTTGGGGACGGAGCCCAGGCCAATCGACAGCACATCAAACGGCAGCGGGGGGCGATCCGCGAGGAGTAGCTCGCGATTCTCAATGTCCAGGCCGGTCACGTCTCCGACAATCAGCCGAGCCCCGGCTGCCGCGCAGAGCCGGACCAAGTCGATTTCCATGCGCTCGGGGGGATAGAGCCCCGCGAGCACACCCGGCAACATTCCGGAATAGGTCGCGGAGGGAAAATTTGAGACGCAGGTCAGCCGGGCACCGGGAATCGGCCCCATCTTCCACATCCGGAGCACATGCGCATTGGTATGCCCCACCCCGAGCAGAACAATGTCATGTTGGGGGAGCGTGGATTGCATTTCGGGTCCCCTCTCCTATTGGGAGAGGGATTGGGTGAGGGTCTATAGCACAGAGGATACAGAATTGCCCCCCACCCCCCCCCACACCCC
>SXGT01188609.1_pt1 | contig 34740 bp, 33 predicted proteins | sample 3176221 | NCBI WGS metagenome assembly SXGT01 (sample SAMN11356862, study PRJNA531348) | freshwater metagenome | isolation source: freshwater sample F1-120 | place: China: Fuxian Lake, Yuxi | collected 2017-12-25 | reverse complement strand
CGCGGAGGTTACGGAATGGTTTCCCGCGACGGTGCCGGGAGATGTGCGGCTTGATCTCTTGCGCGCAGGCAAAATCCCAGACCCATTTTACGGAACGAATAACGAGGCGAGTCAATGGGAGGGAGTCTCTCGCGGCGAGAGACTCCCTCGCTGACGCTTCGGGTTGGTATGCGACAGATTCAGCCGCTCGCAGTATTATCGAGTGAGCCGGAGATCATCATGCGCACGCAAACCAGACGAGTCGCGACGGCTTTGTTCGCCATCGGTACTTTACTCAGCGGCTTGCCCGGATTCGCGCTGGACCGCCCCGGCGATGGAAAGCCTTTCGTCCAGGTTCCGGACACGGTCTCGCCGGCAGCACGCAAGTATCTCGAATCGCTCACCGATCCGGCCGCCTTGCCCGCGTGGCCTGCCGCGGACGATTTCGCCGGCTGGAAGAAAGCGTGGCAGGCCGCTGAGGCTGCGAGTGAGCCGAAAGTCCAGGCGACGTTGAAGCGTTATGAGCCATCGGTCGAGAAGCGAAAAATCGGCGGCGTCCCGGTGCTCGACATCAAGCCGAAAGGATGGAAGCCGAGCAGCAAATTGCTCGTACACCTTCACGGCGGCGCCTACACGTTCTACAGCGCCCATTCGCGGTTGGTGAGCAGCGTGCCGGCGGCCGACGCGACGGGCTTGCGCGTGATCTCAATCGATTACACGCTCGCCCCCGTCGGCAAATGGCGGCAAGTGACCGACGAAGTCCTCGCGGTTTTCGCGGGCCTCCAGAAGGATGGCCACAAGCTGAAGGACATCGCCATCTACGGCGAATCAGCCGGCGGCGCGCTGGCGGCCGGGAGCGTCCTCAAGATGCGCGACCAGGGCCAAGGCATGCCCGCTGCCGTCGTACTCTGGTCGCCGTGGGCGGACATCACCAACCGCGGCGACTCAGGCCTGACGCTGAAGGATTTCGAGCCGACCTACCTTTACGACAAGCACCTCCGCCGCGCCGCCGACGCCTACGCGGATCCCAAAGACCAGAAGAACCCGTACGTGTCCCCGATCTACGGCGATTACGCCAAGGGCTTCCCGCCGACGCTGATCCAGGGCGGCACGAGGGAGATTTTCCTGAGTCACTTCGTCCGCCAGTATCGCGCGATCGACGACGCCGGCGGCACAGCCATCCTCGATCTCTACGAGGGCATGCCGCACGTCTTCCAGATGCGCCCGGAGTTGGCGTACACGCGAGAGACGAGGACGGCGATGGCAAAGATGGCGGCGTTCTTGAAGCGGCGGATGGGAGAGTGATCTTACTCTGCGAGGCCAAGCAGATTACACGCTGCAAATAGCGCTGACGCGAGCGATCAGAGGTGTCACGAATTTGGCGAATGTGAGTTCAGGATTCGGCTCGAGGTAATTACCGGTGGCCGCTGATTCTTTACCGGACAACAAGAAACATGCACTGTCGTAAAGTCGGTCCCGCAGGAGTTTTTCGATGAAAATCGCATAACGGTCACGATACGACGCAGCTTTGAATTCTGGAAAAACCGAGAAATGCGGTTCACTCACCTTGACGGGCGAGCGCGAACGATCACAATCCTCCAGGAGCATCAAATATCCAAGAAAAGGGCGCGAGGACGGTTTGAATGCGCCTTCTCGATAGGCTGCCCAGATGTCCGTCGCACTTCCAAGGGCCTCTTCCGTGCGGTTGTTGAAATTGTTGCCGAACGAAGGCCCGATTTGTGATTTGAACTCCAATGCGGCGAGCAGCTGTTGCTCATGCACGATCACGAGATCCCACTTCTTCTCTGCTCGAAACCACCCAGGCAACTCGACCCGCTTGTTCATCGCGATGCATTCTTCAGGGACTTTTGCCGTTGTGAGAAGATCGTGCACCAGGCGGATGAATCCGTCCATCTGCTTGCCACCCGTGACAGCGCCGCGTGCGCCTCGGTCTCGGTCATCCGTGTCGCCCTGGCGCGTAGATTGCTGTTGGCGTGTTAGCCAAAAGTGCCTAACCGCATGTCGAACACCCGCATCAACGTCTTGCATGCTCATGAACTCGAGAAGTCACAGTTGAAGAAAGGAAAAGATCAGCGCCGTGAGCATTAACCCGTTTAATAGCTAAGTCGAAGTAATTGGCGTCAAGCTCGATGCCGATACTGTTTCGGCCCCACTGCGCGCATGCGAGATTTGTCGTTCCTGTCCCCATGAATGGATCAAGGACTGTGTCTCCCACAAACGAGAACATCCGAATCAACCGCTCCGCGAACTCAAGCGGAAATGGCGCGGGATGTTTTGGATTAGATGTCCCACGGAGATCGCTCCAGATCTGGCGGAACCATTGTTGATAGTTCTCTTGGCTGATGACGCTAAGTAGTCGTTCGCGCTTGCTTGGGCTTCGGTAGCCTCCTGGCTTCCGCTGCATAAGGACGAATTCAATATCATTTTTGATGACTGCGTTTGGTTCATAGGGCTTGCCGAGGAATCCTCCCCCTCCTGCGACTTCATATTTGGCGTTCGCGATTTTGTGCCAGATGATCGTCGCGAGGTTATCAAAACCGATTGTCTTGCAATGTTCTTGAAGGCTTGCATGCAGCGGCACGACAGTGTGCCTGCCGTTATTCTGTCTACGCGACAGGCACACATCGCCGACATTGATTATTAACCGGCCGCCGGGCACAAGTGCTCGGTAGCAATTCTTCCACACCTGATCAAGGGCATCGATAAAGTCCTCGTATTCGGCGACATGACCAAGTTGTGCCGCATTTTCGTTATAACGTTTCAACGTCCAATATGGCGGGGAGGTCACGACAAGGTGGATCGAGTCGTCAGGTAGATTCGACGCGGCCCGTGCATCTCCCAGAATCAGCTCATGAGCCGTCCGGATTCTCCGCACTACCGATTCGATACGCTGTATTGCTTGCCGATCGCGTGCAAGCTCTGGGATGATAATGTCTAAATTGCCCCGTGAGGCGATCTCCTTGAGGATTGTCTCCTCGTCGTCTGGCAATTGGACTGTTTGCAAAGGTGATAGCATACGGTGAGTATACCAGTATTGTCTAAACCGTCATCCCGCGATTCTCGTTCGTCTGGCCCACTTTACGCCAGCAACTCTCCCACCACGATTCCCGCCACATCGGTCAAGCGAAAGTGTCGCGGCGGCCAAAGCAATACGTCAGGCGCAGGTGATCTGTCCCCAAGCAGTGCAGCACCGTGGCGTACAGATCGCTCACGTCCACGAGGTTTTCGGCGCTCTAGTCGCCATAGGCGCGGCCACAGGCGGTCAGGTCGATTATCTGGTCAGTCGGAACAATCGCCAAATGACAAGGCCTCAGAAACGGCTACAATATGAATTGGCGAATCAAGTGCAGAGCCACCTGAAAATCTCCGCTGCGAGGATCTCCTCATGAAGCTCGACCGCCGCACATTCCTCCGCGCCGCTGGCGTTTCTCTCGCCCTCCCCTGGATGGAGAGCCTCGCCTCCGCGCAAGATCCCGTGCGGCCGCCGCGACGCATGGTTTGCATCTGCACGCCGTTGAGCTTGCACCCGGCGTTCTTCTTTCCGCAAGACGCGGGGCGGAACTACACGCTCACGCCGTACCTGGAAGTGCTGCGCGAGTTTCGCAACGATTTCACGGTCTGCTCCGGGCTGGCCCATCCGGAGGTCGGTTCGAGCCACGACTCCATCTACAGCTTTCTGACCGCCGCGCCGCACCCCGAACGACGCGCCGGCTTTCGCAACAGCGTCTCGCTCGACCAGTTCGCGGCCCGGCACATCGGCGGCGAGACGCGGTTCCCAAGTCTCGCGTTGTCTTGCGAAGGGTTCAGCCTGTCGTGGACACAATCAGGCGCGCTTGTGCCGTCGGATTCGTTTCCGTCAAGCGTTTTCGCCCGGCTCTTCCTCGAAGGCCGGCCCGACGAAGTGCAAGCCCAGGCGCGCCGGCTGCGCGATGGACGCAGCATTCTCGACGCCGTCGGCGAACAGGCGCGCAGCCTGCAACCTTCGCTGGGCGCCGGCGATCGCGATCGGCTCGATGAATACTTCAATAGCGTCCGCGAACTGGAACGCGGTCTCGCCCGCTCCGAGGAATGGTCGCAACGCCCCCGGCCGCGCGTCAACGTCGCGCCGCCGCAGAACGCCGCAAACCCCGCGGATATGGTCGGCAAGGCCCGCTTGATGTTCGATCTCATCCATCTGGCGCTGCAAACCGATTCGACCCGGCTCATCACGCTGCTGTTGCTGGGCACGAGTTCGGTGCCGCCGATTCAAGGCGTGAACCTCGGCCATCACGATCTCTCGCACCACGGCCAGGACCCCGCGAAAATCGCCCAGCTACGGACAGTCGAGTTGGAAAAGATGCGCACCTTCGCGGCGTTCTTGACCAAACTGAAGGACACGCGCGAGCACGGGGCGAACCTGCTCGACCACACGTCGGTGTTCTTCAGCAGCAATCTCGGCAACGCCAGCAGCCACTCGCCGCGCAATCTGCCAGTCATTCTGGCGGGGGGCGGCTTCCGGCACGGCCAGCATCTCGCCTTCACCGGCAACAACGCGCCGCCGCTCTCGAATCTTTACGTCAGCATGCTGCAGCGCCTGGGCATCAACGCCGACCGCTTCGGCTCCAGTACCGGCACGCTGCGCGGGCTTGAAATGAGTTGAGCCGAAGGTCGCTTGCGCGAAACCGCAAGCGTCTATTCAGAACCCTTCTCGCGCAATCACCGGCAATATCACCTTCGACGCATGCTCGGCCGACATGTAGATCGTATTGCGCGCGACCTGCCCTTTGTCGATCGAGGCAACCTGTTCGAACGTATTTGGATGCACTTCATACGCATCCTTGCTGCTGCTGGTAACCTGGACGGCGATGCGATGCCCCTGGTTGAACACGAGCGCGGTACTCCAGAGATCGAGCTTGAGCGCATAGGTCTTGCCCTTTTCGATGGCGGCAGCCTTGTTCAAGCCTTGATGATAGCGGGCCAGGCCGGCGGACTCGCGCACCAGGGCTTCATAGCCGTCGGGGTAGATGTCGATCAGTTTGACCACGAACATGGTATCGGGCGCATCACTGCTGAAGCGAAGATCGGCCCACACGCGGCCGGTGATGCCGACGGGCTCCGTCAACGGCTCGCTGACGAATCGCAGGATGTCCTTGCGCTCCTTGTTCGGACGTTGATCGAGCGGGCCGCTTTTGTCGCCGAGGCCATAGTTGCCCCCCAGACTGGGCGCCGGCATCCTCGGATCGTAGGTAAAGGTCAGAGACGCATCTTTCGGTGTCGGCTTGTGCGTGCCGAGCGTTCCGTCGGCGTGCAGGTAGAAATCCGTAGCCGTGTGCGCCACGGGCCAGACGGGGCTGGTCTTCCAGATATTACCCGGCGCCTTCGGATCTTTGGTGTCGCCCATCAGAAAGTAGACCAGCGTCGACTTCGCGTCCTTGGGTTCCTGGCCAGTCATCAGTTGCTTGATGGTCGGAAACTGGACCCCCTTGGGCCAATTCTTGTACGGATACTTGAGCTCGCCGCCGATCGCACCATGTCCGCCGGGATTCATCGAGACGAACGCCCGCCCCTTCGGCGCGAGGGCCGCGAAGGCATCGAGGGCCGCCTCGCTGAAGAGATCGTACCAGCCGGCCCGTGAAATGAAATAAACCTTGTTGTCGAGGCTGCGTTCCGCGAGGAAGGTTTCGCGCGCTTTGAGGTCGAAGGGAATCGTCGTCGGGCGAGGCCAGTCGACGATCTTCTGATTGCGCTGGTTCATCCATGAGTACATCGTGCGGCGAGCGCCGTTGCTGAAACACCAGTGCAGGTAGGCGTCGTCGCCGGTGATGTTGACCGATACGGCGACGAGGTGCGGCGCTTTCGACCAGACTGCGTTCGACGGGGACACGCCATGTCCCGATGGGCCCCACATCGCGACTTTGCCGTTCGACCAATTCTGCCTGGCACACCACTCGATGGCGTCATGGCTATCGTCCACTTCATTGAGGAACGTGTCCTTGGGCGGCGTCCCTTCCGAGCCGTAACGGCCACGTTGGTTTTGGCAAACCAACACACACGGTTCGCCACCCATTTCCTGAACCGGGCGCGGATCGAATCTGCTGTAGGGCGTCCGCAACAGCATCACGGGCCATGGTCCCTTTCCGTCCGGTGGGAGGAAGACATCGGTCGCCAACCTAACGCCGTCGCGCAGCGGCATCATCGTGAATTCGTGACGCGTCCCTTTCGGCAGTTTCTCCAGGCACTTTCCCAGTTCGCCCGTCTGTTTCTTGCCCACCGCTGGCAATGACCATGTTGGCCAAACGCCGACTAGGAGCATTCCGATGCCGAATATCAGTGGTGTGAGACGGATCATGGTTCTACCTCGTGGTACACGATTTTTCTGAACAGATGCCCAATAATGGGTTCATTCAATAAGATCATCAAGTAATGACAAGCGCCGGCGATAAGCCAGGCATACCGGAGCAAATGCGAAACATCGGCAAGACGAGAAAATCTTGCCCATGCCGTGATAAGCAGTTCTCCAATCGATTGAGGCGCACAATGAAACGCTTCAAGACTCTCCCGATCCTGTTCGTGACTTTCGCGCTCGCGAATGCGGTCATGGTAGCTGCGCAAGCCGGAGAACGCAAAGGCACGCCGGCGAAGGGGCCGAATTTCCTGGTTGACGCCTCGGCGGCGCTGTTCGATGCCGTCGTCAAGCGTCAAATCGACCAAACGGAACAGGTGCGAGACGTGTTTCAGGGGGCACCGGTCGCGGGCACGGGCCGAACGCTCGGCCTCGTGACTGCTGAGCTGGTTCCAGACGCGCGCAAGGCGATCATCGAAGTCGTTTTTCGTGGACAATCCACTGCTCAGACTGTCACCACTCGGCCGTTCGTTTTCGTACACACGTCCAGCATAACTCCTCTTGAAGTTCGCCGCCGGGTCGTGGTTGACGGCTCCGGAATTGTATCGTTGCCAGGCCCGAATTTCGGCAAATCAACGATCACGTTGGGGCGAATCACGGGCCGCCGGGGAGACCCGGACGCGCTCACCGCCTTGGTAGCCGGCCAGCTCTTCAATCGCACCCGCGGCGACGCGGAGCAAGACACGGCCAAGAAAACGTGCTGGCAGACCTCCAAACGCATCGGCGATGAACTCGCCCCCACACTTACCCTGGCTAGCAAGGTAACGACTCAAGGGTTTGCGGACTTGAAACGCGCGGGGCTGGCGATCGAAACCCTGGAATTCAGCACTTCCAGCGCCGCACTTCATGCACGTTTGCGTTTCGCTACGCCGGGCAAAGACATAAGCCCCACGCCGCCGCTCTCGCCGGGGATCGATCTCGCCCTGCGCATGCATCAATCCATGCTCAATCAAGCGCTGCAGGCGGAATTCGGCGGCAAGACTATTTCCCTGAACGACGCCCAGAAATTCTATGACGACCTGACCCAGGGTTTTGTCAAGGATGGCGGCAAGAACGGCGAAAAACAAGACGGCTTCAAAAACGTCACCAAGCTATTTGGCATGAATGGCACGACCACTTTGGCTACTTTTGCCGAGAAAGACCCCATTTACGTGAACTTTACCGAGCAAGGTTTCAACTTCGAGCTGGATATTGTCTCGGTGCAGCAGGGCAAGCTGACGTACGAAGGCATGCGTGTGAAGACCGAGTACGGCATCGAGAATTCAAAGGCAGGCGTCCATCTGGTGCGTAAAGGCGCGGTGCAGTTCCTCCCCACCTCGGCCACGGCAAAAAAACTCCCGGCCCTGCCGCTGTCGTTCACGGTTATCCGCGATGTTCTGTTCGCGGAGGTTCTCAAGGAACGCTTCACCATGGGGCCAGTCCCGATTCCCGGCTTGGCCGCACGCATGAATTTTTCGCCGCCGAGCGCCGGCGCCCGCGACGGCTGGATCGGCCTGGCGTGGCGACTGGCGCCTTGACACGCGGGTTAATGGTTGAACAAGAATTCCTTGGTGTTGATGACCGCCCACAATACGTCCTCATACGCTGCAGTCAAGTCATCGCGCCGCGCATCGAGGTAGGCCAGCACCGTCCGCAACTCCTCGGCGCGCGGCTCCCGGCTCAGAGCGATCAGATACAGTTCACGCACCTTTTCTGAGTCGGGGCGCTTGTCGCTCGCCAGTTGCAGAATGCGGCCCCCGGCGCTCTTCGTGATGACGTTCGGATCGAGTCCCTTCGGCGGGTTCTTGGCCTTCGGGTCAAGCGTCTTGCTCGGCGTCACGCGGCCACGGATCTTGCCGAGCAGGTCATCCGAGTTGAACAGGTAGAGTGATTGCACCAGCGTCGCGTCGGAGCCGCGTTCGCATTCGCACGGACTCGCGGAATCGGGTCGGCCAAATATGCTCAAGAAATACGATTGAAACTGATTGTCCGGCAATTGCACCGCCCGCGTTCCTTCGGGCAATCCCTTGAAGGTCGTCTTTGAACCAGTGACCACGTCGATGGCGTCGAACAACACCTCGGCATGCAGCCGGCGCAGGTAGAAGTGCGAAAAATTCTGCTTGTCGTCGGCGTTGTGCGCGTTGGGGATCGCGCTCAGGCGATAGGCGTGCGAATTGCAAATGACCCGGATCAACGATTTCAGATCGTACTTGCTGTCGACGAAATGCTTGGCCAGGGCGTCAAGCAGTTCGGGGTTGCTGGCTGGGTTGGTGAGGCGAAGATCGTCCTCCGGCTCGACGAGGCCGATCTTGAAGAAGTGCTTCCAGTAGCGATTGGCGAGCGTGCGTGCGAAGAACGGATTGTCCGGCGCGACCATCCAGTCGGCGAGCTTGGCACGCGGATCGTCCGTCGCGTCGAGCGTCATCTTCGGACCGCCCAGGCCGCTCGGTTTTAGCGTCTGTTTCGTACGCGGGTTCACCGCTTTCGCCACGCCGGGTTTGTGCGTCACCGTGGCCGGGGGCTTGATGCTCTCCTTCCCCTTTTTCTGCAACGCCGGGATCTTGATCTCAACCTGGGAGAAGCACGCGACCATGCTCCAGTAATCGTCCTGCGTCCATTTCTCGAACGGATGATGATGGCACTTGGCACAGCCGACGCGCTGGCCGAGAAAAAGTTGGGCGACATCCTCCACCTGGGCCGACGCTTCCTTCACTTCGCGATACCAGACGATCTGTGGAACCTTGGTGTCCTCGCCGGCCGCCGTGAGGATGTCACGCGCGAATTGATCGAAAGGCTTGTTCGCGTGCAGGCTGTCTTTGATCCAGCCATGAAACGCAAACGTGGGCTTGATGTCGTCGGCGGGGTTGGTGCGGCGATTGCGCAGGATCGTGCCCCATTTACCCGCGAAATAGTAGGCGTGATCCTCGCTGGCGAGCAGCCGATCGATCAGCTTTGCGTCCTTGTCCTTTGCGGCGTCGGCGAGATACTCCTTCGTCTCCTCCAGGCTCGGCAGCCGGCCCGAAAGATCGAGCGTGACACGGCGCAGAAAAGCCGCATCGGAACAGGCATCCGAGGGGGGCACGCCGAGGCGTTTGAGCTGGCCGAAGACGTGATCGTCAACAAGGGTCTTACTCTTCACGGCTGGTGAATCCAGCGAAAGCCCGAGTGGGATCAGCGCCTGAAAGACGGCCACGTGCGTCTGGTAGCGTGCCATGATCGCTACCGAACCGGGCAACGTCTTGGCGGTCACAAGGCCCGTGTTCGACACGACGGCCAATTCCGGATGGTTCGGCTCGAACTGCGCCAGGCGGGTGACATCCACGCTCGAGCCGTCGCTGTGATGGGCAATGACCGTAAGTTGCTGGGCGCTTTCACGAGCGAGAACGCGTTCCTTGGGCAGGACCTCGATGCGCGAAACCACGGGATCGTCCGTGCGCCCCGGAGGCGCGCCTTGCTTGACCCAGCGGAGCAACAAGCGGTAGTAGGCGCTTTCAAGCTCCAGTCGCTTCCCGCCGCCATGGGGCACCAGGCCGGTCGCTTTCGTCAAAAGCAGGCTGTATTCAGGAGCGCTCAAGAGCAAGCGCCGGCCACGCGCCTCCTTGACGATGAATTCAAAATCCTCCTGCGGCTCAAAGCCCAGAAGAGAGAGTTGAAAACCGTTCTGGCCGCCAGCCTTGCCATGGCAGCCGCCGGCGTTGCAGCCGAAACGCGTGAAGATTGGAACGATCTGATTCTCGAAGTGGATGGGCCGTTCCGTTTCGATGTCCTTGACGACGACCTGCACGGACGCCGACAGCGCGCCGAGCTTCGCGTGCAGCGTGGTTGCGCCTTCCTTGATCGGCGTCACCAGTCCGTTGGCGTCAACAACGACGACGCCGGCTGGCATCGACTCGTAGCGGACTTCGCGTGTCAGATCGCGCGTCTTGGCGTCGGCGTAGCGCCCGGTGACGAGAATTTGCTGCCAGCTTTCCCGCCCCGACAGGACGACCGTGCGCCCGCTTTCTATCGTCAGGCTCCGCGTTTCCTGGGCGTTGACGGCAAGTGAAGGCGAGAACACAACCAGCGCAAGAACACAAAACCGAACATGGTGCGGCATAAGTGAAATTCCAGCAGGTAGGATCGACGAATGCCGCACGGAGCGTGTCCAGCGCGGCCGGAGCTACTTTTTGATACCACCATATTTCGCGATGGTCGCCATGGCGATCGGTCGAAGCGAACCATTGGCAGGCGTCACGTCTTCGGTAATCGTTTGCAAGCGGGCGCGGATTTCTTCGCGTTTCTTGGCGTCGGTGTGCACGGGAGCGTCCTTGACCCAGTTTAGAGCGGCGAGTGCCGTATTCGGGGTACGGCCCAGATCCGTCAAGCATTGCTCGAGAATTTCGTCGTCATTGACGCGCTTGGCAGCCTTGAACGAAAGAACGAGCTGGCGCGCCACGCCCCGCACGTCAGGTTCGATGTAGTTGAAGAGCTTCAACATGTCGCGCGGAGCGTCCGGATCGTTGACCGCCAGCAAGTCGCCCTTCGAGTATTTGGTCAATACCTGGCCGGCGGCGGCGCGCACCGCAGCCAGCTTCGGGTCCTCGCTCTCAAGGATGGGCACCAGTTTCTTCGTGATCTCGATCCGTTTTTTAGCATCACTGTGTATTGGATGAGTGCCTGCCATGAAGTCCAATGCCGGGAGGGCGACCTCTTTCTCGCTAGTCATATCCGTGGCGCACTGTTCGGAAATTTCGTCGTCGGAAAGCTTCTTGTCTGATTCCTTCTGATACTTGGAAATCGAGAGCCGAACGAGATCCCGCAAATCGCTTTCCTTGTGATTGAAGAACTTCAAGGAATCCCTGTGTACTTCGATGCTCGGCATCGACAGCAGGTAGTTCTTGAATTTGGCGCGATAGTTCGCGTAGAGATCAGGAAGCAGGGCAATGAGTGCTTTGCCCGACGCGGCCTTGTCCGGAATCTTCACGAACGCCTGGATCATCAGCTCATGATCGGCCGGAACGGGGACTGTCAGGCCGAACTCCTTGCGGGTAATCGTGAGTTCCTTGAGGTTTTTCTTGATGCCCGCGCACAGTTGGCCGATATTGGGTTCTTTCGACCAGCGATCCAGTGCGATCAGCGTGTTGGTGCGCAGGAACTGGTCCTTCTCATCCACGATATTGGTATCGAGCGCCTTCGAGACCTCTTCCCATGCCTTCACATCGAGGAGTGCTTTCTGCAGAAAATCGATCGCCGCCAGTTTTTCGAGGCGATCATCACCTTTCAGAATATTCGCCACGTTGGCGACGTTGATGTCGGCCTTCGGCACGGGCAGACGCGGCACGTCAACCACGGTCGCATAGTTGCTCTTCTCGAGCAGCCAGTTCGTCTTGTCCGCAGGCAGCTTGTCATTGGCCAGGGGTTGCGACGGCAAGTAGGTAATCTTCTCGCCGGGCAGTTTGATCGAAGGAATTCCCTTGCGCGAGAGGGGGAAGTTCACGAAGTCCTGTTTTTTTTCCTTGGCGCTGGGGCCTTCCAATTTACAACTCAGCGCCGCCTTGACGCCGAACGTTCCGGTAAGCACGTCACCGTTTGCAAACGTAACCTTGATTGATTCTTTTCCCGACTTGTCGTCTTTTCCCGCGTTGAAGACATAGGTTCCCTCCATGCGGTCGCCCTTCTTGGTGAAGGTCGTGACGGCGTCTTTCTTGATCATGAGTGCGCGATTATCGGAATAGAAGTGGAGTTCCAGCCAGGGTACGTCCATGCTGCCAGCTTTTGCCTTGGTGAAGGGGTCCGGGCCATCCCAGTGGATCGCGTAGCCCTGGAGCAGATCGTAGGCGGCATCGCGGACGTATTGGTCATTGTAGTAGACGTAGTTGAAGACCCCTGGCACACAGACTTCGCCTCCCATTTTCCGCAACAGCTCCACCGCCAGGGCATGTTCGGGTGACGGCAGGCAGGAAGCCTGGACCTTCGCCGACGCCTCGGTCTTGATACGCGCCAGCGCATGCATCACCGATTGCTTGTTTCCCGACCTTGGCGCGCGCGTGATGTGAAGGGCCAATGGCTCCAGATCCTCCTCCGTGGCCCATTTGGTCCAGGCGTCCCAGGTTTCGTCAAAGAGCTTGAGCGCGGGATGGTCAATCAGCTTCTCCAGGTCTTTGGCCACCTCTTGCCGATTCGGATGCTCGGCCCAGGCTCCTACCTTCTTGCCCGCCAATTCTTGCTGAAGCCAAAGCGGCGCCTGCTTGAGAAGTTCCTCGAGAATCTTGGCGTCGTCAGGTTTAATCATGACTACCGGTTGGCCCTCGGCGGGAAGGTTATCCTTGTTCTTGAACCAGTTCACGGCCTTGAGGATGACCTCGTGCTTGCTGGTAATGTCAAGAGTCAACTCCTGACGTTTCTTGGGAACCGGATCGTTCTTGATGGTGAACGCCAGCTTGGGCGCCTTCTCGTCCGGAACCTTCGGGTCCTTGGCCTTATCTTTATTGGGGTCGATCTTCTCGATCTTTTTCTCTTTATCTTTGTTCTTGGTGACGGGCGGTGGTGGGGCTTCTCCGGCAAATAGAAAGTAGCCTCCGATCGCCAAGGCGATCAGGAGCAGCAGACCGCCGCCGCCCCCCGCGATGAGGAGGATGGGCAACCCGCCTTTCTTCTTCTTGTTCTTTTTTTTCTTGCCCTTCTTGCCTTTCTCCTCATTCTCGTCGTCGTCTTCGTCCTGGTCATCTTTCTTCTTAACACTCGCGGGTTTGATCTTGGGCTCTTTGGCCGTCACGGCGGTCTTCACTTTTTCTTCTTCTTCCTCATCCTCCGTCTTGTCGTCATCCTCGTCGTTCGCGGCCTTGGCGGTGAAAATTTCCTCGCACTTCTTGCATTTAACGCGTTTGCCGAGCGATTCCCCGCGTACCTTCATGGTCGCATCGCATTCCGGGCAGGCGATCTCGACCATTTCAGAGGCGTGTGCCTTGCCGTTCATCTTGCCGTTGCCGCCGACCGTGAAGGGTTCCGCGCACTTTTTGCAGCGAATCTTCTTGCCAGACTTGTCGTCGGAGAGAGTATGATTCGTGTCGCACTTTGGGCACATCGTTTGAACGGCCATGGCTCTCGCACCTCATTTTTCACGCGAGGATGTGGAAGCGTACCCTTTTAGGTTAACCGCCAAAACCCTAGGAGTCCAGACGTAACTTGAGCACGGCCGGGTTTTGGCGGCTTCATCTCGAAGTGATTTTATCGCGGCAACGACCTGAGCACAAGGAGATTGACGACCTCATTTGTCAAAGGGGGCAATGCAACGCCGCTCTCGGTTCCACGCGGCAGCGACTTTACATCTGCGCAAAACCATATTCGAGCGGCGTACAATCGAAAGGCGTATTGGCTACAATCCCTAGAACACCTCGCGGATCGGCGTCGTGGCGTTGATCGCGTCGAGAATGTTGCGCGGCACTTCCCGGGCGACGCGGACCTGGCCGACGTCGAACAGCGTGTGCATCACCGTCGAAAATAGGTGCGACGGCGTGTACGTCTGCGTCGCGGGAACGCCCGCCTGCCGATCGGATTGGCCGATCACCTGGCCCATGCGCAGGCCGCCGCCGGCGAAAACAAGCGGCGTCAGGTTGCCCCAATGGTCGCGGCCGCCGTCGCGATTGATGCGCGGCGTGCGTCCCATTTCGCCGGAGATGACGAGCAGGATCTTGTCGCCCAGGCCGCGTGCTTCGATGTCATCGAGGAACGCGCTGACGGCGTGATCGACCTGCGGGCCAAGCCATTGCATGCCGCCAAGGTTGCGCGGACTATTGCCGTTGGAGTGCATGTCCCAGCCGGCATCGACGACGGTGACGAAGCCGCAGCCCGCTTCGCACAAACGCCGAGCCATCAGCAGTTGCTTGCCGAGCAAATTAGACGAACGCCGCATGTCGCCCCAGCGGTGCACATCAGCAAGCGTGAATTGATTGCTCGTGTCATAGGCGGCGACCAGACGCGGATCTTCGTGCGACAGGTCGAATGCCTGAGCGATGCCGCGTACGATGATATCGAATGCTTGTTGTTCGTATTCGGTGGCCTGCGTCAGGGCGCCGGTCGATTCGACTTCACGCCGCAGCGTGTCGAGTTGATTGAGCAAGCTGCGGCGATCCTCGAAGCGCTGCCGGGGCAAACGCAGCTGGAGGTTGGCCCGTAGCTCGCCGCCGCCGGACGGGTCGAAGTAGCCGTAGCTTACGCCCATGCTCTGGCTGGCGTGAACGAGTTTACGCAGGGCGTCGGTTTCAAAGTTTGTGCCGATACGAACGTCGGTCCCGGTCGCTTCGGGCGGCACGAGCACGTTCATCGGCATGCCGGTGCGCGGATGATTGGCGCCGGCGACGCGCGCGTATACGGTCCCCATCGGCGTGCGCATCGGGTTGCCGCCGGCGACCGAGATGTAATTCTGGTGATCGCCGTTGCCCGACGCGAAGGAGCGGACCACAGCCAGCTTATGCGCCCGCGCCGCCAGCTTCGGAAACGTGCCGCCGAACGTGACGCCCGGCAACGACGTTTGCACTTCGCCGGTGATGCTGCGCGTCTCGACGGGGGCGGTCATCTTCGGATCAAAGGTTTCAATCTGCGACGGTCCGCCTTGCAGGAACAGAAAGACGACCGACTTGTCGGTGGTCAAGCGTCCGGTTTCGGCGGCCTTCGCCTTGAGCGCGAGAAGATTCGCCAGCGACAACCCGCCGAGGGCGAGACCGCCGACCTTGAGGAACTCGCGGCGAGTGTGCGAACGATCCGTCAATGAAAACATGCTGACCTCAGGTGGGATAGAGGAAGGCGGAGTAGCGGTGCATTCACTTCCTATTCAACCCCATGCGACCCATGGAGTTCTGGATAAGTCTACTCGTGAAACTGAATCGTTGCAAGCGTTCTTCGATAAATCGTTATATTCGGTAGCTCTTGAAAATCATTAGCCCTGGTTAACGAATCGCAGACCGCGCAATCGATCAAGGCGCCATGCTTGCTCCTTTTTACAGATCGCTCGACTGCAATCCCGTGCGTTTTGCAATGCGCGACAACATGCGCGGACCAATCTCGGCGTTGTCGTGAAACGCAAAGACATAATCTGACCAGCCGGCGCGCTCGAGGACTTTATGCGAAGTGCCAGATTGTCGCTTGAGGCTCCAACCGATGCGCAGCAATCCGGCGAGCACGCGCCTTGCCTTGGTCGAGCGCCACTGGCTCATGGCGTCACCGCAAAAACGGCATCGATATCGGGAATCGCCTCGCCATGATCGAGTCGGTCAGCAAGCACTCGCAACGCCAGCGCTTGAACATGTTCGACTGCCTCGGCGCGCGATTGCCCATAAGCGAGGACGCCGGGCAGGTCGGGAAGTTCCGCCAGCCAGCGACCGTCGTCTTCTTGCTCGACTTCGATTTTCAGGGGCATGGGTCGCCTTTCAGTTGAACCATAATAAACCCATCGCGATTATAGCGGCGAACGACCACGCAGGTCCAGTCACTTCACTTGCGCACATCCGCCGCGTAGATCCCGTACTCCCCGTCGCGATTCGAGATCCACGCCAGTCGTTTCGAGTCGGGCGACCACGCCGCCCAGTTGTCGTTGCCGGGGTGTTGGCTGAGATTGCGTTGCTCGGCGCCGTCGGGGTTCATCAGATAAATTTCGTAATTGCCGTTGCGGTTCGACGTGAAGGCGATTTTCTTGCCGTCGGGCGACCATGTCGGCCAGTAGTCCATCTTGGGATTGTCGGTGAGGCGTTTTTGGCCCGAGCCGTCAGCGTTCATTAGCCAGATATCGAGATTGCCGGCGCGGGCGCTGGTGAAAGCAATCTGTTTGCCGTCGGGGGACCACGTCGGCGCGTTGTCGATGGCCGGGTCGTTGGTGAGGGCTTTCTGGTTCTTACCGTCGGCATCCATGATCCAAATGTCCTGGTTCTTGTTCCGCGTGCTGGTCCAGAGAACCTTCGTTCCGTCGAACGAGAAACGCGGCGACTCCTCGAAGAAGTTCTTGTGCGGCAACAGGTTCTTCTGCCCGGAGCCGTCAGCGTTCATGGTGTCGATCTGCAATTTGCCGTCGGTGCCTTGCAGGATGTCGTAGACGAAGATAATACGCTTGGAGTCGGGCGACCACTGGCCATCGAACTGCGGCACCGGCGCCTTGGGCAGGAGTTGCGTCAGTTGGGAGCCGTCGATGTTGACGGTCCACAGGCCCATCTTGCCGCCGTAATTGACGCGCGTGAAGAGAAATTTTTTGCCGTCGGGCGACCATTGTAGGTGCTGGAGGAAGCCCGTGATTTTCACAAGACGATTCAGCTTTGCCACGGACGTCTGGGCGTCAACTCGCGGAGAAATGAACCATAGATGAACACAGATAAACACAGCTAATAGCCAGAAGACAGCAAAGACATTGAATATTCGCATAGAGAATCCCGTCAGATGTAGCCTATCGCAAGGTGTGTTTTTCCATCGGCGCTCATCTGTGGTTAACTCATCCGAAGTAGGAGAGGTCGCGCACTTCGTAATCCTTATATCCCAGCAGATCATACAACTCCGCGCGCGTCAACATTTGCGGAATGCGTTCGCGCTGATGGCCCAGCGTCTTGATGTCGGCGAGCGTGTCGCGCGCGGATTTCAACGCAGCGCGGAAGGCCGTCAGCGGAAACAGCGTCATGCAATAGCCGAGCGAGCCGAACGCCTCGACCGTCAAATTCGGGCTGCGGCCAAACTCGGTGTTGTTCGCCAGCAGCGGCGCCTCGACGGCTTTGGCGAACGTCGCGAATTCGTCGGGTGTCTCAAGTGCCTCCGGGAAGATCGCGTCGGCGCCGGCTTGCAAATACAACCGGGCTCGGCGAATCGCTTCGTCCATGCCGAAAACGCCGCGGGCGTCAGTGCGGGCGATGATGACGAAATCCCGATCGCGCTTCGCTGCGACGGCGGCACGCAACTTTGCGACCATGCCCTCGGCCGTGACCAATGACTTGCCCGAAAGATGGCCGCAGCGTTTCGGCAACTCCTGATCTTCGAGATGAATGCCCGCGACACCGGCGTCCTCGAATAGCTGCACGGTGCGTTCGACGTTGAGCGCTTCGCCGAAGCCGGTGTCGGCGTCGCACAAAAGCGGTAGCGTCGTCGCGCGGGCGATGGTGCGGGCTTCGTTGACGAACTCGGACAACGTCAACAGGCCGACGTCCGGCACCCCATACGCCGCGGAAAGCGCGCCGCCGGAGAGATAGATCGCGTCATGGCCAAGGCGTGCCGCGATCTTGGCGACGAGGGCGTTGAACACGCCGGGGATGGCAATCGGTTGACGCTGCCAGGCGTCGCGCAAACGGCGGCCGGGGGTACTCATGAATCGGCGATCCTTTTCACGCAGGGAACACCGTGATCGAGTGGCGTCACGCGAACGCTAGACGAAAACAGGGTTGACAACCAGCAAGAATCCTTCGACAAAGATCACATCTTCGCACGGAGGTCGTTCTATGTCAATTCACCCTCGCCGTCCCCGTCTTGGCCGACTGCTCGATTGGCTGGCCATCACACTGTTCCTGTCCATTTTCGTCGGCTTGGCCTACTACCATTATCGCCGGCTTCCGATCGACCCCGGGCCGATTCAGGAACTAACCGAACGCAGGTTCGAGGAAATCAAACGTACGGAGGCGAAGGATGCCACGCACGTTTGGCCGCAATGGCGTGGCCCCAATCGCGACGGCATCTCCACCGAGACTGGCATCCTCACCGAATGGCCCAAAGACGGACCGAAGGAACTCTGGCAGGCCAAGATCGGTGAAGGATTCTCAAGCGTCGCCGTTGCGCTGGGCCGGGTCTTCACCATCTTTCAGGACGGGCCCAACGAATCGGTAATCTGCTGGGATGCCGCGACGGGCCGCGAAATCTGGCGTTACTCCTACGAGTGCGCGTTCAAAAACAGCTACGGCAACGGCCCGCGTTCGACGCCCAGCATTGACGAGAACTTAATCTACACGGTCGGCGGCACCGGCATCATGCATTGCCTGGAAGCCGACACAAACAATGCCAAGGGCAAACTCGTCTGGACCAAGAAACTGCTCGAGGAGTTTTCCGCGCCGAGTCCACGCTGGGGCGTAGCCTTCTCGCCGCTTGTGGAAGGCGACCGCATCTTCATCATGCCCGGCGGCCGCAACGGCGCCGCCCTCGCGGCCCTCGACAAAAAAACCGGCAATATCCTGTGGCAGAAACACGACGACTCGGCCAGCTACAGCTCGCCAATCGCCTGCACCATTGACGGACAACGGCAAATCCTCTTTCTGACTGGCACACGGCTCATCAGCGTGTTGCCGACCACCGGCGAACGATTGTGGGATTTCCCCTGGCCCATTGAGAACGAAACGAACATCGCTACGCCGATCGTCATTGACGATTTCGTATTCATCTCCTCCAGCTATAACAAAGGCGGCATGATGGTACGGATCACGAAGAACGATGACGCGTGGGAGGCGACCCCAGCCTACCGCAAGCCGGCCAAGATGCGCAATCACCATTCATCCTGCGTGCGCCTCAAGGATCACTTGTACGGCTTCGACGACAGCACCCTCGTGTGCATGGATTTCAAGTCCGGCAAAACCCTCTGGGACACGCGCGGCTTCGACAAAGGCTCCGTGCTGCTCGTCGGCGATCAACTAATCGTCTACGGCGCCAACGGGTTCCTCGCCCTGGCCGAAGCGACGCCGCGCGAGTACGTGGAGAAGGCGAAGTTTCGTTACACCGCTCAGGATCGCGAATGCTGGTCGGTCCCCGTGCTTGCCGATGGCCGACTGTACGTGCGCGACCGCGAGCGGATCGTCTGTTTGAACGTCAAGGCCGCGAGGTGAGAATTGTCCGTGAAATTGCTACTCTTCAGCGATCTGCATGCGAATACCGACGCGGCCCGACGAATCGTCGAGCGAGCGCCCCGTTTCGACATCGTCATTGGCGCCGGCGATTTCGGCAACCTCCGCCGCGACGTGAAGCACTGCATCGACGTGCTCAAAGACATCGAGCAACCGGCGATTCTCGTCGCGGGCAACAACGAATCAACCGAGGAATTGACGGACGCTTGCCACGCTTGGCCGAACGCACGCATTTTGCACGGAACGAAAACAACGATCGCGGGCGTGGACTTTTTCGGCATCGGCGGCGGCATCCCCGTCACGCCCTTCGGCTCGTGGAGTTACGATTTCACCGAAGAGCAAGCCGCCGAGCTGCTCGCGAACTGTCCGGCCGACTGCGTGCTCGTGTCGCACTCGCCGCCCAAAGGCGCGGTCGATGTCTCCTCGCGCGGGAAGAAGCTCGGCAGCGTCGCCATTCGCGATACGGTCCTGCGTGTGCAGCCGCGTCTGGTGGTATGCGGACACATTCACGAGAGCGCAGGTAATCAATCGCAAATTGGCGCAACGCCTATCGTCAACGCGGGGCCGAAATGCGTCGCGTGGGAATTAGGGTGAGACTCATTTTGCGTGAAATGAAAAAAAAAGCCGATCACTTCTGGATCGGCTTTCCAATTTGACCAAGGCAACTGCTCATGCAGGATTCGCCGGCGGCTTGGCTTCCTCGGCGGGCGGCGAAGATTCTGTTTGCGCCTGCGGTTCCGGCGTCGGAACATCAGCTGCGGCCGGTTCGGACGTCGGAGCCGGCGGTTCCTCGGCCACTTGCGGAGCGGGCGCCGGGGCTTGATACGCGGGCTTGGCGCGGCTGCGCGTTTCGCCGGCTTTCAAGAGTTCGAGATAGGCGGTTGCGCCCGCGTCGCCCAGGCGCACCTGTTGACGTTTGAGGATTCGCGTGTAGCCGCCCGGACGATCCGCGAAACGCGGCGCGATCTCCGAGAACAGCTTCTGCACGACCGTGCGATTGTCAGCTTCGCCCTTGTCATCCTTCTGCGGCTTGACGGCCGCCTCGGCCATCGGCCCGAGCCGAGAGATCACCAGGCGGCGCGCATGTAGCGTATTCTTGCGCGCGATCGTGATCAGCTTTTCGACGAACGGACGCACCGCCTTCGCTTTCGGCAGGGTGGTGATGATGCGCTCGTGGCGAATCAACGCCATCGTTAGATTGCGAAACAGCGCCAGCCGATGCGTGGCGTTGCGGTTCAACTTTCGGCCTGATTTTCGGTGTCGCATGGCAAACCAGTGGTCAGTGGTCAGTGTTCAGTGGTCAGCACAATTCGTGGTTGGCGGCAAATGGCTAGCGGTTTTTTCTGACCACTGACCACTGGCCACTGACCACTATCTCCGTATCGGCGACTTCATGCCGAGGTTCAGCCCGCGTTCGGTCAGCTTTTGCTTGACCTCGCGCAGGGTAGTCTCGCCGAAGTTGCGGACTTCGAGTAGTTCCTCGTCGGTGCGGATCACGAGATCGCGCACCGTGGTGATGCCTTCGGATTCAAGACAGTTCGTGGCCCGCACCGACAATTCCAGCTCGGCCAGGCTCATGTTCAACTTACGTTCGAGCTCGTGATCGACCGAGTCGCCCGCGGATGCGGTGTCGGCGCGATCGTCGAGCGCCATTTCGGGCCCCGGTTCGGCGTACTGAATGAACGGGTTCAAATGTTTGCGCAGGATCTTGGCCCCTTCAACCAGAGCCATGTGCGGGCTCAGGGTTCCGTTCGTCCAGATTTCTATTACCAGCCGATCGTAGTTCGTCTTCTGGCCGACGCGGGTCTCTTCGATCTCGTACTTCACGCGTACCACCGGCGAGAAGCTCGAATCGACGGGGATCACGCCGATCTCACGTTCCTTGCCCACGTTGTCGTCCGACGTGCGATAACCGCGGCCGTTCTCGACCGTCAGTTCGACATTGAAGGCGACGTCGTCGGTCATGGTCGCGATGACGTGCTCCGGGTTGATGATTTGCACGGTTTCGTCCGTGATCACATCGGAGCCTCGCACCACGCCGTAACGATTGCGTTTGATGCTGACGGTCTTGGTCTGATCGGTCAAGTTCTTGACCACCAAGCTCTTGATGTTGAGGATGATGTCGGTCACATCCTCGGCAACTCCCTGGATCGTGGTGATCTCGTGCTGAACTCCGTCGATCTTGACGCGCGTAATCGCGCTGCCTTCGAGGCTAGACAGCAGCACGCGCCGCAAGCTATTGCCGATGGTCACGCCGAAACCGCGCTCGAACGGCTCGGCAAAGAATTTTCCGTAGGTGTCGGTGAGCGTCTCCCGCTCGCAAGTCAGACGGTTCGGCAATTCCAGGCCGCGCCATTTGATACGCATGAAAGTGCCTCCAAGGTCCAAGGGAGCGTAAATCCCGGCGCCGTCCTGTAGAGCCGGGCTATGATTCGTTGATTCCCAGGGGACGCTTAGCCTCCCCTGGTTCTCGCTTACATGTTGCCAGTTAGCGTGAGCAGAATTCGATGATGAGTTGCGTTTGCAGCTCCTTGTCCTTGTTCAAACGCGGATCCACGTCGCCCATGCCGGGAGCGCGAACGACGCGGCCTTCCGGGGGTTCGGACGCGGTGATTTCTAGAAAATCAGGGATCGGCTCCATGTGCGCTTGTTGATTGAGCTTGACAGTCGTCATGCTCTTGGGCCGGCTCTTGACGGCGATGGTGTCGCCTGGCTTGACGATCAAGCTCGGGATGTTGCAGTTCTTGCCATTGAGCTTGACATGCCCGTGTGCTACAAGCTGGCGAGCAGCCGCGCGGGACGGCGCGAATCCAAGTCGGTGGACGACGTTGTCAAGCCGGCGTTCCAGGATGCTCAGAAGCTCTTCGCCGGTGTTCCCGGTCGAGCGCGACGCCAATTGGAAATAACGGCGGAATTGCGCTTCGAGCACGCCGTAGAATCGTTTCAGCTTCTGCTTCTCGCGCAGACGTTCACCGTACTCCGTCATTTTGCCGCGGCGCACGTGCATGCCGGGGGGCTGATTGCGGCGTTCGATGGCGCACTTGGGGCTTTCGCAACGGCTGCCTTTGAGATAGAGCTTGATGCCCTCGCGACGGCACAGTCTGCAAACCGGATCAATATGACGAGCCATAGGTCGAGACGAACCCTTCTTTTGCAAGGACAAAACCGCGTGTCATTTCACGGCTGGCGTTTCAGGATCGCGACGCTGCGTCCTGTAAGGAAACGGGCCGTTTTGTCCCCAACTCTAAACTTTTCCTCAGACATCGACGGCCTCCACTAGACCGCAGCCTTAACAAGGGTCTTGTTTTCCCTTGCTGCGCTGTGGGCTCGTGTGGCCCATCGAAATTATTGCTACACGCGCCGTTTCTTCGGCGGCCGACAGCCGTTGTGCGGCAGCGGCGTGACATCTTCAATCACCTTGATCGATAGCCCCGCGGCTTGCAGCGCCGTGATCGCCGATTCGCGGCCAGAGCCGGGGCCTTTGACGCGCACTTCGACTTCCTTCAGGCCGAACTTCGTCGCGCGGTCGGCAGCGACTTCCGCGGCGCGCTGGGCAGCGAAAGGCGTACTCTTGCGGCTTCCCTTGAAGCCGACCGTACCGGCCGACGCAAAGCACAGGCAATCGCCGTTCGTGTCGGTGATAGTCACAATCGTGTTGTTGAACGTCGATTTGATATGCGCGATGCCGCGGCTGACGTTACGGCGAGTTTTTTTCTTTTTGCTCTTGGCCACGTCTCTTGATCCTCAAGGAAACGACATCGCCCGACCCAAAAAGGTCGGGCTGCGTTTCAACCCAGGGTGTTCAGATTCTGCCTAGTGTACAGGCGTGAAATCAAACGGCAAGCGGCATTGTGGTGCGACGGTCCGCCTCGCGATTCTCGACGCGGAGCGTCGTGCCACAATAGCGTTCGCGCGAACCTCACGTCAACCCTTCTGTTCCTTGACGCCCTTCTTGCCCGCGACCGTCTTGCGCGGCCCCTTGCGTGTACGAGCATTCGTACGGGTTCGTTGGCCGCGACAGGGCAGGTTGCGGCGATGGCGGAAACCACGGTAGCAACCGATTTCCTTGAGGCGTTGAATATTTTGCTGTTCTTGACGCCGCAGCTGGCCTTCAACGACGTATTCGCGGTCGAGGATGGTGGCGATGCGGGCAACTTCTTCTTCGGTCAGATCCTTCGCTTTGCGCTGAGGATTGACCTTCGCCTTGGTGCAAACTTCCAACGCCGTCGTCGGACCGATGCCCCGAATATAACGGAGCGAAACATGCGTCGGCTTCTCATTCGGCAAATCGACGCCCAGAATACGCGGCATTCCATGTCTCCTGTCGGCCGCTTGCGGTTTATCGCTCGCTTGGCCTCATGCGAGCGCTAGACCCCAAGCAGGATTTACCCTTGACGCTGCTTGTGACGCGGATTGGTGCAGATAACGAACACGCGCCCTTGCCGTTTCACCAGCTTGCAATTTTCGCAGATTCGCTTGACGCTTGAACGCACTTTCATGGCAGACCTCGATCCAATCAAGAATCCCACGGAATTCTGTATTGTAGGAAGGCGTGAGAAACAGACAAGACCAAGGGCGAGCAGGTTTACGGAAAATTCACTTCGCCGCACGCAGCAGCACCATGCGCACGACGCCCGCCTTAGGGTTGTCCGAAATCTTTTTGGGCCGATTCTTGTCCGGCAGCGCGAAGCAGATCTTCAGAACGTCGGCGTCAAGTTCGTAGATGCCGAGCGTCGTCTTGGTCTCGCCACGTGCGCCACGCCAGACGAGATCGATGCGGCCTTTCGCCGGATCGAGCTTGTAGCCCGCTTCATCGCTCTTGTCCACTTCGATGCTGAAGACAACCTCCGCCTTCTTGGAGCCATTGAATGTCGGCTTGTACTGCGCAACGATGCGCGGTTGGATGATGATCCGCTCGGCCTGGATCACGACCTTCATCTGCTTGACGATGTCCGCGGGCGCCCGTTCGCCATTTTGATCGTACTCGATTACGGCCCAAGTTCCCGTCGGCCGGATCGCGTCCTGGGCGGCATACGAACACGTCAGGCCGAACGCGAACAATGTCAGGGAGAGTGCGCGGCGCATGAAGCACCTCATTGCGGTTTCGCGAACGTCTTCGGATCGAGTTTCGCCGCCGCCCTGATCTCGACAGACTCCGCTTCGACGTAGCGGCCGCCGTCGCGTTTGAGCACGACCTTGTGCGGCAGACTCGCGCCGTCCACGACGCGGTAGTCGCTATAATACAACTCCATCGTCACTTCCTTGAATTTCAAATCGGACGCCTTGTTGCGATATTCGCTTTTGACGCGGTGGCCCGATTTCTTGTCGAAATAGAGCTTCACGTCGGGATAATTCTTGCGCGTCACCAGTACCACGCTGGCCAACGCATCCCCCACCTTGGCGTCGGGAAGCATCTTCAACGCAAACGCCTCCTTCTTGAGCGGCAACAGCGACCCGATCCAGCCCGCGCGCAACATCGTATGCTGCTCGGCCAAATGCTCGGCGGCCATCTCCTTCACTTCACCCATGCTCGATATCCAGCCCTTATCGCCGCTGACCACAAGGGTGAAGACGCCTTCGATTTCCATACGGAACTTGTCCTGGTTCGAGATCGCGAAGTTCCCGATATAGGGCAGGCCGACACCCATGCCGTAGTATGTGCCTTTTTCCTTCCAGCTCATCGTGTCGAACTTGGCGAGGTTGGCTTCGCCTCCGGACGCCTTGATCGCCTTGTTGACGATGGCGATGGCATCGTCGTCGCCGGAATGAACAACGCCAACGAAGCCAAGAAATACGAGAATTCCGATCGTCTTGCGCATGCTGTATCTCCTGATTCGGACTCGAAGATTTGGGTGTTGCTAATGTAGGCGCTACGCTGCCACACGACGACGGCAACTTCCCGATTCGAGGAATGACCGCCGTTTGTCGTCCAGGGCGAGCCGTTACGTGATTAGGTTGCAATCGTAGCGCGGCGTTTCGCCAGAGTACACAACAGCCGTCTTCTCCGTACCAAGACAGCCAGTCAAAACAAGCACCGCCGTAACGACGACCGAAAACACCATCAACGCGACGACGATATTCCTTCGCATAGCCGACCCCACGAAATAATCGACTTACGTCAGTTCAGGCGCTTGCCCAATGGCTCCGCCAGCCGCTTCAGCGATTCGAGCAGCTTCTTGAAACCCTCGAACGACAACGATTGCGCTCCATCCGACGCCGCATGATCGGGATCGGGATGCGCCTCGATCAACAGTCCGTCCGCGCCGGCGGCAAGCGACGCCAGCGCCATCGCGGGCACGTAATCGCGCTTACCGGTGCCGTGGCTGGGGTCGACCATGATCGGCAAATGCGACAGCTTCTTCGCGGGGGGAATTACAGACAAGTCGAGGGTGTTGCGGCTATGATCGGAGAAGGAGCGGATACCGCGCTCGCAGAGGATGACGTTGTAGTTGCCGCCCGCCATGACGTACTCGGCGGCCATCAGCCATTCCTCTAGCGTTGCCGACATGCCGCGTTTGAGCAGGACAGGCTTGCGTGTCAGGCTGACGCGTTTGAGCAGGCTAAAGTTCTGCATGTTGCGCGTGCCGATCTGAATGATGTCGGCCGAATGCTCGACGGCGTCGGCGTGTTCGGTGTCCATGAGTTCGGTGACGATGCCGATGCCGGTCTTTTGGCGAGCTTTTTCGAGAATCTTCAAGCCTTCGAGTCCCATGCCCTGGAACGAATACGGACTGGTGCGCGGCTTGAACGCGCCGGCGCGCATCAACCGCACGCCATTCTCCATCAGGAATTCGGCTGTGCGCAGGATCATCGTCTCGGTCTCGACGGAACAAGGCCCGGCGATCATCGTGAGCGTGCCGGGGCCGATGACGGTCTCGCTGTTAGCCGGACGCGCAAGCGACGGACTCCCCAATCCGTCGCTTGCGCGTCCGGCTAACGGGTTGATCTTGACGTACGTGTCCGCCTCGTGCATCTCACGGCTGGCGAGCTTGAATGGCTTGGTGACCCGAATCAGCTCGGAGACGCCGGGCAGCACTTCGAGCGTACGTGAATCGACGGCGCCGACGTTGCCCGTGATGCCGATGGCGGTCCGCGTGGCCCCGGGCAACGGGTGCGGCGTCAGCTTGAGGTCGCGAATTGCCTGCAAGACGACGGAGATCTGTGCGGGCGTCGCATGGCTCTGCATCACGACAAGCATATGTTCCTCCCAAGCCCGCAGGCGAGCGCAGCGAGCCTGCGGGGTCGAATTTCATGGTTTCCCTATTCCTACAATAGCAATTGCCGTCGATTCCCGCACTCCCCGTTTTGCCATGAATGAAATCTCGGTCCGCAATTTTTTGCGTCTCTACAGCGGGCCGATCGTATCGGTAGCGATTTTGCTGATTCTCGCCAGCGCCGGCGTAGCTGCCTTCTTCGAGGCCTGGTGGATCGTGGGCCTTCTTGGCATCGCGGCGATTGTCGTGCCCGTTTTTTTCTACCGCGATCTCCGCTACTGGGTGCAGTTCCACCGCGGCGTACAAGCATTCCGCAATAAGAGCTATGTCGAGGCGGAAGGAAATTTGCGCGAGGCGTTGTGTCTTGCGGAGCTCTTTGCTCCGGACGATTTGCGGCGCGGGTCTGCGCTGATCTGGCTCGTTCAAGCTGCGCGCGCCCAGGGCAACATCGATGACGCGGAAGCGTTCGGCCTGCAGGGAGTCACAACGGCCGAGAGAGCCTGCGGCAGCGAGCACGCGTTCACGATGCATGCGATGTTGCTCTTGGCGAGCGTGTATGTATCGATCGCCCAGTACGCGAAGGCGGAGCCACTTCTGCAAAAAGTGTTGGTGACGCTGGAGGGTAAACGGAAACCCGCGCGGGCACAATTAGCCGAGTGCCTGGTCCTGCTTGGCCGGGTGTCGAGCGAGCAAGGGCGCGACGCTGCCGCGGAGCCGTTTTATCGACGGGCCTATGAGATCGCCGCAAGCGGGCGGGAGCGTATTGCCCGCACGCTGGAACTCGCGCAGCTATGTGCGCGACGAAAGAACGTTGCCGAAGCGGAAACGCTGCTGCAACATGCGCTGGCAGAATTGCCACAGACAGGCGAACCAGAGTCGATTCTTATGGCGAACTTTTTGGAAATGCAGGCGTTTGTCCAAATGTTGCAAGGCCGACTCACCGAGGCGGAGGCGCTGCAACGTCAATCATTGGTGTTGATCGAGAAACTCGCGGGTCCGAACATGCCGGCGTCGAGCAGCGGCTTAAATCAACTCGGCGAGATCCTCACGGCGCAAGGCAAGCTCGCCGACGCTGAGCCGTGCTTGCGGGCCGCATTGCGTTTGCGCCAGGAGTATATGGCGCCGGAACATCCAGCGCTCGCGGACGTGCTGGAGAATCTCGCTGAACTCCTGCTCAGCATGGGCCGCTGTCAGGAGGCGGAAGGCTGCCTTGGCCGGGCCGAGCAGATTCGCGCCGTCCATGCGTCGCACGACCATGAGTGAACGATCGGGAGGTCTGCGCGAACTCTGGGCAAAAATGCTTGACAACCGTGACGATTTCTCGTAGTTTTTTTTTGCAGTCGATTTTGTTCCGGAGTCGATCATTGTTCCAAGGAAAAATCCATGATTGGTTTGGAAATGTGGAAAAAATTTAAAGAGACCTTCGAGAGGGACTCGGGCCTAAAGAAGCCGGCGGCGAAGGGAACGTTCCTCTTCGTCCGCTGGCGTAAATCCTCGGGCATCGAGGATGCCCTGAAGGACATCGACAAGATCGATCGCCTCTTCTATTCTCCTGGTGCGACGACCAAAGACAGAGAGAAGATTCTCGAAAAATGGAATGCCTACAAGGGAACTTTCGGCAAGGTGGGGGATAGCTACGTCAAGATGCTGGAAGACGCCATCAAGGAAGACAAGTCAGACCAGAAACGCCACCTGGAAGTCCTGAAGAAGAATCTTTTCTACGTCAACAGTTATGTTGTTGATCGCTACAAAGAGGCGTACAAATTGTTTCACCATTTGTAAACAATCGATGTAACCGTTCATCATTGAAAACTGGCGCAGCTACGCACGGGCCGTTTTTGTAGTATGTCGGCATGGATGCACCCAGTTGCCCTGGTTGTGACAAACGAGACGCTCGCATTGCCGTCCTGGAACGGCGGCTTGCTGAGTTGGAAGCGCGTTTGAAAATCAACGCCGATCACTGGCGCTGACGGAAAATATCGCGGGGCCAAAGATGCCGGCGTCCTGCGGGGGCTTGAATCAACTCGCCACGATCCTCAAGGCGCAAGGCAAGTTCGCCGACGCTGAGCCGTGCTTGCGGGCCGCATTGCGTTTGCGCCAGGAATACATGGCGCCGGAACATCCAGCGCTCGCGGAAGTGATGGAGAATCTCGCCGATCTGCTCTTCAAAACGGGACGTTCGGAGGAAGCGGAACTACACGCCGAACGAGCGGGTAATATCCGGGCACTCTATTCGCCGTTCCGAATCGTTTGACGCAATTCAGAGCCTGAAGCGTGAGCGAAGGAGGAGAATTCCTTCGCTCACGCTTCAGGCTCTGAAACACCAACTCACCACTTTAAGCACGCTGCGTCAAAGACCGGCCCATCGACGCACACCCGTTTGTAGTCCCAACCGTCGCTCGTTTTCACCGGCGTCACGCAGCTGAAGCAAATGCCGACGCCGCACGCCATCGGCGTCTCCAGCGACAAATGGCACGGGATCTTGCGCGCTTCAGCTTGAGTTGCGAGGGCGTGCAGCATCGGTTCAGGGCCGCAGCCATAAAGGTGCTGCGGAGGAACATGCGATGCAAGCAGATCGGTGACGAAGCCGTGATGGCCGAGCGTGCCGTCGTTGGACGCGAGATGGATGGTCGCCCCGGCGGCGCGGAAGTCGCCCACGCCGGCAGCCAAATCGGCGGAGCGAACGCCGTAATAGAGCGAGACTTGTTTGACGCGTGGTTTCGCTGTCCTGCCGCCGTAGCCGCGCGTACCGAGCAGTTCGCGGATGTGAGCCAGGAAAGGCGTCTGCCCAATGCCGCCGGCGACGAGGGCCACGTGTTGATCGCCGATTGGGTCAGGGAACCCATTGCCGAGCGGACCCCATACTTCAAGCAAATCGCCGGCCTTGAGATTGGCTAACAACGTCGTCATTTTGCCGACGACGAGATAGACGACATCGATGCCGATCGGCGTGCCGCGTTCATCGAGACGGGTGTCATAGAGGGCGAACGGCCGAGCCAGAAGCGGATCGGTGCTGCGCGGCGAGCGGATCATCACGAATTGACCGGGGCGAATCGCCGCCGCGAGCGTGGGGCATTGAAGCCGGATCAAATAGGTGTTTTTCGCCAGTGCGAAGTTGGCAAGAACGGGCGTGGAGTGTTGCTGAAAGCTCATTCGCTTATTCTATTGCAGGGCAAGCAGTCTCGTTTGCCTTACGGGACTTTGGCCGCCAATTTCTGCAATGCCTTCAACTCGCGCGGCGTCAACAGGCGCGACTTGCGCGGCTGCAGGCTGCCGATATCGACCGTGCCGATGGCGATGCGCCGCAAACGCAGGACCTTATGCCCGAGCTTGGCGAGCATGCGGCGAATCTCACGGTTCTTGCCCTCGGCGAGTACGATGCGCAGCCAAGTACTGTCGCCTTGTTTGCGGAGACGTTTGACGTAGCGAGCCTTGACATGCCCTTCCGCGAGGTAAACGCCTTCGAGCAGCTTCCGGAGATCCTCGGGCGACGGAATACCAGCCACCAGAGCGAGGTAGCTCTTCTCGACGCCGTAGCGCGGGTGCATCAGACGATTGGCCAACTCGCCGTCGTTGGTCAGCAGCAAGAGGCCCTCGCTGTCCTCATCGAGTCGGCCGACCGTGTAGACGCGCTGCGAGATGTGCGGCACGATATCGATTGCGAGAGGCCGGCCGGCAGGGTCATGATTGGTACACAAGTATCCGCGCGGCTTGTTGACGAGCCAGTAGACGAATTTCTCGGCGTGAACGGGTTCACCGTCGAGATGCACCTCTTGTTCGGGCGCGACGCGCGTGGCCAGGTCGGTGACCACCTCGCCGTCGATTGAGACACGGCCCGCGCGGATCAGCGATTCGCAATGACGCCGCGATCCGACACCGGCGTGCGCTAGATACTTGTTGAGTCGGTCCATGGGTACTTTCGATTTCGCCTTGCTAAGCGCCAAGCGATTCCTTGAGCGCCTGTAGCTGCGTCCTGGTCAAGTTCAGCGTTTCTTGCAGTTGTTGTACGAACGTTCGCAGCGACGCGAGTTCTTGCTTGGTCTCGCGCAACTCCGTTTCGAGCTTGCCCACACGATCCTGGTCAACCGTCGGGATCGCGCGAACCGGCGTGGCGGCAACGATGTCCTCGACCGGCGCGCGCGACCTGAGCATTTCGAGCTCTTTGGCCGCATGAAAACCGTGCGTGATAAGCGTGCCGCGCCGCCCTTCATCGCCGAGGAAAACGATCAGCTTACGCTCATGCATTGGTCTCAACGCGGCACGAAGCGAGTCGAGATCGTCGATCGGCTCCATGCGACTGGCACGCTGGCGCAGTTCGCCCTCGGTTTGCGGGCCGCGCAACAGCAACTCCGTGAGAATGGCGAGTTCAACCTTGTTGACACTCCAGAGGTCGTAGAGGTTATGCCGCCAGCGTTCGACGCGGCCGCCCTGGATGCGCGTGACGTAGCCCTTGGGCTGCATGGCCATCAACGTCGTTTCGATATCCTCCTCGCTCAGGTTCATGATCGGTTCGCGATTGCTCTTCTGATTCGACCCGGTCATCAGCGAGTTGAGGCTCATCGGATATACGTCGGGCGTGGTCTTCGCCTTTTCGACCATGACGCCGAGCACGCGCCGATCAGCCATCGACAGCGTCGGCCAACTTATGGTTGTGGTGGATGTTTCCGTGGACATGCCGATTCCTTCCTCTCGTACGCTCGATTCAGCAATGTTATATGGAGTCGGCCGAAAGGAAAGACGGCGGCCAGCGCTTGCGGCTTAGCGCTCGGACTCGAGTTCGCGAACACCAACACTCAGGCGGCAATGATGAAGGATGATGAACATGCTCGCAAGCAGCACCAGAAATGCCCACACATAGGCGCCGTAGACTTGCGCGAGTTTGCCGACGCGCTCGTGCGCGTCAAGATGTTGATCGAAGACAGCGGTACTGGTCGAGAGCATCAACGAGCAGGTGAGCCCAAGTGCGATTCCCGCGCACCAACGCTGACCTCGCGCGAAGCTGCCGTTCGATACGACGTACGCCAGCACGCAGAACGGCACCAGCAACGTCACGCAATGGTGCTTCCATGTCCGCTCGCAAAAAAGCAGCATGCCCAGGATGACGACGCTGAACTCGGCGATTAGCTCCAGCCGAGGCGGATCTCTCATCGACGCCCGACAGAAACCCATCGCGGCAAAAGAGAATAGGACCATCGACGCGAGAATCATCCCTTGCACGGCCTGACGATCCCACGAGACGAGATTGTGCGTCTCCAGCACGATCTTGACATCGCCGTCGTATTCGGAAAACGACGGCTCAGCACCGAGCATGCGATGCAACAGCCCCGGCAGCGATTGATTCTTGTGCTCACTGGATACGATCCCGGCGGCATACGGCGCGACCATTTGATGACGCCAACTCTGCCAATAGGTTAGGTTGTTGTTCCAGCCGAACACCGCGCCAGGAAGAAGAACAAACACAAACAGGCCGACGCCGGCGCCGAGCAGCGTGGTCCAGGCGCGTTTCCAGAGGAAGTAAAAAAGAAACAGCGCGGGCGTCAATTTACAAGCGATCGCGAATCCAAGCAACAAACCGGCGAGCATGCCATGCCGATTCAGCGTCGCGATGAGCATCGCCACGATAAGAAACAGGATCAGCAGATTGACGTTGCCGTGCATGAGATCGCCGGCGATCGGACGGATGCTGAGCGCGACGGCGAGCATTTTGCCCCAAAGCGGAATTGGGCGTTCCGCGGAATCGAGCAACATGAGCATACCGAGAATCGACGCCAAGGCGAGCACAGACTTGCAAAGAAACCACAAGCTCGATCCAAGCATCGGCGGCAGGTCGAGAAACGGCTTGAGCAGGATCGTCGTCAACGGCGTGTTAGGGTGGGCATACTTTTCCCAGACGTTGACGCCGTCGTCGAGCTCGGCGAGCGGCGCGCGCCAACGAAGAAAGGCGGAGCGGTTTCCGTGCTCGGAATGGCGAAGCTTGAGCGTGTATTGAACATGAACGGCAAGGAACACGCAGGCGAGCACGACTATCAGCCAGCGCTGGCGAAGCAAGTACGAGCCAAGATCAAGCGAACGATCGACCATACGGTGCATCCATGCACATTGGGGCGGGGCATTGAACTTGTTTGTATCACATCGTGGTTTCGACGCTCAAGTTCAAGTAGGCATCCTCACTCGACCAGTGAGGCGTTTGGGGAAAAACAAATGCCCGATGGCCGTTTCGCCATCGGGCTTTCCTTCAGTCGTTCAACTTGTCGATTACAGAAGCTCGGTGACCGGTTCGCGGTCGTCGAGGATGTACATCGGTCGGCCGCTGCCGTTCGGGAAGGTCATCGAGGCGTCGATGCCCATCGAACGATAAAGCGTGCTGAGAACCTGCGAGGCGGAGTAACGGCGATCGCGCGGGTATTCGCCGCGAGCGCTGGAGGCGCCAATCGCCTGACCCATGCGGAGACCGCCGCCGGCAACCATCGCGCCCATGAGTGGACCCCAGTGATCGCGGCCGCCCATGTTGCCGTTGACGCGCGGCGTGCGGCCGAACTCGCCCCAAACGACAACGGCGGTGTCGCGATCCATGCCGCGATCGTGCAGATCCTGAACCAGATTCGCGATGCCGCGATCGAGTTCCGGCAGCTGACGGCGGAGGGTTTCAAAGTTGCGTTCGTGCGTATCCCAACCGCCGTAGGCGAGAGTAACGCAGCCGACGCCGGACTCGACGAGCCGACGCGCGGTGAGGAACTGCTCGATACCGCGATAACGATCGCGGGTACGCATATCTTCGGCGGACAGGTCGAGAGCGCGGCGAGTGCTGCCGGAGGCGACCATGTCGAAGGCGCGCTGCGTGAAAGCGTCCATGCCGCGCATGGAGCCGGTCTGGTCGATTTCACGACGTGTGGTGTCGAAGCGTTCGAGAAGGTCGCGGCGATCGCCGGAACGTTCCGTATTGACGCCGGCGGGGAACGTGAGATTAGCCATGCCAGCACCACTCGGCTGGAAGGCGCGATGCGCGACACCGAGGTAGCCAGGTTCGCAGCCGATCGACATGCCGCGCAGGCTGACGAAAGGCGGAATGTCGGCGTTGGCGTTGCCGCGCAGGCGCGACATCACGGAGCCGAACGACGGATGATGGGAGATGCGGTTGGTGTTTTCGCTGTAGCCGGTCATGACCAGGCTATCGGAGTGTTCATCGACGGAGACGATGGAGCGAATGCAGGAGAGCTTGTCCCACATGCGAGCTTGACGCGGGAAATGTTCGCAGATCTGCACGCCGGGAACGTTCGTCTGAATGGCGCGGAACTCGCCGCGATATTCGACGGGAGCTTCGGTCTTGATGTCGTACATGTCCAAGTGGGACGGACCACCGGGCAGGTAGATCATGATGGCGGATTTCGTCGGCGTCGAGGCGCCCACGCGATCGGGGACGTTGCTGGCCTGGGCCTTGGCGCGCAGCATGTCAGCCAGCGTCAGGCCGGCGCCGAACGCGCCGATTTGCAGAAAGTTGCGGCGGCTCATGCCATCGCAGAACTTCATCGAGGAACCAAGCAGGTTGAGCACGGGTAACCCCCCTTAGAGTGTGTGTAAGTTCACATCCACCGCTATCCTATTATCTCTTTCGTGCCGTCGCAATACGAAACTTCGATTTTTTTGGTTTGTTTGGAAGACTAGGCAAGAGCGCACGATAGTGGCGGCGGCACTATCATACGGGCGCAGTTAGATCCGCACTCCCCGGCAGGGGCGGCGTCGCGTGGCCGAGGAAATAGGGGTAGGCTGCGTCAAGAGACTGTCTCGTCATCCAGCGAGGGCATGGGGCTGTCCCATAGCATTCCCGCGATGAGCAGACCCGACAGAAGACCAAGCGGCGCCAGACCATCCGCTCGGACCAGTGCAGCCATCAACGCGGTCGCTCCAAGGCTCAAAAGCGTCACGATGAAGAGCCGGCCGCCCCAGCGTGCTCGCCTCGCACTGGGTCGCACTTTGACCCAGTAAATGCACATACCGCCGATCAATAGGCCACTGATCGTTGCGACGAAGACGGCGAATTCGAGAAAAAGCGACACGATACGACATCCTCCCTGAACGCTGCCCAGGTGAGCAACTCCGCGATCCGTGCGGAGCTTGGCAGCTGCTGCGAAGTGGTCCTCTAATACAGTGCCGGGAACCCGGAGTAAAGGGCAGTTCGCACCCGCTCGTTCTCACGGGGTGTGCCCGCAGATTCCGGCACTGGATGGATGGTTAGCTGACCGATTGCCAGTACGCGTTCCAGTAGGTGCTGCTGCGTAGGCAGCACAAACCGGCCATCTTGTCTACATTTTCTACCCGCCAGCGTGCACCTCGAGCT
>SXGT01551721.1_pt1 | contig 34746 bp, 26 predicted proteins | sample 3176221 | NCBI WGS metagenome assembly SXGT01 (sample SAMN11356862, study PRJNA531348) | freshwater metagenome | isolation source: freshwater sample F1-120 | place: China: Fuxian Lake, Yuxi | collected 2017-12-25 | reverse complement strand
TTTGGATACCAGTGGTTATTTCCAGGGAAAAAGCTGGTTTTTATGGGAGGCGAATTCGGTCAATCGAACGAATGGAACGCCAACGCCGAACTGGATTGGTGGCTCCTCGATCAAGGACCCTATCATGTCGGTCTGCAACGTTGGATGGCTGACCTGAATGCCTTCTACAAGGACGAGCCCGCCTTGTGGCGCAGTGATTACGATCACGAGGGCTTCTGGTGGATCGATTGCAGCGATCAGGAGAATTCTATCCTCAGCTTTGTCCGGCATACGTCGCCCTGTATCGAATGTGAAAGCCGATTGGTGGTGGCCGTTTTAAACCTGACCCCCAACCTCCGCCAAAATTATCGAGTGGGCCTCCCCGCAGCCGGTGTTTGGCGAGAAGTACTCAACAGCGACTCCTCCCTGTATGGCGGCAGCAACCAAGGCAATGCCGGCGCCGTCACTGCCGAATCCTACGCCGTGCACAACCAACCCTATTCCGCATTGCTGTCTCTTCCACCCATGAGCATCACCGTCTTTCGTCACGAAACCGCCTGAAGTCCTTCAACTCCAGGCTGCCAGACAGACTTCGAATCGTGTTCAACCCGCCATCAACGGCAGTTGAACCACTTGAACACCTCCGCTAGCGTCCCTACCGAAATGACTTTGACCGAAAAAATTCTGGCGCGCGCTTCCGGCAAGGCTCGCGTCTCTGCTGGTGAAAATATCTGGGTCAATGCCGATGTTCTCATGACTCATGATGTCTGCGGCCCCGGGACTATCGGTGTCTTCAAACGCGAGTTTGGCAAGAACGCTAAGGTCTGGAACCGAAACAGCGTTGTAATTATTCCCGATCATTACATTTTTACTGAGGACTCTCTCTCGAATCGCAATGTCGACATCTTACGCGATTTTGCGCGCGAGCAGGAATTGCCTTATTTTTACGATGTCATCGACGACCCCAACGGCCACTGGAAGTTCGACGCATCCAAGGGGCTGATGAAGAAGCAGTACGGTTCTAATTACGCGGGGGTCTGCCACACCGCCCTGCCCCAGAAGGGACATACCCGCCCGGGTGAAATTCTTTTTGGCACCGACTCGCACACCTGCATGGCAGGCGCGTTCAACCAGTTTGCCACAGGCATCGGCAATACCGATGCCGGGTTCGTCATGGGCACCGGCAAATTGTTGATCAAGGTTCCGGCCACCATGCGGTTCCGTCTCGAAGGCAAACTTCAGCCCGGCGTCATGGCCAAGGACATCATCCTTCAAGTCATTGGCGAAATCGGATTCGACGGCGCTACGTACCGCGCCATGCAATTCGATGGTCCTGGCGTGGCGAGTCTTTCCATCGACGACCGCATGACCATCGCCAACATGGCCATCGAAGCCGGTGGCAAGAATGGCATCTTCCAGTTCGACGCCAGGACCGCCGAATATGTCGACGCGCGCGTCAAGAAAAACGGCACCAAGTCCACGTACGAACCCGTGGAACCCGATGCCGACCAGACGTTCGTCTACGAAACTGTCATCGATCTGGATAAGCTCGAACCTACCGTTGCCTGCCACCCGGACCCCGGGCAACGCAAGAAAGCCAAGGAACTGAATCACATCCGCCTGGATCGCGCCTACATCGGTTCCTGCACTGGCGGCAAAACCAGCGACTTTGTAGAATTCGCTCAAGTCCTTCGTGGCAAACGGGTGACCATCGATACGTTCGGTGTCCCGGCAACTCCCGAAATTGTCCACGACTTGCAAACAACCCGTTGGGGTGATCGAACCATCTGGCAAATACTCGAAGATGCCGGAGTTCGCATGACCGAAAACGCCGGCTGTTCGGCCTGCCTCGGTGGACCTGTCGATACGTTTGGCCGGATGAATCAAGCAGGTTTGAAGTGCATCAGCGCGACCAACCGCAACTTCCCGGGACGAATGGGACACAAGGAAAGCCAAGTGTTTCTGGCATCGCCGGCCACCGTCGCCGCGAGCGCAATCGCCGGAAAGATCGTGGATCCACGCGAATACCTTTCTAACTGAGTCAGGTGTCATGGAACATTTCGCCAGTGTACACGACCTAGACTGCCCATGGCCCCATTGGTACCTGTTAATCCTCGGTGTCGAACCCGACGCCCAGGGCCAGGGCATGGGCGGAAGCCTGATGGCACCCATTCTACGCCGCGCGGATGACGAAGGCACCCCATGTTTCCTCAACACTCACAAGCCATCCAATGTGGCATTTTACCAGCGTCACGGTTTTACCGTCGTGCGTGAGGAGGCAGTTCCGGGCCGTGTACCACATTTCTGGAATCTCAGGCGCCAACCCCAACGAAACCGATCTTGAACCAACTCATTCGGGGAAAGTCTAGGGCTCACCCGTCGGTTCTCTCAATTCAGCGGCCTCGGCATGACGCCAACGGACTGTCAGGAGCCCGCTGTAGGGATTAAACAGCCAGGCCATCACAAATAAGCCGGCGCCCGCCACGACGATGGCACCCGCGAGGGAACAATCCAACCAGACGCCCAAATGCATGCCCAGCACCGCACTGATCGCAGCATGCAATACAGTGAGTCCCATCACTCGTGGTAACCGACGACTCACAAGCGATGCCGTGGCTCCCGGCAAAATCAACATGGCCACCACGAGGATCGCCCCGACGGATTCAAAGGCACTGACAACCACGATCGAGAGCCATCCCATCAACCCATAGTGGACCACACCCGATCGGATTCCAAGGGATGAAGCCAAGATGGAATCAAAGGCGCTGACCAAAAGCTCCTTGTAGAATACGAGCACCAACAACACCGTGAGGGTCGCCACCACGCCCATTCGGATCACGGCCGGAGGCCCTAGCATCAGGGATCCAATCGAGATTGGTGGCGGGAGGGCAATCAATGCGAGTTCACCATTGAGGACACAGTCTTGGTCCAAGTCCACTTTGTCGGCAAAGACACTGATCAGCACGACACCTAACGCGAAAAGACTCGAGAAAACAATTCCGATGGCTGCATCTTGTTTCACTCGGGAATTTCTGTGGACCATTTCAATGGCAACCGTAGTGACCACTGCTGCGGCCAGGGCTCCCAGAAACATTGCCCCGGACCCACGGGAACCGGTGGCCAAGAAAGCCAGCGCTAAGCCGGGCAGAACACTGTGGCTGATGGCATCCCCCATGAGCGCCATTCGCCGTAGAATCAGGTAATTCCCCACCAATCCGCACGCGGTCCCCACAAAAAAGCCCATCAACACAATCCAGCCAAATTGAGGCAACTGGCTGGTCCACGGAGCCACGATCACTCGCTCGATGCTGAAGGATGGAATTGGAAGGGTCATAGGGGAACAACTCGAGCCCTCTCAAAATACCGTGCGGCAATTGAGCGGGATCCAATTGTCGATAGGCGTTTGGGAATCATTCACTGCGGCGATATCCTGACACCATCGGAGCGGTCCCCTTCCCCTCATGCTCCCGATGCACGTCAGCAATCGTGGGAATGGGTTTTCCATGTGGATCATGTTGAGCATAACTCAACCGGCGCTCCAACTCACGCACGACATCTTCCCCCAAAACATGCTCAATGTTTTCCGCATCATCATGAACGTGATCCGGGGAAACACTTGCCGCATGGGTCAGGTACAGTTCCCATAGTCGATGATTTCGGACAATGGCACAGGCACGCTGCCACCCCATCGGGGTGAGTGCCAGTGAATCGCCGTCGACGCCGATGCTCGCCAGCTCATTTCGACTCAACGCCCGCGCTTCCTCAGCCGCCTCTTCCAACGTGATGCGCCGCCGTTCCGCCAATTCACGAAAGGAGATCGCTTCCCCGCGAAATTGAAGATCCTCGAGGACGTGATAGATACCCTTAAGTGTGTTTTCCCGCTCAATACGCCGCTCATGCGATCGTTGCCGCCACCAGCGCAAAACCACGCCGCGTTTGGGCGCGAAGAGAAACGCCAACCCGAACAACAGACTCGCCGACAGCACCATAAACGGGCCGGTCGATAGATTGCTGCCCAGAAATGAGAAGAACGCGCCCATCACACCCGCAGTCATTCCAAGTACCGCTGAAATCCAAAGCATGCGGTGGAGTCGATCTGTCAGCAGATACGCCGTCGCCGCTGGGGTAATCAGCATCGCAGAGACCAACACGACTCCCACCGCCTGCAAGGCAATCACCACCGCAAATGCCAGCAAAACCATGAGGCCATGCTGCAACCAACGTGTCGGAAGCGAACAAACACTCGCGAACGCCGGATCAAAACTCACCAACAAGAATTCCTTAAACCCTATCGTCAATACCAGCACCACCAAGAGCGTAATCACCAGCATCAAACGAAGGTCATCTGGCCCCAATGCCGCTGCCTGACCGAACAGAAATTTATCGATCCCCGATTTATTGCCGCCTGGCAATTTCTGAAACAGCGTCACCAGACAAATTCCCAACGAGAAAAACCCCGCCAACACCATGCCCAGCGCCGTGTCTTCCTTCAGATGCGTTGTGCGCTTGATCGCAAAAACTGTGGCTGTCCCGAGTAATCCAGCCAACGTCGCCCCGATAAATATGGCCAGAGGATCCTTGGAGGTATTCCAAAGAAACCCCAGTGCCACGCCAGGGAGTACCGCATGGGATAACGCGTCTCCGACGAGAGCCATCCGCCGAACCACCAGGAAGCTACCCAATAATCCGCAGGTAATCCCCAACAAGATCGAGCCCAACAGAGCATACCGCACCGCTGGATCTCCCAGAGAGACGAATCGAACCGCTTGGGTCAGCACGGACGTGCTGTCGATGTCCCCAATTTTCGCTGCGTGCGCCCAAACGTTGCCCAGCCACCACGCCGACAACCCAACCCACACGCCCGGATGAGACCTCAAGCTTTGGGGTCGTTGGATGGGAGAGTTTGAATTCACTGGATGGATGGGAGGGACGGGTTCGCCAACTATTTGTATCCCTTCTGTCGGACAGCCTCCGCGACTTCACTCAGAATTGTCAGACGGCCGCCATAGGTCCTCTGGAGCAATTCGTAAGTGAAAACCTCGCTCGTCGGCCCAAAGGCCACCACGCGCATGTTCAGGAGCAATAGCATATCAAAGTAATTGCGCGCGGTCGGCAAATCGTGGTGTACCACGAGGATGGTCTTTCCCCGGGACCTCAACTCGTGAAGCAGTTCAATGATGGCCGCCTCTGTCGCTGCATCGACGCCCGCAAACGGTTCATCCATGAAATACAAATCGCTCTCCTGAGCTAGTGCTCTGGCCAGAAACACACGCTGCTGCTGCCCCCCGCTGAGATTGGCAATCTGACGATCCGCAAAGGCCAGCATCTTAACCTTGTCCAAACAGGATCTAGCGATTTCGCGGTCAGCTGATTTAGGACGACGAAATAGTCCCAGTCGGCCGTAACGCCCCATGATCACCACATCCATGACATTGACCGGGAAGTCCCAGTCGACGGTCTCCCGTTGTGGCACGTACCCGACTCGGGTCAACTCTTCGCTCACGGGTCGGCCAAATGCCTTCACCCATCCACTACTCACCGGCAACAACCCCATGGCCGCTTTAATCAATGTCGATTTTCCGGCGCCATTTGGCCCTACAATCCCCACCAACTTTCCCGCCGGAACCGCCAGATCCACACCCCATAATACCGGCTTCTTCTGGTAGGCTACCGTCAGGTCATGAATCTCCAACGGAACCGGATCGCCACTCGGTTGGGTCGATGTCATCGTCACTTCAACCCCTCTACAATCGTCGTCAGGTTATGCCGGATCATGCCATCGTATGTCCCCAAATCGTACCCGTTCTCCATCTGCCCGGGGGTACCCATCGCATCCGAAAAGAGTTCGCCTCCAACCCGCACACCGGCATCATGACTGATCCGATCAATGGTGTTACGGGGGACACTGGACTCGACAAAGATCGACGGTATGCGCCGAGCCTTGATAAAATCCACAAGCCGCGTTAAATCCGCTAGACTCGCCTCGGTCACGGTGGAGATGCCCTGAAGCGCCACCACTTGAAAGCCGTAGGCCCGGCCAAAATAATTGTACGCATCATGGCTGGTCACCAAAATCCGACGGTTTTCCGGCAATTCCGCTGCCTTGGCTTTAGCCCAAGAATGCAACGTCTCGAACGATTTCAGAGCGGCATTGGCATTCTGCTGGAAATACGCCGCAGCTTCCGGAGCCAGTTCTGACAGAGCCTCTGCTACAGGCTTCAAACACAGCGACCACAGTTCGACGTCAAACCACACGTGTGGGTCAAAATTCCCCTCGAACTCCGCCGGTTTTAACAGTCGTTCCTTGGGTATGGCTGAAGTGATCGCTCGGACCTTTCTTCCCGATTGACTCATCTTCTCGAAGTTGTCCTGCATTTTGCCTTCCAGGTGCAGCCCAACGTAAAACGTGATGTCGGCTTTTTGCAGCGCAATGACATCGCCGGCAGTGGCCTTGTATAAATGAGGGTCAACTCCCGGCCCCATCAACCCTTGGATGAGACACCGGTCCCCCGCCACCCGTTTCACGAGATCTGTCACCATGGAGACTGTCGTCGTAATCTGGGCTCGGGCCGGCGCCGTGACGGCTGGTTTGGAGCAACCGCACCAAGGAGCCCAAGACGACAAGGCAACCGCGGACCATCCCAGCCCTTTTAAGGCGCGTCGCCGGTTGAACCTCTGCATGAGGGCACCGATGTCTTGAGGGTTGCAGCCAGTTCGATTCTCATTCCCGGTCATGTGGGCCAAACTCCATGAAACCGAGTCGACTGTCAAACAAATTGTTTTAGGCTTAAAACTTTGGGATCGTTGTCTCTGGACTTGGCGCCGATGCACGGCCCTGGCTAAACTACGCTGTGCCCAAGAAGCAAACAGCGGCGACACCAACCTCGAGCCATCGTTCGGAATCCACCGAAGATCACTTGGAACGTATACAGGAATTGGTTGATCGGGTTGGATACGCCCGTGTCAGTGATCTCGCCGATTCCTTGGATCTGAATCGCTCCACGGTTTCCAATATGGTGCGCCGACTGGCGCTTCGAGGTTACGTCAATTATCAGCGATACCGCGGCTTCACCCTAACCGCCGAAGGCCGTGCCGTTGCGAAGCACATCAAGGAGCGCCATCGCACCGTGACTGAACTGCTGGAGTTACTGGGGTTGGAACCCGAGACCATACGCGAAGAAGTCGAAGACATTGAGCACCACCTAAAACCACAAACACTCCAGGTGTTTGCCTCATTGGCACGTTTCTGGCGGGATCATCCGGAGTCCCTGCGGGACTTCCTTCGGTTCCACCGTGCCCATGCCTCCAAAAAGGCCACTTAGCCGCCACCAGCCGACATAGCGCTCTGGCAATGCGGGCGTCCCGGGTTTACTTCGCGGGAGGCAAGGCCAAGGTAACGAGAAGAGGCCGATGATCGGAAGCTACCGCTTCATCCAAAACCGTGCTGCCTCGCACTTCCCAGTTCTTCGGGCGCAACAGCACGTAATCTATTCGTGATTGGGGGGTTCCTGACGGCACCGTCGGTATCGGATTACCTGCCGACGCATCGGTCCAATGCTGAGTCAGTCGGTTCAATGAACGGCTTTCAGTGACGTCGTTCAGATCGCCTGCCAGTATCACCGGCAACGAATCGTCCATCCCAAACGTTTCCTGAAGGCGGATGGCCTGTAACCAACGATTGTCGTCTTCAGTGTTCGCGTCCAAGTGGGCGCTGACAAAGCGAACGACATGCCCTGAGCCGGTTTGAATCACCGCCGACACGGCGATGCGTGACTCGCGCTGGGCGGGATTTGGCAAAAAGTGAGTGCGCAACATGAGAATGGGCCACCGACTGAGAATGGCCTGTCCATAGTCGCCACCTTGGAATGCCATGGCAGCCCCGAAACGGACGTGCATTCTTGTCAGGATGCCCAACTCCGTCGCCTGGTCAACTCGCCCAGTCCGAGTGGTCTTTCGATCCACTTCCTGCAAGGCCACCAAGTCAGCACCAGAAGTCATGATCACCTGAGCAATGCGCGCGAGGTTTACTTTACCATCAGTTCCCTCTCCATGGTGGATATTGTAGCTAAGAATCCGCAGTGTTGGCGCCGGCGGCGGCGTAGGCGTCGAATTCGAGGAAACCGTGCCGCATCCAGCCAGGGTGCTCGCACAGGCGCTCAAACCGGCCAGGAACGATCGGCGATTCAATACACTTTGGGAATGTGATGACTCAGTCAGCATGTGTCGCATCATGGCATGATTCACTTCCACGCACAACTTTCGCGGTGACGATTCAATCAAGCCACTCCCGAAATCGAATCCCGGCGATCTGAAGACAAAAACGCGACCGAGAGCCCCAGCGACTCTCGGACCATATTTGGGAACAACCCCCGAAGTTAATTCTTCGCTCGCTTCTCCCGTGGCTTGTCAAAAAGCGCCCCCAGAAATGCCACCAAATCACTGACTTCGCTCCCGCTAAACTTTAACCCTAAAAGGCTTGGTGTCCTGCTCGCTGCCGGGCATTTTTTCAGGGATTGGCGAAATCAAAGCACTGGCCTGTTGTCGGAGCTTGGACGCATCCGGGGCCGCCGTCAGCGAGGTTTCAGACCCGACTACCAGGCCTAGCACCGCCCAAAGAGACAGCCGTCGACTGAGTTCGCCCCAGGATCTCGCAGTGCTTCGGCGGTTTTCTTTGCTTTGATTCTTCATGAGCTTTGTAAGAATTGAATTGGATTACTGTTATCGATGAATATTTTTAATCCTCGCTTCAGACGGACTTGGGTCAAGAGCGGTTTTTGATGATTCGAATCATTTAGCAAATAGGGGTATTTATTCGCCAAATTTGGCAAAATGAACATCTCAATCCACGATGGCAGGTGCTCCGGATCACCGATTGAAGAGTCCTGGGAATAGAACCGTCTTTAGAGTGAGTTCTACCGGGACCCATGCCGAATGGTCAGCGAAACGGAGACCGCCCTTTGTAAGTCGAATCCTGGTCGATCGGCTTAGGCAACGAGGCCTTGGGCTTATGAAGCAATCCGAATCGAGCCAAGTTGCTGGAGACCGTGGTCACATTGAACAAAATCTGACCCACCTGGGCCGACAATTGATCCTCTTTCAGCAACGCCCCGGCAACTCCTTTGCCCGCCTGAAGGTCCGCGCTGATTTGTTTCACGTTTTCCGTGGAGACTTTCAAGTTTTCCATAGAAGCCTGCAGGTTTCCCTTGTTGGATTCAATCACCGTGTCGACGTTGCGAACCACCTCATTCACGTTGCTGGACACCAAATGGAGTTGGTCTGCCAAATTTGACAGTTTCAGCGAGAACGCATTGAAATTACTGAGGCTGCCTCCCACCGCAGGCGCGTTGTCCCGCACCAAGGTTTGAATATCTTTCACCGCAAGTTCCGCGTTTTCGGAGGTGCGACGAAAATTCGCGGCCGTTGCCGTCAAATTGGACAGGGTCTCTGCCGACAGTAATTGGCGCTCCACTCGGTCCACCGCGACGTCAATTTTGGCCGCGGCACTATCCAGACGCTGCATGAGTCCGACGGCGGATCTGGCGGCTTCCTGGAGATTAAAAGGGCTTCGGGATTCCATTTGATCGCCATCCGCCAGAACTTTTCCCTCGTTCTTAGCGGGAACGACCGAGATGTATTGGTCGCCCAGAAATCCGCTCTGCTCAATCTCCACGATCGCATCCTGATAAATCGTGTATCGTTCCTCGATCCGGCAACCGACCTTAACGGATCGTCCGTCGGGATTCAGGACGATGCTGATGACGGAGCCAATGCGCACACCGGACATGGTGACGGCAGCGCCCATACTCAAGCCGCCGACGGAATTTGAACGGACATAAACGGTGTAACCGCGTTTCCAGAAACCGGCACCTTTGCTAAAATTGAGGATCAACGCGCAAATGATGGCGACGGTGATGACGACGAATAGGCCCACCGAGCGTGCTGGAGTTTTGGATTGCATAAGACTTAAACAACTTCGCGAGGTGAGGTTGAGGCACTCAACCGCATAAAATAGGAATTCAATGGTTCAGGGGGTCTTGTCGGGGGCCAATTCATTGTCCACTCCATTGACAAAGTCGGAGATGATGGGATCGGTGGATTCAAGAAGTTCCGCCGTAGAGCCCTGAGCGTAGATGCACCCTTCATGCAGCATCAAAACCCGGTCGCTGATGGCGCGAGCGCTCTTCATGTCATGTGTCACCGCAATGCTTGTCACATGGAGATGGCGCCAAACCCGGCGGATCAGCGCATCGATGACACTGGCGGCGATTGGGTCCAACCCAGTGGTGGGTTCGTCATAAAGGATGATCTCGGGTCGGTAGACAATCGCACGGGCAAGTCCGACGCGTTTGCGCATCCCCCCTGACAATTCGGACGGCATTTTGTGTTCGATACCCGGGAGGTCGACCATTTCCAACGCCTCAGCCACAAGACGTCGGATCTCGCCTTCGGTGTGCTTCCGTTCCCGTCGCAGTACGAATCCCACGTTCTCGTAAACAGTCAGCGAATCAAACAATGCCGCCATCTGAAACAACATCCCAAAGCGCCGGCGGACTTTCAGCAACTCCCGTTCACCCATCGTGGCCAGATCCTGTTCAAACACACGCACTTGGCCACTGTCCGGGAGAAGTAGTCCGACAAGATGTTTGAGCAGGATGCTTTTCCCGCCGCCACTCCGGCCAATAATGACCACCGCTTCGCCAGCTTGGATGAGAAAGGACGTCCCACGTAAAACGGGTTGTGGGCCAAATCGCTTGTGAACATCGGCCACTTCCACCGCTAACCCTCTATGACTCGAGTTTGTCAATGGGAGAAAATGGCGTTCAAAAGGAGGGTGAGAAAGAAATTTGAGACCAGCACGGTGATGCTGCAGGCCACAACAGCTTCCGTGGTGGCGCGTCCCACCCCTTCAGCCCCGCCAACGCAATTCAATCCCTTGAAGCAGCTAATCATGGCGATCATCCCTCCGAAATAAGTCGCCTTGATCAAGCCTACGATCACGTCCTGGGGGTCTGTGTGTTTGTTCATGTTCGCCAGGTAGTAGGCCGAATCGATTCCTAGCAAGTGGACACCGACGAGCCAACTCGCAAGGATGCCTACCAGTACCGCTTCGGCTGTCAATAATGGAGCCGCCAATAAGGAGGCCAAAAAGCGCGGGACCACCAGGTAGTCCACCGGATGGGTCGCCAAGGTACGGAGGGCGTCGACTTGTTCCGTCACCTTCATGGTACCCAACTCGGCAGCCATCGAAGCGCCGACTCGCGCCGTGAGCATTAACGCCGCCAGCGTTGGCCCCAATTCACTGCACATACCAACACTCACCACCGCCCCAGTCGCGGTGTCCATCTTTACCTTGTGAAACTGAATGAACGTCTGCGCACACAAGACCATCCCCGTGGCTGCTCCGGTGGTGATCACCACGCTCTGGCTCTTGACGCCAATAAGATATAATTGGTGGATCCACTCCGACCAGGTGGGCCGTTGGCGTCGCAACGACACAATGGCCTCCCCCACCAGTCGAGTAAACTCTCCCAGTTCAGCCAGCGCACGACTCATCCGATCTACCCAGCTCAAAATCACGGCCAGTAGACTGTCGCAGCTTTGGCTGTTGTTCAAACAACGATTGTAGAAAGATACCGCTCTCGGATGCCCCGCAATCCTGGATTGGACTAGTGGACACCGGTTTGAGAAAAAAGCGGATCAACTCGCGAACTTCTCTTGGCATTCCACGGGGTTTCTTGAACATTCGCTCGATAAGGCACTCCAATTTCATGAAATCAATAGTCACTTACCCCATCGTTGCAGCGGTTTGTCTCGCTGCGGCTGTGTTCGCCTGGGCGCAGCAGCCATCAGTCCCGCTCAGTTCCCTCCCCTTCAGCCCGGGCAAAAAAGCCGGCCCAACCCTCTACGTCAGCGGACAAATACCCCGCACCTCCGACGGCGGCGACGTCCGCGAATCCGTCGAAGCCGAGACCCGACAAGTCATGGAAAATATTGGCAAAATCCTCAAAGACAACGGCTACACCTTTGACGATGTGGTTAACGCCACGGTCTATCTCAAGGACCTCAAGGACTACCAAGCCATGAATAAGGTCTACGCGTCCTATTTCAAAAATGGATTCCCAGCGCGCGCCACAGTCGGCGGGGTCGACCTCGTTTTTGGTTTCCGCGTGGAAATCAGCTGCGTCGCTTACAAAAGCAACCCATGAAGGTTACCCCCTCGCTTCATAGAGCATCTGCCCCTTCCAAAGCATCGACCCAGGCTGGCAGGTCTTGGTCACGACGAACCATCCTCCAAGGTTTGGCGTCCGCCGCCGCCCTCAGCCCATTCACGTCACTGGCTGATTCTGCTTCACCAAATCCTCTCCAACTCCCATCAACTGCTCTGCGATCGCAGAATCCGGATTCCTACTGGAATCGTATCCGGGCTGAGCAGTTCCAACTCGCCGAAGACCGCGCTTTCTTAAATCCAGGCAGCCTGGGAGCCATTCCTAAATCGGTGCTACTGCAAGTCCAAGAAACCTTGGCGCTTCAAGCCGAATGGCCCACGGATGAGGTCCCCCGCTGGGGTTACGAGAGCCTCGAACCTGAGCGGACCGAAATGGCGGAGTTCCTGGGGTGTCATCGCGATGAACTCGCCTTCACTCACAATTGTACCGAAGCCATCAGTTACGTCGCCTCCGGCCTCGACCTCAAGGCCGGAGATGAAGTGCTCATGACCAATCAGGAACATCCGGGAGGTTATTCCAGTTGGAGAATGCGCGCCGCCCGTTCAGGCATTCTAGTTCGCGAGGTGGAGATTCCGGTAAGCCCTAAGGACCCTGGAGAACTCGCGCAACGCATGATCGAGGCCATCGGCCCCAAAACGCGAGTGATCAGCTTCAGCGGTATCACCAGTCCCACCGGCTTGGTCTTGCCCGCTCGCGACATCTGCCGGGTCGCCCGTGACAAGGGAATCATCACGTTGATCGATGGAGCCCACATGGACGGCCAGATCCCCGTTGATCTGCACGATCTCGGTTGTGATTACTTCGCCGGAAGCCCACACAAGTGGATGTTTGCTCCCGCTGGCAGCGGCCTGCTCTATGGCCGTGGCGATGCACTGGACCAACTTTGGCCAACTGTCTGCAATAGCGGATGGGATAACAAAACCGGAATGCATGCCGCTCGTTTCATGATGATCGGCACCAATAACCGGGCCATCGTGAACGGAATGATCGCAGGGCTCCGCTTTTTGAAATCATTGGGCGCGGACGCCGTTTACGCCCGTCAGCAAGAACTGGCTCGACATATTCAGAGCCACGTTCGAGAGCGTCGCTACTTGGAGGCAGTGACATCCGATGACCCACGCCTGTTCCGAGCCATGTTCACGTTCAAATTTATTCCTGCAGACCTCACCACATTTTGGGAAGCCCTGAAGTCCAATAAGATTTATGTCCTCGGCGGGCAACGGATCCGGTTGTCGGCAAACATCTACACACGCAATAGCGACATCGACGCTTTCTTCAGGTTGAGCGACCGACACTTTGGCAAGTGAATTCCTGGTCCCCCATCGCCTAGCGACGGGCCATAAGCCGCTGGCGTTGCCAGGCGAGGCCGAACAGGCCAGCGCCAAACATCGCCCAAGTGGCCCCACCTTCAGGAATGGTTGCCCCAGTCACACGGAGGAAGCCGAAACTGAGCTCACCAGCAGACGTTTCGAATGTCACCTCATTCCCAACACCCTGTTCGTATAGAATATCGAAAGACGAATTATTTGAAAGCAGGACTCCGTCCAGGTAGGTCAACGAACCTGCCGTGATCTCTGCTTCGGGAAAATCGGGAAAATCCACATCATCCGTCATGCCAAAAGTAACGCCCGCTATAATCGCATTGAAGTCGAGGAGCGACCCGTCGTCCGGATATTTGGCACCATCACCGGGCTGAAACTCCAAGGTTCCAGGAAAACTTTGGCCACTGAGTGGACCCTGGTCGAACACAAATTCCAGGTTTAAGGTCTCACCGAGAGCGGACGTGTTGCTGCCGAGGGCAATTCCACCGGCCAAGGCGGCCATCAGTTGTAATCGTTTCATAGAATTAAGATAGACATGTCATATGGGAACCAGAGTCAGAGGCAGACGGGAGCGCAGAAGGCGCACATCCTGAGGCCCCAGACGAACGCACAAAGATTTTAATAGAGACTTGATAGATTGAAAAGTCCTAAATCCAGACGCCGTCGGTTCTCGACGCCAAGCCCCATGCATGCACTTCATCTAGCACTCAGATCGCTCCAAGATCAACTGATGTCAGGCCTGAGTCAGAGCTCGAATCAATCGACTTCCCCAAATTCGGTTCGCCCGCAGCTCGCCACCGTCAGCTTGGGCCTAGTGCTCCAGACAGTCCCACAAGATCCGTTGCATCCGGATTCGTCCGTCGGACTCCAATGGGCGGTGGTGCCACCCGGCACCGTCGCGCAGCACAACGTAACCCTCCAGTTGGATATCAGTTCAATCGTCACTACGCAATCTGGACTACTTTCAACACCGCGTCCCCCCGCAACAACTGCGCAGGACCTGAGTGCCTTGGAACCTCGGGCAGAACGTCTTTTCAAACAATGTCTTGCCGTGTTCGGAAACCCAGGGTTCGACAACGCGGCTCGCGCCGAGGTTTTCTGTGAATTGGCTGCGGAGACCAGCGCAGAGGATCTGAGTGCTGCCATTGAACACGCCGGATCAGAATCGAAAATATCTCCTATGGATCCGCTGGCCCGCCTAACCTCCAGGCTGCGTCAAATCGTCGCATTTTCGCCGGTCGGTCCCAAGCGCGCTTCAATTCAACTGCGCCACTTGATCCAAGAAGCTTCGATGGACGAATTGACCACTCTACTCCGTGAACGGTGGCGCTTTGGGACGCATTGGTCCTTTCCACCCAGCACCAATGGGATTGCGGGCACCTGACCCTCAGCGTGGTCCGCCAGTCGAAACCGCAGCCCGGCGATCGGCTTGGACCTCACCGCAATCCGTGTCAAAAAACGGGGACTCACCAATCCGTGGGCCGATAGTCCTTGAGGAATTTTCCCCAAATATGCTCACCCGTATTAAAGCCGTGGATAATCGGGTCCACGATTCGGGCCGCGCCATCAATGATGTCCAACGGCGGATGAAATCGGTGTTCCTCAACCTTCCTCGTCGCGATTTGTACCGGATCCTCATCGGTCACCCATCCCGTATCGACCGCATTCATATGAATGCCACTGTGGACGTAATCTGCGGCCGATGTTCGAGTCATCATGTTGAGGGCAGCCTTGGCCATGTTGGTGTGGGGATGACGAGTGGTCTTGAATTTCCGATAAAACTGTCCCTCTACCGCTGAGACATTCACAATATGTTTATCCCGATCGGACGTCCGCGTCATGAGCGGTTTCAATCGGGCGTTCAATACGAATGGAGCCACCGCATTCACCAACTGCACTTCTAATAATTCTATCGTCGGAATTTCTTCCAAAAGCAGTCGCCAAGAATTTCGATCCCGTAAATCGACCTGTTGCAAATCCTGGTCCAAGCGTCCCTCGGGAAAGAGATGCTTCTGAGCCTCCATCTCCTCAGGAAGCAACGCCACCTGGGACATGGCTGCCGCATGCGTCAAACCGGCCACCTCCGTCAGTACACGCTCCCCCACAGGCAATGCTCCCCCCGCTTCAGGCAGCAGCTGGTAGCCGCGCAATCCTTCATAGGTACCCAGCACCTGTCGCGCCGACGCTGACACCGTTTCCGCTGATGCGGTCTCTGCCGCCATCATATGCCGATAGAAATCCGGGGGCCGCCGTACGGTCTGGCAGGCGTTGTTCACGATAAAATCCAACCGATCGCGCGTGCACAGCAAATGGCGGCAGAAGGCTTCCACGCTGGGCGTATGACGCAGGTCGAGGCCAAAGATTTCCAATCGGTGTCCCCACACTTGGAAATCCGGTTCCGCGGCGTAGCGTGTGGCTGAATCTCTTGGAAAACGGGTCGTCACGATCAATGTCGCTCCGGCGCGCAGTAGTTTGAGTCCCGCCTGATACCCAATCTTGACCCGTCCTCCTGTCAGTAGCGCGACTCGCCCTTTCAAATCCGCGAGTTCCGTGCGCTTCCGGTAGTTCAGTTCCGCGCAGACCGGACAGAGTTGGTCATAAAAATGGTGGACCTTCGAATAGTCCTGTTTGCAGATGTAACAGTTCTGAGGCTGGGTCACTTCTTTGAACGCACCGTCCGCGATGGTATCGGCTTCCAAAACGGGCGGGGGGGACAGATTGGGCGTGGTGAACACCGGCTTGCGACGTAGGGAACGTATGCCTGTCTCATTGAGCAACGCGTCGTCTCGCTCCAACTTTTCTGCTTTGCGTTGCCGCGAGCGAGCCTTGACCAAACGCCGACGCTCGCTGACGTCTGGACAAAAGACATCTCCTGCCGCTTGCAATAGCCGGGTGAGCTCCTCCGGCGACAATTGGGCCAACAACGCGCGATCCCGTTGGATGCGCTCCAACACCTCCACAGCAGTGCGCACAAGTTGCGGGAACCGTGATTCATTCATATATGTTTCATCTCGAACTCACATCGACCTATTCCTGAACTCGCACCCGGACAAAACGCGACGCTGTGGCATCCGTGGTGAGTTGCTTGAGACGCATAACCACATGCGTCGATCCATCTGGTTGCGCGACAGCCGATATCCGTTCCAAGTCACCCGTCGCCGTCGACCACGACACCAAATCCGCTGATTGCTCCAATTGATAATTTAAACGTCCCGCCGCCGTGCGACTGCGATAAATCACCAAGTGATCCTTGTCCATTCCAGCTTCTTCCAGGATTTCAAGGGTCGGTCCATTGGCTCGGGTCGGCGAGGTGACGAAGGCGTATTCGGCGAAATTACTGTCCCCGTCTTCATCCGGATCCGCCGACGCTTTCTGATCTTCCGGCGGAGTTCCTCGAGGAAACGTGACGGAGGCCCAGGCGGCATAACCTTCCACCGGCAGCGCATTCATCGTTCCGAAACTCACGCGTTGCAGCAGCGCGAACGGGCCCGACCCATCAGGATAACGGCCTAGTGACGTTCCTTTGGGTGTCAGACCAAATTCCACTCGGTCCACGAACCTCAGCAATTCCCCACCCATAGCGGCTTGCAGTAGGAACACATCGTCCCCCGCTTCGTTTAAGCCGAAGGGGATCAGACTCGAAGGATTGGCAGGATTATCAAAATCAGCGGAACGAATCGATAACCGTTCTCCAGGCAGGATCACCGTCGCGGGGGGAAATCGATATTTCCGGAATTCTGAGGAGTTATCGCTCACAAACCAACCTTCCATCGAAATTGCGGCGCCACTTCGATTGAGGAACTCGATGCCATCCGAGTCTCCGTCGAGAGGCGACGCAAGGATTTCATTGATGAGAATTCGATTGTCCGGACCTACCCCGAACACTCCAGGCGACCCGTGAAACTCGGAACTCGGGCGCCACCGGCGCGGATTGCCAAGCCATGCCGATTTTTCGGCAGCGGTTCTTGGAGCGTCCGACTCTTGCACCAGTTCGAGGCTGCTACCATTGCCATCGGCGCGCCCAGGCCAGTTGCCCGTGGAACCGTAGGCCACTTCCAAAAGCATTGAACCATCTGCCGCCAACACAGTCACGGTCTCGGCGCCATTGGACAACGAACCAGTCCACGGCCCCAACCGACGGATCCCGTCCCGATAGTAAGCGCTTCCGGACTGTGTGTATCGGAGGTCGAAGAGCGCCGGATCTTTCACGACGACCAATCGTTCTCCGATACCGAGCAGCGTTCCCTTGGGAAAAACGAAATCCACGGCATTGGTGATTCGAACGCCCGACAAATCCACCATGTAGGGCGCCGTATTTAAGAATTCGAGGAACTCGTTGTTTCCCTCGTCCCACGGATGGAACTGGATTTCGGTCAATAATAAGTTCTCCGCCGAAGCCATCGGCGTACCTTCCGGTACCAAGTAGGTATCCACCAAGCCGGACCAATCACTCCCTGTATTCACCCGCGCCAAAATGCGGGTGGGACGCTGGATGACTAGCGCATTGGCCGGGGCCGCCGGCATGGTCCCGATCAACTCGAAATCGAAGCTGATGTCTGAACTCCCTGGATCGGCTTGATGAATCTCCACAGCGAGGACATTCCCAGTCGGCTCCAAAAAGTACTCCAGTTTTTCCAGCACGTTTTCGTTCCACGCCGATTCGTCGGCTCCTCCGATTGCCACCACCGCTCGAACTGCTGGGGTAATCGGCCCTTCGGGAAGCCCTAAGCGCCAGACTTCCTTGCCGTTGAGATAAACAACTGCCGAATCATCCCGAACGAGCCGGAGCAGCAGTTGGCTCATTCCCGCAGGATCTATCACATCAAAGGTTTTCCGAAAATAGGTCGTAATGTTCTTTTGCACGCCTCCAGCGCCGGGATCTGTATCGACAAAACCAGCCACCGTCGCTTCGTCCCCATCCCCATAACCAATCTGGGTTGGACCACGTCGCCACGATGCATCATCAAAACCCCGTTCTGTCCACCCCGCTGACGGAGCCGCGCCCGTATCCAGAAAACTCCAGACCGATCCTTCGGAAATGAGATTCGTCGTCAGCGTTGGATTGGCTCCGCTGGCCGAACGTGCTGTTGGATTGGTCTTCCCACCAGGTAACCGCGGATCCGTCCCGTCGATGGTGTAATAGACCTGCCCAATCCGGTTGCCGAAGGTCACCTCAAAACCCGCCGGAACCACACCTCCGGGATGGTTGAGCGTCGGTGGATCCGTCGGCCACCAACCCGAGCGCGCCCGAATTTGCCCCAACAACCGAGCCGTTCGCAGTGGGAAAAACGTCGTGCGCAAATAGCGCCATTCATTGGTCCATTCCTGGTCCCGATCCCAAGGCAGCCTTCCAACGCTCGAACCGGGCTGCCACCGCGCCGTCTCAGCCACAATCGCAGTCTGGATCTCCGCCATGCGGGCATCGTAAAACTCAGAGGCAGCCTTAGGGGTTAAAACTCCATCGCCAAAACAGTGTTTCACCAATCGATCGCGAAAGAGCACCCGGAAATCTGCGTAGTTCATCAGTCGCCTGAAGATGCCGTCGGGCACATCCTGATCGGTACAATCCGCCTGAACATCCTGCAGCGAAATATCGGAATCTTGCTGGAAGAACTTCCAACCACCGCGGTCCGGCAGCGTCGGTCCAGCGGCACCCCAGTTGTGCTGTGCACTCCAGTCCCAGTCGTTTCCCGCATAGAAACTCAGCACCATGTAGTCGCAAAGGTTGGTCACATCGACCCAGCGTTTGGCTGAGGTATAATTCCCCAGACTCGCTTTCATGGCAGCCCACGCCGCCGTCCAAGTGTCACCTCCCCCATGATTGCTTCCCGTCGTGCCACCACCTGAGAAATGAAATTCTTCGGGTCCACCCGGGTAATAACTGGCCATGAAATCCTCGTCCGCATGCTCGTGCACGTGGTAGATGCCATGGTACGACCCATTCAGAAAAAGGTGAACCTGACGCCCACGTTTTCCCGGTTGCCCCATCTTGAGCTGCATCTCGTCCATCCACAAGTTCCGAGCCAATTGCGCATCCCCACTGCGAGTCACCGGTGGATTGCCGTAGGGGACCGGCGGGTTTTCCGCGGTGCCAAGCCAGTAGAACGTGTCGTGGCTGTGGCTGCGCAATCGAAGTTCTTTGAACTCGCTAGCGGCTTTACCAGGTGCCAGGGAGCCTCGGGCGAAGACTGGGTAATTCAGGTGCGAAGCGCCATACTCCGCGCGAAACCGTGCTGCCATGCTGAGCTTCGGCGAGCCCAAACTCGTGGTTCCCGTGGCTCCGACGCCACAGTCCACCTGAAACCCCGGCTCCGCGTCGTTCGGATCGATCAATTCCAACGACGCCCGCATTTCCCGAGTACTCAAGCTACCCGTCAAGTTAACCGAAAGTGCTGGCAGAGCTCGGAAAGCGTCACCCATCAAGGGGCCGTAGATCGCATGACGGGTAATCGAGGTGAGTAGACGGGATTGACTGACAATGCCATCCACGGACGGACCCGCGACGCCATCCACAAAGAAGTAGGTCTGCGTGGCGACCGGTGCGTAGGCCGCATCCGGATGAATCGCAATGGCACGGATGATTCTTAGGCCACGCGTGATGGCCGCGGTGTTGGGCGAAACCAAGATCGGCTCACTGTAGAGTATTCCCGTGCTCGCTGTCGGCCGTGTTCCATCAGTTGTGTAACGGATCGTGGATCCGGCAACTTGCGCGGTGAGTGTTAGCGGAAATGAATTGGTGTAAAACCCATGCGGCCGACTGAACACAACCGCGTTTGCCCCGGCAACCGTCACCGCCGCATTGGTGGCCCCAGGGGTTGGCTGCAACAGGTGCCCCGGCACCCCGCCTGTCCCTACCCCAAAGGAGATGCCAGGGTAGAGAGCGGGCACCGACATTTCGCTCGCCACCGTTCGACCGTCGGGCCGCACCAGTCCAATCCATTCGCCGTCGCTGGAAATCGAAAAATTTGAATGAAGGTTGCTAGATCCCGGCACTTCCGCACCGATGCCGTCGGCCAGAATTAGTAGAAATCCCCCCGGCGGCACAACCCGCGTCGGAATTCGCCACTTCGTCAAATCGTCCCGGTCGTCCGTCAGATACCACCCTGTCAGGTCCAATCGTTGCGACAGTAGGTTGTGCAATTCGATCCATTCTTGCGGTTGACCACTCTCATCCTCAACACCACCCACCTCGTTCGCCAACACCTCGTTGATCCGTACTCGAGGCTCCAGTAAGGCCAACGCAAAGGGCTGTTCCACGGATAACCCCGAAAGATCTGTAGCGCGCAATCGGACTCGGAATTGGGTTAACCCGGAGGGTCGCACCCCTGTGAGTTTGAGCTGATTCAACTCGACGCTAAACAGCGCGTTCTCCTGGTCGCCAACGCCTGGCACCAACTCAAAACGATGGCGATCGAATCCGTCAACATCCACCGCCTCGAGCAGACTCACCACGGATCCGGTGACAGCCGTTGTGGCCACAAAGGGAGATTCCAATCTCAAGCTTGTCGGCGCATGAGGCGCCGCCAAGGTCAGCGTGAAGGACTTTTCAAGAAACCGCTTGGGATCCGAAGCATCAGTGGCTCGAATTCGGATCGTGTATCTGGAACCGTGAGGTTGACCCCTAAAATCAAATGGCCCGGGATGCAAAGTCAGCCCAGTGAGCGTGAATCGAGCGTTATCCGCATCGCCGTCCCCGGGAACAAATTGCAGCTCATGATTCGCCGAAAACCGACGATCCGACACCGTCACCGTGGCGATCGGTTCAGTCTGAGTAGGAAAGAACTGATACACCTTAAGTGCAATGTCGTCGGGAGTCGGCGGGGATGTGACGCGCTCCAATGTCAGTCCTTGCCAAATAGGATTTCGGTCCCCTCCGTCGTTGGCTCCGAACAAATCACCCATCTCCACCACCGTCGTGGAGGTGGTTGCCGTGTAGAAGTAAGTGTAAAGCGTCGCCCGACCTTGCGAGTAGGACTCCCCTGGTGACGCTCCGAGCGACGTCAGTTCATCCACCGCCTGCAATCCATTGACGCGTATGTCCCAGCGCCGCACTTCGTTTCCGTTCGCGGAAATCAGGATCTGAAGTTTGTATTCATCCCCCACCTGCACCGCCAGATCCGCTCGGAGCCGTTCATTCCCACCCGAGTTCGCCCATCGAATATCCTGGAAGATCTCTTCCAAATTGTTGGCATCTGCCGTGGTCCCAAACTCGGGCTTGGTCTGCCAGGGAGAGACCTGCTGAGGACCCACCAGTTTCGCCCCAGGAATCCCGAGTCGATCCGGAAGAAACCCCACTCCCCGAACGGTACGCACTGGATCATTGGCGCTGAAATTGATCGCATAAACGACTTGGCCTTCGAGGTCTAAATCCTGGGGACCGCGAATTTGGGTCACGGTCCCGAGCTTGACTACGGTCCCGGCCTGAAGAGACGTCAGGAGGATGGGCAGCAGGATACCAAATCGTGTCCACCCAGAAGTCCCAACCAATCCAACGTGCTGAAACAATCGTTTCTTCAGCGAACCCGAGGTTACCCAACCCTGGAGTCCGAGGAAAAATCCGAGACACACTGGCCGGATAGGTCGCACGCGGTGCATAAGAACACCCTGAACCGAAGTCCGGCTTATTTACATCAGATTTTCATCAGTTCTTCCGCGATTTGAACCGCATTGAGCGCGGCACCTTTGAGCAACTGATCCCCGCAAACCCAAAACGTCAAACCGTTCTCTAGGGCGCAATCCTTACGGATACGTCCGACCTCGCAGTTGTACTTTTCCGAAGTGAAAAGAGGCATGGGGTATACCTGCTTTTCTGGTTCGTCCATCAGATCCAAACCGGGTGCCTGCTGCAAGATTCGTCTCGCCGCTTCCGCCGTGATCGGTCTCTCAAACTCCGCGCTCACCGCCACGGAGTGGGACCGGTAGACCGGAACACGCACACAGGTCACGCTCGCCCGGAAACTCGGATGATGCATGATCTTTCGCCCCTCATTCTCCATCTTCATCTCCTCTTTGGTGTATCCGGACGGCAAGAACGAATCGACTTGAGGCAGTAGATTAAAAGCGATTTGATGCGGGTACACTTCCTTGGTGACGGGCTCCTTGCGAACAACTTGGCTGACCTGACGCTCCAATTCTTCAATGGCTTTCGCTCCCGTGCCGCTAACCGCTTGATAGCTCGAGGCGTAGATCCGCGTGACACCAAATGCCTGATGCAAGGGGTACAAGGCCATCAAGGTGATGGCTGTCGTACAATTCGGATTGGCAAGAATCCCCTGGTGCAAACGAACGTCCTCGGGATTGATCTCGGGCACCACCAGCGGGACTTTGGGATCCATCCGAAACGCACTGGAATTATCGACCACCACACACCCAGCGGCGGCGGCGATCGGCCCAAATTCTTTGGAGATGGCCCCCCCCGCGCTGAACAGTGCGATGTCGATACCTGCGAATGAATCCGTACGAAGTTCGGTCACCAGCACTTCCTGGCCTCGAAATGGAAGTTTCTTCCCCACACTTCGGGCGGAAGCGAGAAGCGTCAATTTGCCCACCGGAAAATTCCGCTTCTCGAGTGTCTGGATCATTTCAATGCCGACAGCGCCTGTGGCGCCAACGACAGCAACATGCGGATTCCGATTCATAAAGGGCGGCGAATCTAGCGGCACCCACTCGCCTGTCGAGTCACGAAAACAACGGTTTAACCTTGGCCCATTGCCAGACTTGCGTAGCGTTTGCGCCGTAACGCTCTATGACTGATCCCAGGTCCTCGTTTACTCCGTTCATTCCAGCTAACTCGCGCCTCCGCGAATTCACCATAAGGTCCCTCGTGGTTGGGACGCTGCTGGGGATGATCTTCGGCGCCTCCTCCCTTTATCTCGTCCTAAAGATTGGCCTGACCGTCAGCGCCAGCATTCCCGTCGCGGTCATCTCCATTTCCCTGTTCCGACTTTGGGGACTGATGGGCGGACGCGACGCCACGATTCTGGAGCATAACATCGCCCAGACCGCCGGGTCCGCTGGCGAATCACTCGCGTTCGGTGTCGGGGTCACGATGCCAGCCATCCTGATCCTCGGATTCGATTTGGAGATGTCCCGCGTCTTTTCGGTGGCCTTGCTCGGTGGCCTATTGGGGATCCTCATGATGATCCCCTTGCGCCGGGCTCTCATTGTCCAGCAGCATGGATCGCTCAAATACCCCGAGGGAACCGCCTGCGCCGAAGTCCTTAAAGCCGGAGCCAGCCAGGCATCCAAAGATGAATCGGACCCGGCTTACGCCAAAGAACTGGCCAACGCGTCCGTCAATGCCCGAACCATCTTCGCCGGATTCGGCATCGGCTTGCTCTATAAAGTGGCCAATGTCGCCCTCAAAGGCTGGAAGGATACCGTGGGCGCCACATTCGGTGCACCTCTTAAGGCGGGTTCGTTGTCTGCGGAGATTTCACCCGAAATGCTCGGGGTCGGCTATATCATTGGCCCTAGAATCGCCGGAGTTATGGCCGCTGGCGGCGTGCTCTCCTACCTTGTGCTCATCCCCCTCATTAAGTTCTTTGGTGAAGCTCTCACCTTGCCGCTGCCTCCCGAATCGACACGATTAATCAAAGACATGTCGCCCGGTGAAATCCGGTCGGCTTATGTGCTGTACATCGGCGCCGGAGCTGTCGCGGCCGGCGGCTTGATCAGCCTGCTTCGCGCCCTGCCCACCATCTGGCGCGGAATCCGGATGGGGTTGGCCGATTTCACCAACACGCGTGTCCAGGGTGCCGCAGCTTCCCTCCGAACTGAACGGGATCTGTCCCTGAAGTTCGTAGCCATCGGTACCATTGTTCTTGTTACTGCCATCACTCTGGCTCCCGCCCTGAAAATGAACCTCCTCGGAGCCTTGTTGATTCTGCTTCTCGGTTTTCTTTTCACCACCGTGTCTTCACGGCTCACCGGTGAAATCGGTTCGACCTCCAATCCCATCTCGGGAATGACCATCGCCACGCTGTTGCTCACATGCGGTGTTTTCCTGCTGCTCGGTTGGACCACCCCACCTTACTATGTCACCGCGCTTTCGGTGGGTGCCGTGGTCTGCATCGCCTGCTCCAACGGCGGGACGACATCTCAGGATCTAAAGACCGGCTTTCTGGTCGGCGGAACACCCAAATATCAGCAGATTGCCATCTGTATCGGCGCCGCAGCGTCCGCACTCCTCATGGGCCCAATTCTCCTCACCCTTAATGAAGTCGGAACCGTCTACGTGAACGCATCACAGGTGGGCGGTACGCTTGACGCACCCGCCTCCGCGCTCACCACCGCACCTCGAGAAGTGTTGGTGGGCCCTCAGGCCAAAACCGACACCAATTCCTATCGGGTTTGGCATCGACACGATCTCCAAGGTGGTACCGCCCGAAAGTTCCTCGTCGACGATTCAGGAAAAGCCGTCTGGTTGGTCGATCCCGCCATCAACGGCAGCTATAACAAATGGCCGGATGGTACCACCGCCACCAAATACGATGCCCCCAAAGCCACACTCGTCAGCTACATCATCAAAGGTGTTCTCGACAAGAAACTGCCTTGGGCTCTTGTTTTACTCGGCGTGATGATCGCCGTCACCATGGAGCTCTGCGGTGTCGGTTCGCTCGCGTTCGCCGTCGGTGTTTATCTCCCCATTGCCACGTCGCTTCCGATATTCATTGGCGGCCTCGTGCGATGGATGGTGGATCGGCATGATCGCTTCCGCTGGGCGAATTCCGGCAAAACCGTGGAGGAAATCATCGCCGAAGGCGACAAATCCCCCGGGGTTCTCATGGCTTCTGGTTATGTCGCTGGAGGCAGTATTGCCGGGATTATCATCGCGTTCATGGCAGGCGTCACCGGACAGATCGATTTGAAACTGACAGAGTGGGCGAGCGCCAAGAACCCATTCTTCGAGGGTGCTAATTCGGATCTTCTGTCACTGATCCCATATGCCGTCCTGGTCTTGGCACTCTGGGCTACGGCGCGCGGAAAAATTCTAGCCGACAAAAAAGCGACGACCTAGTTCTGTGGCAACTTGGCGCTGCCACGCACATCGATTAGGGCTGTGTCAATCGGAAAATGAACCGTAAAATTCACATTTGCATAGACACGACGTCAACAGCACCAATGCGCCCCTGATTCCGTATGCACACACGCAAACGCATTATTAACACATCGGTCGCGTTCGTCGCGGCCGCCACTACCTCAGCCTTCGCGCAAGACGCCGACCCGACAGCCTGGAAAACCAGCGCTGGAGTCAGTGTCTCCGTGCAGAAGGGCAACGCCGATACAACCCTCTTTGGGGCAAATATTTTGTCTTCCAAGAAATGGGATAAGAACGAGATCAACCTTGGCGCCGATGGAGTCTACGGTGACAACACCTCAGTGGATCTCGCCCCCCCCGATGCCAACGGAAACGTGAGCACTCGCGAGGTTTCCAAGACCACCGCACAAAACTATGGCGCATTCGCTCAATATAATCGCCTCATTACCGACCGCTTTTACGCCTACGGCAACGTGTCCGCCCGCCAGGACCGCATCGCCGATGTCGATTATCGTATTTCGCTCAGCCCAGGTGTTGGTTATTACTTCCTGAAGAACGAAAAGACCACGCTCAGCGTGGAAGCCGGTCCTGGTTTCGTCTTCGAAAAACTCGCAGGGACCTCGAAGGAGTATTGGACCATCCGCGTGGGTGAGAAACTGACCCACCAGATCACCAAGTCGGCTCGCCTGTTCCAGGATGCGGAATTCATTCCTCAGGTGGACGACTTCAACAACTACGTCCTCCAAGCTCAAATTGGGGTCGAAGCCGACATCACCAAGAAACTCGCTCTCCGCGTTGTCTTCCAAGACACCTACCGCAATGAGCCTGCCCCCATCACTGGAACGATTCCGCTGCAGTTCCGTGAGAAGAACGACCTGAAGTTGCTGGCCGGCATCAACTACAAATTCCAATAACCTATTGGATAATAAGGCTTGGCGAAACCGCCCGTTACCATCGACTGGAACGGGCGGTTTTTGCTGAACGGCGCGCCACTCGGAACCTTCAAGATCCACCGACACCCATTCGAAGTCGCCCATATAGTAGCGGGCCGTCTAGATCGCCTGGCATTCGGCCCGTCGTCAAGAGCTCGTGAGACACACTCGGTTTCCCCATTGGAGTCTTGCAGAAATTCCAAACTCCTAGTCCGATCCACTCCGGTTGGCGACACTTTCAGAAATCTGTAACCCTTACCTTAACCCCTTCCTGATTATGAGTACTTCGACCCCTCACCCTTGGAAGTTCTTCCGCGCCGGCGGCTTCGACCAAGTCCGTCTCGATACCGGTGCCGACTTGATGGCCCTGGACCAATTAGATCAAAAACTTTGGGTGGCACTGGCTTGCCCCACTAGCGGCCTGGAATTCGATACCAAGACCCTGCAACTGATTGATGACGATAAGGACGACCGGGTCCGCGCCCCTGAATTGATCGCTGCTGTCCAATGGGCGGGCAAGTCACTCAAGAATCCCGACTCGCTTCTCAAAGGATCCCCCACGCTTCCGCTCGATAGCATTAAGGATCCGGCGCTCCTAGCGTCCGCACGTCAAATATTGACCAATCTCGGAAAGGCCAACGCCACCGAAATCGGACTGAGTGAAACCACGGACTCCGCCAAAATCTTTGCCAATACGCGCTTTAATGGCGATGGCATCGTGCCTTCCGACGCCGCCGCAGATGATGCCACACGCAGCGTCATGAAGGATCTCATGGACACCCAGGGCTCCGACACCGATCGCAGTGGCAAGCCGGGTGTTTCCCAAGCGCGTCTCGACAAATTCTTCGATGAGCTCAAAGCCTATGCCGATTGGCAATCCAAGGTGGAGGCGGACAAGGCCTCAATCCTTCCGCTGGGCGACGCCACTTCCGCTGCTGCGGCGGCGGTAGCCGCAGTCCGTTCCAAGATCGACGACTACTTTACCCGCTGCCGCCTAGCGTCGTTTGATCCCCGCACCCTCACTGCGGTGAACCGCAAGGAAGAGGAGTATCTGGCACTAGCGACTAAAGACCTATCGGCGGGCGGCGTCGAGTTGGTCGGTTTTCCAATCGCCCGTGTGGAAGCCGGACGCGCGTTGCCGCTCAAAGACGGCGTGAATCCTGCGTGGCACAGCGCCATCGCGACATTGGTCGACGCCGGCGTGAAACCGCTGCTCGGTGACAAATCCAGCCTCAGCTCAGAGGACTGGGCGAGCCTCAACAGCAAAATTAAGCCGTATGAAGCCTGGGCTGGGGCCAAAGCGGGAGCCAGCGTGGAAAAACTCGGCCTTGCCCGCGTTCGCGCCCTACTCGCCTCGAAGGCCAAGGAAACCATCACCGCCCTCATTGCCGACGACAAAAAACTGGAACCAGAGGCCAACAGTATCTCCTTGGTTGATAAGCTCATTCGATACCACCGCGATCTCTACTTGCTGTGTGTCAACTTCGTTAACTTCAAAGACTTCTACGACCGCGGCGAACCCGCCATCTTCCAGGCTGGACGCTTATATCTCGACTCTCGCAGCTGCGATCTGACCATGCGTGTCAACGATGCCGGAAAACACGGGGTTATGGCCCCTCTGAGCGGCATTTACCTCGCCTACTGCGATTGCACACGACCCGGTAGCGAAAAGATGCAAATCGCCGCTGCATTCACGGGTGGCGATTCGGATCACCTAATGCCCGGTCGCAATGGCATCTTCTACGATCGCCAAGGGCGCGATTGGGATGCGACCATTTCCAAAATCATCGACCAACCCATCCGTATCCGACAGGCGTTCTGGTCGCCGTACAAGAAATTCGTGCGAATGGTCGAAGACCAGATTGCCAAACGGGCCATGGCCGCCGATGCCGCCGCGACCGATAAACTGACCGCCACCGCTGCCGCAACCGTCAATGCGGACAGGGCGAAACCCGCTGAACCGAAGAAATTCGATGTCGGCGTAGTGGCTGCTTTGGGCGTTGCTTTCGGAGGCATCACCGCAGCCTTTGGAGCCATTCTTCAGGCCTTTTTCGGGTTAGGTGTCTGGATGCCTCTCGGCCTGCTGGGTATCGTCTTGATCATCTCGGGCCCGTCCATGCTTCTGGCCGCGCTGAAATTGCGAAAACGGAATCTCGGACCCTTGCTGGACGCCAATGGCTGGGCCATCAATTCGCGCGCTCGTATCAATATCCCATTCGGAGGTTCCTTGACGGAAACCGCCGCGCTCCCAAGCGGCGCCGAACGTTCCTTCGACGACCCCTATGCCGAACAGTCGAGCCCATGGAAATTCTGGTTGATCGTCGGTATCCTTGTCATTTTGGGGTATTGCTGGTCCATCGGCAAACTCGACCCGTTCCTGCCGTTGGAGGTGTTGAAGAAATCGCATTACTCCAAACCTGCAACCACGCAAACCGGCACGAATTCGCTGCCCGAAGCCGCCACGGCGCCGAAGTAACAGCTTTTCATACGGTTTGCTTAGGCGATTTTTGCCCGGACAGCTTCGGCTGTTCGGGCTTTTTTATAACTTATCAGGCTCGAAAGTGAGGGTACTGTCGGGAGCAGCTTGTCCTGGACCATGAGACCCCTGTAGTGTCTTCCCTGATGCTGAAGGTTACCTATTATTTGGAAGTTATCTCCTCCTGGTGCTGGTGGGCCGAACCTGCCTGGACCGAGCTCAAAGATCGTTACTCCACCCAGGCAACGTTTGACTGGAAACTCGCCCTGATGGACGCCTCGGGTTTGCCTGTTTCCGTCGCTCAATGCGAGTGGTTCTACCGTCGAAGCGGCACGATCGTCCGATCGCCCTACATGCTAAACTCCGGCTGGTACGAACCCGAGCTGAAAGAGTATCTCGCCCCCAATCTCATCGCCGAAGCCGCCAAGGATTTTGGCGTGCAGGACGATCGAGTCCGGCTCGCCATCGCCGAAGCCGCACTTCGACATGGCCGAAAGGTTGGCCAATGGGAAACCGCTGCCGAAATCGGCGCCGCCGCCGCCAAACTCGACCCCGCCAAACTGCTCGCTCGCTCGCGCAGCCCGGAAGTCGAAGCCCGCGCCAGAGAATCCACAGCGGAGTTTCATGCTCTGAAAGTCAGCCAACGACCAACTTTCATCTTGGAGAGTGTCATCGGCGATCGCGCCGTATTTTCCGGACTCGCCTCTGCGGCACCACTGGTGGCCACCCTGGATGCCATGATTTCTGACGCGACGGCCTACGCGTCTCATCGAGCCCATTTTGGTCCTCCGCCCACGACCTAAACCCGCCGTTCGCTGAACAGACCATTTCTCGATGGCCAGCACTCCAGCTGCGCGATCGCTTCATGGTTCTCCACCTTCGTTGAGAATCTTGAAGTAGGCGTCGTAAACGAAGACCCGATTGCGCCGTTTGCCGGCCAGTTCCCTGGCGATCCCGGAGTCGACGACGTGTTGCATCGCCTTCGAGACGGTGGGGAACGTCATGGCCGTCGATTGGCAAAGTTGTTTAAGGCTGAGCACGAGACGGTGTCAGAGAGCGGCGAGGACACGCAGAGTATTCGCAACTCCACGCCCGAGGGCCAGCCGTATCGCCGACAGCGAATCGGCCTGTGCGGTGTGCCGCTCGGCACTAGAGAACCGCTTATACCCCAGAGTCTTGCCAGCGCTCCAACCCTCACAGGTTCGCAACCGGCGAAACCGCAGGCTCGGCGGCCTGCGCGACGTCGAAGAATCCTCTGTTGCGAGGTTTTACCCCATTAAACGCTATCCTCGCCAGCCAGTTGTCACGGCTCCCAGGCGAGCTAGAGGCCGCCTTGGGTTCTTTCGATGGCAGAAATTTCGGGCTTTAGATTGAAACAATTCCAGTCAAGAGTTGTCCAACTGGTAAGTTGACAACCAAGGTAACCACATGGGTCTGCACATGGGTCTGAAGTGGACCGAGGTTTTTTCATACTTGAAACCATGAGATTCAACAATGGCAAGGCGCTCCTTTTGGGCTTGAACCTCGCGCTTCTCGCCGGAGTCGGTTGGCGCTTTTCCCGGTCAACTGGAAACCGCCCCCAGCCAGAAGCCTCCCTCCCAGAAGAAGGGGCCCCAGACCCCGCCCCACTCAACGAGTCCGTCCAAACATCGCAGCGGTCCGCCACGCCCCAGCCCAAAGATCCAAAGTTCTCGTGGAAATCCGTGTCCAGCCGCGATCTCAAACAACACATACAAAAGCTACGAATGGTGGAATGCCCGGAAGAAACCATTCAAGACATCATCCTGGCGGAGGTCGATCGAATCTATCAAGCGAAGGAAGCTGCAATCGGTTTGAAACGAGACATCGCCAATCCTTGGGAAGGTCCCGGAGTGGATCGAATCGCGGAGTTCGATCGCTCCGCGCGCCTACGGCAGCTTCGGGTCGAAAAGAGGGACCTCATCTTTGAGTTACTAGGCATTGATGTTCCCGGGGATATACCGTCGTTGGTCGGTAGCACGTTCAATACGGCCTGGGAGCAGGCCCTCGCCTTATTGCCCCTCGAAAAGCGCGGCCCGGTGCGTGCCATTCAAGACCGGTTCTGGGAACAGACGGAAACCTTACGCAAGCGCTTGGATAATCTGCTACTTCCAGAAGATGCGGACGAATACCGGCGGCTGCGAATCGAACGGACTGAATCGCTCAAAAAAATCCTTAGCCCAAAAGAGCTGGAAGACGTCGAAATGCGAACCTCCACCACGGGAAACTCGCTTCGAACCCAGTTGTCCGCCTTTGAACCGTCCGAATCGGAGTTCCGGGAGATTTTTCGGATAAAACGTGATTTGCATGAATCGAGCTACGTTCCGGGTCAACTGGTTGGAGAGGAGAGTTCCAAGCGTGCCGAGGCTGTTTCCCTCGCCGCATCGAAGGCTGAAGAACGATTGCGTGAAACCTTGGGGGAATCTCGGTTTGCGGAATATCAACGTTCCCAAGATTCCGAGTTTCAACAAGTGAGCCGCATTGCCCGTGACGCCGGTTTGTCCCGCGATGTGGCGATCACCGCATATGAAGCTCAGAAGGGCGCCCAGGAACGGATCCAACGCGAGATGCAAAATCCTGAACTCACGTCGCAGCAGCGCCGTGCCGTGCGCGAACAAATCCAGGCGGAGGTCACCGAGCGGATGAAGAACCAATTAGGAGAAGCAGGCTTCCAACAATTGCAGCAACTCGTGCCGCGTTTTCGCAACAGCACCAGTCCCAGACCCGGCACCGTTCCGTCTACAGCGACCCCGGTTCTGCCAGGAAACTTTCAACCCGCTATCCCGGTTCCATGAATCCTTCAACCTCGAATTCAATCTTGGGCGGAACCGCCTTGGTTTTGGCCGGTCTCTTCGTCTGGCAACTGACCTCACGGCCGATGTCACCGGTCCAGGCTACAGAAATCGCCTCGCCAAAAGCGACGACCGTGGAAACGGCCAAAAACAACCAGCCAAAAAACTCCTTCCCGTCGTCACTTGACTCCATCAAACCGTCATGGAATTGGTCGGCCATCGAATCCGAAGACTATCGAAAATACATCGCTAATTTGAGAGGCATCGAATGTCCCGAACGGGTCATTCGCGATATTATTCTCGCCGACATCAATAAACTCTATGCGCCCAAAGAAGCGCCCTTCAAGGACCCGCCACCGCCGCTCACAGAACCCTGGGATGTAACCTCTGCCACCACCGCTGGGGCGAACGACGCCAAGTCACGCCGGGAAGCCTTCGAACGTCGCAAGCAGTTACGCGAGATTGAGAAAGAAAAAGCTGCGATCGTGAAGGAATTATTGGGAGAGACACTTCCCCTGTCACCCCTTCGCTCCTGGGGCACCCACAATTATGCACTGATCGAATCCGCCCTGAATGGATTGGCTCCTGACAAGCGCGAACGTGCCCGGGAAATATACGAGACCTACTGGGAAGCGAGTGATCGGCTGTCTGAAGCCTTCGAAAACAAGCGCACTCCCGAATTCATGGACCAATATCGGAAACACAACGAACAGCGCCGCAACACGCTCCAGTCCGTGCTCAGCCCCGAGGAGCTTTCTGACTTCGAAATGCGGTCATCTGCCACCGCCCAGCGTCTCGGAACTCGGGTTGCGGGCCTCCACCTGACCGAAGACGAGTTCAAGGCAATCTATCAGGCGCGTTCCGCCATCGAAGAACCGTTCGGAGGAACCATACCCCTGAGCCAGCTGGACCCCAAAAACTCACAACAGGTGGCGGCGCTTGAGAATACGGCGTCCGAGGTCTTGAAACAGACCCTGGGCGACGAACGTTACGCACAGTTTCAGAAGTCTCAGGACCCGAATTGGCAAATGCTTACCAAACTGAAGGATCGCTTTGAATTGAGTGATGATGCCGTCGAAAAAGCCTTCGATCTCCAGAAATCGCTACAGAATAACGCCGCATCTCAGACTGAATCCATGAACCGTCTCCAGGAATTGCAGCGCGAGCTAGTCCGGTCAGAACGCTCCAGCCAAGCGGACTTGGGATCGATTCAAAATCAGCTCCAAAAAATTCAGTCCGAAGTGGCGAATCAGTCCCAGCAGTTTGAGGCCGAGCGACAACGGGTGCTCGGCGAGATCAGCGGATTGATCGGCGACAAGGCAGGTAAAGTCTTTTCCGCGCGGAACGGTGGGCCCACATTTTCAATACCGCGGAACAGCGCCATCCCGAACACGACGCGACGCACCATGCAGATCTTGGACTCACCCACCCCGGTCACCGTTCCGACACCGGTTCTCACCCCCAACCCATGACCGGTTTCAGTCAGATGTGCCCGAATCGACGGGCGCTCCCCGTCTCCGGAATCAAGACGCTAATCGGGTTTTTCAGGTCTGAAGTCGTGTCGTGGATAGCGCGGGCCTGCTGGTTCCTGTTCGTTGGGTCGGTTGGAGTGTCAACGCTGCGGGGCGCCGAGATTAAACTTTCTCACCACCCCGCTCGACCTCGTTCGGGGGAGCCTGTGTCCATCCGAGTCACTCCATCTACCTCTTTGGACCCTTCAAAGGTGACGCTCGAGTACCAGGTAGTAGTCCCGGGAAAATACATCGAGAAATCGGCAACCGCTTACGCCAAAGATTGGGTGGTGCTCACACTCACTAACGCGAAATCACAGATCCATTCGCTGACCGCGACGATCCCACCAGAGGTTCAAAAGCATCGGCGCTTAATTCGATACCGGGTTCGAGACATTACCTCCAAAAAAGTCGTCGCCCCCGCCCCCGAAGATTCCTGTCCGAATGAAGCCTATTTTGTTTATGACGGCATTCCGGCCTGGCGCGCCTCCATCAAACCCAAAGCCAACGAAGAGGAGTTCAGCGCCGAACTAATGAGCTCGGTTCAAGCTTACCACCTCATCGCCACGACCCAATCCGTGGAAGGCGCTATGTGGAAGGAACAAACCGGTTTTGGCAGCGAGGAAGCCAGTGAGTACCGATGGTCCGGGGCGTTCGTCGGCGCAGACGGCACAGTCTATGATCACATTCGGTTTCGCCCACGCGGAGGCTGCTGGCGTTATGCCATGGGCAAGAACATGTGGAAGTTCGACTTCAACAAAGGTCACAAATTTCGCGCCGAAGACGACTGGGAACACCCCTACAAGGCGCGCTGGTCCAAACTCAATCTCGGCGCCTGCATTCAGCAGGGCGATTATGGCATGCGCGGGGAGCAGGGCCTCTTCGAGGCCGCTGGTTTCCGTCTGTTCAACCTGGCTGGATTGCCCAGCCCGAAGACGCATTTCGTCCAATTGCGAGTGATTACGGAGGCCGATGAAAATGGAAAAAACCAATACGCTGGAGATTTCTGGGGCTTGTATCTCGCCGTCGAGAATGTGGATGACAATTTCATCAAAGAGCACGGTCTCCCCGACCAAAGCGTCTTCAAAGTGGACAACATGCAACCTCATTGGGGGAAACAAGGGGCTGACAAACTCACCGAAGCCGATGCCGCGCGGTTTGTGCAGTCCATGTTTTCTCAGCCCACTGAGAATTGGTGGCGAAAGAACGTCAACTTGCCCGAGTATTATTCTTACCGATCCATCCTGGAGGCCATACACCACTACGATGTCGACAGCGGCAAGAATTACTTCTTCCGGCGCGATCCACTGCAGGGCAGTTTCAAGAAAAGTGGTTTGGCCGGATTGGTTGAAGGATGGACCCGCGGAAGAACAATAGGCAGGCGGGATATTGAGAACTCGGCTGATTTTTCACAATGGCCACGCTTGAAAGTAAGCGCATGGCTTCTTG
>SXGT01215270.1_pt1 | contig 34777 bp, 20 predicted proteins | sample 3176221 | NCBI WGS metagenome assembly SXGT01 (sample SAMN11356862, study PRJNA531348) | freshwater metagenome | isolation source: freshwater sample F1-120 | place: China: Fuxian Lake, Yuxi | collected 2017-12-25 | reverse complement strand
ATGCGACGATCGAGGCTGCGCGCGCTGGAGAGGCCGGTCGCGGGTTTGCGGTAGTCGCCAACGAAGTCAAGGAGCTTGCCAATGCGACATCGAATGCAACTGGCGAGATCAGCCAGCGGATCGATGCAATCCAGGGGGACGCAAGGCAGGCGCGCGTGGCGATCGGCAAGATCGGGGAGATCGTTCACCGGATCAGTGACATCCAGTCGACGATCGCCGCCGCCGTCGAAGAACAGACCGCGACGACCAAGGAGATCGCGAGAACGCTGGCCGAGACGGCGCAGGGATCGAGTTGCATCGTGTCGACGATCGCGCGTGTCACGCAGTGCGCGAGCGAGACGGCATCCGGCGCCCAGCAATCGCTCCAATCCGCCAAGTCACTCTCAAAGATGGCGGATGTGCTGTCCGGCCTCGTCGGCGCCTTCCGCTACTGAAAGCCAGCGCCGGAGAGCGCCGCGGCAATGCAGCCGCGGCGTCAGTCGGGCTTGATGATGCTCGACAGGATCTCGTCGAGAAATCCGACCCAGAACAGGTCGCAAGCTCCGGGTCCTCGCACGACGTGCATTTCGCCTTGCGGGTCGAGCAGGCACGACAGGTAGCTCTGGCTCTCGATGTCTTTGGCGTTCGTCACGCCGAGGAGCGCCACTGGGCGATGCGCGGCGAAGAACTCCGCGGCGGACTTGCCCGAGTTGCGGATCATCGTGCCCAGGTTGCGCTGGCCAAAGGCATCGCGGTCAGCCCAGTCCGAGTCCTTCAAGAAGTAGAGCGGCGTCGTGTTGGTTCGCTGGTCGACGAACGCTTCTGGAACGTCGAACGGGATCAGCGGCATCGGCACGTTGATGATCTGTCCGGCGATCTGCTGGGTGATTGCGAGCGCCTTCTGCGTTCGCTCCTTGCCGAAAGCGTGGTCCTCGGCAGTTACTGGAACCCAGTGCACGAACTTCTGCATGCCCTGGTAGTCCTCGCTCGCGGGTCGCTCACGGAGGTAGTAGTAGATCGCGAGGCTGTTGCGCCGCCGGTCGGGTGGGCATGTCAGCGGATGCGGATGTCCGTGCAGCGAGCGCGTGCCAGCGTTGAAGAGCACGGCGCGGTTGCCTTGCGGCAGGTAGCGATGGATCGGCTGACGCTTGTCGTCCCATAGCTCCAGATGGCCGCCGTATTCTTCCTTCCAGTCCGGGTTGAGATAGACGATCAGGTTGAGGTACTGATGGAACTTGTTGCCCTGCGGGTGTCGGTTGACGTCCGTGTGGATCATCAGGCGCCCGCCTGGCCCGGTGCTGTGCAGCCCGCAGTGGTTGTAGGAAGGATCGGGGATGATCCCCTTGGTTCCGGTCAGCTCCTCCAGAAACGCCAGGAACGTGCCCGAGTTGAGCTGACCCATGAGGTGACGCGTGAACGCGCAGAACTTCGTTTCGTCGCTAGTGCCGAGCTTGGCGATGTTCTTGTCGCGCGCCCACTGCGTGCGGCCCGGGCCGTGCAGTTCCCAGGCGATGTCGTGCGGGCCAGGGAACTCGCGCACGAGCAGGTCAAAGACGTCCTTGGGCAGGAAGTCCTCGAACACGCAGTGTTGGAAGGGTTTGGCGTTCAGGAATGCCGCGTGCTTCTCGTGCGCGAGCGCCGCGAGCTTGTCGCGGTCGAAGTAGAAGGCCGGGATCGTCTGCATGCTCATGGGGCCACGGGGGCGCCCATCGTAGCAGCAGATGGATGCGTGCGAGCAGCAAGCTGCGCAAGCCATTGTTGGATCTGCGGACGCCGAGCAAGACGGCGGTCGTGGGCTCGAACCCTGATAGCAGGCCACCGAAGCGCTGACGACCGAGGCGCTGGCGGTTCTAGATCCGCAGGCCGAACCGCAGTTCCCTTGGGCTGACCGGGCAACACGCGCCGGACCTGCTAGCGAGGTCGAGAAAGGAGCCAAGCAACGCGTGCAGCCTGTCGGCACGACCCACACAGGAGCGGCGTATCAAAGGCGCAAGCATCCAGGACCACGAAACACGCGGTAGCAGCAGCTCACGGAAGCCCTCGCTCGAAGGCCGCGTGTTGTCGATCGTCGGTGCGTTCCTCGTGAACATCGGACGCCAGTTGCCGTGCGTGCCGCGGCCCAATGCGTCGCGCCTGTTGCAAGCAGCAGAGGGCCTCCAGCGTTCGAGTGCATGGAAGTGAGGACGGGAGCATTTCGCTTCGTCTTCCCTTGCCGCTTGCATCCGCCCGACCGCGCCGGGGATCCTGCCCCGATGCAGACCCATGGCGCGCTCGCGCCCGACTCGAGAATGCGCCCAGAGCGGGACTGGCTCCTGTTCACGTTTGCCCTCGCTTGCCTGCTGCCGGCGATCGGCTCGCAATCGAGCATCTCGGGGCAAGACGAGTACTGGCTGTCCTTCCGCACCGTGCTCGAGATGCAGGAACGCGGCGAGTGGTTGACGCCCTACGTGAACGGCGAAGTGCGCCTGCAAAAACCACCGCTGCTCTATTGGGCGATACGTGCGCTCTTCGAGTTGTTCGGGGCCAGCGTCTTCGTTGCGCGCATCCCGACCGTCGTCGCCGGCGCTGCATTCGCTGTCGCCGCGGCCAAGATCGCGCGTTGCTTCTCCTACAGCGGCACGGCGGTGGGCCTCATGGTGATCGCGACTGCCGGAGTCGCCGTCGAGTCGCGCCGAGCGATGTTTGACCTGCCGGTCGCGTGCCTGTCGTCGTGGGCGATCCTGTGGGGCATCCGCTGGGTTCGTGGCGGATCGCTTGCTGCGATGCTGACTGCCGCTGGGTTTCTGGCCGCTGCAGCGATGACGAAGGGACCGGTCGCGATGTGGTTCCTGCTGGCTCCGATCGTGGCGGCCTTGCTCGCGCGGCGGTGGAGGCCCGTGGGGTCATGGATGCACGTCGTCGTCGGCCTCGTGGTGTTCGGCGCGCTCGCGCTGCCTTGGCCGCTGTGGGTGCAGCAGGCGCATCCCAAGTTCTGGAACGTGATGGCCGAGCAGGCCGAGCATCGTGAGTTCGGGCTCGCGGGCTTGTTGTCGTTGCCGAAGATCGCCGGTGCGGCGCTGGGCCTGCTTGTCCCTTGGTCGATCGCCTTTCTCGGCGCGACGATCGCGACCGTGCGCGGACGCCATCCGCAGCAGGGAGTCGCGAAGTGGCTGCTCACTTGGTTCCTGGTTGGCCTTGTGCCGTTTGCGCTGATGAGCAGCTTCGAGCGCTACGTGCTCGCGCTGCTCGTGCCCATGGGGTTGCTCACGCAGTCATGGATGGCGTCGCTGCTGCTGCGGCACTTGCGCGCGCACTTGATCGTCGCGGCGTCGTTGCTTGCACTGCCGACAGTCGTGTTCGGGTCGTTCGTCGCGTGGTTTGGGTTCTCCTACGTCGCGCCCGCCATCGCGTTCGTGATGGTGTGGGTGACGTTGCGCGGCGCTGTTGACGCAACGCCATCGCTGCGTCGATTTGCGATCCATGCCTCGCTGTCGTTCGTCGCCTTGCTCGGTCTCGTGTATCCCGCAATCGGCATCAACGCGCTGCCAGAAGCGCTGCCCGCCGAGATGCAGACGTCGCGGGTCGGCACGTGGGGCAGACCGCAACCTGGCATGCTGTCGATAGAACTCGGTCGCAGCGTCAAGCAGGTGAACCGCAGCGACTCGGACTTGGGCGCTTTCGAAGGCGTGCTGTTGACACTGGAAGAAGAGGCCGCCGACGTCGCCGCCCGCTGCGCTGCGACGGGCAAGTCGTGTGAGCAGATTGCGGCGTTCCCCTCGTTCTATTCGCGCCGCGCGTGGCTCCGGTTCTTCAAGGAGGGCATCGGTTGGCCGGAGTGGAAGCGGGCCCTCGTCGCTCGCGATCCGGGCCCGCTGATGCCACGATTCGTCGCGCTGCGCGTCGGTCCGCCCACGCGCGAAGCCAATAGGTGATCCGATGATCGAACAGAACCGCAAGCACCGCATCCCGCGCTTTGTCGTCTGGATCGTGCTCGTCCCGATCCTGGCGATGGGCCTGATCTACGCCAAGTGGGAGTTCGTCGACCACCGGCTGGTGACGATCAGCGCTGGAAAGGTCTATCAATCCGCCGCGATGCCGCCGGCACGGATCATCGACGTGATGAATGCGCGCGGCATCCAGACCGTTTTCGACCTCCGCGACAGCGAACCGGATCTGGTCGCGGCCGAGCGCGCAGCGGTGGAGAAGGCGGGCCTGGCGTTCGTGCATGTGCCGATGAGCGCGACGGAACCGACGCAGGCGGACATGGATCGCTTCCTAGTTGCGATGAAGTCGGCCAAGCAGCCCTCGCTCGTGCACTGTCAGCATGGTCAAGGCCGTTCGGTGCTCGCGGTGTCGGTCTGGCGGATCGAAGAAGAAGGATGGAGCAACGAGGCTGCCTTCCTCGCGACGTCGCGCCTTCCGGAAGAGCTGCACTTTCTCGACGGAGTGATCGGTTGGATTCGTCGATTCGACCGCGACACGGCCAAGGGCAAGGTCTTGCTCGACTACAAGCGCAAGGGCGATGCGTCGCCGGGTGGCTCGGGCAAATGAGCGGCACGGACCGCGAAGGCCTGTTGCGCCTGTTGGCCGCGCTTCCGAAGCCTGGCGTGGATGAGGAGTTGATCCTGCGCCCCGATGGCGACGAGCCGCTGGCGATGTGGCGGCAGACAGGGCAGCCGCCGCGCGCCTTCGTGCTCGACGGCGACGCCGCCAAGGAACTGCTGCCAGAAGCCGACCCCGCGCTGCCCGCAGCCAAACGCTTTGGCAAGAAGTCGCGCATGATCCGCGCGCTCGTTGCTCATGTCGGCGCGGTCGAAGAACCGGTGTTGATCGCGTGGCGTCCAGGCAAGCGTGCCGTCGTGCGAGTGCGCGGCAGTGAGGGCTTCTTGTTCGTGAAGTTCCTCGACAAGAAGACCTACCGGCGCGCAGCCAAGGTGTTCGCGAATTTGCCGGAGCCAGTCGCACCGATGCGCTTTGCGCGGGCGACAGCGTTGATCGACGACGATTGCGCCTATGTCGCCAGCGCCGCACCTGGAGTCAGTCTGCGCGAACTGCTTGCACGTGGCGAGTCGCCACCGTGGGATCTGCTGGACCGCTCGATCCGCGCGCTTGCCGCGACGCCTGTGCACGACGACATGCCGACGATCGACTTTGGCACTGCGCGCGACGCGGGCGTGCGCATGCTGCAGAAGGCCAGCGTGTTGCTGCCGGAACTCGCGGCGCGCGCGCAGCGGCTCCAAGGCATCGCGGCGCCTTCGGCCACCCGCAGTGGATTCGTGCATGGAGATTTCCACGACCGGCAGATCTTCTTCACGCAGGACAGCTCCTGTCTGATCGACCTCGAGACTGTCGGCAGCGGTGACCCCACTTTTGACCTCGTCAACATGGCCGAGCAACTGCGACTGCGTTCGTTGCAGCAGGCGGGCACGGATGATGCGCGAGGAAGTGCGCTGCTCGATCGGCACGGCATCGGGGTCGATGCTCGGCTGCGGTGGGGCGTTGTGGTGCGTGCTCGCCTGTGCGGTGTCTACGCATTGCGTCCCAAGTGGGAGGAGTTGATGCGGCGCTTGCTTGCCGAAGTCGATTCGATGCTGGCGCAGTTGGCCTGATCTCGGTCTCGGGCGCCGCACCGCGTCTCCGTGCTTGCGCCGCGACGGCGCAGCCCCTACTGCGGAGGGTCCGATCCGGCAGAAACCGCCTCGCGGAGCGCACGCCATGAAGTCAGACAAGCAGAAGGCTCCCAAGTCCAAGCGCCCTGACCCGGTGGCGCAGCTCGGTCCGATCGGCCGCTTCGTCACGCACCATTACCGCCACTTCAACGCGGCCACGCTGGTCGACGCAGCAGCCGCGTATCGCGCGCACATCGACGGCGGTGGTCGGATGATGATCACGCTCGGTGGCGCGATGAGCACCGCGGAGCTCGGCATCTCACTCGCCGAGATGATCCGCCAGGACAAGGTCCACCTGATCTCGTGCACCGGCGCCAACCTCGAGGAAGACGTGTTCAACCTTGTTGCGCACGACTTCTACGAGCGCGTGCCGCACTACCGCGAGCTGACCGCAAAGGACGAGGAGGCTTTGTTGAAGCGCCACCTCAACCGCGTCACCGACACCTGCATCCCCGAAGGCGAGGCGATGCGGCGCATGGAGAAGGCGATGCTGGAAGTTTGGTCCGACGCCGACCGGAAGGGCGACCGCTACTTCCCGCACGAGTTCTTCTACAAGGTCCTGCTGAGCGGCAAGTATGAGCGGCACTACCAGATCGACCCGAAGGACTCGTGGATGTTGGCGGCGGCGCAGAAGAACCTGCCGATCATCGTTCCTGGCTGGGAGGACGCGACGCTCGGCAACATGTACGCAGCGGCCGTGATCCGTGGCGACGTCAAGAACGTGCACACCGTCAAGACTGGCATCGAGTACATGACGTGGCTCGCTGAGTTCTACGCTCGCACGACGAAGAAGAGCCCGCTCGGCATGTTCCAGATCGGCGGTGGCATCGCCGGTGACTTCCCGATCTGCGTCGTGCCGATGCTCCATCAGGACTTGCAGCGCAAGCACGTGCCGCTGTGGAGCTACTTCTGCCAGATCAGCGACTCGACGACGAGCTACGGCAGTTACTCGGGCGCCGTGCCCAACGAGAAGATCACGTGGGGCAAGCTCGGCGCGAAGACGCCGCGCTTCATCATCGAGAGCGATGCGACGATCGTCGCGCCGTTGATCTTCGCGAGCGTGCTCGGCTGGTGAATGCGCGCAGCCGCCATGCGCCGTCCGGCGTGGCGCAAACTCAGAGTTCACAATCGAGACGGAATCGCGACTTGTCGGATCCCGTCGAGACCGACCTCGCGTAGGGATGGCGCAGGCAACTCCCATGGCTGCCAGCATCCCATGACCCCTGCACCACCTTCGCCCGACGCCTTTGGCGTCCGTGCGCCAGTGCGCGTCGGCATGGTTCTGACCACGATGGGTTTCGGTGGCGTTCCCGAGGTCGTGTTTCAACTGATGCGGCGGCTGCCACGGGAGCGCTTTGCAGCATCGCTTTGCGTCCTCAAGCGCGAGGAGGACGAGGCCAACGTCTCACGAGACCGCAGGGACCGCTTCTCCGAGGCTGGCTTCGATGTCTGCTACGCGAACGAATCCTCGCGCAAGATCGACACCGTCGCATCGGTTGCCGACTGGATTGAGTCGGCTGGCATCGAGTTGCTGCACACCCATTCCAACCGGCCCAACGTGGTGGCCCGCATGGCGGCGACGCTGTTCCATGGCTCAGGTCTCGCGGTCGTGTCGCACTACCACAATCAGTACGACGACAAGTGGGAACGCGATCCGGCGATGCTGTCGCTCGAACGGCGCCTCGCGTCGTCGACGCACGCCATGATCGCGGTTTCCGAATCCGTGCGACGGCATGTGGCGGCGAACATCGGCGTCGTCGAGGACCGCATCGACGTCGTGCAGAATGGCGTCGATGCGACGGCCTTTGCCTGCGGGGATCGCGCCGCTGCACGACGTGCTCTCGGTCTCGACGAACAGCGGCCCATCATCGGCGTCGTCGGTCGCATCACGGAACAGAAGGGGCAGGAGGACTTCGTCGAAGCCGCGCTCTTGCTCGCGATCGAGCGTCCTGAGCCGCTGTTCGTGATGGTCGGATTCGTCGAAGACGCAGCGCTGCAACAGAGGCTGCGCCAGCGCATCGCGATCTTCGGCCTGTCGGATCGAATCCGGTTTCTCGGCAACCGTGATGACATGGCGAATGTCTACGGCGCGCTCGATCTCGTCGTCGCACCGTCGCGGTGGGAAGGGTTTGGCATGATGCTCGTTGAGGCGATGGCGGCAGGTCGCCCGATCGTGGCGACGCGCGCTGGGGCGATCCCTGAGATCGTCACGGATGGCGTCAGCGGCATGCTCGTCGAGCCGCGCAACCCCACCGCGCTCGGCGCGGCGATCGCTTGCCTGCTCGATGATCCGGCTCGGCGAGAAGCGATCGCTGCGCGAGGTCCCGGCCAAGCCGAACGGTTTGGTTGGTCGCGTTGCGCAGAGCTGGTCGCCGACGTCTACGACCGCGCGCTGCTGCGCGCAGCCACCGGTTCTTGCGTCACGTCGACCGGATGAATCGTCAGTGGATCGAAATGCCGGTTCGTTCGGCGCGAACCTCAAAGCCGAGCGAACGGAACCACGGAAACAGGTCCTGGCCGACGGCGCGACTCCACACCGCGACGAGGTCGTCGAACGTGTAGCGCGGACGGTCATGCGTCAGCAACGCGCGCTTCTTGCGGAAGTACTTCGCGAGCGCAGCGGGCCCGTGCAGTCGTTCGAGTTCTTCGAACACGAAATAGGACTTGCCCCACACGAGGTCGCGATGCGCGTCGGGTGACAGCGGGTCGACCTTGTCGAACTTGGGATCGTGGCGCCGAGCCTGTGCGATTTGGCGCTTCAACGTGTCGTCCGCTTCCTTCATGCCCATGCGCCGCCCGACTTGGATGCCGAGGTAGGTTGCGATCGGCTCGTTCCACAGGGGTTCCGCGCACGGAAGAACCCACGAATGTCCGGCTTCGTGGCCGATCAGTTCGACCATCGGATAGCGGTTCTTGGGGTAGTCGCCCCACCAGGCGCCGATGGCGATGCGCTCGCCGCTGGAGAACCCGCCGCCGCCGGTTGGCAGTGCGAGCAGTCGCTTGATCATGCCCTCGGCCGGTTCGACTCCCGTGATCTCGACGAGGTGAGGCCGGATCGCCGCGTATTCGTCGGCGATTGCTTTGGCATATGGCGCAGTGCCGTCGTGGAACTCGAGCAACAGCGGTCCAAGCTGCATCGTGTCCTCGGCCCACGTCGACCGATGCGGTTTTTGCGCATCGACCTGCTTCTTCTTGGTCGCGTGCAGCAACAGCGGCGTGATCCACGCGGCATTGATCGGGTCGGACGCATCGGGGTTGCTGCCAAACAGGCCGCGACTGCCGACGAGCAAGAAGCCGCTGCCGACGGAACGCAGCGCGAGCAACGTCTGGTCCTTGGCGTCGACCACGAGCGGTTGCCACATCGACTCGATTGCGAGCGTGGGGCCACCGCGGAACTCGACTTCGATGGTGGAGTCACCAGCGAAGCGGACGAGTTGCGGCGTCGCGCACGCTGGACCATGTGTGGCGGTCGCGGTCGCCGCGCAACCGTGCTGCCGCGTCACCTCGTTGCCTGGAGCCTCAGCGGACTGCAGCAACATCAACACGGCGCCGCCTTCCGCCAAGAAGGCATTGACCTTGGCGACGCTCTCCTTCGCGTAGGGCACGTGGGCGTCGCCGCCCGTGAGCGCGAGCAGATTGGCGTTCGATAGGTCGAGCTGCGCGAGCGATCCCCAGTTGCGTGCGTCCTCGCCGTGGCCTTCGAGGTATTGCCGGAAGAACCGCCCGTCCATGTAGAACGAGAACTCCTGGCTGATGTCGCTGACGCAGTGCACGCGTCGCGACGACGATGACGTCGTCGTCTCCTGTGCTTCGATGGCGCCGCAGACGAGAGCAATCACGACTGGCCATGCGCGCAGGATTGCGCCTGCCCTCATCGGTCCACCAGCGGCAGCAGCGCCTCGCCCCAGATGCGGTAGCCATCCTTCGACAGGTGCAGTGCGTCTGGCATCAGCTTCGCGCTGATCTCGCCGCGTGCATCGACGAACCGGTCGCCGATCGCGTGGATCCTGCGCTGCGCCTGGCCTGACTTGGTCTTGGCATTCGCTTCGTGGACGTATGCGCGCAACGCCTGGTTGATCTGCGCGATGTCGCCGCGCATTGCGTTGATGCGCTCGCCGCGCGGAAAGATCTCGAGCACATGGATGATCGCTTCGCCACACTGCTCGACGAGCGTGTCGATGACTGCCTTGACGCCCGCCAGCGTCTCGTCCGCAGTGCTCGAGCCGTGACCGAGGTTGTTGGTGCCGAGCATCAGCACGACATGCTCTGGCGACAGGCGCGTCAGAGGCGCTTCTTTCAGCCGATGGAGCACATGCTCCGTGCGATCGCCGCTGTTGCCGAGGTTGAGCGCGCCGAGCTTGTCGAAGCGTTCGCGCCAGAACTCACTGCCCTCGCCTTCCCAACCCTGCGTGATTGAATCGCCGACGAAGACGATCTTGGCGGGCTTGGACTCGCGGGCGCGGCGGATGCACTCCTTCTCACGCCCGATGCCCCACTCTTCGGAGCGCGGCTGTGGCACTACCGACGTGGGGGCGGGTTTGCTTGCTGGATCCTGCGGTCTGGTGACGGACAGAGGCGACAGCGCGAACAGGGCGACAGCGAAGGTCGCCAGAATGGTCGTCGGTAGCTCGTAGTGCATCGCGGCACGGTCGCAGCAGCCATGGCTCTCGTCAAGGCACGGCGAGCACGAGCCTGAAAGGATCGAGGCAGGTGCCACGATGGCCGATGCGCTTTCGATCCTTGGCCTTTGCGTGTCTTGCCTGGTCTTGCTTGCAGCGGAGATGCGAATGACTGGATCAGCGGTCGCCCTGCACCAGACGCTGTCTCGCGCGGAGCTTCGGCCAGAGCCACATGAAGTAGCCCGAGAGGGAGAGGAACAGCAGCCCGGCCGCAGCGATCGGGGCGATCGCAACGTGGGCGATCTCGCCAAACCAGGAGCCATCGTGAATCTGCTCGATCCAGTCGCTCATGCGCCTGCGCGGCTCACTGACGCGCAGCGTGGTGGCGCACACCTGGACCTCGAGTTGGTGATGTCGACTGACGAGCTTGTGCACGCCTTGAAGAGGTCGGAAATCGAGCCGCGCGATATCCGCCTCGACGCGAAACTCCGGGAGGCCCAATGCGAACACCGCGGCGTAGACGTCTTGCAGTGGCTTGAGCGTGGCTATGGGTCCTGGTTGCCCAACCGTGACGGGAGGCTGCATCCACTCCCAGTCCTTCTTCTTCAGCAGCAAGAATCCCGTCGTCGCGGTGACGAGCATCGCGACGCCGATGCTGACCCCGACCCAGCGGTGCATCGACCAGAGCAAGCGGAACGCGCGCATGGATGAACAGGATGCCGTCGCGTTGGTTCTGCTTCGACTTGGTCCTTTCACAAATCGATGGCTCGGCGCGTGATTGTGTTCGCACGGAGAATCGCGAGCCTGTCGATGACGGCCTAGCAGCCGGGGGCAGCACGCGTGCTGCTCAGTCGACCAAGCCGAGCCGTTGCTGGGTCCTTGAGGATCGCGTGCCCAATGGTCCGAGCCGCGCTCGGACCAGCGCACATCACAGCGTCACTTCGATGGTCTGACCGGCGGTGATGTTGACGATCTGCATGGGATCTGTGGCGTTGCTGTCGGCAGTCGGGTTCCCAGCGTTGCCGCGGCCGCCGTTGCCGAACATCGCGCCCATCCCGCCCATGCCTTGACGCGAGGTGATGCGCCACGTGCCAGGGCGGAGACCCTCGATCGTCGCCTTGCCGTCGGACAGCATCGCGACCTTTGGTTGCACACCCTTTGCGTCCGTGCCGTCATAGGTCGCGAGCACAAACGCGAAGGGCTGGCCGCTCGACGACGATGTCACTTTGACCGTGCCGCCCTTGGTCAGTTGCACGCGCAGATCGGTCAGGCTGCCCCCCGCCGCGACCTGAATCGAGGCGGACTCGCCGCCGGCAAATCCGGCCTTCGACGCACGCACGACGAGCGCGGTGCCGGGTTGCACGCCCTTCAACTCAAAGCTGCCTTCGGCATTCGTCGTCACTTGCGCGCTGCCGCCCATGCCGCGGCTGCCGCGGCCGAATGGCAACCCCTGCATCAGTTCTTGCACGTTGATCGAGGCTTCGTCTGCCAAGGTCACGCGGACGCTCGCCTCAGCGACCGGCTTGCCATCCGGATCAACGACGACGCCCGCGATCGCTGCCGAGTCGATCGTGACGTCGAGCATGTTTTGGCCAAGGCGCAACACGACCTGCGCGACCATTGGCATGCTGCGACCATCGAGCGACACGCGGATGCGATGGGAACCTGCAGGAAGCTCCTTCAGGGTGTAGCGGCCGTCGCCATCGGTGCGCTCGCCGCGGCCACCGCCCATCGTGCCGCCCAGCCCGCGCATGATGTCCGCGACGGGATCGTTCGTTGCAGCCTGCGCTTCGTCGGCCGCGCCCTTCACGAACTGCACGCGCGCGCCGCTGACGGGCATGCCGTTCTCGCTGACGATGCCGCTCAACGTGGCCGACGCCGCCTTGCTCAGCGTGACTTCGGCGCGCGCCTCGTCGGTGACTTGCACCAAGGTCCACTCGGCTTGTTGTGCAGCGCTTCCGTCGCCACCGCTACCGCGACGGCTGCCGCCGCCGAAGAAGCCCTGCATTGGGTTCTGGTTGCCGGACGCGATGCGGAACTTGTGCTCGCCGGGCGCGAGTTTCTCGAACGTCGCCACACCTTCGCCGTTGCCGTTCTGCGTCTCGTTGTCGCCCGCGGGATCCTGGTGCTCGATGCGCGCGTTGCCGATCGGTTTGCCCTCGCCGTCGAGCGCGGCGACTGCCGCCGATCCACCGCGAAGCAGCAGCGCTGAGTGCGTGATTGGCTCGTCGCTCGGCTGCAACTCCTGGCTGCGATACACCGAGTAGCCGTCGTCCTCGACCACGACCGAAAACGAGCCGTCGACGTTCTGGTTGAGGATCGCGATGCCGTTCTCGTCCGTCTTCTGCGTGCCGAGGCCGCCGCTGCGCATGTTGGTAAACGGACCCATGTTCCTGCCGCCGCGGCCGCCGGCCTGATTCATGAACTGCTGCACGCGCGAGTTCATGTCGTTGCCGCCGCCGCCTTGCTGCGATCGCAGGCGCACGGACGCGCCGACGACCGGCAGCCCCGACTTGTCGCGCACTTCGACGCGAACCGTTGGGTTCCCTTCGAGAGCGATCGTGCCGAGGTCGAGCGAGCCACTCGCTGGCAGTTGGATGTCGCGCTGCTCGAACTTGCGGTAGCCAATCGCCTCGATCGTCACGCGCAGCTTCTGTTCCTTCTTGGGCCGCAGGCTCGGGATCGTGACGTTGCCTTCGGGATAAGGGCGCAGCTGCCCGCCCATGTTCAGAAAGCCCTGCGCCATCGCCATCATGTCGTTGCCGCCGTCAAACTGGTGGCGGACGATCATCGCTTCGACGGGCTTGGTCGTGTCTTTGTCGGCGACCTTCGCCGTCACCACGATGCCCGGATCGAACGCGAGTTCGATGCCTGTCGCACCGCTCGTGACTTCGATGCGTTGGCTGCAGACGTTGTTGTTGAGGAAACCGCGCGCGCCCTGCGTGACCCAGACGCGGTAGCGCTTGCCGACTGGGAGCCCGCGCAGCGCGAAGCTGCCGTCCGACATTGGCTCGGCCGAGCGTTCGGCAGTAAGCGCGAAGTCGCCGAGCATCTCGGCGAACTGCCCGCCCATCTGCGCGAACGCCTGATTGCCAGCAGAGCCAGGAGTCGCGCTGGTCGCCGATGGCAGACCCGTGTCGATCGCTTGTGCGCAGAGCACGCGCACGTCCTTCATGCCATCTGGGATGGCGGTCACGCGACCGGTGATGTCCGCGCCGGGCGCCATGATGATCAGCAGGTCTGCAACGGTCTGGCCTGTCGGCGCCGAGAGCCCTTCGCGAGCAGCGGATGGATGCTCGTGGTGACGCGCTCGCAGCCCGAAGTCACCGGGCGGCATGTGCGGCATCTCGAAGCGACCGTCCTTGTCGGTCAGCACGTCGCCGAGGAACCCGCGCATCACGTCGAGCATCTCGCCCGGGATCAGATCCATCCCGTTGCCGCCCATCATCGCGCCAAACGGGCCGCCGCCGCCGAAGCGAGCGCTGCCAAGGCCTGGATTGGCGGGGCCGCCTGTTCCCTGCTGGTTGCCTTGCGCTGCGATGCGCATCACGGACGCGCCTTCGATCGGCTGGCTCTGATTGTCGACGACGCGGCCCGTGACGATTGCTCCGCGCGGGAGCGTGAGCACGCCGACGTCAATGTCCTGCGTGCTTGGGCGATCGACGAACTTGTTGACGAGTTGGAATGCGCGCGCCCTTGCTTCGATTTGCAGTTGCGCGCCCTCGCCGTCCGGCACCAGTCGGAATGTGCCATCGCTGCCGCTCGTCACTTCCACGCGCGCCGCCATGCGTTCGCGCATGCGTTGCGCCATCTTGCTCGCGTCCTGCCAGTCGAAGTCACCCGCGCCGAACGAACGCTGCGAAAATGCCGCCGTGATTCCCGTGCTCACCACCGCGCCCGCGATCGGAAGGCCTTGCTCGTCCTTGATGGTGCCGACGAGGGCCGGCGCATTCGTGGGGAGACTCGCGGCAGCAGCCGCCGCCGTTCGCTGCGCATCAGGTTGCTGCTCGGGCTCCTTCATGACGCCGAGCGCGGCGTCGGTCGGATCGACGGTTGCCGCGGTCGGCGAAGGCGTCTCGATTGCCGTCGGCGCAGCGATGTCGTTGTTGACTCCGGCGAAGAACCAATACGCGATGCCAGTTGCAGCAAGGGCGATGATCAGGGCAAGCGTACGAGCAGTGTTCATGATGGGGCTTTGCGCAAATGCGCTCCGAGGCAGCGGGCGAAGGGGCCGACTGTAGCCGGGCGCGCCGCGCGCTTTGTCAGCGAGTTGTCGAAGCTCAGCCCAAGGTCAATGACGGCGGCAGAACCCGTGGCAGCAGGCGTCAGCAGGAATGCCAGGCTCTGGCGGGCCTCGATGGCGGGCCTCGATCGGGGGCAGTGCGCAGCAATGCGCACGCAACGTCGGATGTCGACGGTGGCGGTCGCCCCTCGAGCAGATTGACCGCGAGCGACATTCGTCAATCCATGCACCGCGTGGCAGCAACTGCTGCGGCAATGGCGAAGTCGCCCAGGCGACAACTTTGGCATACGTCATCTGCGACCCGGGCAACCCGCATGCACGGCAGACCGTGTGCCTTCGAGGTCGCGAACGACACTCGTTGCAGAAGAGACAGTTCCGGTGGCATGGAAGCGGCGCACTCATCGCTAGGATTTCTCCCGCTCCCAACGCCCCTCGGAGGCCGCAGTCTGGTGCGGCCAGTGTGGGCGGATCCGTGTTACTCCCCGACGCTGGCGGCTGCGCCGTCCGCGGTTGTGCGCCATGACCCGACCCTCTCGTCGCGAGTTCCTCATGCATGGCGCTGCGCTGGCAGTGGCCGGCCCGATCCTCGCTGGTTCGCCGCGGCACGATCCACGGTCTTCACGGCTTCCGCCGCGCGCCGACGCCGTCATTCAGATCCACATGGCGGGTGGCCTCAGTCACATCGACACCTTCGATCCGAAGCCCGAGGCCGCGGTCGAAGTGCGCGGCCCGTTTGGCGCCATCGAGAGCAAACTCGCCGGCTGTCGATTGTCGTCGCTGCTGCCGAAGACCGCTTCGGTTGCCGACAAACTCGTCATCGTGCGGTCGATGACGCACACAGAAGCCGACCATGACCGCGGCGCGCATTCGGTGCTGACCGGCTATGCGCCGAGTCCTGCGATCGTCTATCCATCGTTCGGCTCCGTCGTCGCGCACGAACTCGGCATGCGCAACGACCTGCCGCCCTATGTGTGCGTGCCAGGCCCCAACAGCCCTTTCTTGCAGAACGGCTATCTCGGCAGCGCGCACGCGCCGTTCGCCGTCGGTGGCAATCCGGGCAATGCGCGGTTTCGCGTGCGGGATCTCGCGCCGGCGCAAGAGATGGACGAAGCGCGGCGCAATCGGCGGAAGGCCCTGCTGCACGACCTCGATGCAGGTCGTCCCGAGTTGCAGACAGCGGATGCGGTGGTCGCGAGCGAAGCCTTCTACGCACAGGCCTTCACGATGCTGGAGTCCGAGAAGGCCCGCGTCGCGTTCGACCTGCAAAAAGAACCGGACGCCAGGAAAGATCGCTACGGCCGTCATCGCCTCGGCATGAGCACCTTGCTAGCGCGACGACTGGTGGCAGCAGGCAGTCGCTACGTCGTGATCGCGCACGACGGCTTTGATCATCACGCGCGGATCGGCAACGACCTGCCCGCGCGCATGGCGGAGTTCGATCAGACCTTCTCGGCGCTCGTGGCCGATCTGGACGCAGACGGTTTGCTCGAGCGCACGCTCGTCATCGCGACGAGCGAGTTTGGGCGAACACCACGGATCAACGCCGACGGCGGTCGCGACCACTGGGCGCGCGCGTTCTCGATCGCGATGGCGGGCGGTGGTTGCAAGCGCGGCGTCGTGCTGGGGGCGACCAACGCTTCTGGCGCAGAGCCTGAGAGCGATCCAGTCCGCCCCGCAGACCTTGCCGCGACGGTGTTCTCGCTGCTCGGCATCGACCCCGAGCGAAAGCTGATGTCCGCCGGCGACCGGCCGATCGACCTCGTGCGCGACGGCGCGCCCATTCTTGGAGCGATCGCGTGAACGTCGCACTGGCAGCTGCCGGCAACGTCGCAATCGGCGGCGCGGCGCTCGTGCTCGTCGCCGCAGCAATGTTGCCGCCGCGCGTTGCTTCGGTGACGCCAACCGGCGCGCAACGTGGCACCGAGGTTGAGTTCGTTCTGCGCGGCGAGCGCCTGTCGACTCCGACGTCATTGTGCGGCGCGATCCACGGCATCGAAGTCGTCGCGATCACGCCCGGCAAGAATGCGCAGGAATGCAGTGTTCGTGTCCGCGTCGCCGCGGATGCGCAACTGGGCGCGCATCCGGTGCGGCTTTGCGCCGCCGGTGGGCTGTCGAACTCCTTCTCATTGTTCGTAGGAGAGCTGCGAGAAGTGACGGAGGCGCGCAGCGGTGACGCGCCGATGCCGGTCGTGATCCCGTGCGTCGTCAGCGGCGAGATTCGCGGCGAGGAGACGGATGTCTTTGTCGTCGAGTTGGCACAAGGCGCGCGCTGCGTCTGTGAAGTTGAGGCGATGCGGCTTGGTCGCGGACCGATCGACGTCGCGATCGCGGTTCGCGATCCCAAGGGTCTGGAGCTGGAGCGCATCGATGACACCGCGCTTGGGCACAAGGATCCGTGGCTGTCGTTCGTCGCCGAGGTTGCTGGCGCTTACCAAGTGTGCGTCGAGCCATCGTTTGCAGACCGGGCCAACGTCGGCGCCTATCGGCTGTACCTGGGCGATCTGCCGCGGCCGACGACTCTGGCGCCAGCGGCGGCGATGCCTGGCACGAGCACGAGCGTGGCCTTCGTCGGCGAACCGCAGATGCCGCCGATGATCGTCGACGTGCCCGCTGATGCTTCGGGCTTTTATGCGGTGTGGCCGCGCGATGCGCGCGGCGCCTCGCCGACGCCGTTGTGGTTGCACGTGGGGACCGCGCCTTTGCACGCGACGGAACCGGCCTTCGTCGAAGCGTCGTCGAACCGGACAGCCGGCAGTGGCGCGATGGACGCAACGGCAAGCGCCAAGCCTGAAGGTCCGCTAACCGGAGCAGCGCCCGCAGGCGATGCGGCGGCTGTCGCCAACGCGATGAGCATGGAAGCAGCGACGCCAGCAGTTCCGCCGCTCGTGCCATATCCATGCCGCATCAGCGGCGTTGTGCATTCGTCTGCTGGCGTTCGGTATCGCATCGCGGCCAAGAAGGGCGAAGCCTTCGAGTTCCGCGCGCTCGCGCTCGGCTTGCGATCGCCACTCGATCCGGTGGTCGGCGTGCGCAATGCCGCAGGCGCGCTGCTCGGCGGCGATGATGACGCCGGCGCTCCGGCCGCGGACGCCTACGTGCGCGTCACTGCGCAGCAGGATGGCGATCTGATCGTGACGGTGCGCGACCATCTGCGTGCGCATTCGGACGCGCATGCGTTCGTGCTCGTGGCGGCGCCGCAGGACAAGCCGATGCAAACGCGCCTCGTCGTCGCACGCGCGCAAGAGCCTGTCTTGGTCGCGCCGCAAGGCGGGCACGGCGGCATGGTGCTGCAACTCGACAACGCCGATTACGACGCGGGCCTCGCGTTGTTCCTGCAAGAGCTGCCGCCTGGGGTCACGGCGCAGTTCGGCGCGGTCAAGAAGGGCCAGAACACCGTTCCGCTGATCGTCGCCGCCGCGCCGGATGCGCCGATCGGAGCGTCGCTCGCCGAGCTACGCGCACGCGCCGACCAGCAGCCGCTCGAACGCACCGCTGGCTATACGCAAGTGTTGCCGCTCGTCACGGTGCGCAACGACCAGCCGATCTGGACGACGACGGAGACGCGCATGCCGGTGTCCGTCGCCGCACCTGCGCCGTTCTCGATTCACGTGCGTGCGCCTTTGGTCCCGATCGTGCGCGGCGCGCCGTTGCTGGTTCCGGTCGAAGTGAAGCGACGCGACGGACCGTCGTTCGATGTGCGAGTGAAGGCGCTGTGGACGCCGACCGGCGTCGGATCGGGCGAAGTCACGATTCCTGCAAACGCGACGGAAGCGATGCTGCCGCTCGACGCCAGCGCGAGCGCGCCGGTCGGCACGTTCTCGCTCGCGGTGCGCGCCTCGTGCGAAGCCGGCGGCGAGGGCTTCGAACTGTGTTCTTCGTTCTGCGACGTGACCGTTGCGCAACCGTGGCTCACCGCGACCTGCGCGGGCGTGCGCGGCCAGAAGGGCGCGGATCTCGCGTTGCCGTTCACGTTGGCGCGTGCGGACATCTGCCCTGCGGATGTCGTGGGCGAGTGCTCGGCGCGGCTGTTGGCATTGCCGCGCGGGGTCGTCGCGGACCTAGTTGCGCTGAAGTGCGAAGGCGCTGCAGGCCAGGCCATCGCTGGCACGTTCACGTTGCGCTGCGCCGCCGACGCAGCGACGGGCCGCCACAAGAACATCGTGCTCGAGGTGCGCGTCGCACATGCGGGCTCTGAGGTGACGCACCGGATGCCGATTGGTGAAGTGCGCATCGACGAGCCGAAGAAACGTGCGAAGGAGAAGCCCGCGGCGGCGGAGCCTTCTCCAATCCCACAACCAGGAGGCTTGCAGTGAAGCCGCATCTGCGATTGGGGCTGTGGGCAATCGTTTGGTCATCGGTGGGCCTCGTCGCGCAAGACCTGCCGTCAAGGTCGAGCCTGCGCACGTTTCCTTCTTCGGTGCAACTCGACTCCGGGCAGGATCGCCAACGCGTGGTCGCCGCCGAACAGGACGAGGTCCTCGGCGTGACCGCATGGGCGCCTGATGTCGCCTGGACCGTTGCCGACTCGACGATCGCGGTCGTCGAGTCCCATGGCGGCATCGCCACGCTGTCGCCGCGCAAGGACGGCGAGACCGAGTTGATCGGCACCATCGGTGGCGTCGAGGCGCGAGCCAAGGTGGTGGTCGTGAACTGCGCGTCGTTGCCGCGAGCGAGCTTCCGCAACGAAGTGATCCCGGCGCTGACGTCTGGCGGCTGCAACTCAGGCGGTTGTCATGGCGCGGCTGCTGGCAAGAACGGGTTCTCGTTGACTTTGTTCGGCTACGACCCGGATCGCGACCACCGCGCGATCACGCGAGACTTGCGTGGCCGACGCATCGATCTGCTCACGCCGGCGCAGAGCCTCTTGCTGCAGAAACCGACCGTGTCGGTCCCGCATCAAGGCGGCAAGCGCATGGAACTGGACGGCGACGACTACCGGCGCATCGTCGAGTGGATCGAGCAGGGCGCCACGGACGATCGAACCACCGCATCCCCAGTGACCGCGATCGAAGTGTTTCCGGCGAGCGCGACACTGACTGGCCTGGGCGCGCGGCTGCCGTTCTCGGTGCGCGCGCGCTACGCAGACGGAACCGACGCCGACGTCACGGGCCGCGTGTCCTGGTCGTCGAGCAACGATGGCAGCTCGCGCATCGAGCGCGGCATGTTGGAAGCAACGGGTCGCGGCGAAGCGGTCCTGCTCGCGCGTTTCTCCGGGCTCGCCGCGATCGCGCGCGTGCGCGTGCATGCCGATGCGACGCCGTTCACGCTCGCCGACGAGCCAGAAGGCGGAGCGATTGACGCCTTCATGCGCAAGGCGCTCACGGCGGCAAAGACGCAGCGCGCTGCTCCATGCACGGACGAGCAGTTTGTCCGGCGCGTGCACGTCGACCTTCTCGGCGTGCTGCCGACGCCGGACGCCGCGCGCGCGGTCCTCGCCGACACGAGGCCTGACAAGCGCTCGCTGCTTGTCGACGAGTTGTTGGAGCGGGATGAGTTTGCGGCGCTGCAAGCGGCGACGTGGGCCGAGGTGCTGCAGGTCGACGCTCAGACGATGGAGCAGAAGGGCGCGTCGATGCTCGGGCGTTGGCTGCGAGCGCAGTTCGAGCAGAAGCGGCCATTCGACGAGACGGTGCGCGAGCTATTGACCGCGTCGGGCGCGACGTTCACCAACGCGCCGGCCAACTACCAACTCATCGCACGGCAAGCGCATCTGGTCGCCGAGAAGACCGCGCAGGTGTTCTTGGGCGTTCGTCTGCAGTGCGCGCAGTGCCACAACCATCCGTTCGAGCGATGGACGATGGACGACTACTACGGCCTCGCCTCGTTCTTCGGTCAGGTCGGCAAGAAGCGCGGACTCGATCCCTACGAGAACGTCATCTCGGATCGTGGCGAAGGCGAGGTGCGCAACCTTCGCAACGGCGCGGTCGCAGAACCGCGGCTGCTCGGGGAAGGCAAGGCCACGATCGCAAAGGGAACGGATCGTCGCGTCGCGTTCGCTGACTGGCTCGTCGCCAAGGACAATCCTTGGTTTGCGCGCAACGTCGCCAACCGCATCTGGGCGCGCATGTTTGGCCGTGGCCTTGTCGATCCGGTCGATGACGTGCGCATCGGCAATCCACCGTCGCACCCAGAAGTGCTCGACCATCTCGCGGCCCTGCTCGTCGCTGCGCGTTACGACGTGCGCGCCGTGGCGCGTGAGATCGCCGCTTCGCGCACCTATCAGTCCGCGGAATTGCCGGCGGACGCGCCCTGGTCGACCTTTGCCGGCATCGCGCCACGTCGGGTGTCGGCTGAGACCTTGCTCGATGCGATCTCGGCGGTCACGGACGTTGCGACGAAGTATCCCGGCGCTCCGGTCGGAGCCACCGCGAGCACCGTCGACGGTGGTCGCGGCAGCGTGTCGTTTCTCGACGCATTCGGCCGACCGGCGCGCGACAGCTCGTGCGCGTGTGATCGACGCGACGAGCCAACACTGGGCCAGACGCTGCATCTCATCAACGGCGACACGATCTTGCAGAAGCTCGGCAACGCGCAGGGCCGCCTTCGTCGTTCGCTCGCGGAGAAACGCGAGCCACTGGCGATGCTCGAAGACCTCTGGCTTGCCGCCTACAGCCGCATGCCGTCGCAAGAAGAGGCGCAGCGCATGTTCGCAGTCATAGGGACTAGCGACGCCAAGGCCGCGCTTGCGGCGTGGGAAGACATCTATTGGTCCGTGCTGAACTCGAAGGAGTTCTTGTTCCAACACTGAGGCGCATGAAAGACCGCAATCAGTCCATGGTTCGACCCAAGTCGCCGATCCGGCTGGCTAGAAGCCGCGGCATGCGCTTGTCATTCGCTCTGGTGCGAGCGCATGTGCTCCGTTGCTTGCCGGCGATCCTTCTCATGCTCGCATCTGCTGATGCACCCGCTCAGGAGCCGAAGGAAGCGAATGAGCCGTCAAAACAGCAAGTGCCCGCCGTGGTCGAGGCAGCTGCGTCGCCGACGGAGCAGTTGCGTTCGATGCTCGATCGACTGAAAACGCTCGATGCTGCTGCGTGGAAAGCGCGCGCCGCCGAACTCGAAGAAGCAGCCGCGGCGCTCGACCGTGCTGCGCAAGAAAAGCGCGAGCAGTCGCAGCGACTGCTCGCCGAGATCGCGGAGATGGGGGAGAAGGCTCGCGCCTTGCGCAAGGAAAGCGAGCAGCTCGCGGAGTTGCACAAACTGCTTGGTGCGTTGCCGATGGCGCCGGCGAGCAAGCCAGCGGCGGCCGTTCCGACAAACTCGGCTGCACAAGCAAAGCCGGATGCAGCGCAGCAGGCGGCGGTGCCAGCTGGTGCCCAGGCAGACGCATCCACGCCCGCTGCCTCACCGGCTGCGGTGGCACAGCCGACTGCAAGTTCACCGATGCCGCCTGCAAGTCCCGTCGAAGCAGCGAAGCCCAGCGAACCCGCAAAGCCGCCGCAACCGCCGTCGCCGAAGGCCGACGACAAGCAAGCTGCTCCCGCAGCGCCGAAGGCGGCCGTGCCCACGGAGGCCGCAGCAACGAGTGCAAACGAAGCGAGCGAGCCGCGGTTCGTCGTCTGGGCCGACGTCGAGCCGATCTTCTCGGAGCACTGTGTCGCGTGTCACGACCCCGACAGCAGCAAGGGTGGGCTCGACCTGTCGTCGTATGCAGCGGCGATGCAAGGCGGCGGATCCGGCAAGTCGATCGTGCAAGGCGTGCCCGACCAGTCGCGGTTGTTTCGCATGATCACCTTGATCGAGCGGCCCTTCATGCCAAAGGACGCCGATGCGCTCGACGTCAAGACGCAAGGCATCGTGCGTTCGTGGATCGAGCATGGCGCGGCCGAGGACTCGAGCGCGGCACGCGTGTTCTGGCGAGAACGCGAGGCAAGGGCGAAGGCCTCGGCGGCCGCAGTCGAAGCCGCTGCTTCAGGACCGGCGCCATGGCCAGATGGATGGCCCGCAGTCTCGATGCGCACTTCGGAGCGTGCGTCGCCGATCGCCGCGTTGGCGCGCAGCCCGCGCGGAGCGTTGCTCGCGGCGGCTGGCATCGGGCAAGCGTTGCTGCTCGACGGCGGCGGCAAACTTGTTTCGGTCACCGACACCGGCTTTGCGCGCATCGGCAGCATCGGGTTCTCGCCGGACGGCAAGTTGCTGGCGATCGCGGGCGGCGAAGCGGGCAGGAACGGTCGCGCGCTCGTGCTCGACGTCGTCACCGGCACGGCAATCGGCACCTTTGGCAAGGAACGTGACGTTCCGCTCGCCGCGGCTGTGCATCATGGCGCGCGTCTCGTTGCGATCGGTGGCAGCAGCAAACGCGTCCGCATTCATTCGCTGGAGCGCGACGTGGCCGATGCGACCGACCCGCTGTGGGAAGGCAAGCACGATGACTTCATCCTGTCCCTCGCGTTTTCGCCAGATGGCTCACTGCTCGCCGCCGCGGATCGCAGCGGCGCGTGCGTGATCTGGGAAGTCGACGGCGGCGCGATCGCGCATACGTTGCGTTTGCCGCAGGGCGCGGCGCATGCGGTCGCGTTCCATCGCTCCGGCACGGCACTGGCGCTTGCGTGCGGCGACGGCACGGTGCGTCTGTTCGATAGCAAGGATGGCAAGGAGCGGTGGCAGAAGAAGGCGTGCCAAGGCGAAGCGCTCGCGGTTGCCTTCTCGCAGAAGGACGCGCTCGCGGTTTGCGGCGCCGACGGCAAGCTCGCCCGCTTCGCGCTCGACGGCAAGCCGCTCGGAACGAGCCCATCGCTTGGCGACGAGGTCCTTGGCGTCGCGTTTGGCGACGACGACACCGTGGTCTTTGGCGCGGATGCGCGAGGTCGCCTTCACCGCTGGGACGGGAAGAAGGTCGAAGTGGTGGCTGGGCTGCACGGCGTGGCGCCGTAGCGGCGTCAGCCGCGCCGTGGGTCTGGGCGCGGCGCCAGCAGTTGCGGCTGTTCCTTCGCCAACTCGCCGTCGATCTCCAACTCGAACAGGTCGGCGACGAGGCCTTCGGTCTCGACCTTCGACCAGATCTTGCAGCCCGCGATCAGCGCGTCACTCGTGGCTTCGCATTGGCCGAGTTCGGACCAAGGAGCATCGCTGCTGCTGCGCCACGACGTGATGAGGCGCGAGCCGATGCGCGCCAATCGGAGCCATCCTTCGTCGCCCTCGATCGAGCGTCGGCCGACGACCTGTCCTGCGAGCCCCGCCGCCACGTTGCGCGCCGTCGGCAGATCCGCGGAGCTGATGACCTGCGCGTAGTAGCGCGCGGTTGACGCTTCATTCTGGAAGAACAGCCCAAGGCATGCGGAGTCGGGGCCCGCGTTCCACTTGCGCAGCACGTAGCGGATCGTCAGCGTCGCGTCGCCGACGATGCGCGTCGGGACGAAGAAGCCAGAAGAGGTCACGGGACCGAGCTTGCTCTTGCCGAACGCAATGCGCATCGCAACGCCGTTTGCTTCCACGTCGACTTCAGCGCGTCGCGGATACCGGTAGAACGTGAGGCCGCGCTCGCGAAAAGCGGAACGGCCTGTCGTGAAAGGCCAAGGCAGGCCGCCGGACAGGTGCGAGTTGAACTCGACGAGCAGCGCGCGAACGCGGACGAACGCGCGCGCGAAGGACTGCTCTACCGACTGCTGCGTGGCGACATCGCACCGAAGCGAGGCATCGATGAGCAGGGGGCCGTCCATGCGACAGCCAGACTCTGCGAGTTCGAACGCAAAGCGCTCAGCGATGGCGTCGGCGGGGGCGTCCTCTTGTCCGAGGAAGCGAAGGCGCGGCAGCGATTCGTCACCCGTCCACTCGATGAGCACGTCTTGCGCTGCGGCCGCGCGGTCGATGGCCAGACGCAAGCAGCGGGCGCGTTGGAGCACAAACGTGTGGATTGGCGCGTCGATCAGCGCTTGCGCAACGGCGGCAGCGATAGCCAGCGCGACTGGGTGAGCAGAACTCGTTCCTTCGAGACCCGCGGCGGCTCCGAAGGGCAGTCCGGCAGCGAGGCTCGCGCCGAACAACGCAAAGTCGGTGCGAAGTCCGTTGGTCGCTGCGGCCGCGCCTTGCGTCACGCGGTGCGCGGTCGCGGTCTCGTCCATGCAGACCGAGGTGCCGTGCGCGCGCGCACGCGCACAAAGTGACGCGCAAGCCTGCGGGCCCGCACTTGCGTCGAGCACCAGCAAGGATGCCGACGCGAGCGTCGCGTCGTCGATGCTGTTCATCCCGATGCGCCGGGCACCGTCAACGTGGGCGAAGCGTTCTGCCGCGTCGTCGCCCACCAAGATGGCTCCGGCCTTGTTCGCTCTCGCGGCCACGGCGATCGCGTTTGCGGCTTCGCGCTGGTTGGCAAAGGTGCGCAGCGGCGCCGCCAGCCCGAGCGAACGCGCGATCGCGGCCGTCGCCAACGACGGATCGAAGCTTGCGTTCATCGCCGCTTCGATTCGTGCATGGAGCCATGGTTCGTCGAAGGACACGAGCGCGTCGCGGTTGGCGAGGTCGAACCTTGTGGTCTCGGCTGTGGCACCGGCTTCCGGCGCAGCGCTGCCGATGTGGGCAGCAAGGCGTTGCAGCAGCAGCAAGGAAGATGGCGTGATCGGCACGAGAACGGCGCATCTTGCCCGCGCTCTGGCTCGCGCGCCACGCGTCGGGTCAAGGCGCGCGTCGTGCCATGCTGCAACGCACGGCGCTGATGCCGACCGCAGCGGGGCTCACTTGCGCGGCAGCGCAGTGATCGCCGCGAGCGCGATCCCTGCCAACGCCACGCCAACTGCAGCGGGGCCATGCTCCATTGCGAGCCACAGCATCACGAACGGCCCGAGTCCGCCGACCACCGCAAATGCGCCGTCGTAGCCGACCGCGAGGCCGCTGCTGCGCACGTTTGGCGAGAACAGCGTCGGCAGGATGCAGAGGTAGGCGCCGATGAAGAGCCCACCGAGGCCGCCGAGCACAGCGAGCGGCCACACGCCGAGCGAAGGGAACAACAGGTAGCCTGGCACCGCGGCGATCGCGAGCAGGGTGAGCACGACGCGGCAGACTTTGGGTGCGCCATGTCGATCGGCGAGCCAGCCGGCGACCAAGTACAACAAGGATCCGCACGACGCGCACAGCAGCGAGACGCGTTCTGCGTCTGCGAGCGGCATCGAGCCATGCTTACAGAGGAAGGATGGCAGCGCGAGATAGAGCGTTGCGACCACCCATGCGTGCACCGTGCACATCACGGCGGCGCGCACGGAGTTGCCGGCTTCTGTGCGCAACAGGGTTCGCAGCGGAATGCGCTCGACTCCACGCGCGCTCAGTTCTGCGAATGCGGCAGTCTCGCCAGCGTGTCGCCTGACGAGCCACGCGATGACGCCGACGCTGCTGCCGAACACGAATGCGATGCGCCAGCCCCAGGCAAACGCGGCCTCGGCCCCGAGCGCGGCTGTGATCGCTGCTGCGACGAGTTGTCCGAGCAGCATGCCGGAGTTGACGCCAGCCATGAGGGTCGCAGTGGCGATGCCGCTTCGGCGCGTTCCCGCGTGTTCTGCGAGCCAGCACAGCGATGCCGGTAGTTCGCCGCCGAGCGTCATGCCCTGCAGCAATCGCAGCAGGACGAGCAGCACCGGCGCTGCGGGACCGAGTGTCGCATAGCCGGGCAGCAGTGCGATCGCGAGCGTGGCAGCCGCCATGCCGAGCACCGTGTGCGAGAACACATAGGCCCGGCCGCGGCGGTCGGCGACGTGGGCCCACAAGACCCCGCCGATCGGCCGCGCGAGGTAGCCGACGGCGAAGACCAAGAAGGCTTTCAACGTCTGCGCCGATTCGCCGGCCTCGGGCGGGAAGAACGCGGCGCCGATCTGCGGCGCAAACACCGCAAAGATCACGAAGTCGTAGAACTCGAACACGCCGCCGAGTGCGGAGATCAGCGTTGCGCGCGCGAGCGGTCGAGCAACGGCTGCTCGGTTGGCGTCAGTCATCGAGCGAGTCCTTGTTGGCTTGCGAGAGGCGTGCTGCCGACAAGAAGTCGACTGGCAGGTTGGTGCCGCCGAGCAGAGCAAGATCGCACAATGCGTCACCAAGCGCAGGCGCGAGTTTGAAGCCGTGGCCCGAAAGGCCTGCGGCGTAGCAGATGCTGTCAGTGTCTCGCGAACGACCGACGAGGAAATCGCCGTCGGGCGACATCGTGTAGAGGCAGGTCGCGGCGTCGATGACGCTCCCAGCAAGCGGCGGTGCTGCCTGCTGGTACGCGGCCAACAGTGGGTCGAGGTCTGCTGCGCACGGCGGCAGGGCGCCGAGGTCTGGATCGACGAGGTCCGACGAACCATGCCAAGCGACTTTGGGCATTCGCGCAGGCGAGTGGGCTTCCGCGAGTGGATCGGCCGGAATGCCATACAGCGAGCGCCGGCCGTCGCCCGGATCGAGCAACCAGCACGGCATTCCAACGGGGGGACCGCCACTGCGCGGCGCGATCCATGCCTGAACCTGGCGCGTGACGGTCAGGTGTGGCCGCAACTCTGGCAGCAGTTTCGCGGTCCATGCACCCGCCGCGACGATCACGGTCGTCGCGCGTTCGGTGCCTTGCTCCGTCGTGACTTCGACGCCGCGATCATCGGCGTGCAGTGAGATGGCTCGCGTCGAGAGGCGAAGGTGTGCGCCGGCTTCACGGGCCGACGCGATGGCTGCAGCGATCGCGCGTTCAGGCCGCACGAGGCCGGCGTCCGCTTCGAATACGCCGCGCTCAGCAAGCGGCGAGGCAAACCAGGGGAATCGCCGCGCGATTTCACGTGAGTCGAGGTCTTCGACTTGGAGCCCGTGCGCGCGCGCAGCGTCGAGCGAACGAAGGAGGACCGTCGACTCTCGGTGGCCCAGCAACAACACTCCGCAGCGATGCAGCAGCGAGGTCGAAGTTTCGCGCTCCAGTTCTTCGAACCGACGCGTCGCATGGCGCAGCAGCGGCACGTAATCGGCATGCTCGAAGTAAGCATGACGAAAGATGCGGCAATGCCCGTGGCTCGAGCCTCGCGCATGCGCTGGAGTGTCGAGCTCGAGTCCTAGACATCGTGCGCCGCGACGGCTCGCTGCGCGCAGCGCGAAGGAGCCGACAGCTCCGAGACCGACCACGATGACGTCAAAGACGCTCATGGCATTGCGGCGACAGCCGGACGCAGGGGTCCTCGCGGTTGGAGTTGGATGCGGCGGTTCATGACGCGGAGTGTTGGATCATAGAGTTCGCGCCGGCAGCTGCCCCAATCCACATTCGCGCGGCATCGGCCCGGATGTTCGCGCAACAGGAACTCCTTCAGCTGCTCCATGAACCCATGAGTCTGGCCCCCGAAGTGGAGCCGGTCGTGGTGGTCCGCGACGTCGGTCAACTACGGAAGGGTTTCGACGGCTGCTCGGCGCAGGCGTGCTGTCGTCGCGTTCGCGACCGAGGGACAAGCCTGGAATCATGCGACACAGAACCGACCGTCCCACGTCAGCAGAGACCTTGCGCAGTCAGTCGGCTTGCTCTGGACGCGCAGAACCGCTAGCCAGTCCAGAATGCAGACCCGGCTCCACACTGTCCGCGCCATCCGCAACCTTGGTGGCGACAGTCATGCGCTCGAAGTCGACGGCCCGATTCCGCCGGCGCGACCGGGGCAGTTCTTCATGCTGCGCACGGAGCACCGCTGGCCAGTGATGCTGCCGCGCCCGTTCTCCCTCTATGACCGCGCTGCCGACGGCAGCTTCGGCAGATTTCTGATCAAGGCTGTGGGCCCCGGAACGCGCGCTCTCTTGGATCAGAAGCCTGGCGAGGGTGTCCACCTCACCGGCCCGCTTGGTCAGCCATTCTCGAGCGAGTTCGACGATCCGGTCTGCGTTGCGGGGGGCGTCGGCCTCGCGCCCTTCCTGCTGCTCGCCCGCGAACATCGGGCAAGGGGCAAGTCGCCCCTGCGCGTGCTGTTCGGGGGCCGCAATGCGTCCTCGCTCGCGGGCATGGAGGATTTTGTCGACATCACCCGCCTGTCGGCGTCGACCGACGACGGCAGTTACGGCTTTCATGGTCGCGTCACGACGCTGTTGGAGTCCCAAATCGACCGTGGGGAGATCGAGGCGGGCGCCGTGGTCTTCTGCTGCGGTCCCGATCCGATGATGCATGCCGTGGCCAAGGTTTGCGCAGCGCGTGGCCTGCGCTGTTTCTTGTCGCTCGAGACTTACATGGCCTGTGGCTATGGAGTCTGCAATGGCTGTTCGGTGGCGGTGCAGGGGCCTCGGTTCAAGGGTTGGCCCTACTCCAAGACTTGCACGGAAGGCCCGGTCTACGAGGCTTGCGAGCTGCGGCAAGAAGGCCACTGAGAACGAGTTGGAGCACTGGGTCGAATCCTTATCCGTTTCGCTGGTCCACCCTCGCATAGCGTCCCGGCGTGGTCAGATCTCGGCGCAACGTTTGCCGTAGTGCGCCAGGGCGCAGATTGGTTGCGCTTCATCCTTGTTGTCGACGGTTGCAACTTCTCCCCGAGGGTCTACTAGTAGAGGTGTCGTCTGAAGCGCTCCGTGTTGGGAGATGACCGGGGCGTAGAAGACGGCTCGCAGTGATAGACCCCTCTGGGATGCGATGGCCTCCGTCAGCAAAGCATGGGCTGACGGGGGCCGCTTTATTTTCCGCAGGGAGGGCCCGGCCGCGGCGCGGCCTGAGCTAGGTCCGTGGACCCCAAGGGGCCGACGGTGGCCACGATGCTTTCGCCTGCCTCGGTTGGCGTCTGCGGGCATGGCAAGGCAACAAGATCACCAGCAAGCGCGCATGCGATCGCGGCATCGAGTTGTGCTTCAGGCGCCGGTGTCTCGGGCAACGGCGAATGGTCCGCTGCCGTCGTGACGCGTGGGGTAGAGCCGCTACCGTTTGGTGATGGACCAGCGAAGCGAGTCATCGCCCGCGTTGCCGGAATCGCTCGAAGCTCGCGTCTATGAGGCGCTCTTGGGCGGCGGCGATCCGACCGCTGCGCTCGAGGCGATCATTGCGCAACATCGCGAGCACGCGAAGGCGATTGCCGCGGTCGTGCGCTCGGTGCGCGCGGCAGACACCGCGGTGGGCAAAGTCAAGTCCGTCGCTGGCGCGGATGCGCCGCCGCCGCAGTCGCCCGCGTTGCCGCGTGGCTCGCGCATCGGGCCGTACGAGATCGTGCGCGAACTCGGCCGCGGCGGCTTCGGCATCGTCTACCTCGCGGAGCAACGCGAGCCGGTGCGTCGCCGTGTCGCGCTCAAAGTCGTGTCGTCGTCGGCCGCGGCCAAGGACCTGCTGCAGCGCTTCGAAGCCGAGCGCCAGGTGCTGGCGCAACTCGACCATCCCGGCATCGCCCGCATCCTCGAGGCGGGCCGCGCCGACGACGGCAGCCCGTACTTTGCGATGGACTACTTCGACGGCACGTCGTTGTCGGCCTATTGCGACGAGCGGCGGCTCTCGGTCGACGCGCGACTGTCGTTGTTCGTCACAGTCTGTGGCGCGATCCACCACGCGCACCAGCGCGGCGTCGTGCATCGCGACCTCAAGCCAGGCAACGTGCTCGTGGACGAAAAGTCCGGCGAACCGTTCCCGCATGTCATCGACTTCGGCCTCGCGAAGGCGATTCAGGGCACGATCGACGTCGACAATCCCAGCACGACCGAGTTCGGTCGATTGCTCGGCACGCCCGAATACATGAGTCCGGAGCAAGCCGCGGGCCTGCCGGTCGACACACGCACCGACGTGTATTCGCTCGGTGTCATCCTCTACGAGTTGCTCACCGGCGCGTTGCCGTTCTCGTCGCACACGCTGCGGGAACGCGGCCTCGCGTCGGTCGTCAAAGTGCTCAACGAGGCGACCCCCAGGCGGCCGAGCGCGATGCTCACGGAGGAGGATGCGGCGCGGGCGCAGTTGCGCATGACGACCGTGAACGACTTGCGTCGACGGCTGCGCGGCGACCTTGACGAGATCGTGATGGCGTGCCTGCACAAGGACCGCGAATGCCGCTACGCGAGCGTCGCAGAGCTTGCTGCGGATGTCAGAAGACACCTCGCCCACGAGCCGATCTCGGTCGGGTCGACGAGCGTCGCGCTGGCGGCGTGGAAGTTCGCGCGCCGCCATCGCGCCTTTGTCGTCGGTGCTTTCGTCGTCGCAGGCTCCTTGATGGTTGCGGTCGTGAGCACGTCTTGGAGCCTCCTGCGCGTCACCGAGGCGCGCGACCTCGCGGTGCGCAACGCGGACGCCGCACAAGAGAGCGCTGTCATCGCCCAGCAGAACGCGCTCGCCGCCGCGATCGCGGCGGCCCAGGGGGCTGGCGAAAGTTGCCGCGCCGACGCGATGCGCCGCCATCTTGCAAGCGTGCCGGAAGACCAACGCGATCTCGAGTGGCGCGTGCTGGCTGCGCAGATCGAGGACGCAAGCATCGTTGTGCCGACGCAGTGCGCGACGCCCCAGGCGCTCGTGGTCTTGCGCGACGAGGCGATCTTCTTCGACGTGCACACGGATCAGGTCGAGACCTTCACGCTCTCAGGGAAGGAAACAGAATCGGGGAAAGCGCATCCCTGGCATTTTGCAAATGCCGGCGCGTCGCGCGATCGCTCGAAGTTCGCCGTCGGCGGGGTCGGTGGGCAAGGCTGCGTGATCGACGCGACGACGAAGCAGCGCACGCTCGACTTCCAACTGGGATCGCGCGAGCGACCCATCCAGTGCATCGCGATGTCGTCCGATGGCGGCCTGGTCGCCGCTGCCAACACCGAGACAGTCGACTTGATCGACGCGGCGACCGGCGCGATCAAACGGACGCTTCGCGGCCACGGCTCATACTGCTGGACCTCGGCGTTCTCGAAGGACGACGCATTGCTTGTTACCGGGGACCATGACGGCGAGGTGCGCATCTGGGACCTGGCGACGGGCAAATCGCTCCAGACGTTGTCGCACGGAACGATCGTGCGTTGGGTCGCCTTCCATCCGTCGGGCAAGACGGTCGCTACCGCCGCGCGCGACGGTGTGCTGAGGCTGTGGAACGTCGCGGATGGGATCTTGCTTGCCGAGCAGCAGACCGGCGCGTCGATCGTGCACGCCTGCGAGTTCTCGCCGGATGGGGAGTTGCTCGTCTCGATCCAGAGCGACGGCAGCGTGCGTCTTTACTCGGGCGGATCGATGCGCAACCTCGGGGCGTTGCGCGGACACTCGGACTATCTATCTGGCCTCGGCTTCACCGTGGAAGGGAAGATTGTCACGATCGCATGGGATGGCACGCTGCGAGTGTGGGACCCTTCGCCGCGCCGTCGCTTTGAGCGGCTCGAAGGCATGATGGGCAGCACCTTCCGCCTTGCGTTGCACCCCAGCGAGCCGGTCATCGGCGCATGTTCACTTGGCGGCGAAGTCGCGGCTTGGAACTTGGGCGACCGCAGCTTGCGTTTTGCGCGTGACCTGAAGGCCGGCATGTTGCACGGGCTCGCATGGAGCAGCGACGGCACGTCGATGTTCACCTGCGGTGACAACGACAGGATCTACGAGCTCTCGGGATCGGACGGTTTCTTGCTGCGTTCGAGGCAACTGGTGCGCGGACTGCTGCTGCGCGACGTGGCGCTTTCGCCGAGCCTCGGCAAGCTGGTCGTGACCGCGGTGACAGGGCAGACCCTGATCGTGGATCCAAAGTCACTCGAAGTGGTCGGCAAGCACGACTTGCCAGCCGACGAGACCTCGAACCAGACGGTCTATGTCATCGCCGCGCGTCGCTCTCTCGCCGCGCTGGTGTGCGAACTGGAAGGGACTCTGCGGCATTGGGACTTCGAGCGCGGCGAAATCGCGTGGGCGCTGAAGGGCCAGCAGATCACCGCGTGCGGCTACGGCCCCGACGAGGCAACCGTGGTTGCGGGGGACCACCGTGGCGCGATCCATGTTCTCGATGCGAAGTCGGGGCTCGAGTTGCGGCGCTTTGGGCGCGACAGCGAGTCCTACCACGTCAAGGGGCTGTTCGCCCTCGATGGTGGCGCGCGGCTCGTCACCAGCGACCAGCGCCTGCGCATCTGGGATTTCGCGAGTGGCACGGAGTTGCTGGCTCTCGACACTGACCGGTTTGGCCCCGCAACCATTTGCGCCGACGTGTCGCGTGGCGTGCTCGCCACGGGCAGCGGGTTCTTCACCGATCCGGCAGAAGTGTTGCTCTGGCCGTTGTCTGCGAGCGCAGCACTGGGCGAGCCGATCGGTCGCTGAGTTTTCTTGGCCAGCGCGTGGTACCGGCGGGTCGACGGGCCTCCACCTGGAGTCCGCCAACCAAGAACTCACCATGACCACACTTCGCATCGTCTCTCTCCTGCTGGCCTGCGCCGCCTCACTGACGGCGCAGACGCGCGTCGACCATTCCGGCTGGCAGACGCCGCTCAAGAACCAGGGATCACGCACGACGTGCATCGCCTTCGCCTCGACCGCGGCGCTCGAAGCTCGCTACAAGCGCGGGGGCTCGGGCAACCTCGATCTGTCCGAGGAGTTCGTCAACTACGTCGGCAAGATGATGTGGCTTCATCCTTACTGGAGCGACATCACCCACGTCGACAAGATGGAGTCGCAGCTGGCGGCTACGGGCGGTGGCGGCGGCGTCGGCCACGCGCACAACTTCGTGAACTGGATGAAGGTGCCGCAGGAGTCCGCGATGCCATACCTCGCAACGGCCTATCCGCTGAGTCATCCGTGGGATGACCCGTGGTGGGTGGAATCGCAGCGCAACATCAACACCTTCAACCTCGACCCCAACAACCTGCCGCACACTGCGCGCAATGCACCCGCCTACTACAGCGCGACCAGCCTCGTCGATATGGGAGCTCTCGGTTCGCGCGACACGGCGGCGATCGAGAGCGCGTTGCGCGCCGGCTACGAGGTGATCTGGGACTTTGATACGGATGCCAGCGCTACGTCGACCAATGCGATCTGGCATCCAGCCGGAACCGTCACTGCCGGGCACTCGATGCTGATCGTCGGCTACGACCGCACCAACGCGAACCCGGCGAACCACTACTTCATCGTCAAGAATAGCTGGGGGCCAACGACCAATCCCAACGGGATGACTCATGTCGGCTACGACTACGTCGCCGCGCGCGGCATCAACGCGTGCTACCTGACCGGCATCGCGACGCCTGGTCCATTCAACGCCATTCGTTTCATCGGCCGCCGCAACATGAGCTTCGACGGCCACCGCGGCACGCTCGACATCTACCACCTTCCTGGCGCCTCGCAGGAGCTGTGGTTGTCTGGGTATGGCGTCACGACTCCCGACCGTCGCGTCGGCCAGTTCTATGACACTGCTGGCAACGTCTACCGCGTCAACGGCCAGATCGTCGGCGACATGATCCAGTTCTGGTTCAAGCCAACCAACCCGAACATGCGCTGGGACGAGCAGCGTGAGACGCCGACGCTCGGCGGGATGTACAGCTACCGCTTGCTGGACAGCGGCGACCTGCAGGACGACCTCGCTGGTTACCACTGGAATAATGCGGGCTCGACGCCGGCGCCGGCCTACGGCGGCTACGCCAAGCGCGCGACGACGATGACCGGCACCGACGGCTACGAGTCGCCGGTGTTCAACAACTCGCAAGCATGGACGCCGTCGCAATGGCTCGGCGAGTGGCGGCTCCGCTACGACTCGCGCGATGTGCCGTTGCTGATCGACCAACGCAACGACCTGCTGCTGCCGGTCGCGGACCGAGCGACGTGGGCTGGGTTCCAGGCCTACACGTTCGACGCGGCTCTGCAGGTGTGGCACGCCACGACGGCGCGCATCGACCTCGCCAACAGCTACGAGATCCGTTTCGACATCAACCCAGCGCATGACGCAGCGTCGATCGTCGCCTACATGCAGTCATGGCAACGCGGCGTCGCTGCGGGCCGCACGACGCTCGGCGCCTTCGGCATCTTCGAAGGCTCGCTGCTGACCCGTCTTGGCGACCACGACTTCGGCACCTTCACGTCGACCTATTCAGGTTGCGGCGCCGTTCGACCGGTGCACTCGGGCGCTGGCCTGCCGGAGATTGGTCGCACGGTTACCTACCGCGTCGCCAATGCTCTGCCCTATGGCGGGGTAGTGCTGTCGCTTGGCGTGTCCGACACTTCATGGAATGGCGTTCCGCTGCCGCTCAACCTCTCCGTGATCGGGGCCTACACCTGCTGGATGACGGCTGAGCCGTTGGCGACGTTCTTCGCGGGCGCCGATTCAGTTGGCATCGCGACGTGGTCGTTCGCGTTCAACCAACCTGGCATGCGCGGCATCCCGATCTACTCCCAGGGCTACGTGCTCGATCTCGCTGCGAACGCCGCGGGCCTGCTGTCGTCGAACATGCTGACGACGCGCCTCGGCGGGTCGTATTGACCT